>Ga0209810_1001744_pt1 | contig 30485 bp, 35 predicted proteins | sample Coa_R1_7_FD_187159 | JGI IMG/M metagenome (GOLD analysis project Ga0209810, IMG submission 187159) | Surface soil microbial communities from Centralia Pennsylvania, which are recovering from an underground coalmine fire - Coalmine... | ecosystem: Environmental > Terrestrial > Soil > Unclassified... | reverse complement strand
GATGCGGCTCGAGCGCCACCTCGCCCGCACACCCGCACGGCTCGCCGTACGGATCGCCCAACGAATCCTCGCGCTCACGCTCGGCATGCTCCTCAACAAACTCAGCGGCCGCCCAGCACGCGCACTCGCCGCCTACGACGGCCGCTAAATCACATCAAGCCTCTAGCTGTCAAGGCCGCTGCTGCAGCAGAACGTCGCGCCGGAGTCAAAGCACCCTGATCTGGGCCAGTGCTCGGGAATGACCGCTGACGCCGGGTTGTTGCCGACCCCGCTGTCGAGCGCCATCATCTGGTCAGGAGCCTTAGGCCGATGCGACGAATGACACGTCGACACCTGGTTGCGGTTGGCGCGGTAGTCGCCGGTGTTGCCTCGCTCTGGCGATCACGGTCAATGCGTCGGGCGGCGGGCCGAACTACATGCCTGCACCCACCATCGCGTGTCTCCGGGCCGACGGCTTCGCGATCAGTTGGGAGTCTCCGCCGTACAGATTCAGGCAGGCCAGAGATTGGGCTTCTATCGGGATCAGCCGGCACGGTCATGGCCTAAGCGTCACCTTCGCTCCTAGTCCGGCGTTCGCCCGCGAGATGGCTCCGACCTCCGGTTTCAGTACCGCCGACCCGTGGATACGGCGCAACGTGGTGTTTTCGAACCACGCGGGTCCGGAGGACGGACCGGTCGCTGGCTGTCTCAGAGGCCCGCGCATGCAATGAGTCCCGCCGCCGGACGAGACTTCTCTCGCCTGGGCCAGTGTTCCGGAGTGACCCCTGAGGATCAGAAGAGCCGCGCGGCTAGTCCTCGCCTTCGAAGTACTCGACGGCAGCGTCGCGTGGCACGACGGCGTAGAAGCCCTCCTCGCCTGCAGGGTCCGGGAGCGTCGAGAGCGCCACGAACTTATCGCTGTCGGGGAAGTAAGCGACGTCTACGTCTGCGAGCGACGAGATCATCAGCAGCCTAACCGGCTCAGCCGAATTGTTGTGAAACAGATGGGCTCCCTCCGGGCCTCGCTTGAACAGAACAACGTCGCCTGTCTGGAGCAGGTGCTCCCCTGCCGGGTCGCGCAGGGTTGCCTGGCCGCTGATTACGACGAGCATCTCTTCTTCGCCGTAGTGGAAGTGGTAGGGCCAGCTCTTCTCTCCGGGCGGCAGTTCGTACAGGCTGGCGCCGATTCGCTCCGCTTGGAGTGCCTCCGCGATCGCTAGACGCCTCCAGCTCCAGCCAGCCCGTTCGCGGCCGTCAGTCCAGTCATGCCCGAAGACGTTGGGGCGGTCGGCCATCGGCGGATCCTAAGGCCTGATTGCCGACCCCTGAAGGAAGGTGAACTTCGGGCGTAAGATCCCCCACGATGGGCAGTCGGGAAGCCGCCTGCAGCTGCGAGCAGCTGCGCCTCGCCATTGAGGGGGACCCCGTCCGGATCTCCGTTTGCCATTGCCTCGCCTGTCAGCGTCGAACGGGGAGCGCGTTCGGCGTCCAGGCTCGATACAACGCGAACCAAGTTCGTGTCTCTGGGCGGCATAACGAGTACACGCGGACATCTGATGATGGCGACGAACGAACGTTTCGCTTCTGTCCTGACTGCGGCGCGACTGTCTTCTTCACCACCTCCCGGGCGCCCGACGTAATAGGCGTCCCTGTAGGAGCTTTCGCAGATCCCTCCTTCCCAGCCCCGACAATCTCAGTATTCGAATCACGGCGCCACGCATGGGTAGCCATGCCCACCGCCATCGACCACCAGGACTGAGCGACGGCCGAGGAGCAATTCCCTGGACTGGGCGAGTGTTCCGGAATGACGCCTGAGCGAGCATGCTCCCCGTGCTTCTGGCATGGGCGGTCATGAGTGATGATCGCGTTGTGAGCCGGGGTGCGGAGCGGCGGTTGTGTCAGGGAGGAGACCGTAATGGGTGTGCTGGCGATTGAGCAGATAGAGGAGCTGCGGCAGGGTTTCGCTGGCGCCGTCGTCGCGCCAGGTGATGCGGACTACGACGAGGTGCGGCGAATCCATAACGGTCTGGTGGACAAGCGTCCGGCGCTAATCGTGCGTTGTGCCGGGGTCGAGGATGTGGCGGCTGCGCTGCGGGTGGGGCGGGACGCCGGTTTGGAGATTTCGGTTCGCGGCGGCGGCCACAACGTGGCGGGCAAGGCGGTGACAGACGGTGGCGTGATGATCGACTTGTCGTTGCTGAAGAACGTCGAGGTCGATCCGGTTCGGCGCACAATCACCGTGGGTGGCGGCGTGACCTGGGGAGAGTTGAACCTGGCCGCGCATGAACACGGCCTGGCCACTACAGGCGGGGTCGTCTCGACCACCGGCATCGGCGGCCTGACTCTGGGTGGGGGAATCGGTTGGTTGCTGGGCAAGTACGGACTGGCGATCGACAATTTGCTCTCCGCCCAGGTTGTGTTGGCCTCCGGTGAGGTGGTGAGAGCGAGCGAGGAGAGCGAGCCTGATCTGTTTTGGGCGATCCGCGGCGGCGGTGGAAACTTTGGTGTGGTCACCGAGTTCTCCTACCGGGTGCATCCTTTGCGGACGGTGCTCGGTGGCGCTGCCGTCCACCCGCTTGCTGCCACACCGGAGGTCTTCGCCTTCTACCGCGAGTTCACCTTGTCACTGCCCGATGATCTGAGCGTCTTCCTCGCGTTGCGACACTCGCCCGACGGTTCGGCGATGAAGCTCTGCGGGGTAGCCGTCTGCCATGCAGGCCAGAACGAGCAGGAGGCGGAGTTGGAGGTGAACCCAGTGCGGTGGTTCGGCCCGCCGGCAATGGACCTGATCGAGCGCATCCCGTACCCGGTGGTCAACACCACGCTCGACGATGCTTTCCAGCGAGGGAGCCTCAACTACTGGAAGTCCGCATTCTTCGCTGAGCTGAACGACCAGGTGGTTACGAAGCTCGTAGACGCGTACGAGAACGCGCCGAGCCCGCTTTGCTTCATCGTCGTCGAGCACTTTCACGGGGCTGCGGTGCGCGTCAGTCCGGTGGCTACCGCCTTTCCGCACCGCCAAGCGGGCTACGACTGCGTGATCATCTCCCAATGGGACGACCCAGCCCAGTCCGAGAGCGGAGTCAGGTGGGCCCGCGAGACCTATGAATCGCTACGACCCCACATGGCCGACAGCGCCTACGTCAACTACCTCGATAACGACGACGCGAGCAGGATCCGAGCCGCATACGGTCCCAACTACGACCGGCTCGTGCAGCTCAAACGCAGATTCGACCCGGACAACATCTTCCGGCTCAACCAGAACATCGTTCCGTAGCGACGAGCCAGATAACGCTCGGGTGCCAGCGCACTCGACTGGGCGAGGGTCCTTCCGTCTGAGGCTCCGTCCCGACGCCGAGAGTAAGAGAGAAATCGGGGTGCCCAGATTCGAACTGGGGACCTCTCCGACCCGAACGGAGCGCGCTACCAGGCTGCGCCACACCCCGAGACCGCGCCATAGGGTAGCGGCCATGCCCGATCCGTTAGCGGTACGCGCAGTCCTCTTCGACGTGGACTTCACGCTCGCGCGGCCGGGGCCGGAGCTCGGGCCGGAGGGATACGTGCGCGCCGGCGAGCGGCACGGGCTGCGGCTCGACCCCGCGCGCTACGACGCAGCGCGCGACGCGGCGGTCGTCGACCTCCGCCGCCATCCCGAGCTCGAGCACGACGACGAGATCTGGTTCCGCTTCACCGAGCGGATCGTTCGCGGCATGGGCGGGGATGCCGACTCGGCGTACGCGTGTGCGGTCGAGATCACGCGGGCCTGGGAGCGGCACGAGAACTTCGAGCTCTACGACGACGTGCCCGACGTCCTCGCCGGGCTGCGAGCGGCGGGCCTGCGCATCGGTCTCGTCTCGAACTCGGCCCGCGACGTGCGCGAGTTCGCTCGGCATCACGGCCTCGACGTCGACGCCGGCATCAGCTCGTTCCAGCACGGCCGCACGAAGCCGCACGCCTCGATCTTCCGGGCCGTGCTCGACCTGCTGGGAGTCGAGCCGGCCGACGCGGTGATGGTCGGCGACACGATCGCGGACGACATCGAGGGAGCGCTCGCGCTCGGGATGCACGCGATCCTCATGGACCGCGACGGCACCCGCCCCGAGTACGAGCCGCGCATCGCCACGCTGAACGAGCTCCCCGCGCTGCTCGGCCTGAGCGGCGCTAGTTCTTCTGGGCGCGCTCGAGGAACGGCCGGATGATGTCGACCGGCGCCGGAAAGATGATCGTCGAGGAGCCGCTGCCGCCCACCTCGAGCAGCGTCTGGAGGTAGCGCAGCTGCAGCGCGATCGGGTGCTCCTCGATCACGAGCGCCGCGTCCTTCAGCTTCTCGGCCGCCTGGAACTCGCCCTCGGCGTTGATGATCTTCGCCCGCCGCTCGCGCTCGGCCTCCGCCTGCCGCGCCATCGCCCGCTGCATCCCGCTCGGGATCTCCACGTCCTTCACCTCGACGATCGTGACCTTGATCCCCCAGGGCCCGGTCGCCTCGTCGATGATCCCCTGCAGGATCTCGTTGATCTTCTCCCGCTCGGACAGCAGCTCGTCGAGCACGTGCTGGCCGAGCACGGAGCGCAGCGTCGTCTGCGCGATCTGGGAGGTCGCGACCATGTAGTTCTCGACCTGCACGATCGCGCTCTTCGGATCGACGATCTTGAAATACGCGACCGCGTTGACGCGCACCGGCACGTTGTCCTTGGTGATGACCTCCTGCGGCGGGATGTTGAGGGTGATGGTGCGCAGGTCGACCTTCACGAGCTGGTCGACGAGCGGGATCTTCCAGACCAGGCCGGGGCCGCGCGGCGGGTCGAGCAACCGGCCCCAGCGGAAGAAGACGGCCCGCTCGTACTCCCTCAAGACCCGGACGAAACCGAGCACGAGCGGATCCTATCGCCGCACCGTCAGCCGGAGCCCGTCGACGGCCTGGACCTCGACCTCCTCGCCCGGCACGAGATCGGAGTCGTCGGAGGAATGCGCCTGCCAGAGCGCGCCGTCGACGAACACGAGGCCGGGCGCGCGCACCTCGGCCTTGCGGCCGACCATCGTGTGCACGCCGGTCGTCACCGGCAGCCGCCGGGCGGCGAGCGCCTTCCCGGTCGCGAAGACCCAGAAGGCGCCGATGGCGCAGCCCACTCCGAGGACGAGCCATTCGTTGACGCGATACGCGGCCGGTTGGTTCTGGAACAGCAGCGCGAGCCCGAAGCCGAGCGAGATGAGGCCGCCGACGGTGAGCACCCCGTGCGTGGGCGCGTGGAGGTCGACGACGAGCAGGATGACCCCGAGCAGAAGCAGCGCGAGCCCTCCCCAGCTCGGCGTTAGCACCGAGAAGCCGTACAGCGCCATGACGAGGCAGACGGCCCCGAGCGCGCCGGGCAGCACGATTCCGGGGTGTAGCACCTCGAAGATCAGGCTCACGATCCCGAGCAGGAAGAGGAGGCTGATCAGGTTCGGGTCGATGATCGTGTTCAGGAAGCGCGTCGTGAAGCCCGGCTTGACGGTCACGATCTGCGCCCCGGCGAGGTGGAGGGTGAAAGGCCTCGCAGCGTTCTTCGTGTGGTAGCCGTCGAGCTTCCTCAGCAGGGCGGGGAGCGACGGCGCGATGAAGTCGATCACGCGCATTCGCAGCGCCTGGCTCGCCGTCAGGTTCGACGCGACCGTCACGGCCTTGGCCGGCCACTCCGCGTTCCGGTGGTTGGCCTTCGCGAGCGCCGTGAGCGAGGCTACCGCGTCGTGGATGACCTTGCGGCGCAGGTCGGAGCCGAGGTTTTGGCCGCTCGAGTCGATCGGCGTCGACGAGCCGATGTTCGAGATCGGCGTCATGGCGAGCACATCGGCGGCCTGCGAGAGCCACACGCCCGCGGAGGCTGCCCGCGACCCTTCCGGCGAGACGTAGACGATCACCGGCACCTTGGAGGCGAGCTCCGCCTGGTAGATCGCCTTCATCGAGGTGGACAGCCCGCCGGGCGTGTCGAGGAGGATCACGGCGGCGGCGTAGTGGTCGTGCGCCGCGCGCGAGAGCTCGCTCGTCACGTAGTCCTGCGTGACGGGGTTGATCTCGAGGTCGGGCCCGAAGGTGATCGCGAGCACGCGCGGCCGGGAGCTTGCCCCCGCGGCGCCGCCGACGAAGACGAGGAGGGCGAGCGCGGCCAGCACGACCGGGAAGGCCCGCTTCATGATGTGCATCAGGATACGTTGCACAGCCGATCGACAGGCGTAACCTGTGCTCATGCCCGCCTGGATCGCCTGGGCGATCGTCTCCGTCCTCCTCGCCGTCGGCGAGATCTTCACGCCGGGGCTGTTCTTCCTCGGGCCGATCGCCGTCGCCGCCGTGGCGGCGACCGCGGCAGCCGCGGCGGGAGGGCCGGTCTGGCTGCAGATCGTCATCTTCGGAGCCGGCTCGTTCGCCGCCGTCGGCTTCCTGCGCCCGATCGCCCGGGCCCACCTGACGATGCCCCGCGCGATCCGCACGGGGGCAGCCGCCCTCGAGGGCGCGAGGGCGATCGTCCTGCAGCGCGTCGACGACCGCGGCGGAAGGGTCAAGATCGGCGGAGAGGAGTGGAGCGCCCGCTCGTACGTCCCCGAAGAGGAGTTCGACGTCGGCACCGAAGTCGAGGTGGCGCAGATCCAGGGGGCCACGGCCCTCGTCTACCGATAGGAGCAGGTATCGCGCATGGTCGCCCTGATCGTCATCATCATCGTCGCCGTCGTCGTCCTCGTGACACTGGCGCGGACGATCCGCATCGTCCCGCAGGCGCGCGCCGCCGTCGTCGAGCGGCTCGGCCGCTACTCGCGGACGCTCAGCCCCGGGCTCGTCATGGTCGTCCCCTTCATCGACCGCGTGCGGCCGCTCATCGACCTGCGCGAGCAGGTCGTCTCGTTCCCGCCGCAGCCGGTGATCACCGAGGACAACCTCGTCGTCAACATCGACTCGGTCATCTACTTCCAGGTCACCGACGCGAAGGCGGCGACCTACGAGATCGCGAACTACATCCAGGCGATCGAGCAGCTCACCGTCACGACTCTGCGCAACGTGATCGGCGGGATGGCGCTCGAGAAGACGCTCACCTCGCGCGACGACATCAACGGCCAGCTGCGCGGTGTCCTCGACGAGGCCACGGGCAAGTGGGGAATCCGCGTCAACCGGGTCGAGCTGAAGGCCATCGACCCGCCCGCGTCGATCCAGGACTCGATGGAGAAGCAGATGCGCGCCGACCGCGACAAGCGCGCGGCGATCCTCCAGGCCGAGGGCGAGCGGCAGTCGCAGATCCTCCAGGCCGAGGGCCAGAAACAGGCGGCGATCCTCAAGGCCGAAGGCGAGAAGCAGGCCACGATGCTGCAGGCGGAAGGCCAGGCGAAGGCGATCGAGACGGTCTTCCAGGCGATCCACGACGGGAAGCCCGACGCCGAGCTGCTCGCGTACCAGTACCTCCAGACGCTGCCGCAGATCGCAAAGGGCGAGGCGAACAAGGTCTGGATCATCCCGAGCGACCTGCAGCAGGCCGTCGGGCGGGTCGCGAGCACGGTCAAGGACATCGCGGCGGGCACGCCTCCCGCCGTGACAGACGGGCAGAAGCCGGAGTAGGCTCTGGCCTCCTTGGTCGACCGGACCTCTGCGGTAGAGGACAAACGGCGGCAGCTGCTCGACGCCGCCGTGCGCGTGTTCGCGCGCAAGGGCTTCCACGCGAGCCGGGTCGGGGACATCGCCGAGGAGGCCGGCGTCGCGCACGGGCTCCTCTACCACTACTTCGACTCGAAGGACCAGGTGCTCGAGGCCGTCTTCCACGAGAACTGGAGCGTCCTCCTCGCCCGGATCGCGAGCGTCGAGGAGACCGACGAGCCGGCGGTCGACCAGATCCGGCACATCGCGACGATCGTCCTGCGAACCTGGCTCCATCTCCCCGACGTCGTGCGCGTCGTGATCCGGGAGTTCGGCCGCAGCCCGGAGCTCGCCGAGCGGCTCGGCGAGCTGACGCAGCCGATCGACGCTATCGAGCGTGTGATCAGGCGAGGCATCGAGCGCGGCGAGTTCCGGCAGGACATCGACCCGCGCTTCGCGGCTGCCGTCGTCTACGGCTCGATCGACGAGCTGCTGACCGCCTGGGTGCTCGGCCGCCTCCCCGCCGAGGAAGAGGACGTGGCCGCGGCCGAGCGGACGCTGCTCGAGGTCACCCTGCTCGGGCTGCGGCAGCCGTAGAGACGAGCTCCGCGAAGCGCGCCGCGCCGACGTTCCCGCCCGAGAGCACGACGCCGATCGAGCGGCCGCGCGCGTCGTCGAGCCTGCCGCCGAGCAGCGCGGCGATCCCGACCGCTCCGCTCGGCTCGGCCACGAGCTTCAGGCGGTCGAAGAGGAAGGCCATCGCCTGAACGATCTCCTCGTCCGTGACGGTGACGACCTCGTCCACGAGGCGGCGGTTGACCTCGAAGGTCAGCTCGCCCGGCTCCGTCGCCTGCAGGCCGTCGGCGATGGTCGGCGGGACGTCGATGCGGACCCGCTCGCCGGCCGCGAACGAGCGGCGGGTGTCGTCCCCCGCTTCCGGCTCGACCCCGATCACCCGGATCCCGGGCCGCAGCGCCTTCGCGGCCGTCGCGCAGCCCGCGACGAGACCACCGCCGCTGACGGGTACGAGCAGCAGGTCCAGCTCGGCCGCATCCTCGAGCAGCTCGAGTGCGACCGTGCCCTGGCCGGCCATCACGAGCGGGTCGTCGTACGGGCGCACGAGCTCGAGCCCGCGCTCCCGTGCCAGGCGAGCGCCGATCTCCTCGCGGCTCTCCGTCCAGCGGTCGTAGGGCACGACCTCGGCGCCGTAGCCCCGCGTCGCGTCGAGCTTCGCGGCTGGCGCGTCCTCGGGCATCACGATGGTCGCCCGGGAGCCCAGGAGGCCCGCGGCGAGAGCGACCGCCTGCGCGTGGTTGCCCGAGGAGTAGGCGAGCACGCCCCGCCGCAGCGCGTCCCTGTCGAGCGACGAGATCTTGTTGTAGGCGCCGCGGAACTTGAAGGCGCCGCCGCGCTGGAAGCACTCCGCCTTCACGTGCACGCGTGCGCCGACGCGCTCGTCGAGCGTGCGGGAGGTGACGACAGGCGTGCGGTGCGCGATTCCCGCGAGCCGCTCCGCCGCGCGCTCCACGTCCGCGAGCTCGATGACGCTCACCGGCAGGCGGAGGCGCCGCGCCGGAAGAGCCCGAACCCCCAGAGCCGGCCGTCGAACAGGTAGTAGACGGTGCGGACGCGTGCCGAGTCCTGCACGAGGGCCTCGTAGCCGCGGCAGGTGATCGACTGGGTGCTCCCGACGAGCGCGTGCACGGCGAGCGGTGTCGAGCCGAAGCCGAGGCCGTGCCGCGCGTGCCAGCCCTTCGGCCGCCAGAGCGTGTAGAGGCCGGAGACGCGGCCGCGTGTGAACTCGACCGCGAGGCCCTGCTTCTGGAACGGACGGTAGGTGAAGTACCACGTCCGATGCGCGCAGCCGCGACAGACGCCGTAGAACGTGCCGAGCGCGGCCCGAACCGCCCGCGGCGACTCGCCGAGCCGGATCCCGCCGAGCGACCGTCCGGGCACGAGCGCGCCCGGCTTCGGCAGGCCCGCGGACGCGGGGACGGCGAGCGCGAGGGCGGCTACGGACGTGGCGAGGAGGCTCCGCCTCATATGCTCGCAGTATGGCGCTGTGGGACTCGGTGGCGGGGCTGACGGTCCGGGTGGACGGCTACGCGCTCCAGCGGCGCGAGTCGGCCACGCCGAGCGGCTGGACACGGGTGGCGACGACGGTCGCCCTCCAGGGGGCCGGCGAGACCGGCGAGGGCGAGGACGTCACCTACGAGGCCGAGTCGCACGACGGCGTCCCGGACGACCTGATGCTCGCGGGGACGTGGAGCTTCGAGGACCTCTCCCTCCACCTCGACGAGTTCGCGGACCTGGCCGAGGGTTACCGGCGGTGGGCGTTCGAGAGCGCGATCCTCGACCTCGCGCTCCGGCAGAACGAGCTCGGTCTCGGCGCCGCACTGGGGCGCCGGGAGCAACCCGTGCGCTTCGTCGTCTCGACGCGGGCGGCTCCCGAGCGGTGGCTCGAGGTCGCGCCCGGGCTCGAGTTCAAGCTCGACGCCGAGAAGGATTGGGACAGGCCGCTTCTCCGGCGCCTCCGGGAGCTCGACCGCGTCCGCGTCGTCGACCTGAAGGCGTATTACCGCGGCACGAGCGTCGACCTCGCGCCCGACCCCGAGCTCTACCGCGCCGTCGTCGAAGAGCTCCCGGACGCGATCATCGAGGACGCATGGCTCGAGGACGGCCTGCGCGAGACGCTCGCCGGCGCCGAGGACCGCCTCAGCTTCGACGCGCCGGTCCACTCCCTCGACGACCTCGACGGCCTGCCGCTCGAGCCGCGCTGGCTCAACGTCAAGCCGTCGCGCTTCGGCACGGTGCGTGGGCTGCTCGAGACGATCGAGGCCTGTGAGGAGCGCGGGATCCGGATGTACGGCGGCGGCCAGTACGAGCTCGGGCCCGGCCGCCCGCAGATCCAGCGGCTCGCGAGCGTCTTCTACCCGGATGGCCCGAACGACGTCGCGCCGTCGGTCTACAACGAAGGCGAGCCGCGCGAGGGCCTGCCGCAGAGCCCTCTGCCCGCGCCGGCGGGGCCGGGCTTCTGAGCGCCTAGACCGGTAAGACGTACCGTCACGAAACCGTCGCGGACCGAAGCTCCCGGCGCGTGGTCAAGCTGGTTGGAACAGCGTTCGGTAACAACTACCGAGTCGTGTTCGTGACGGCTTCGTAAGAGCTTCGTGACGCGGCGCGCCCTCGCCTGGCTTCCGCCTAGCGGAACGCGTTCTCGCCGGTCAGCGCCTTGCCGACCGAGAGCGTGTGCACCTCGTGCGTGCCCTCGTACGTGAGGACGGTCTCGAGGTTGTTCATGTGGCGGATGACGGGATACTCGAGCGTGATCCCGTTGCCGCCGAGGATCGAGCGGGCGGTGCGGGCAACCTCGAGCGCGCCGCGCACGTTGCCCATCTTTCCCAGCGAGACGTGCTCGGGTCGCAGCGTCCCCTCGTCCTTCATCCGTCCGAGGTGGAGGGCGACGAGCGCCCCCCGGTTCACCTCGAGCGCCATCTCGGCGAGCTTCTGCTGCGTGAGCTGATAGCCGGCGATCGGCTTGCCGAAGACGATCCGCTCCTTCGCGTAGTCGAGCGCGGCCTCGAGGCACGTGCGCGCCGAGCCCACGACGCCGAAGACGATCCCGAAGCGGGCCTCGTTGAGGCAGGAGAGTGGCCCGCGCAAGGTCGAGATCTCGGGGAAGCGGTTCTCCTCGGGCACGCGCACGTCGCGGAGGACGAGCTCGGACGTGACCGACGCGCGCAGCGAGAGCTTGCGGTGCATGAGCGGCGCCTCGAAGCCGGGCATGTCCTTCTCGACGAGGAAGCCGTTGATGTCGCCCTCCTCGGTGCGCGCCCAGACGACCGCGACGTCCGCGATCGTGCCGTTCGTGATCCACATCTTCGCGCCGTTGAGGATCCAGTCGGAGCCGTCGCGCTTCGCCGTGGTGCGCATGGAGCCGGGGTCGGAGCCGGCGTCGGGCTCGGTCAGGCCGAAGCAGCCGATCTTCTCGCCGGCGTGCATCGCGGGGAGCCAGCGCTGCTTCTGGTCCTCCGAGCCCCAGCGCCAGATCGCGTACATCGAGAGCGAGCCCTGCACCGAGACGAGGCTGCGGATGCCGGCGTCGCCCGCCTCGAGCTCCTGACAGACGAGCCCGTACATGACCGAGCTCGCCTCTGGCAGGCCGTAGCCCTCGAGATGCATCCCGAAGAGGCCGAGCCGCGCGAGCTCCGGGATCAGCTCGCCGGGGAGCTCGCCGCGCTCGAACCATTCCCCCACGTACGGCTTCACCTGCTCCGTGACGAACTGGCGCACGGTGTCGCGGATCGCCCGCTCGTCGTCGGAGAGGAGGGCGTCGAGCGCGAGGAAGTCCCGCGGGTCGAGCCGGGTCTTCTTCGCGGTCGTCGCCACGCCCGCATCGTACGGATCGGTGCGCATTCCGGCGTCCCGAGGTATCTTTGACTGACCAGTCAATCAAGCGGCGGAGGCTTGGATGGTTGCGATCGACGAAGGCACGGCGGCGGGGGTCTCCTTCGCCCTGACCGAGGAGCAGAAGGAGCTGCGCGGGCTTGCGCGCACCTTCGCCGAGCGCGAGATCCGCCCGCGCGAGGCGGACTACGACGCCGAGATGCGACACCCCGCCGAGCTGATCGCACAGGCGCACGAGCTCGGCCTGATGAACCTCCACATCCCCGCCGAGTACGGCGGGCTCGGGCTCTCCGCCTTCGACGGCCTGCTCGTGGGCGAGGAGCTCTACCGGGGCTGCTCGGGCATCGGCACGTCGATCACGGCGAATGGCCTCGGCGCCGGCCCGGTGATCCTGTTCGGCACGCCCGAGCAGAAGGTGCGGTGGCTGCCGCCGCTCGTCGAGCAGCCGATCCTCTGCTCGTTCGCCCTCTCCGAGCCGGGCGCGGGCTCGGACGTCGCCGCGCTTCGGTCGACCGCAGTGCGCGACGGCGACGAGTACGTCCTCAACGGCTCGAAGACGTTCATCACGAACGCGGGCCACGCCGAATGGGCGGTCGTGTTCGCGAAGACCGACCCGGGCGCGGGTCGCCGGGGCATTTCGGCGTTCGTCGTGGAGATGCGCTCGGCCGGCGTGACGATCGAGAAGCACCTCGAGAAGATGGGCCAGCGCGCGACGGACACCTCCGCGTTCGCGCTCCACGACGTCCGCGTGCCGATCGAGAACCGGCTCGGGGAGGAGGGCGACGGCTTCAAGATCGCGATGGCGACGCTCGACTTCACGCGGCCGGGCACCGCGATCGGCGCGGTCGGAGTCGCGCAGGCCGCCTACGAGCACGCGCGCGAGTACGCGAAGGAGCGCGTCACGTTCGACCTGCCGATCGCGATGCACCAGGCGGTCGGCTTCATGATCGCGGACATGGCGACCGAGATCCAGGCCGCGCGCCTCCTCTGCTGGCAGGCTGCATGGATGCTGGACCGGGGCCTGGGGCGGGAGGCGACGCTCTATTCCTCCTTCGCCAAGCGGTTCGCCGCCGATACCGCGATGAAGGTCACGACCGACGCCGTGCAGGTGCTGGGCGGCTACGGCTACATCAAGGAGTACCCGGTCGAGAAGCTCATGCGCGACGCGAAGCTGTTCCAGATCTACGAGGGCACGTCGCAGGTCCAGCGGCTCGTGATCGCGCGCGAGATCTTCACGCCGAAGGGCTAGCCAGTCGCGGCCTCTGCTACGCGGATCGCTTCCGCGAGCCAGTCGGGAACCCGCGTGGGGCGCAGCGTCGCCGCGTCGACGCAGGCGTGCTCGGTGTGGCCGTCGGCGACCGTCTCGTCGCTCCGCGTGATCGCGTACTCGTAGCGGAAGCGCGCGCCGCGGAGGCCGACGCACCGCGTGTTGACCACGAGCTCGTCGTCGAAGCGCGCGGGGAGCCGGTAGCGGCACAGCGCCTCCAGCGTGAGCGCCTCGATGCCGCGGTCTCTGAGCGCCTGGTAGCCGCCGGCGAACGCGCGCAGGTACTCGACGCGCGCGACCTCGAACCAGACGAGATAGGCGGCGTTGTGGGCGATCCCCTGCGCGTCGGTGTCGGCGAAGCGCACGCGCACGGGCGTCGAGAACGAGTAGCCGTCCACGGGGCGCGAGCCTATCCGAGGCTTGACAGGCATAGCAGGAATGCTATATAGAGCAATAGCAGGAATGCTATGACCGGCTCCAAGGAGGAGAGCTATGGAACCCACGGTCGAGCAACGCCTGAGCTATCTCGAGGCCCGGGTGAAGACCCTCGAAGGCCTGCTGGGATCGGCCGCCGCACCCGTCGCGCCGCCGGTCGTCCCGTCCAAGCCGGCGCCGTGGCCCGCGCCGCCGAGCCCGGCCGTCTCCGCGCCTCGGAGGGCGCCGCGGGATCTCGAGGAGGTGCTCGGCGGACGTGTTCTCGGCTGGGTCGGCGGGATCGCGGTCGCGATCGCCGCCGTCTTCTTCGTCGTGATGGCCGTGCACGACGGCTGGATCGGCAACGCCGCACGGATGGAGCTCGCGTTCGCCGGCTCCGCGGTGCTCGTCGGGCTCGGCGGCTGGCTCCACGAGCGCCGCGGGCGCGCTCAGGCGGCACTCGCCACGGTCGCCGCCGGCCTCGCCGGGCTGTACGCGACCGACGCCGGAACGACGCTCCACTACCACCTCGTGTCCCCGGCGGCCGGTCTCGTCATCGCCGGTGCCGTCGGCGTTCTCGCGCTGGCGACGGCCCTGCGCTGGGACTCGCAGGAGATCGCCGGCATCGGCATCGTCGGCTCGCTCCTGGCGCCGGTGTTCGTGGACGCCGGGCCGCAGACGAGCGCGCTCGTGTTCATGGCGATCGCGCTGCTCGCGGCGGTCGGCGTCGTCGTCCACCGCCGCTGGGCCTGGCTTGCGGCCATCGCGTACACCGTCAGCGCCCCGCAGGTCGCCTGGTGGCTCTACCGCGAGCACACGAGCAGCCTCGCCCTGACGATCGTGGTCGCGAGCGCGTTCTGGCTGCTCTACGTGTTCGCCGCGCTCGGCCACGAGCTGCTGACGCCGACCGACTCGCTGCGTCTCTCCTCGGCGTCGTTGCTGTTCACGAACGCGTCGGTCGCCGCGGCGGGAGTCTGGTGGTTGATCGACGACGCCGGCCACCGCAGCGGAGCGGACGCCTGGCTCTTCGCGCTCGCGGCCGCGCACCTCGTCCTCGGCACGCTCGTGCTCCGCTCGCGGGCGAGTCGTGGGGTTGCGCTGCTGCTCCACGCCGTCGGGGCCGCGTTCCTCGGCGTCGCCCTCGCGGTCGCGTTCAGCGGGCCGGCGCTCGTCGCCGCCTGGTCGGCCGAGGCGCTCGTGCTCGCGTGGATCGGCCGCCGCACGACGACGTCGGGGCGTGCCCTCGCCGCCTCGCTCGTCTTCGCCGCCCTCGCCGCCGGGCACGTGCTCGTCTTCGAAGCTCCGCCGACCTCGCTCGCGTACGGCTTCCGCTCCGTCCCCGAAGCGCTCGGCGGGGCCGCGCTCGTCTTACTCGCGCTCGCCGGCGTCGCGGCCGAGTATCGCGAGGAGGTCGGGGACGAGCCCGCCTGGGCCGGCGCTGCGTTCGGCGTCTACGCGGCGAGCGGCCTGGTCGTCGACCTCGCCGGCGCGCACGAGCATGCGTCGACGCAGACGTCGCAGCTCGCGCTCTCGGGCTTCTGGGGCGCGCCCGGTTTCGCGGCGATCCTCGTCGGGCTCGCGCGGCGCAGGCGGGCGCTCCGTCTCGGCGGCCTCGGTGTCCTCATGCTCGCGGTGGGCAAGGTATTCCTCGTGGATCTCGCGCACCTCGAGTCGATCTGGCGCGTGGCCTCGTTCCTGGCGATCGGGCTGCTGCTCCTCGCCGGGGCCTTCGCGTACCAGAGGGCTCGCCCACCGTCGCTGTATGAGCGTCGCGAGGCTGGCTGAGCTGCTCGAGCGCCGGCGCCCGTGCGTCGCGCTCACGGGCGCCGGAGTGAGCACCGAGTCGGGGATCCCGGACTTCCGCTCCGCCGGCGGCATCTGGGCGGAGTACGACCCGGCCGAGGTGGCGAGCGTCCACGCTCTGCGGCGGGATCCGGTCCGGGTATGGGAGTTCTACGCGCTCCGGCTCCGAGCCCTCGCGCAGGCGGAGCCGAACGACGGCCACCGGGCGCTGGTCGAGCTGGAGAGCCGGGGCTGGGTGCGCGCCGTCGTGACGCAGAACGTCGACGGACTGCACCAGCGCGCGGGGTCTCGCGAGGTGGTCGAGGTGCACGGCTCCCTCCGCGAGGCGGAGTGCATCCGCTGCAGAGCCCGGGTCCCGATGGCGGACGCGGTCGCCTCGCTGCCGTGGCCGGCGTGTCCCGCGTGCGGGGAGATCCTCAAGCCCGGCGTGGTGATGTTCGGCGAGCTCCTGCCCGCGGCCGCGATCGAGCGGGCGCAGGCGCTGGCCGCGGAGGCGGAGGTTCTCCTCGTCGTCGGCTCGTCGCTCGAGGTGCATTCGGTCGCCGCGCTGCCCGCCGAGACGCTGGCCTCCGGCGGCGCGCTCGCGATCGTCAACCGCGGCGCGACGCCGTGGGACTCCCGGGCGGAGCTCGTCCTCGACGCCGGAGCCGGGGAGACGCTCCGCGCGCTCGAGGCCGCGCTCGGTATCGTCGAAGCCGAACGAGCGAGGAGGAGCGATGGCTGAACGCAAACAGGATCTGCTGGGCCGGCTCGCCGACCTGAGCGAGGAGGCGGTACAGCGGCTCGCGGAGGCGCCGGGGGCCGACCGCGTCCTCCAGGGGCTCAAAGGGCTCGCCGACCGCGTCGACGACCTGCAGCGGCGGACCCGCGGTTTCGAGGAGCTCGAGCAGCGGCTGACCAAGCTCGAGAAGCGGGTCGACGGCCTGGCGAAGGCGAAGCCGCCGCGCGCGACGTCGTCAGGGGCCCGGTCGCGTACGCCCGAGAGCGGCTCGCCGCCGAAGAGCGGCCCCCCGCCCAAGCAGGGCTGAGCGCTCGACCGCGGCGGCGCCCGCCGCGGCCGCCGTCGCGAGGAGCAACCCGCCGGCGACGTCCGTCGGCGTGTGGAAGCCTGCGAGCAGCACGACCGCGGCCACGAGCCAGACCGCGAGCGGGATCCGGAGGCGGGGCCACGCGGCCGCGAGCGCCGCTGCGACGAGCGCCGAGCGGAGCGCGTGGCCGCTCGGCCACGACATGTCCAAGGCGGTGAGGTGGACGCCGTGCCGGTAGAGCGGAGGCCGTGAGAGCGTGTGCCGGAATACGAGCTCCACCGCGACGCCGAGTAGCCACGTCGCCGGCCAGCACACGGCGGCCTCGACGCGGCCGCCCGTCCACAGCCGCCGGGCGGCCACGAGGACGAGGATCAGCGACAGGACGACCTGTCCCGGCAGCGTCACGATCTGGGCGACGGCGACGCCCGCCGGATGGAACGAGGCATCGTGCAGCGGCACGACGGAGTCGAGGAAGCCCGGCGGGCGCGAGGGCGGGCCCGCAAGCGGCATCGCGTGCTCGGCCGCCCACCGGTCGAGGCCCGTCGCCGCGCCCGAGGCGACGAGGCCGGCGAGCGTGCCGAACGCAGCCGCCGCTACAAGGGGGACGCTACGCAGCCGCCGGCACCCGCACCCGCAGCGCCGACCGCACGACCTCGAAGCGCGCGGGAGTCGTCCCGATCGGCTCGCCGTCGACCTCGAGCGGCAGCGGCTCCGCGGCGGTGATCGAGACGGCCGACGAGCGCAGGAGCTCGACCTTCGGATGCGAGAGATAGCGGCCGCTGTACAGCTTCGGGGACGTCGTCAGGAAGTCGAGCTTGGAGATGTCGCCGACCGTCACGACGTCGAAGACGCCGTCGTCCTGCCGCGCCTCGGGCGCGAGCTGCATGCCTCCGCCGTGGTAGCGGCCGTTCGCGACGATCACGTCGTGCATCGGCCCCTCGCGCCGGACCCCCTCGACGAGCTCGATCGCGACGCGCGTGTTCCGCCAGGCGACGAACTCGCGCGTGAGCGCGTAGAAGAACGTCGCCCGCCCACCGAAGCGCTTCGTCATCGTGTTCGCGCGGCGGGCGACCGCGCCGCTCATCCCGGCCGAGCCGACGTTGGCGAAGTAGCGGCTCCTGCCGTCCTCGAGCTCGACCCGGCCGAGGTCGATCGTGCGCGTCTCGCCGCCGACGGCGACGCGCACGGCGTCGTCGAAGCGGCCCGGGATGCCGTGCGTGCGGCCGAAGTCCTGGCCGGTGCCGCAGGGCAGGACGGCGATCTCGGCGTCCGTCTGCGCGACGCCGTTGACGACCTCGTTCACCGTGCCGTCGCCGCCGATCACAACGAGGAGGAGCGGGTCCCGTGCCTCGCTGGCCGCCTGCGCGAGATGGCCCGGGAACTCCGAGAGCACCTCCTCGCCGTGCAGGCCGAGGGCCGCGGCCCGCCGCCGCAACTCGGGCCAGCGCCTTCCGGTCGCCCCGTTCCCGGACGCCGGGTTGACGAGGAAGAGGATCTCGCTAATCGGCGGTGACGGTCATGAGCGCGACGCGCGTCATCCGGTCGACCGCCGCGCGCAGCTCCTCGTCCGTGATCCGCGTGAAGACGCCCTCGACGACGATGTCCGACACGGTGAGGAGGCAGCCGCCCTGGACGCCCTGCACCTTGCCGATGCCGCCGATCGCCGCGACGGTGAAGAGCGCGGCGGCCTCCATCTCCACCGCGAGCACGCCCCGGCTCGACCAGCGCTCGTACTGGCCCTCGCTCGGGTTGTAGAAGACGTCGCTCGTGACGATCGGGCCGACGTGCATCGGCTGGCCGAGCTCCTTCGCCGCGTGGACCGCGCCGTGGATCAGCTGCCAGGACGCCGTCGGGCAGTGCGGCTCGCCGCCGACGAGATGCCGCGCCGTCGCGTCGGCCGGGATCGCCGTGAGGGCCACGACGAGGTCGCCGAGGGCGTGGTGCGGCTGCAGCCCGCCGCAGGTGCCGACGCGCATGAGGCGCTTGCAGCCGAGCTGGATGAGCTCCTCGAAGACGATCGTCGCGCCCGGGCAGCCCATCCCGGTCCCCTGCACCGACACGCGCCTCCCTTCCCACGTGCCGGTGTAGCCGAGCAGCCCGCGCTCCTCGTTCACCTGCGTCACGTCGTCGAGATACGTCTCGGCGATGTACTTCGCGCGGAGCGGGTCGCCGGGCAGGAGGACGGCGTCCGCGTAGTCGCCCGGCTCGGCTCGCAGGTGGATCGGCACGCCGCGACTCTATCCCCGTGATGATTGCGTCATGACGCAGACCGTGTCGCCGACGCTCGACCAGGTGCTCGCCTTCTGCGCCGAGGAGCCCGTCGAGCGCGTCTTCCTCGAGGACATCGCACGGCGCGGGCTCGGCCGCTTCTCGGGCCTGGCCGGGGAGGACGGGAAGCTGGAGGCGCTCTGTCACGTCGGCGCCAACATCGTCCCCTCGGGCGGCGGCTGCGCAGCCTTCGCCGACGCCGCGGCGCGCAGCGGCGCGCGCATGGTGATCGGCGAGGAGCGCGCGGTCGGCGAGCTCTGGGAGGCGGCGCGGCACCGGATGGCGCGGCCGCGCGACGACCGCCCAGGCCAGCCCGTCTACGCGCTGCGCGAGCCGCCGGAGCCGGGCGGCACCGGGCTCCGGCCGGCGCGTCTCCTCGACCTCGACCTCCTCGTGCCGGCCTGCGCCGAGGCGCACCGCGAGGAGATCGGCGTCGACCCGCTGAAGCGCGACGCCGAAGGGTTCCGCTGGCGGACGCGGCAGCAGGTCGAGGAGGGGCGCTCGTGGATCTGGCTCGAGGAGGGCGTGATCCGGTTCAAGGCCGAGGCGTCTGCGTGGACCCCGGCCGCGGTGCAGCTGCAGCAGGTCTGGGTCGATCCGCAGGCCCGCCGCCGCGGCTACGCGCGACGCGCACTCTCCGACCTCTGCCGGCTGCTGCTCGAGCACGTGCCGGCCGTCTGCCTCTTCGTGCGGCCCGAGAACGAGCCGGCGTTGCGCCTCTACGACTCGATCGGCATGACCCGCGAGCTCACGTACCGCAGCCTCGTGTTCTAGGCGGCACAATCGGTTGATGGACGAGGTACGCGAACGCGTCGAGCGCTTCGTCCGCGAGCACGAGCTGATCCCCCAGGGCGGCGAGGTCACGTGCCTCGTCTCGGGCGGGGCCGACTCGACCTGCCTCTGGCACGTGCTCGGCTCGCTCGGCTACCGCGTCTCGGCGCTGCACGTCAACCACAAGCTGCGCGGCGCGGACTCCGAGGACGACGCGCGCTTCTGCGCGGAGGTGCTCGGCGCGGAGGTCGTGGAGGCCGACGGCCGCGGTCTCTCGGAGGCGAGCCTCCGCGACCAGCGCCGGCAAGTAACAGACTGTTACAAGCGGCGTGCGACGGGCCACACCGCCTCGGACCAGGTCGAGACGATCCTCTACCGGCTCGTCACGCGGGGGGCGGCGACCGGCATCGCCCCGGCGAGCGCGGACGGGGTCGTCCACCCGCTCCTGCCGCTCTGGCGCGAGGAGACCGAGGCCTACTGTCGAGCCGCCGGGATCGGCTTCCGCGTCGACGCCTCGAACGCCGGCACGAAGCGGGGGCTGATCCGCGAGGAGATCCTGCCGCTGCTGCGCCGCCTCCACCCGGCGGCCGACGAGAACCTCCTGCGCGCGCTCGACGCCCGCGACACGCTGCCGCCCGCGCTCGCCGAGCTGCTCGCGGCTCCCGTCGGCTCCAAGCGCGTCGATCTCGGCGGCGGCGTCCAGGCGGTGCGCGAGCACGAGCGGCTCTGGCTCGAGCGAGGGCCGGTCGACCTCGCCGGTGAGATCCGCTGGGGCGACTGGACGATCCGCTCCGAGCTCGAAGGGCTTAGAGTGCGCGGGTGCAGGCCCGGCGACAGGCTGGCGGGTAGGAGGCGCAAGATCCAGGACGTGTTCGTCGATGCGAAGGTGCCGCGCTCGGAGCGCGAGGCGTGGCCGCTCGTCGTACGCGGCGACGAAGTCGTCGCGGTGCCGGGCATCGTCGAGCATCCGGAGGTGGAAGCTGTCCGCGACTGAGCTCGAGCGGGCGGTCACGGAGGTCCTGATCGAGGAGGACGACCTCCAGCGCCGGATCGCCGAGCTCGGCGCGGAGATCTCGGCCGACTACGAGGGCCGCGACCTGCTGCTCGTCGGCGTCCTCAAGGGCGCCGTCTTCATCCTCGCCGACCTGATGCGCCACCTGACCGTGCCCTGCGAGGTCGACTTCATGGCGATCACGAGCTACGGCGCGTCGACCGACTCCTCGGGCGTCGTGCGGATCCTCAAGGATCTTGACATCAACATCGAGGGCAGGCACGCTCTCGTCGTCGAGGACATCATCGACTCGGGCCTGACGCTCTCGTATCTCATGCGCAATCTCGAGGCGCGGGGGCCGGCGAGCCTCGAGGTCTGCACGCTGCTGACCAAGCCCGAGCGCCGGGAGATCGACGTCCCGGTCCGCTACACGGGCTTCGAGATCCCGAACCGCTTCGTGATCGGGTACGGCCTCGACTTCGCCGAGCGCTACCGGAATCTGCCCTACGTCGGCGTCCTGGACGAGTCGCTCGTGCTCGAAGGCGCGTAGCCGCGGGCCTCGCGGCGCCGTTACAACGACATGCCGCTGGTACCCTCCGCCCGGAGAACCTGTGAATCGCTTCTTCCGTAGCGCGCTCTTCCCGCTCGTCATCATCGCGGCGCTCGTCTGGCTCGCGCTGCAGACGCTGGGGAGCCACAACCAGAAGCAGGTTCCGTTCACGACCTACCAGTTCATCAACGCGGTCAATACCAACCCCGCCGGTGTTCAGAAGGTTGTCATCGATCCGAACAAACAGTCGGTCTCGGCGACGGTGAACGGCCAACCTGTCTCGATCCACTACGGCTCGCCCAACTCCGAGGCGAACCTCGAAACACTGCTGACGAAACACAGGGTCGACTTCAACTCGAAGGGCATCGGCTCGTCGCCGTGGTGGTCGATTCTCTCGAGCCTCCTGCCGTTCGTGCTCCTGTTCGGCTTCTGGATCTTCCTCATGAACCAGGTGCAGGGCGGAGGCTCGAAGGTGATGAGCTTCGGCAAGTCTCGCGCGAAGCGGATGACGCCCGACGCGCCGAAGATCGGCTTCAAGGACGTGGCCGGAGTGGACGAGGCCGTCGAGGAGCTGCAGGAGATCAAGGAGTTCCTCGAGAACCCGAAGAAGTTCCAGGCGCTCGGCGCGCGGATCCCGAAGGGCGTGCTCCTCTACGGGCCGCCCGGCACCGGTAAGACGCTGCTCGCGCGCGCGGTCGCGGGCGAAGCCGGGGTGCCGTTCTTCTCGATCTCGGGCTCGGACTTCGTCGAGATGTTCGTCGGCGTCGGCGCCTCGCGCGTCCGCGACCTCTTCGAGCAGGCGAAGCAGGCCGCCCCGTGCATCGTGTTCATGGACGAGATCGACGCCGTCGGCCGCCACCGCGGCGCCGGCCTGGGCGGCGGCCACGACGAGCGCGAGCAGACGCTGAACCAGCTGCTCGTCGAGATGGACGGCTTCGAGATGAAGGACAACATCATCCTCATCGCCGCGACGAACCGGCCCGACATCCTCGACCCGGCGCTCCTGCGCCCCGGCCGGTTCGACCGCCAGATCGTCGTCGACCGGCCCGACCGCGTCGGCCGCCGCAAGATCCTCGAGGTGCACACGAAGGGCAAGCCGCTGGCGCCCGAGATCGACCTCGACACGCTCGCCTCCGGCACGCCGGGCTTCACCGGCGCCGACCTCTCCAACCTCGTCAACGAAGCGGCGCTGCTCGCGGCCCGCCGCGGCAAGAAGATCATCGAGCAGGACGAGCTGGAGGAGGGGATCATGCGCGTCGTGGCCGGCCCGGAGAAGAAGGCGCGGCTCCTCTCGGAGCACGAGCGCAAGATCACCGCCTACCACGAGATGGGGCACGCGCTCGTCGGCCACTTCCTCGAGCACACGGATCCCGTCCACAAGATCACGATCGTCTCCCGCGGCCAGGCGCTCGGCCTCACGATCTCGCTGCCGACCGAGGACAAGTACCTCACGACGCGGACCGCGCTCATGCACCAGATGGGGATGACGCTGGGCGGCCGCGCCGCGGAGGAGATCGTCTTCCACGAGGTCACGACCGGCGCCGCCAACGACCTCGAACGCGTCACGCAGACCGCGAAGCAGATGATCATGCGCTTCGGGATGAGCGAGAAGCTCGGCCCGCGCGTGCTCGGCCGGAACTACGACCAGCCGTTCCTCGGCCGCGACTACGGCGCCGAGGCCGACTACTCCGAGGAGATCGCCCGCGAGATCGACGACGAGATCCGGCGCGTGATCGAGGAGGCCCACGAGCTGGCGCTCTCGGTGCTGCGTGAGCACATGGACGAGCTGCACAAGATCTCGGCGATCCTGATCGAGCGCGAGACGATCGACAAGGACCAGTTCGAGCGGCTCCTCGCCGGGGAGGACGAGGGCACGGTCTTCCCGGACGAGTCGCCCGCGGAGCCTGAGCAGCCCGAGCCGCAGCCGGAGCCGAAGCGCGAGCGCCCGCGCCCGCGCCCCTTCCCGCTGCCCGGCTCGGCCATGCAAGGGCCCGATCCCGCGAAGAGCTAGCCCGGTGGCTTCACGTCGCGGGTTGGATCCCGGCGCTGCCGCGCGGGTCGGGGTTGAGCCCGCGACGTCCCGGGGAACGGTCCTGGAGCGCTCGTGTCGTTCACGCTCAAGAACCTGAAGGGGGACCTGGAGGACATCGGCTCCGTCTTCGACGGTCCGCCGGACCTCGAGTTCCGCGCGGCGACGAAGGTGCTCGGGCTCGAGAAGTGCGCGCTGACCCACCAGCGCGTCCCGCCCGGCGTTCGCTTTCCGTACGGGCACACGCACGAGACGCAGGAGGAGGTGTACGTCGTCGTGCGGGGGAGCGGGCGGATGAAGCTCGACGGCGAGATCGTCGAGCTGAAGGAGTGGGACGCCGTGCGCGTCCCGCCCGGTACGTGGCGCGGCTACGAGGCGGGGCCGGAGGGTCTCGAGATGCTCGTCGTGGGTGCGCCGAACCTCGGCGAGGATCCCCGCGAAGACGTGAACGGCCTACGCGGCTGGTGGGCCGACTAGTAGAAGCGCTCGTCGGCCCTCGGAGACGACCTCGAGGGCCTAGCCGGGGTCGCCCGCTTCGAGGCGGGCCTCCATCGACCGGGCGAGGGCTCGCACGTCGGACGGCTGGATCGGCGACCGGCTCTCGGCCACGACACGATCGGTCGCCTGCCCACGAGAGAGGCCGGCGACCGCCATGTAGTCGGCCCGGCCGTCGGGGTCCCCCGATACCAGCTTGAGGATCGCCGCGGGACGAAGAGCGCGGTGTTCAGCACCGTCTCGTAGGCTGCGCGGAACGCCGCCTCGTTGGCGGACGGGTACCACCGGATCTCCTGTCTCAGCGCGGAGTACCGGCCCGCCGGTCCGTAGCCGCTGGTAGCCGGAGAGCGCGAGCGCGAACTGGTCGACAGACGTACGACCGAGGTCCGCTGGCCACCGTCGCCGGCGCGAAGTCGCTCGGCCAGAGGGCGAGCGTCGAGCGTGGCCATGGCGTCTCCTGTCCGTCTCGCCCGTCGTCCGTTGCGACGACGTGGGCGCACAAAGGTTGGAGGGGCGAGCGCCTAGGAGTGGAGCAGCTTCCAGGTTCCCTCGGAAACGACCTCGACGCCGTCGTCCACCACCTTGAAGGCCGTCTCGTCGTCGACCGCGTAGGCCGGGCCGTCGATCCCGGCGGCCCAGCTCTCGGCCTCGGCCATGGAGTTGCCCGGCATGCCGTCCGGCGCCAGGTGCGGGCAGATCGAGAAGTCGACGAGGCCCAGGGTGCTGTCGTCGCCGCTCGGCGGCCTCCACTGGACGAAGTCCTCTCCGATCCGCGGCGTCATCACCATGCTTCCGGCGCTCAGCCCGACCCACACCGTCTCCAGCGACGGAAGCAGGTCGGCCAGCCCGCACTCCCGCAGCCAGTGGCAGAGGTACAGGGCGTCGCCGCCGTTGACCAGCAGGGCGTCCGCCTCCCGAACCCACGGGACCCAGCGTTCCTCCCCGACCGTGGGAAGCGCGGTGAGCTCGAGCACTCCCAGGGACTTCCACCCCAGCTCCGTCATCGGGCATCGGGGCTCTCGGCCGCTGATGAAACGCCATGCCCGGTCCGGGGTGACCTGCGGATGCCCGTATCCCGCGGTGGGGATGCAGAGGGCGGCCGACTCGGCGATCGGCTTGCCCAGGAGCTCGACGAGAGCGTCGCGGATGCTCGCGTTCCTGATGCCCGCGGAGGTGAGGAGAAGCTTCACACGCTCGATCGTACTCGACATGACATAGCAGGTTTGCTATGACATGCCCATGGCCCGGATCGACTACGACGAACGGACGGCCTCGGCGTTCAAGGCGGTTCGCGAAATCTCTCGCGACGGGCTCTCTGAGTGGCGCGGGGCCGTGCGGCGCCATCTGCGCCCGTCGCCCGGAATGACGCTCGTGGACATCGGGGCGGGAACCGGCGCCTTCTCCGCCGCATTCGCGGATTGGTTCGACGCGCGCGTCCTCGCAGTCGAGCCCTCGGCGGCGATGCGGAGCCGGATCCCGCGCCTGCCGGCCGTCGAGGCACGCGAAGGGGACGCGTGCTCGCTACCCGTGCCCGACGAGGCGGCGGACGCCGCCTGGCTCTCGCTCGTGATCCACCACATCCCGGACCTCGACGCGGCCGCCCGCGAGATCCGCCGCGTACTCCGGCCCGGCGCTCCCGTGTTCGTCCGGCAGGGCTTCCCGGACCGGTACGAGCCCCGGGGTCCGCTCCCGCGCGACCGGATCGAGCTCGTGCGCTGGTTCCCCGAGACCGCCCGGACGGCCGACACCTTCCCCACCCTGGAGCGCACGTGCGCGGCGTTCGCCGCGGCGGGCTTCGTCCGGGTCTCCGTCGAGCAGGTGCGGGAGACATACTCGTCGAGCCTCGCGGACCTGCTCGACCAGGTGGACACCCTCCGCCACGCGGACACGACGATGCGCAACCTCACCGAGGACGAGTTCCTCCGCGGCAAAAAGCGACTTCGCCGAGCGGTGCGCGAGGCCGGGGTCACCCGGAACGTGGAGTCCCGGACGAACTGGCTCGACCTGCTCGTCCTGCGGCGAGCCGGCTAGCGGAGCGTGACGGGCGCCGCAGCCTGCAGCCGCTCGAGCGTCTCGCTGAGCATGAGCTGGAGCGGCCTCGTCTTCGCGTCGCCGGCGATGTTGTTCATCTCCCAGGGGTCGCGCTTCAGGTTGTAGAGCTCCCGCCAGCCGTTCGCGTACTGGACGTAGAGGTTTCGCCTCGTCTGGACCGCCGCGTACGGAGGCGGCCCCCCCTTGGGCAGCAGGTCCATGCCCAGGTACTCCACGAGGAAGGCATGCCGCCACGGCGTCGGCAGTCCCTGCAGGAACGGGAGGAAGCTGCGGCCGTCCTCGGGCAGGCCCGGCCGGATACCCGCGAGGGCGCTGATGGTCGGGGCGAGGTCGATGTTGAGCACCGGGTGGTTGTTGCGCTCGGGAGACGTGATCCACGGAGTCCGCACGATCAGCGGCACGTGGGTCGACTCCTGGTACGGCCAGACCTTGCCGCCGAGACGGTGCTCGCCCCAGAGAAACCCGTTGTCGCTCGTGTAGATGATCACGGTGCGGTTCAGCTCGTGGCGGTCCTTCAATGCCCGCACGACGCTGCGCACGCTGCGGTCGAGCGCGAGCAGCGATTCCTCCTGCCGGATGCGGACGTGATTGATGTAGAGCTGCGCGGCCGCGCTGAGCAGGTCCTTGTGCCAGAAGCGCCACGGCTCCTTGCCGATGTTGCGCTGGTTGAAGGCGGGCGAATGGATCGGAGCGATGTTCTCGAGCTTGCCCTGGTCGCGCTTGTCCGGGATCGCCGGGAGGTGCGGCGCCACCGGCGCGAAGTAGAGGAAGAACGGATGGCGCGCCGTGTGGATGAAGTTGACCGCCTTGTGGGTCAGCACCGTCGTCGAGTAGTCCGAAGGCTTGTTCCCGTAGTGCTCCAGCCGGCCGTTGTCGTTGATCGAGTAGTTGTAGTACGCCTCCATCGGGATGCTGTCCATGACCTGCCAGTCGTCCCAGCCGGGTGGGACGGCGTGGTGGCCGTAGACGCCGGTGTAGCCGTTGATGTACTTGCCGACGAGCGCGGTCTCGTAGCCGGCCTTGTGCATCCAGACCGCGAGATCGTTCGAGGCCTCCTTGAACGCCGGGTAGGCGTGCGGCCCGAAGTTGTCGTAGACGCCGGTGTGGTGGGAGTACTGGCCGGTGAGGATGCTCGCACGTGACGGGCCGCAGAGCGACGTCGTCACGTGCGCGTTCGTGAAGTTCATGCCGTGGTCGACGAGCAGGCGCTTCACGTTCCGCATCACGACCGTCCCGTCCCAGCGCTCGTCGTCGCTGAGGATCAGGACGATGTTGAGCCGCTGGTCGGCGGTCCGCTTCGCCGCGGCGGCGACGGGCCTCGCGGCCGACGCGCTCACCGCTCCGAAGACGAGCAGCAGCGCCACCAAGGCCGAGATCCAGGCGCCCCGACGACCCACTACCGGCCGGAAGCTATCCCTGGTTGCTAAGCGCCGCATGAGACTCCCGGAAGCATCTCCACCGGAAGCCCAGCCCGAATTGCGGCGCCGGCGACGCCGACTGTCACGGCCCTCTCCACATGCGGTGTCCCTTACGTCTCGGCTGCGCAGGCACGTCCGAACGTGATCGGCCGGGACGGGCTGCCGCAGAAGCTCACGCACCCGAGCTTACGAGAAATCTGCCGAGACCGGAACTCGGTGGCGCCGGGGCTATCGGTCGTCGTCGCCGATCGCGACCGACCGGACGGGCGACTCCTTGAGTCGGAGCATCGCCTCGACGTAGAGCTCGCGCACGACGTCCATGTTCTCGCGCGGGTCGTTCCGCCACGACGCCGGCAGCGAGCTCCGCAGCCGGTCGCGCGCGGCCCGCTCCCGCGTCCAGTGGTCGAGAAGGCGGTCGTCGATCATCGCAGCCGGTATGTCGGCAGTGGAGGGCGGGTGCTTTAGTTCCCGCCGTGATCCCGATCGAGGAGCGGTTCCCGCGGCCTTCCGTGATGGGCGTCCTCAACGTGACGCCCGATTCGTTCTCCGACGGGGGCGTCCACCTCGACCCCGCGGTGGCGGCCGCTGCGGCACGCCGCATGGTCGAGTACGGTGCGGCGCTCGTCGACGTGGGAGGCGAGTCGACGCGGCCGGGCTCCCACGGCGTCTCTGCGCAGGAGGAGCTGCGACGCGTGGTGCCCGTCCTCGAGCGGATCGGCGGCGAGCTCCCGGTCTCGATCGACACCTCCAAGGCCGTCGTGGCGCGGGAGGCGCTCGAGCGCGGAGCGATCTTCGTCAACGACGTCACGGCGCTCCGCGGCGACCCGGAGCTGGTCGGCGTCGTGGCGGACTCCGGCGCGTATCTGTGCCTCATGCACATGCAGGGAGAGCCGCGGACGATGCAGGACGAGCCCCGCTACGGCGACGTGGCGGCCGAGGTTGCGTCCTTCCTCGAGGAGCGGCTCGCATTCGCGGTCGCGCAGGGCATCCCGGAGGAGCGGATCTGCCTCGACCCGGGCATCGGCTTCGGCAAGAGCGTGGCCCACAACCTCGAGCTTGTCCGCCGGCTCGACGTGCTGCTCGCCCTCGGGCGGCCGGTTCTCGTCGGCTTCTCGCGCAAGAGCTCGCTGCGGAGGCTCACCGGTTCCGACGACCTGCTCGGCGCGAGCATCGCCGCCGCGGTGGCCGCGTTCGAACGCGGGGCGACGATCCTGCGCGTGCACGACGTCAGGCCGCACGTCGACGCCCTCACCGTCGCGGGCTCGATCGCGTGATCACGGTCGAGGTCCGCGACCTCCGCGTGTTCGGCCGGCACGGCGTGCTCGAGGAGGAGCGCGAACGCGGGCAGGACTTCCTCTTCGACGTCGAGCTCGAGGTGGGGGAGCGGGGGACGAGCGACCGGCTCGAGGAGGCGGTCGACTACGCCGAGGTCGCCCGGGCGGTGAAGAAGGTCTCGGACGCGCAGCGGTACGCGCTGCTCGAGGCGCTCGGGTCGGCCGTCGCGGACGAGCTCGAGCGGCGGTTTTCTCCCGAGCGCGTGCGCGTGCGGGTGCGGAAGCCGGAGGTGCGCCCCGCGGGGCTCGAAGGCACGGTACGAGTTACCGTCACGAGACCGTGACTCGCGCCTACGTCGGGCTCGGCGCGAACCTCGGCGCCCGCGAGAGCACGCTGCGCGCGGCCGTCGACGCCCTGGGTATCGAGGACGACATCGAGGTGGTCGCCGTCTCGGCCCTGCGCGAGACGGAGCCGGTCGGGGCCGGCGAGCAGCCGCGCTTCCTCAACGGTGCCGTCGTGCTCGACACGGCTCTCTCCGCCCGGGAGCTCCTCGATCGCCTGCTCGCACTCGAGCAGCGCTTCGGCCGGGTGCGCGTTCCCGGCGAGCACGGCCCTCGGACGCTCGACCTCGACCTCCTCCTCTACGGCGAGGAGGAGGTCGACGAGCCCGGGCTGACCGTTCCGCACCCGCGCCTGCACGAGCGCCGCTTCGTCCTCGAGCCGCTCGCCGAGCTCGCGCCGGGCCTCGTGGTGCCCGGCCGCGGGGACGTGGATTCCCTATTGAGAGGGGTACACTGACCCGGCATGTCCCACCTGGACGATCTCGACGAGTACGAGGCCGAGCTCGAGCTCGCGCTGAAGAAGGAGTACCAGGCGGTCTTCGCCCTCTTCCGTTTCTGCGTGCTGACGCAGGACGCGACGTATCTCTGCAACAGGCTCGACGTGCAGCAGGCGGCGCCGACCGCGGCCGGCGGGCTTCCGTTCTTCCAGCTGGAGCTCGAGGACGTCTGGGTCTGGGACAAGAATCGGCCGACGCGAATCATCCCGCGCGCCAAGGTCTTCACGTCCGGCGACGTCACGATCGAGGAGCTGCGGGGCGAGGGCGAGGACGCCCAGCTGACGGCCGAGGCCCTCGCCGAGCGCATCGGCGAGCCGTTCCGGCTGGAAGACGAGTAACTTCCCTGCCGCGATGCTGCTCGCGGTCGACTCCGGCAACACGGAGACGGTCTTCGGCCTGTACGAGGGCGCGGAGCTCGGCGAGCGTTGGCGAATCGCGACCGACGCCAAGCGCACCGGCGACGAGCTCGGGGCGCTGCTCTCCGACTTCCTCGACCTCGCCGCGATCGACGGGATGTGCCTCGCGTCCTCGGTGCCGCGGCTGATCCGCGAGTACGAGCACGTCGCCGAGCGCTGGGCGAAGGCGCCGCTGCTCGTGCTCGGGCCCGGCGTATCGACGGGCCTCGCCCTCCACTACGACGACCCGCGCGAGCTCGGCTCCGACCGCATAGCCAACGCGGTCGCGGCGCGCGAGCAATTCGGCGCCCCCCTCATCGTCGTCGACTTCGGCACCTCGACGAACTTCGACATCGTCGGCACGGGAGGGGACTTCGTCGGCGGCGTGCTCGCGCCCGGCATCGAGACGTCGATGGAAGCTCTCTTCACCCGCGCCGCCCGGCTCGTGAAGGTGGACTACGCCGAGCCGCCCAGCGTGATCGGCAAGACGACGGAGCAGGCGCTGCGGTCGGGGCTCGTCTACGGCTTCGCCGGCCAGGTGGACGGCATCGTCGACGCGATCCGCCGCGAGCTCGGGGCGGAGGCGACGGCGGTCGCGACGGGCGGTCTCGCCGACCTGATCGCGCCCCACTCGCGGACGATCGGCCACGTCGAGCCGTTCCTGACCCTCGAGGGTCTGCGCCTCGTCTGGGAGCGGAACCGACCGCCCAAGTAACAGACTGTCACTAGGTCGGACCCTGGCCCGTGCAGCCATGCTTTTGAGACGGGCGGACGCCTCCCGGCGCAGCTAGAGGGTTGATGTGAAACGGGGGCGGGTTCGCAGGGACCCGCCCGGCGAGGACGAAGGGCTTCCAGACCTGTGTCCCCTCGAGATCGGAGCTCGAGATGACGGATCTGGAAGCCCTTGTCGTTGC
>Ga0209810_1001743_pt1 | contig 30486 bp, 26 predicted proteins | sample Coa_R1_7_FD_187159 | JGI IMG/M metagenome (GOLD analysis project Ga0209810, IMG submission 187159) | Surface soil microbial communities from Centralia Pennsylvania, which are recovering from an underground coalmine fire - Coalmine... | ecosystem: Environmental > Terrestrial > Soil > Unclassified... | reverse complement strand
ACGCGCATGAATTTCTCGTGTTCGTGGATGCTCATGCCAAAGCGGTCAAACCGCGTGCCTGGAGGGATTCGAACCCCCAACCTTCTGATCCGAAGTCAGAAGCTCTATCCGGTTGAGCTACAGGCACGACGCTGAGAATGTGATCCTAGTACGCGCGCAAGGGAAGAGGCGCAAGGCCTCCCTCGAGCTGAGCCCCCGCAACGCATCGTTCCCTTGTCAGCGGGCGTTCGCCGTTTGCGAACCGGACACGACCCGGCTCCATCGGCTCCATGCGGAAAGGAGGCCGACGATCGGGTTTTACTGTCGCCGCAGCCGGGGAATTATCAGAACGCCAGAGACAAACCGGCGTAGCCGGAGATTCGTGGTGCCGGCTCGATCGAACCGTTGAAGAACACGCGCGAATAATATTTTTCGTCGGTGAGGTTGGAGATGCCTCCAAACACGCGCAGGTTTTTGGTCAGATAATATTCGCCCGAGAGATCCAGCACTTTGTATGCAGGCAATTTTGCCGGAGTGGGCGGCGCGCTTGGAAAGGGCGACGCGGCCGTATTGGCGTCCGACCAGAATTGCTCGGAGACGTAAACAGCGCTCAGCATGATGTTGAAACAATGTTCCTTTCGGAAGCTGATGCCCCCTTTCCACAGAAAATCCGGCGCGAAGGCCGGCGTTTTGCCCACTTGATCAGGAATGTCGCTCTCGGTGAATGTGGCATCCAGAAATTGCACGTTGCTGAAGAGAATCAGCTGAAGCGGGTGAAATTTTTCCATTTCCCCCGGCACAGGCGCGGGGTTTTTGTCGATGACGTTTTTCTCATCCGCAGGGACCATTTGCGGCACGAGCGGGTGTTGGAAGCGGGCGAGAAAATCGTACGAAAGTTCACCTTCAAGCCCGCGGTGCCGCGTGCTGCCGGTGTTGACAATGATGAACTCGGTAGGGCTGAATTGCCGCGTCTCGGTGCGGTTATCAAATTCCATCCAGAACAGACCGAGGTCGTACCAGAAGCCGCGGAAGGGAGTGCCATGCACGCCCAGTTCAAAATCCAGCGAATGAAACGGATCGGAGGGATGACCCGGCGCTATGTTTTGAAACGGCGACGAAAGATCAAACCAGCGGGTGGGTCGCCATCCGGAGGAGGCGCTGAAATAGGTTTCGTTGCGGTCGCCGAAATCGTTACCCAATCCAATGCCCCATAGCGGCACCCAATGATCCGCCGAGGGACTGGCAAGCGCACGCTGCCCAGGGCCACCGGCAAATGGGGAAATGTGCTCGTCCACCTCGACGGTCTCATGGTCGAGACGAAAGGATGGGACAATGTGGAATTTGCCGAGCCGAAAGATATTCTCGAAGAAAATGGCTTGATAATCTGACGAGCGACCCTGATCCACGCGGATGGGTCCTTTCTCGTCGTCACGGCCGCTGTCGGGCGTTGCAAAACGTTGCGTATAGGGTCCATCGCCGTGATAGACCACACCGCCAAAAGTCAGTGTACTGCCCTGGAAGATGGTGCCCTCGCCCCAGTTTTTGCGCATTCTCAGATCCACGCCGCCATTGTTGAAATCTTGGTTGACCAGGAAAGGCAGACCGAGGGTATCAATCTCCTGATGCGTGTACCAGCCTTTCCCCTGGAAAAGCCACCCGTCGCCAAAGTCCCTCTCATAACGCAACACCGCCGAATAACGATCGACCCAGTCCCTGTTGAACGGCGTTGTGGATTGATTTGGATTTTGTTCGAACTGCGCAATGCTCAACCGGCCGGGATCATCTCCGTCGAAGCGGCTGGCGTGAAACTCCAGCGCCAAAAGTTGATGTTCATCCGGACGATAACCGACGTAGAGATCCGTTTGCCACAGATCATAGGCGCTGTGATCGCGCTGGCCGTCGGAGCGCGAATACCCGCCATCAAGCCGAAACTCCAAGGGCCCCGCGGCTTCCTCAATCACGTTGTAAGTTGTGTACAAGCCGTACGCTCCACCCAGCTGCTCGGTATAAAAGTCGCCTGTGGAACCAGGCGGAGGCCGTTTGGTCACAAAATTGATGGCCGGGGCCGGTTCGGGGCCGTAGAGCAGGCTGCTGCCGCCGCGGATAAATTGAATCTCGTTTACCGATTGCGGGAACGGGAGGTAATAAAGTGTAGGAAAACCAATCCAGTCGCTCATCAGCGGAATGCCATCCATCAGTACGGTGATGAATTCCGATTCCTGCGGATTGCCAAGCCCTCGATAGCTGAAATTGAACTGGCCCGGCGTGTGTTGCTCGGTTATCAGCAGACCAGGCGCCTTGACGAATTCCTCCTGCAAATCGTTATTCTCGATCGGCGGTTGCTGTTCCAGTTTGATTACCGTCGCCTTCTTTGTAACTGTGATTTGCGTGCCTGATACCTCCGGCATGATGTGCTGCCGCATTTCGCGCCAGTTGTCGTAAGGTGTGGGAGTTGGAACCGCTTCGCCGGTCACCGTCACCCGCGGCGCTTCCGCTGTCTGCGCCCGGACGCTTTGCCCAGACCAAAAAAGCAGAACCGACGCCGCTATGATCAGGAACCGGGAAAGATTTTTAAGGGGTGGCGAATGGTTGAACCAATGCGAGGTGGAGTGACAGTTTTGCATAACGGCGCCCGAGATTACAAATCAGTAATCTCACGTCAATGAAAAATTTGTAATCTCTTTGAAGAGCCCTCGGTTGTCACGAAAACCGCGCAATTAGCCTGTGGCAGAGCCTCGCCTTTGAAGAATCCGGAATGGAAAACAAGCTCCGAAAGAAGCTGCCAACCCGGGTGGCCGACGGGACTCGAACCCGCAACAACCAGAACCACAATCTGGGGCTCTACCATTGAGCTACGACCACCGTCTGTGGCAGAGACAAAGCTTAAAATCCCAATGCCTTTTTGCAAACAAAGGACTCGACATGCCCAAGGCGGTTCTGTAACTCTAGAAGCCCGTGGAGGGAAAAGCTGGTCGCGGCCGGCGTCTTTTTGCGCCTCATCAAACGATGAGACGACTGCAGCCTGTTTGGCTGGCCGTCTTTTTGCTCGTGTTCGGCACGCTGCGGGTTGTCGCGCAACAGGATGATCCGAGCGAAATTTTTGTGAAAGCTTACCTCTCCGCGCAAGAGGCGGAAAAATTGGAGCGCGAAGACCGGCTGAAAAGCGCTTTGGCCAAATACCGCTTTGCCGGAAGCCTGATCGACGAATTACGCAAAGGGCACGCGCAGTGGCAACCGGCCATTGTGGAATATCGCGGCCGCAAGATTGGCGAGGGAATTCTGCGCGTCCAGCAAAGAATCTCGAGGCAAGACGAACTTGGTGCCGCCTCGAAGTCTTTGCCTGAAATCGCGCCTGGGTCGCCCGAGAGCGACTCCTGGTCGGAGCCCGGTCCGGAAGTCGTGACTCCTCAACTTGTCGATAAAACCGCGACACATTTTTCGGCGGAGGAGGTAACCAGAGAAGCCACAAAGCGGTTGCGCGAAAAAATCAATCAACTGCAGGCGGCGCTGGAAACATCCCGTAGCGATCTGGAAATCGCGCGCAAGGAAAACGAAACCGTCAGCGCGCGCCTTAAGGAGGCGACTTCTCGACTCAAAGAAGCCGAAAACCAGATTAAATCTGCCACCGACTCAGAAACTCGGACGCGCGAGCAACTCGCTCGAGCGCAGGACTCCATTCGAACTCTGCAAGTGTCGCACGAAGCCGAGCAGCAACAGTTGCGCGCTGAAATTGCACAGTTGAAAAACGCCGTCACAGCCGCCAATGAAGCGCGGGTGGCGGCAGAAAAGCAAAGAGACCAGGCGGAAGCGAAGGCCGCTGTGGCGACCGACCCATTTCGTGCCAGCGAACCGGAACGCGATCAAACGCTCGCCTGGTTAGGGGAAAGCGGGGACGCAGAGAAACGCGCCCAGGAACGAACGCAGGCTATCAGCGCGGCCCCGCCGGGTATCGCACGGGAACTGGTCGACGAAGCAGCGCGACTGCGACAACAACTTGCCGATACCGAGCGGGAAAATCAATATTTCGCCGCCAGAGTTGCGGAGCTCCGCGTGCAACTTGATAAAGCCGAGTCGCGGCTGCAGACCGCAAACCTTGCCAACCGCGAAGAGGCCGCGCAGATCGTGCGGGAAAACGACCTGCTGCGAAGCATCGTCCTGCGCGAGCGTGAGGAGGAAGCGCGCCGTGATGGGGCGAAAAAACTCATCCTCGCGGAGATGGCCAGGTTGAAAGTCAAATCAGCTTCGCTCACCAGGCAGATCGAATTTTTGGCGCAGCCGGTCACCCCGCTCAGCAGAGAAGAACTCGAGCTCTTGCAGAAACCGCTGATTTCGATTTCCCGCCAAAAACCGGACGCACTAACAGCCAGTTTCCTGTTTGCCAAGAAATCCGCGGCGGACTCGGATTCAATGGCCAAATCCGATGCCAATGCGAAACCGGGAGAGGAGTTTGCCGAAAGAGCGCAAGGCATCGCGCACGGCGCGGCGGAGAGACTGAAGGAGGCCGGCGAAGGGCAGGAAGCAGCGCCGGAAACTTCGCCCTCAAAATCTCAATAGTGGTTCGCTCGAAAACTGGTAACGGGATACAGAGCTGGCCATCGCCTGTCGGGGCTAGCTTTTGGTGCCGAGAAGTTGCCGCAGCACAAACGGCAAAATCCCGCCGTGCCGATAGTAATCAATTTCGATCGGTGTATCGATGCGAAGTTTCACTGGCACCGAGCGTTTTTGTCCGTCCTTGCTTTCGATTTGGAGTGTTACCTGTTCTCCCGGCTTGATCGCATCCGACAAGCCAGTGATGGAAAATTTCTCCGAGCCATCGAGCCCCAGCGATTGGGCGGTGGTGCCATCTGGGAATTGCAAGGGCAACACCCCCATGCCCACAAGATTGGAGCGATGTATTCTTTCAAAACTGGCCGCGATCACCGCTTTCACGCCCAATAAACGCGTGCCCTTGGCCGCCCAATCGCGCGATGAACCCGTGCCGTACTCGTGTCCGGCGAGGATCACCAGTGGCGTCTTCGTCTCCGCGTATTTCATTGCCGCGTCGAAGATGGACATTTCTTCGCCCTCGCCGTTGCTGAAATATTTGGTGACGCCGCCTTCGGTTCCCGGCACCATCAGGTTCTTGATGCGCACGTTTGCGAACGTGCCGCGTGTCATCACCAGATCGTTGCCGCGGCGCGAGCCGTAGCTGTTGAAATCGACGGGCTGCACGCCGCGCGACATCAGGTATTGCCCGGCCGGCGAGGAGGCCTTGATTGCGCCCGCCGGCGAGATGTGATCGGTGGTGACCGTGTCGCCGAAAATGCCGAGGGCGCGGGCGCCCCGGATCTCCTCGATATGGCCCGGCTCCATCGAGAAATCCTTGAAGAACGGCGGCTCATGAATGTAATCGCTTTTCTCATCCCATTGATACACGTCGCCCGTGCTGGAGGGAATCTCGTTCCATTTGGGATTTTGACCGGCAAAATCCCGATACAACTTTCGAAACACTTCCGGCTTGAGAGCGGCCTGCATCGTGTCGCGGATTTCCCCAAGCGATGGCCACAAATCGCGGAGGTAAACCTCGTTGCCGTCGCGATCTTTCGCGATCGGGTCTTTGGAAAGATCGATATCGACGCGTCCGGCCAGAGCAAAAGCCACCACCAATGGGGGCGACATCAGGAAGTTGGCCTTGATATGCTGATGCACCCGCGCTTCGAAATTGCGGTTTCCGGAGAGAACCGACGCTGCGATCAGATCGTGTTTCTCGATTGTTTTCTCGATGTTGGGATGCAGTGGTCCTGAGTTGCCAATGCAGGTGGTGCAGCCATAACCCACAAGGTGGAAACCGAGTTGGTCCAGATATGTCTGCAGTCCGGTTTTTTGGAGATAATCGGTCACCACACGCGAGCCTGGAGCCAACGATGTTTTGACCGCCGGGTCGATGCGCAGACCGCGTTCGACGGCTTTTTTGGCCAGCAAACCGGCGCCGATCATCACACTGGGGTTACTTGTATTTGTGCAGCTGGTAATCGCCGCGATCAGCACGCTGCCATGCCCGATGCGACTGCGCCCGCGGGTAAAAACTTCCCGCGACTCGGCTTCGATTTCGCTGCCCGGATCGGGCGTGGGCCGATTGGTGATCATCTCCAGCTTGTTGCGTTCTTCACCCGGCTGGATGTCCTGGTTCCACGCATCAGTCGAAGCCATTCCTTCGTCGCGCGGTGCGCTGCCGTTGAGTTCCACGGGATATTTTTGGCGCAGATGTTCCTCGCTTTTGCCGTAGCCGCCCTGGTGCACGGGTTTTTTTAATAATTCCCGAAACGTTCTGCCGAGCTCGGGAAGGTTAATCCGGTCCTGCGGTCGTTTGGGACCGGCGACGCTGGGCTGCACATCCGCCAAATCCAAGTCAATATCAACACTATAATCGATCTGGCCTTTGCGCGGCATTCCGAACATTTTCTGGGCGCGAAAATAATTTTCGAACGCCAGACAGAGTTCTTCGCTGCGTCCCGTGGCGCGCAGATACTCGACGGATTCGTTGTCGATTGGGAAATAGCCCATGGTTGCGCCGTACTCGGGCGCCATATTGCCGATAGTGGCGCGATCTGGCACGGGCAGGGAGGCGGCGCCTTCGCCGTAAAACTCGACAAATTTCCCGACGACTTTTTGCGCCCGCAGTAACTGGGTGATGTGCAGCACGAGATCGGTGGCCGTGACTCCTTCCCGCAAATGCCCCCTCATGTAAACACCCACAACTTCTGGCGTGAGGAAATAAACCGGTTGGCCGAGCATTCCTGCTTCGGCTTCGATGCCGCCGACGCCCCAGCCCACCACACCGAGCCCGTTGATCATTGTCGTGTGCGAATCGGTGCCGACCAGCGTGTCTGGAAAATAAAGCGGCGCATCCGTCCCGGTTACCGGAGCCGCCAACACACCCTTCGCCAAGTATTCGAGGTTCACCTGGTGCACAATGCCAATACCGGGCGGGATGAGCTGGAACGTTTTGAAGGCTTGCTGTCCCCACTTGAGAAACTGGTAGCGTTCCCGGTTGCGCTTGAACTCCATATCCAGATTCATTTCGAGCGCGCGAGGCGAACCGAAGAAATCGACCTGCACGGAGTGATCCACCACCAAATCCACCGGCACCAGCGGTTCGATGATTTTTGGGTCGCGACCCAGCCGCGCTACCGCGCTGCGCATGGCAGCCAGATCCACCACCAGTGGAACTCCGGTGAAATCCTGCAAAACGATCCGCGCCACAATGAATGGAATCTCCGCGTTAGCCGGCGATTTGGCGTTCCAGTTTGCCAGCGTCTCCACATCCTTGCGCTGGACTTTTTTGCCGTCGCAATTGCGCAGAACTGATTCCAGCACCACGCGAATGCTCACCGGCAACCGCGAGATTTTCCCGATGCCCTGTTCCTCCAGAGCAGGCAACGAATAGAGGAAAGCTTGGCGCCCGTTGCCGGAATCGAACTTTCTCAGCGTCTTAAATTCATCTTGCATTCAATGCTTGTCGTGTTGAGCGAACCATGGCGCTTTGCGCTGCCGGAGACTCGTAACGGCTCATTTCAGCTCGGCCAGTTTTGCCTTAATTTTTTCGAAATTCGGCAATTGCCGCGCGTCGTCGCTGCTCTCCGCGTACTGGATCACGCCGTTCTTATCGATGATGAACGCCGCGCGCTTGGCCACGCCGCTCATGCCGAGATTCATTTGCGGCAGGAACGAATCGTAGGCGACACCGTACGCCTGAGCGACTTTGTGCTCATAATCACTCAACAGCGGCACGGTGATCTTTTCCTTTTGCGCCCACGCTTCCTGAGCAAAAGGATTATCGCCGCTGATTCCATACACCGCTGCGTTCAGATTCGCGTAAGCGTTCAATCCGCGGCTCACTTCGCACATTTCCGTCGTGCACACACCCGTGAACGCCATGGGAAAGAAAAGCAGCAGCGTGTTCTTCTTGCCGAAATTGTCGCTGAGCCGGATTTGCTTTGGCCCCTCGGCGGTTTTGGTGGGCAGCGTGAAATCTGGAGCTTTGGTTCCAACAGTTAATGGCATGATCGTTCCTCCAAACAGCGTTAAGATTCGACTGGCAACTTTCAGTATAGGAACGGCGCCGGCAGAATCAAAAAATTCATGCACCGCGTCAAAGCGTTTGTAGTATCGTTGGGGCGCTACGAAATTCTTCACTCTTTTTTGTCGGCGCCGCGCTGGGATTCTGCCGGTCCTGGGTCGCATGGTTTTATAAATGGAACTTTTCTGGTGGTTTTTGACGATTGCTCTGTTCGCTGTCGGGGTGATCGGCTCGGTTACACCGATCATTCCGGGCACGACCATTATTCTCGTCGGAGCGATTATTCATCGTCTCATGCTGGGGCCGGAGAAGAGCATCGGCTGGAAAGCAATTGGGGTTCTCGCGTTCTTAACGCTCCTCTCCTACGCGTTTGACATTCTCGGCAGCTGCTTCGGCGCAAAATATTTCGGGGCCACAAGATGGGGCACCTGGGGAGCCATCGCGGGCGGCATCTTTGGCTTGTTCTTCGGACCCATTGGCTTGCTGGCAGGACCTGTTCTAGGCGCGGTTGCGGGCGAATTTATTGCCGGCAAACGATTGATCGATGCCGGGCGAGCCGGTTGGGGCAGTCTGTTGGGCACTCTCGGCGCGACGGTTGGCAAACTGATCATCGCCGTTGCAATGATCGCAACGTTTTTCCTGGCGGCGCCGGCTCCGTTTTGAACTTTGTTGATTTCGCCAGCCAACTCACATCAATGCCGGTCTGTGGCAGTTGCCGGGTTGCTGGAGATCGGCCCTTTGGCAGCCCTGCGTTGTCAGCCGCTTTTCTTCTGTATTGATTGTGATAAATTGCGGACTGATGGCAGATGATCGCTGGTGAATTGAAGGATTCGCCAGAGGAAAGTCCGAACACCACACGGCGGCATGCCGCGTAAAACACGCGGGCAACCCCGGCGCAAGCCGGGGTTGACGGAGAGTGTCACAGAAAATATACCGCCCGTTCTTTGAAGAAGAGGCAAGGGTGAAAAGGCGAGGTAAGAGCTCACCGCTCGCGAAGTAATTCGCGAGGCACGAAAAACCCCATGCGGTGCAAGACAAAACAGAGGAAGGGCAGCCGGCCCGCCGGTCTCGAAACCTTTCGAGACCAAAATCCTCGGGTATGTCGCTTAGATAAATGATCATCACGGTCCCGCGATTGTCGCGGCCGTACAGAATTCGGCTTATCGCCATCGACAAAAGAGGGGCGTTTTCGGAGACGAAGACGCCCTTCTTCCTTTCGCATGTCCAACGGCGCTCGGCGTTCGCCGAGCGTTCCCTCGAACGCGCGAGCAAAACGCCCCTGCTGTGAGAGCAAAATAACAACGACCTTGAGTCGCCAATTTCCGTAGAAGTGTCTGACAGCAGTCGAATATGAATCTCTATAGCTCTCTGGCGGCCGCAGTGCGCCGCTGTTCTCTCATCCTTTTCGTTTCATCGGTCGCCTGCGCGGAAAGCGCCCAGTGGAGCCAGAATCCAGTATCGGGCGATTGGAACACGCCCGCCAACTGGACGCCGGCCATCGTTCCCAATGGGCCGGCAGACATTGCTGTATTCGGCCCGACGAACGGGACAGCTGTCTCTCTTTCCCAGGATACCGAAGTGAATGGCATCACTTTTACTTCGGCGGCGACGAATCCCTATACGATCGGTGTGGGCGCAGACCTCGCGCTGAGGCTCAGTGGCGCGGGCGTGACGAACAACTCGGGAATTGCCCAGGTTTTGTCATGCAATGACGGAGGTGAAATTCTCTTCGCCAACAACGCAAGCGCATCCAACACCCTCATCACCAGTTATCAAGGCTGGCTGCAATTCTCCGGCACCTCCACTGCGGCCGCGGCAGAAATAGAAAACAGCGGCAGCATCCTCTTCAGCGACGGCGCCAGTGCCGGCAGCGCAAACATCATAAACTTTTCGCCCAGCCAGATGGCATTCTTCGATTCTTCCACAGCCGGCAACGCGAATATTCAGAGCTACGATAATACGCTCATCGATTTCTTCGACACGTCCACGGCGAACAGCGCAACGATCGAAAGCTTGGGGAAAATTACGTTTCACGATTTTTCCACAGGCGGCGTCGCGCGCGTTCGCATTCAGCGGCTGGACCCGGTGCCTGCCAGCGGCATTCTGGACATCAGCGCGCATAGCGCTCCAGGCATCACGCTTGGCTCGGTGGAGGGCGACGGCGATATATTTCTCGGCGCCAATACGCTGACGGTGGGCACCAACAATCTGGATACAACCTTTTCCGGCGCGGTTCACGACGGCAGTTTTTTGGACGGTCCAACCAGTGAGGCGGTTCAGGCGCCCGCGATCGAGAATGGAGCACTGACTGCCCCAGCTGGCGGTTCGTTGATCAAGGTGGGATCAGGCACGTTTACTCTGGAGGGATTCAACACGTACACCGGAGACACCAATGTCAATGGCGGCGTTCTGCAGATCGACGGCTCGATTTCCAGCAACGCTAGCGTGCAACGTCGGGCCACGCTCGCAGGCATCGGAACCGTGGATGGCAACCTCGTCAATAACGGTGGCACGATTAGCCCGGGCGCTTCGGCCGGTGTGCCCGGCACGCTGACCGTCACTGGCAATTACACCACTGCGCCTCGGAGCGCAGCGACTTTGTTCATCCAACTTGCGGGCCAAAACGCCGATCAGATCAGTGTTCTGAATGTGGAAGGTAATGCCACTCTGGGCGGATTTCTCGAGGTGGCGCTGATCCAGGGTTTCATCCCCCAGATCGGTCAGTCATTCACTTTTATCAATTACGCGTCGTACACCGGCTGTCTCCGCCTTCGGAATCCGGTATTTGATCACGGCAGGAAACGTTGGTCGGTAATCTATGGCCCCACCAGCGCCGCGCTGGTGGTGGTCGCCAATCGCCATTTGGAGCCTGCCGATTACCAGTCTTCGTCCCAATTGACGCGCGATTGGCTCCGGTGAACGAGCGGCGGCATTGGCGCAGCCGATCTCAGGCTACGGATGGTTTGAGCCTGGATTTTCTGCGCAAGAGCGGGAGCACTTTTTCCACCAGCGCATCGGCCGTGATGCCGTGTTTTTTGCGCAAAATCGGCACGGCGCCGTGCTCGATGAATTGGTCGGGCCACCCGATGCGCACGACTGGCGTGTTGATCATCTGCGAGTGCAAATGTTCCATCACCGCGCAGCCAAAACCATTGTGCAAAACGTGGTCTTCGATTGTGCAGATCACCTCGACGCTGCGGGCGAAAAACTCCAGTGTGCCAGTGTCCAGGGGTTTGATCCAGCGGGGATTGACCAGCGCGACGGAGACGCCTTTTTCCTCCAGCTTGCGCGCTGCCTCCTCTGCGATCTCAAACATGGCGCCCAGGCCGAAGATGGCCACGTCACGGCCGTGTCTTACGACTTCCGCCTTGCCGATTTCCAAAAGCTTCGGCTCGGGTTTGGGTTTGACGCCGGGGCCGGAGCCGCGCGGGTAGCGGATGGCGATGGGGCCCGAGTTGTAGTGCAACATGGTCCAGAGCATGTCCACAAATTCGTCCTCGTCTTTTGGCTGCATGTGCACCCAGTTGGGAATGTGCCGCAGGTAACCGATGTCGAACAAACCGTGATGCGTGGGGCCGTCGTCGCCGCTTAAGCCGGCCCGGTCCATGCACAGTTTTACATTGAGATTCTGGATGGCGATATCGTGAATGGCCATGTCGTAGGCACGCTGGAAAAACGTGGAGTAAATCGCCAGGAACGGTTGGAGCCCCTGTGTGGCCAGGCCACAGGCGAACAGCGCCGCGTGTTCTTCGGCAATCCCCACATCGAAATAGCGGTCGGGATGAGCTTTTTGGAAATGGGACAGGCCTGTCCCGCTGGGCATTGCTGCGGTGATGGCGACGATTTTTCGATTTGTGTCCGCGAATTTCGCCAGCGTTTTGCCAAAAATTTCCGAATACGTCGGCGTTGGTGTCGGCGCGGTCTCGCCGCTCTCAATCTTGTATTTGCCGAGGCCGTGGAATTTGTCCGGTTGTTTCAGTGCCGGTGGGTACCCCTTACCCTTCTGCGTGAGGATATGCAGGAGGACGGGTTCTTCCTGCGTTTTTAAAAATTCGAAGGTCCGAATGAGCAGCGGGATATCGTGTCCATCGATTGGCCCGTAATAGCGCAGGCCGAGTTCCTCGAAGATCACGCTTGGCACAAGCAGACCCTTGACGCTTTCTTCCACCTTGTGAGCGAAATCGGCCACTGATTTGCCAGCGACAAACTCGACGAAACGCCGCGCCTTCTCATGCAGATGCGCGAACGTGGGGCTGGTTGCGATCTTATTCAGGTAATTTGCGATCGCGCCGACATTTTTGGCGATAGACCATTCGTTGTCGTTGAGTACAACGATGAACCGTTTGGTGTGAGCCCTCACGTTATTAAGCGCTTCGTAGCTGATGCCGCAGGTGAAAGCGGCGTCCCCCGCCACCACCACGACATGTTCGTTGCCGCCGCGCAGATCCCGGCCCACGGCCATCCCCAAGCCCGCTGAAAGCGCTGTCCCGGCGTGACCCGCCCCGTAACAATCGTGTTCGCTCTCGCTGCGGAGAAGAAAACCGTTCAGCCCGCCGTATTGCCGCATCGTATGGAAGCGGTCCAGCCGACCGGTGAACATTTTATGGACGTATCCCTGGTGACTCACGTCCATGACGAAACGATCGTGAGGCGTGTCGAACACGCGATGCAAGGCAATGGTCAGTTCGACCACGCCGAGGTTCGGTCCCAGGTGGCCCCCGGTTTGTGAAAGCACCCGGATCAATTCATCGCGCACTTCCTGGGCAAGCTGCGGCAAATCCTGTTCCCGCAGCGCTTTGATGTCCGCCGGCGAGCGGATGCCGTCCAGTAACCGCCTCGGCTTGGTTGTCGTTGCAAGTTCGGAAATTCGAGAGGGTTCAGAAGAGTTTGATTTCGTCATTTGCGCTTTCTCTTTCTTCGCCTGAGCCGGGAGACGCGGCCGTCGCCGCCGTTGCGTCGAAATCCTTAACTACCGCGTTGCCGGCGCTGTTGCGAGTAATGATTTCGATTTTTTGCTCCGCAGCGGCAAGGCGTTGCTGGCAAATTTTTACGAGGCGCATCCCTTTCTCATACTGCGAGATCAGCTCTTCGAGCGGCAGTTTGCCGGACTCCATTTGCTCGACAATTCTCTCGAGCTGATCCATTGCGCTCTCGAAGTTGGGTTCGGCCTCGCGTGGCTTTGGTTTGTTGCTCATGGGGAAAACGGAGGAATTAAGCACAGCTTAGGCTGGAGGAAAGGGCGAGTTCCCCGGTGGCGGAAGGCCGCTCTCCTGCAAAAGATTTCAGCCGCCGAGGATCTATACCGGGAAATGTATTGGCGTTGCGTTGCGAGTGCGGCCAATGTTCCTCCAATTGTCTCCACCATGCGCGCGATTCCCTGGTCACTTCGGAGATCTGTCGGCGGGTCAAATGCAACAGAAGCGAGTTCGGCGAGTTTCCATGGGATGTGGGACGCCCTGGCGCGTTTCGGGCTGGAAATTCGCAGCAGCGAATTCATGGCCGCGATGATCCGGCGCCGCGACGCTGCCGGAGTCGAAGGCGCGATGGGAGTGTTGGATTGCGCGACGCTTTACGCGCTGACCCGCTGGTTGCGGCCGTCGATTGTTGTCGAGTCGGGTGGGTTTATTGGCATGTCCTCTGCGTTTATATTGAAAGCGCTGGCAGATGATAAGCTTGCCGCCGCCAAACTCTACAGCATCGAATGGAGTGAAGACTGCGAGCAGGGCGCCCTGATTCCGGACGAATTGCGAGACCAGTTCGTTCCCATGCGCGGGCGGGTGGAAGACTTTCTCAAACGCGGAGAACTGCCGCAATCCATCGACCTGTTTCTGCATGACAGTTCGCACAGCCGCCGTCACATGCTCTGGGAATTCCGGCAATTCTGGCCCCGCCTCCGCGATGGTGGCCTGCTGGTTGCACACGACGTGCAGATGAACGCCGCGTTCGCGGAATTCATCGCCCAAACCTATGTGCATGACAGACGAACCGGCCGCCGCCATCCGCGCACTTCGCATTACGAATGGGGCCGCTGGGGCTACCTCGGCTTTGCCATTAAGAAAGGCTGATTTCTCTTTAAACGCCCACCTACGCCCCGGTCGCACGCGCTGGGTTTTGAATTCGTCGAAGCTCGGGTTGGGGAATCGCGCCTGTCTCAGCGACTTTGAAAATCGAGGCAGCTCTTAAGCGATCTGTTGCTTGTACGCTTCCGCGTCTTTGAGACCTTTCAGATCGTCAGCATTGTCGAGTTTGAGAACAAATATCCAGCCCTGGCCGTAGGGTTCGCGATTGACCAAGCCGGGATCGGTTGCCAGCGCCTGGTTCACTTCAATCACTGTTCCCTTTACCGGCGCATAAATGTCGCTGGCGGCTTTCACCGATTCGACCACGGCCACCGGTTCCCGGGCGTTTACTTCTTTCTGCAGTTTTGGCAGCTCAACATAAACTACGTCGGTCAATTCCGATTGGGCGTGATCGGTGATGCCCACCCGCACCGTGTCGCCTTCGCGTTTAATCCATTCGTGCGTATCGGTGTAGAGTAAATCCTCGGGAACGTTGCTCATTTTTTGTAAAGCGGTTTCTTTTCGATAGTCGCTGGAAATCTTTGGCCGCGAATCTCAATGTCGATCTGCGTGCCAATCTTGGCGTGTTCCGCCGACACATACGCCATGCCGATCCCCCAGTTCAAGCTCGGAGATAACGTGCCGCTGGTCACCTGGCCAATGCGATGCCCGTCGCGGAAGACTGCGTAATGCGGACGCGGCGGCGGCGTTTTTCCCTGCATGCGAAACGGCACCAGCTTTTCGCGCGGTCCCCGCCTCTGTGTTTCCAGTAAAACATCGCGGCCAACGAAGTCGGATTTCGCCAGATCAACAAAGAACCCCAGTCCCGCCTCGATTGGAGTGCGGTCCGGCGACAGATCGGAACCATTCAGCGGGTAGCACATTTCCAGGCGCAACGTGTCGCGCGCGCCAAGCCCGCATGGTTTGATGCCCAGCGCCGCGCCTTTCTCCAGCGCGGCGTTCCAAAATGCGGGGGCATCCCCGGCGCGCAGGAAAACTTCAATGCCGTCCTCGCCGGTGTAACCGGTTCGCGCCACCCAAACTGTCGCAGCCTCGAAAGGGGCTTCCGCGATATGGTTTCGCTCTGGCATGGCCGTTTCACTGCCAAACAGGGCCCGAAATAATTCTGCTGTGCGCGGACCTTGAATGGCCAGGGCGCCAAACTCCGCGCTGCGGTCCGTGAGCCTGCAGGGAGCGGCGTTCTCCCGACCGCCGCCGGGGCGCTCGGAAAATTGCTCTTGTTGGAGATGCTCCTGCAGCCAAAGGAAGTCCTCCTCTGTGCGGGCGGCGTTGACCACGAGCAGAAACACTTGCTCGCCGGTTCGGTAAACGATCAAATCGTCAATGATGCCGCCGCGTTCATTGAGCAGAAAAGTGTATTGCCCCATGCCGACAGCGAGCTTGGCGATATTGTTGGTCAGCATTGAGTTGAGCCACTGGCCGGCGCCCGCTCCCTCCACGATCAACTGTCCCATATGCGAGATATCGAAGATGCCGACGTGGTTTCGCACGGCCTGATGTTCGTGCAGGATGCCGCTGTAATGCACCGGCATCAGCCAGCCGGCGAACGGCGCCATTCTCGCGCCGAGCCGAACGTGCTCCTCGTAAAGCGGCGTTTTCCTTAGCTCAGCTTCGCTCACGCCGCCAAAGTAATCGGCGGGACGATGACGTGCAAAGCTGGATCGGTTTCCCCGGGGGAAGCAGGAAACTTGCTATGCGCGATACGTCTTGCGCGCGAACAGCCCGTCTTTACCGTGCGTCGCAATGCCATTGCTGGACAAGCTTGAGCGGCGTTTTGGTTTTCTGGCCATTCCGGGGCTGATCCGCATCGTGGTTGGGTTTACGGCCCTGGTGTGGGGCTTGCTTTTCCTGCAGCCCGGTCTGCGTTCAGTGCTGGAGCTCGATCCGGCGCGCATTCTTCACGGCGAAGTCTGGCGACTGGTCACGTACATTTTTCTGCCGCAAACGCTGAGCCTTTGGATCGTGCTGGCGCTCTGGTTTCTCTGGTTCATCGGCGAAGGTTTGGAACGCGCCTGGGGCGCCTTTCGGCTGACACTCTATTTTCTGGTCGGAATGGCCGGCACCACCGCGGCGGCGTTTTTCTTTGGCAGCAATTTTTCCAACGGCATGCTCGTGGCCTCGCTGTTTTTTGCATTCGCGCGGTTTTATCCCGACGAGGTCATTTACATCCTGTTTATCTTGCCGGTGAAGATTAAATGGCTGGCCTGGGCTTTCGCTGGTTTTTTGTTGTTCGGATTTGCGCTCGGCTCAAACTCGTATCGCGCCGCGCTGGCGGCGGCGTTTGCCAATTTTTTCATTTTCTTCGGACCGGAGATTTTTCGCGAGATTCGGCATCGTGGCGAGGTTTCCATGCGGCGGCGCCAGTTTGAAACGCATTCGCGCCCGAGCCACGACGCGCTGCACCGCTGCGCAGTCTGCGGCGCCACGGAGTTGAGCGATCCCAATCTGGACTTTCGCGTTGCCCGGGACGGCGAAGAATATTGCATGGCGCATCTGCCGAAGGCGACTTCCGCATAGCGCGAGCGCCGCGGGTTTCGACATGTTTGATGTGCGCCTGCGCGCGCGATTTCGCGACTGCCGCGCAACCCCGCGCGGCGCGCTGCGCTGGACCCGAATTTTTTTACGCTGACCCCGGAAGGTTTTCGGGGTTGACTCGAATGGCTTCGGGGTTGACCGGCGATTTTGCCGTCCGACACTAGCGCCGATGACCGATATGACGACTGCTCTCATTCCCGAGGAAGGGTGGCATTGTCTCCATTTGTTTTACCGGGTTGCGCACGGCCGGTGGCAAGTCCTCAGCCGCGAGCAACAGAACGCCGCCAAAAGGAATCTCTCGGCGCTGGTGCAGGAGATTCGGTCTCTGGAAGCGACGCAGTTGCTCACGCTCGGGATGGTCACGCCAAAAGCGGACGTGGGGTTCATGCTGATCACTCCGGACTTGCAGAACGCCAGCAGGATTGAAAAGCGGCTTTCCCTTTCGTTAGGCCCAGACGTGCTCGCGCCCGTTTACAGTTATCTTTCCCTGACCGAAGAGAGCGAATACGTCACCACGGAAGAGGAGCACTTGCAGACGCTCCCGTCGGAGGTTCGCAGCGATCCGGCGAAACTCGATCAAGCGCTGGCGGCATTTCGCGAGCGAATGAAACATTACCGGAGCGAGCGGGTTTATCCGACGCTGCCCGACTGGCCAGTGGTCTGCTTCTACAACATGAGCAAGCGCCGCGGCGAAAAGCGCAACTGGTATGCGCTGCCATACGATGAACGCCGCAAACTGATGAAAGGCCACGCCGCGGTCGGACGCGAGTTCGCCGGCAAAGTCAAACAACTCATCACCGGCTCCACAGGTCTCGATAACGCCGAGTGGGGAGTGACGCTCTTCGCCCGCGACACGTTTCAGATCAAATCCATCGTGTACAAAATGCGGTTCGACCCGGTCAGCGCCGAGTACGCAGAGTTTGGCGAATTTTTCATCGGCATTCAGGTGCCGCTGGAGGAGCTGTTCCGCCGGCTGCAACTGGACTCCTGATCGCGCTGTTGCTGGTAATCGACTTTGGGACCGAGCGCGATTACGGTAAATAACGCCAGATCCAACGTGGATGGGTGACAGAGTGGTTGATTGTGCACGCCTGGAGAGCGTGTGTGCCGAAAGGCACCGGGGGTTCGAATCCCCCCCCATCCGCCGGGCTTCGCGTCCGGCGCGTGCGCCGGGCCGGCGCGCTGCTTCAACTGTTTGGGCATGCTTCACCTGTAGTTACCGCGGTGCGTTTGCGCGAACCAGGGCGGGCCTCCCAAGGGCCGGCGAAGAAGGCGTGTGCCCGATTGAGAGTCTCTCGCCATGGAGATCGGTTCACTTAAAATTGCGTTCGCTGATTGAGCGAAAGCAGAAGCTATGCGCATGACTCGCGGCGGTCGAACGTTTAACTTTGCCGTTTCTCTACCACCTGCACTTCCTGGCGCAGTTTCACCATGCAGCCGCGAGGCAGGACGCCCCGGAAGTTAACGCCGGGATAAATCATGCAGTCGCGCCCGATAACCGAGCCGGGATTGATCACCGCGTTGCAACCGATTTCCGTTCTGTCCCCCACGATTGCTCCGAATTTCCTGAGGCCGGTGCGAATATCGCCCTCGGATGTTGCCACGGCGATTTCGCCGTGATCGAGCTTCACATTGGAGAGGATCGCGCCGGCACCCAGATGGGCATGATAACCAATGATCGAATCGCCCACGTAATTGAAATGCGGCACCTGCGCTTCGTCGAAAAGAATGGAGTTCTTGAATTCGCACGAGTTTCCCATCACGACGCCATTGCCCACGATCACATTCTCGCGCACGTAACAACCGCTGCGAATGTGGCAGTCTTCGCCGATCCATGCGGGGCCTTTCAGCACTGCCCCCTGCTCGACAAGTGTTCCCCGGCCGATGAAGACATGATTGCTGATAAATGGTTTGCCCATCAGCTCGCCCAGAATCGCCGGTTTCAAACGAAATTGCAGGTAACTGGCAATCTGTTTGAGCGCGTCCCAGACGTAACTCTGGTTCTCGAACAATTTGGGGTGCGCGGTGTGTTCGAGGTCGAAGAAATCTGCGGGCGCAAACATTTTCGGCGTTCAAGATGACGAATCGATTGGCGGGTTGCCAGCGCATTTTTCGGGGAGCGCGCGCTTCCCGCGGGCTTTGTTCGGCAGCGTGACGAACAGACTCTGGTGCGCAGCGACGCCGCATGAGGGACGCAGGCTGCGGGCTATGCGGAAGGGGCGCGGGGCGTTAGTTCCGGGCCGTTTTTGGTGTCGCGCACTTTCCAGCCGAGCGCGAAAATCCGCTGCCGCAGTTCGTCGGCCAATTTCCAGTTTTTATCGCGCCGCGCATTCTCGCGTTCTTTGGCCAACCGGGTCACTTCCGCGGGGACGGCGGTCTCGATCTCCGGTTCGACATCCAGCACGGTGTTGATTCGCTTCCACCAGTCCAGCCACGCTTGCGCGGCGGCACTGCCCAGTTCGTTGTGATCCACGGCGCGATTGGTTTCCCGGATCGATTCGAACAAGAATCCGAGCGCCGCGGAAATGTTCAGGTCGTCATCCAGCGCTTCTTCGAATTCCTTGGTTGGGCGTTGAGCAGCCTGCTCGCGAAAGCTTTGGGCGTTGGGCGTTGGGCGTTGAGCGTTTCTCTTTTGCGCAATTTTCCGCACTCGTTCGAGCCACTCATCAATCCGACCCAGCGCTTCTCGCGCTTCTCGCATTCCCTCCCAAGTGAAATTGAGCGGCACACGATAGTGCACGCGCAGGAGCGCGTAACGCAGTTCGCGCCCGGTGTAACCTCTCTCCAGCACATCCTGCACCGTGTACACGTTGCCCAGCGACTTGGCCATTTTCTGGCCTTCCACCAGCAGATGAGCGCAGTGCAGCCAGTAACGGACGAATTTCTTTTCGGTCACGCCTTCGCTCTGCGCGATCTCGGCTTCGTGATGCGGAAAAATGTTATCCACGCCGCCGCAATGGATGTCGATCTGCTCGCCCAGCAAGGCGGTGGACATGGCGCTGCATTCGATGTGCCAGCCGGGGCGTCCCTCGCCCCAGGGCGAATTCCATTTCACGTCGCCGTCTTCTTCGTCCCACGCTTTCCAGAGTGCGAAATCGCCGATGTGTTCCTTGTCGTATTCGTCATGCCTGACCCGGCCGGTGGATTGCAGCCGGGTGAGATCGAAGTGCGCCAGCTTCCCGTAATCGGGAAATCTGTTGATGCGAAAGTAAACGGACTTGTCCTCAGCCTGATAAGCGAGCCCTTTGGCGATGAGCACGCTGATCATTTCGATCATTCTGTCGATGTAAGGCTGGTCTGTGGCGCAGGGGAAGGCATCGGCGCGTTTGATCCGCAACACCTGCAGATCTTCGAAAAATGCCTCCTTGAATTGCCCGGTAAATTTGGAAAGTGGAACGCCGGCCTGGCGCGCGCCGCGAATGGTCTTGTCGTCCACATCGGTGATGTTCATGACTCGGCGTACCTTGTAACCACGCAACTCCAGATGGCGTTGGAGCAGATCTTCAAAGATGTATGCCCGGAAATTTCCGATGTGCGCCCGGCTGTACACCGTGGGGCCGCAGGTGTACATTGTGATTGGGCGCGTCGCCGGATCGCGCGGCTCGAACTCTTCGATCCTGCGCGAGTACGTGTTGAAGAGTCGGAGAGCCATAGTCGTTACTCGGTTTTATTGCGCACCGGAGGTGCGATGCACTTGCAGAGGTTCAGAGAGGGCTTCGACAACATAACTCAGTCGCGCTGTGCTGGCATGGCCGGGACGGGGGGTGCTCATTTCTGTTCCACCATTGCGATGGCCATTGCCGCGATGCCTTCGCCGCGGCCGATGGAACCGAGTTTTTCGTTCGTAGTGGCTTTCACGCTCACGCTGGATTCGTCGGCGCCCAGCGCTTGGGCAATGTTTTTGCGCATGCCGGCCACGTGCGGCCCGATTTTTGGCGCCTCGGCAATGACGGTGGCATCCACATTGATCAGGCGGGCTCTGTTGTCGGCGAGCAACTGCGCCACACGTTTCAAGATCTCGAGGCTGCTGATACCGCGGATCGATTCATCGGTGTTGGGAAAATGGCGGCCGATGTCGCCCGCGCCGATCGCTCCCAACAGAGCATCGGCGATGGCGTGCGACAGCACGTCGGCATCGGAATGTCCTTCCAAGCCGCGCGAATGCGGAATGGCGATGCCGCCGAGGATCAATTTTCTGTTCACCGCCAGGCGGTGAACGTCGTAACCGATGCCGCAACGAATCATGGGGTCACAGTTGCAAATTGAGGACGCCGTTGGACGCCACGATGCTGTATTTATCTTTCATGTTTTCGCGCGGGCGAAGATCGACCGCGCCGCCCGCGTTTTCGACCAGCAGCCAGCCGGCGGCGATGTCCCAGAGGCTGATGCCCGTTTCGATGTAAGCATCCAGCCGGCCGCATGCCACGTAGGCCAAATCGAGCGCGGCACTTCCCAGCACGCGGCATTTGCGCACCCGATGAATCATATCTTGAAACGTCGGCAGGTTTACTTCGATGGCTTTCTGCGTCTTGGCCAGGCCGATGGAGATCAGTGCCTCGCCCAGCTCCGTCCGCCGGCTGACGCGACAGGGCTCACCGTTCAATTTTGTGAGCTCCCCTTTCTGACCGGTCCACATCTCGTCGCGCATCGGATCGTAAATCACGCCCAGGCTGATTGCGCTTTGAATCCGCAAGGCGATGGAAACGCAAAAGTGCGGGATGCCGTAGAAATAATTTACCGTGCCATCCAGCGGATCGACAATCCATTGATGCTCGCTTGACGGGTCGCCAGCCGCTCCCTCTTCGCCGTACAGCGAATGTTGGGGAAATTCCTCCAACAGCGCCTGGGCGATGAGCTCCTGCGTCTGGATGTCCACTTGCAGTTTGATGTCATGCGCCGAAGTCGCAGTCACTTGCTGCGGCCGGCGAAAATTCTCGCGCAGCAATTTCCCCGCAGCCCGTGCCGCGTTCTCCGCCGCGTCCAGATAATGTTTCATAGCAAGATTACCTTGCACAAAGCGCGCAAAGTGCGCGACAGAAAATGCGGGAGGCGCTCTGAAAAGCGAAAAAAACCGGGAGGAAAATAAATTCTCCTCCCGGGTTGAAGTTAGGGGTTGTGGCCCCGAAGCGATTCGGGGCCGTTAAAGAAGTTTCCGGCTTAATGCCTTTTCTTCTTTGCTGCTTTTTTCTTTGCTGCTTTTTTCTTTGCCATCGACTAATTCCCCCCTTTCAACCGCAATGCGCGGAAAGTGGTGAAGAGTTGGGAATGTCTTCACTTAAGTGCGTTCAGTAATCGTCACATTTTTTCTTGTCAAACATTTTTGTGGCGATTTTTTCAAAAATTTTTATCAGTTCGCGTCCCAGAATTTTTTTGGAAGCGCGAGGAATTTTTTTTGTTCTTCCCCCGCGAAGCAGGATCAGCAACTCGTTTTCGTCGCTCTCCAGCGCGAGACGCGCGTCGTTGGCCACGACGATGTCGCAATTTTTTTCCCGCAGTTTTTGCAGCGCATTTTCGCGCAACGGATCGGTCTCTGCGGCGAAACCCACGAGGAGAAATCGGCGATCGGCGCGGTGGCCTAACGAATGGAGAATGTCGCGCGTGGGGAGCAAATCGAGGGAAAGCTTTCCGCGGCGCTTTTTGATTTTGACCGGCGAAACGGCGGCGGGCTTGTAGTCCGCGACGGCGGCGCACATGACGCACACGTCGCAGGCGTCGGCGCGCCGATGGACAGCCTCAAACATTTCATCGCTCGTGAGAACGTGGATCACTTCCGCGTTGCGCGGCGGCGCGATGTGCACCGGTCCGGAAATCAGCGTGACCGCGTGTCCGGCATCCAGCGCCGCCTGTGCGATGGCGTAGCCCATTTTACCGGAGGAACGATTTGAAATGTAGCGCACCGGATCGATCGGCTCGCGCGTGGGTCCCGCCGTGATGAGAAATCTCACGCGATCAATTTGTCGTGGCGAGTGAGGAGAAATTCCGCGCGGAACGCGATGTCATTCACATTCCACAGGCGACCGAGGCCCTGGTAGCCGCACGCCAGCATTCCCTCTTCGGGCCCGATGAACTCGACGCCGCGCGCCTTTAATTTCTCCACGTTCTCGGCGGTGGCCGGATGTTCCCACATTTTTCCATTCATGGCCGGCGCGACCAGAATCGGCGCGCGGGTGGCCAGCGCGATGGCCGCCAGCGGATGATCGGCCAGGCCGTGGGCGAGCTCGGCAATGATCTGCGCAGTGGCCGGGGCGATGAGCAACAGGTTGGCGCGATCGGCCAGTTCAATGTGCCCGGGCCGCCAGCTTTCTTTCTCTTCGAAAAAGCTGGTGGTCACCGGATTTTTGGAGAGCGTCTGCAACGTGAGCGGCGAAATAAACTGGGTCGCATCGTGAGTCATGACCACGAAGAGCTCATGGCCCTGTTTCACCAGCAGACTGGCCAGCTCGGCCGATTTGTACGCGGCAATCGATCCGGTCACGCCCAGCACCACCGACTTCTTGTTTGGCGAAACGCGCCGGCGCGCGCGTGCGGCCGCCCTTGGCAGCTTCTCTCGGGAAGTCCTGGTCATCTCGTGATGGATAAACTACGCACAAACTGGCGGCGGGGGAACTCGGATTCGCAGGCCGCAGTTGCAACCGCGCGGCGTCACTTGGGATGGAGACGCCGGCTCGAGTAGGTTTCGGCAGCCATGATATGCCGGATTTTTTCGAGGTCTTCTTCAACCGACCCGCTGACGATGGTGTAACGATAATCGCGCCACGCCTCCATTTCGCGCGCGGCAGTAGCCAGGCGGACGTCGATCTGCTGCGGTGTTTCGGTGCCGCGTTTGAGTAACCGGCGGCGCAATTCGGCGAGATCGGGCGGCATGAGAAACACGTCCACCAAAGCCTCTCGAATGAGCGGATCTTGACAGTTTCGAATGGTTGCCGCTCCCTGTGTATCGATATCGATCAGCACGTCGGCGCCGTTTTTTAAATTCGCAATGATTGGTTCGCGCAATGTCCCGTACAGATCGCCGTGCACCTTCGCGTACTCCAAAAATTCGCCGGCTTCGATTTTGGCGCAGAAATCCCAATTTGAGAGGAAATGGTAATCCTGTCCGGGCGTTTCTCCGCTGCGCGGCGCCCGTGTGGTGCAGGAAACGGAATAGAAAAGGTCGGGATTTTGACGCAGCTGTTCCATCAACGTGGTTTTCCCCGCGCCGGAGGGCGCTGAAAGAAGAAAGAGAATTCCGGAGCGGGTAAATTTCATTTTATTGCCAGAATTGCTGTGAGGACGCAGCGCGGCGCCGGCGGCGTTGTTACTCAAGATTTTGAACCTGCTCGCGGATTTTTTCCAGTTCCGCCTTGCAGGCCACGACCCGCTGAGAGATGGCGACGTCATTGGCTTTGGCGCCCAGCGTGTTGAATTCGCGAAACATCTCTTGAGTAATGAATTCGAGGGTGCGCCCCACCGGTTCGTTGCTGCGCAGGTGATGCGCGAACTGGGCGAGATGACTTTCCAAGCGCGTCAATTCCTCCGAGATGTCAGCGCGGTCGGCAAAGAGCGACACTTCCTTTAACAGGCGTTCGTCGTCGCCGCCGATGGGCAGACCGGCTTTTCGGATGCGTTCCAGCAGAGCGGCCCGATAGCGTTTCACCACGTCGGGATGGAAGGCGCGGATTTCCCTGAGTTTTTTCCGGATCGCTTTCAGGCGGTGGGCCAGGTCGCGGGCCAGGTGTTTGCCTTCGCGTGCGCGCATTTTGATCAGCTCAGCCAGCGCGGCGCGCAATGCGCGATCGACGGTGGGCCAGGCTTCCTCTGCGTTGACGGTCTGTTCCGGGAAGCGCATCACTCCGGGCGCCTGCAGAATGGTGGCGATTGTAATTTCACCGGGGGCATTGAGTTCGTCCTGCAAAGCGCGCATTGCGCGGTGATAGGCGCGGGCCAATTCGGTATCGAGGGCAAGTTGTCGGTGGCCGTTGCCTCCGCTGTGGAAGGTGATGCTGGCGCTAGTTCGTCCGCGGGCGATGTTTTCGTTAATTCTTTGGCGAATGCGCGGCTCGAGTTCTACCAGATCGCGCGGCAGATTTATCACCACGTCGCTCTGTTTTCGATTCACGGAGTTGAGCTCGACACAAAACTTTGTCCCGCCGTGGTCCGCTTCGCCCCGGCCGTATCCGGTCATGCTTCGCATAACAAGGTAAAACGTTATCGCAGAGAACCGTTCAAGGTTCAACGGCGAAGGTCATGCGGACGCTGCGCCGCGCCGCTCCTGGCGCGGGGATGCGTTTGCAAAGAGAGCCTGTGCCGCGCGACGGTGCGGCGACGGCATGGGCACGCGATCGATGGACCTGAACCAGCGCTGGGATGGCGCGATGCGTTTGGGACCCGAACAGGAGTATGCGGCCAGAGTGATCCGATGATGGGTGAACGGGAAATCATTCCTGTAAATTGCCCGCTTCCCCGCAGGCGACGGCCGGAAGCGTCCGCGCGCCAGGGGCGGCAAAATCCACATGCCGCGCCAGCGCTGGGAAGATTGTTCCAGCAGGATCCGGCCGTGGCGGACGACAAACGCGTGTCTTTCCACAACACGTTTCGTGCGCAGCAGACTTTTTTCTATCGGAAGCCGCGCCGGATTTTTTGCGCGGCAGAATCTGCGCACTGGACAGATGCCGCACCGGGGTTTGCGCGGGATGCAAACGAGGGCGCCGAGGTCGATCAGCGCGGCATTGTAGTGCGCGGCGTTGTTGCGGGGAAGGAGCCTGGCTGCCTCTCGCCAGAGATGCGCCCGGCCCGGTTGAGAATCGATGGATTCGCGCAGGTTATACAGTCGCGCCAAAACGCGCGCCGTGTTCGATTCGACAATCGGCGCCGCTTGGTTGAAGGCAAAGCTGGCCACGGCGCAGGCGGTATATTTGCCGATTCCAGGCAACTGCTGCATTTGGTCAATTGCCCGCGGGAACTCTCCGCCATGCCGTTGCATGATGATGCGCGCGGCGTCGCGCAAATTGAGCGCCCGGGCGTAGTAGCCGAGACCCTGCCAGGCCCGCAAAACATCCTGTTGGGAAGCGCGGGCCAGCGCTGCGAAATCAGGGAATTGGCGCAGCCACTTTTTATAATAGGGGACCACGGTGGCGACCTGGGTCTGTTGAAGCATGAGCTCCGATACGAGAATAGCGTAAGGATCGCGCGTGCGGCGCCAGGGCAGATCGCGGCCGTTTTTGCGGTACCAACGCAACAGCAACCTGCGAAACGCGCCGGTCTGTTTGGGCGACATCACGATTTCAAACTCAGTCTTCACCGTAGAACGCCGCGCGGCCATCGTTCAATTGAGAAGATGATTGAACAATCCTCGCCAAGCGTTGAGCGTTGCAACATTGAATTCCTATACCCATAACCTGACAGAAGCGCAGGTAACCAGGCTGCGCGCTCTGCTCGAGGAGCTCGGCTTCGCGTTCGCGCCGAAGGAGTGGACGATTTTTTTTGCGCAAAAGAACAAACTCAGCGTGGCTGTTTACGCCAAAGGCCCAAAGGTTCTGGTGCAGGGAAAAGGGACCGAGGAGTTCGTCCAGTTTGAGTTGGAGCCGAAAGTTTTGGGCGAAGCCAGACTGGGCTACGAAGAAGTGCATTTTCCGGAAATGTTTGAGCCGCATTTCGGGGTGGACGAGAGTGGCAAGGGCGATTTTTTCGGGCCGCTGGTGATTGCCGGGGTGTACGTCGATCGCGGAATCGCCCGCAAACTTCTGGATGCCGGGGTGGTGGATAGCAAACGCGTCGGCTCGGATGCCCGGATCAGAGCGCTGGCCGAGCGGATCCGCAAAAGCGCGCCTGGTTTGGTGGAGCGAGTGTTGATCGGGCCCGCCAAGTATAACGAGCTCTATGAAAGGTTTGGGAATTTGAACAAGCTTCTGGGATGGGGACACGCGCGTGTGATCGAAAACTTGCTTGAGAAAAAACCCGCCTGCTCCCGTTCGTTATCGGATCAGTTTGCAGACCCGCGGGTGATTAACGCTGCGCTGTTGAAACACGGTCGAGCCATCAAAATCGAGCAGCGCCCGAGAGCGGAATCGGACGTCGCGGTGGCGGCGGCGTCAATTTTGGCGCGCGAGGGGTTTATCAACTGGCTGGAGCGAAAGAGCCGCGAGCTCGGCTTGAAATTGGAGCGCGGAGTCTCTGCAAGCGTAAAGGAGTGCGCCAGAAAATTGGTGGCGGAAAAGGGGGCAGCCGCCCTGCGTGACCTGGCAAAAGTCCATTTCCGCACGGCTCACGAAATCGCGCCTGATTATTTCCCGCCCCCGCCGTGCCGGGAAGGTTGGGCGCGCCCGGCTGCTTCCAAACGCCTGTGAGCGACGCCACGCGACTAAGGGAGCTGGGCCGGTGGCTGTTGTTCTCGCAGCCGGTAGCTGGTTTTTAAAATTCCGGTTTTTATGCTTCATTGGAGCCACCGCCACGACATGATTTAACGAATTAATAACTAGAGATATGGCAAAGCTAACCAAACGCGACATAGTCGTTTCCATCAGTAACCAGACTGGAATGGTTCAGCATCAGGTGTTCGAAGTTGTGCAGCGGACGCTCGACAAGATCACCGACAGTCTGGCGAACAACATTGCTGTCGAGCTGCGCAATTTCGGAGTTTTTCAACCGCGGCTTACCAAGCCGCGCGTCGGCCGAAACCCCAACCAGCCCGGCAGCAGCTTTGTAATTCCGTCCCGGGCGACAGTGAAATTCAAACCCGGCAAAGTAATGCGCCAGCGGGTGGAGAAGCTCTCGCGCGAGCTGAAAGAGGCGGCGGAGCGCAAGGCCAAAAAGGAGACGGCGAAGGAAACGGAAAATCAAGGCGGCAAACCATCGGCCCAAACCTAGGTGAGCAGGGTTTGGATTGTCTTTTCCAGCCGTTCGAAATTGTTAATCGGCTTGGTCAGGTGCTCGGCGAACCCCGCTGCCCTGGCTTCGTTGATATCCTGTTCTCTCCCGAAACCGCTGAGGGCGATTCCTGGTAAATTTTTGGTGCGGCGAATTTCGCGCATCAGGTCGTAGCCGCTGCGGTCGGGCAATCCGATGTCGCTGATCAGCACATCGAAGTGTTCGGTGCGCACTTTTTCCACGGCCTGGGCGGCGGAATGCGCGACGGTGACCTGATAGCCGCGCCGTTCCAACATTCTTTTCATTCCCGTGCAGGTGTCGAGGTGATCGTCCACCAGCAGCACGCGCCGATGACGCGCGGCCGGCTGCCGCGGTTCACCTTTGGAGGGTTGATCGGCCTTTTCGCCGTCGCCGCTTACGGGAGTAACCACCGTTTGCAGTTCCACGGAAAAAGTGGCGCCCCGATCCTTGCCCGGACTCTGGACCCAGATTTTGCCACCGTGCGCATCGATTAATGCCTTGGAAATGGCCAGACCCAGACCGAGGCCGCCGAAGCGACGGGTGATTTCGCTTTGTCCCTGCTCGAATGCGTTAAAGATTCGGTCGATCTTTTCCGGTTCAATGCCGATGCCGGTGTCAATGACGCGAGCCTCAATTTTGCCCGGCGCGGGGTTGAGCGTCTCGATGGTGATGCGACCCTTCTCGGGGGTAAATTTCACACTGTTTTTGATCAGATTCCAAAACACCTGTTGCAACCGCGCCGGGTCGCCTTCGACATGCGTGCGAACCGCCTGAAGATTAAACTGTACGTCCAAATTTTTTGCCGCGATTTCTTCCCGGCAAATTTCCAAAGCGCGCTGGAGAGTTTGGTGAATGCAGATGGTCTCAAAGCTCAATTGCAGCTTGCCTTTGGCGATGCGGGTGACGTCGAGCAGGTCGTCAATTAATCGCGCTTCCAGCTCGACGTTGCGGCGGACCACCTCCAGCGCTTCGCGCACGGGCCGGGAATCGGGCATTTCCGCCTCCAGTTCTCCGACCATGGCCAGCACCGGCGAGAGCGGGCTACGCAATTCATGTGAGAGGAGAGCCAGAAACTGGTCTTTGGCGGCGTTGGCGGCGATCAATTCCTGGCGCAACGTCACGTCGCGCGTCTTGTCTTCCACCAGATAAAGAACTCCCTGAATGGTTTCCTGCGCGCCTTGGAGGCGCAGAAGGTTGATGTTGAGAAAGTGCGTCGCGCCAGCGTTGTCTTTGAGCGGATGCTCGATGAGTTGAAAGGGCGTTCCAAAATTGAGCACTCGCTCCAGCGCCTCCGCCGGCGCAATCTTCACTTCATCGTAGGAAATTTCTGTGATGTCGCGCCCGGGGGGCAAATCGCCAAAGCGCTCCGCCATGCGCGCAAAGGCATCGTTGGCGTGGGAAAACCGGCGCGAGACCGGATCGACAAAGGCGATGCCGCTGGGCATGTTGGCCAGGATTTTCTCATTGAATATGACCGCTCGCTCGAGGCGTTCCTTGGATTCGATCTGGCGCTGGTAAAAGCGGCTGCCCAGCCACGCGAATACGGCGGTGAGAACCACCAGCCACGCCGTCAACAGCGTCATCCGCTTCAGCAGATCGTGGACTGGCTTGTACGCCAGTGCCTTTGGTTGTTCCACCACTGCCACCCAGCCGGTCGATTCGATGGGGCTGAAGGAATAGAGATTGCCGCTGCGCTCAAAATGACCGCTCTTGCTCTGGCCGATCTCCTTGATTAACGCCTCGTTAACCCGGGGAGCATTGGTAGCTGGGTTGGGCTTGAAATCGCTGGCGAAAAGCGCCACGCCATTTTGATCGAACACTTCAAACAGGAGCCGATCCGAGAACTCCACCGCGGCCAAACGCCTGCCGATCCTTTCGACCAGGACCGAAACTCCTATGTATCCAAGAATCGTGCGGTCGGGGGCGCGCACAGCCCCCACGATGTCTGTCACCGGACGGTTATCCGGCAGGCGGGGATGAATTGCCGAGACAAATATGCCATCTGTTGCTGCGGCCTGCTCCCGCCAGTACGCCGATCCAAAATCCTTTCCCACCATTTCCGGCGCCACCGGGATGGAGGCAATCAGGTCGCCGTTTGGCTTGGTTACAAACATTCCGTCGATCTGAGGATGCGAGTAGAACGCGGAGCTGAGCCATTGTTGAGTGAAACCGGGATCCGGCACGCTGAGATTTTTCACGACTTCCGGAAGAGTCTGGTAATATTCGATAACCGAGCTGCTGCGATTGAGGTCATGGCCGACCAGGTGGCCAACCAGTTGGATCAGTGTTTGCCGGTCGCGCAGGATGCGCGATTCGAGTGTTTCACGCAGGATGGTATAGGAAACGATCAGGGTCAGGATTGATGGAATCCAGCCTGCCAGAAGAATGGGGAAAATGATCTTGAGACGGTCGAAACGATTGCGCCTTCGTTTCGTAATGGTGTCTGCCGGCTGCATCCTGGCTTTCTCGAAAAACTGGCCTTTCATAGTTCACCTCTGGCTGCACTCAGGCAAGGAGGAATCTGGGCTGGTTTGGGGCGGTCCATTCGGGTATCGGATGGGGGCGAAACGCCGGCTGGCTGTGGCGCAAAAACGATTGGCCATGCGCGAGAAGAGGCGGCGCCTGCAAACCCGGCCAGACCAGTTGCGCCCGCCTGCGCTTAGAGCGATAGGGAATGCTGTGTCGCGGCGCACTGCGCGTCGGCTTTTCAGAGGCAAACGTATGATTTTTGGATTGACGCACATGGCAGAAACGGCATCATGTCGGCCTAACCGACTTAACGGTTGGTAGCTGTTGAACTCCCATGGAAGGAAACCTCATACACATCATCTGGACGGTTTGTTATTTGAGCGTCCTCATCGGGCTATCGGCCTACGGCATCCACCGCTATTTCATCATTTATCTGTATCTGAAGAATCGAAACCGCAGGCCGGTTCCGGCCCGGTATTTTGACCAACTGCCAAAAGT
>Ga0209810_1001740_pt1 | contig 30520 bp, 33 predicted proteins | sample Coa_R1_7_FD_187159 | JGI IMG/M metagenome (GOLD analysis project Ga0209810, IMG submission 187159) | Surface soil microbial communities from Centralia Pennsylvania, which are recovering from an underground coalmine fire - Coalmine... | ecosystem: Environmental > Terrestrial > Soil > Unclassified... | reverse complement strand
TCACTCCGGCCACGCCCAGCCGTGAAGCCAGCGCCCTGGCAAAGCCTTCGACCTCGCTGGCGCGCACCGGCTCCCGGTGGTCGGCCATGGCGCCGGTAATGGTAGGCGTGCTCTCCACCACGTACAGGCGGTTCATGGCCGCGTTGGCGGGCTGATCGGGGGCGATGTCCTTGCTGCGAATGCGCCGCCGGGAGGCAAAATCGCGGGCGTAGCGGACGCTGCCGGGCATGGTCAACAGGAAATCGGCGTCGAGGGAGACGATCCGGTCCGCCTTATCGAAGCGGTAGATCGTGTTAACCGGACGGCCAAAGGTCAGCATCGCGCCGTTGTGGGCGTTGTCGCGCGCCATCGGCTCGTACTGGTGCCACTTGGCGGCGGGGAACTGGCGGCGCAGCGCATCCAGTTGGTCTCTGAGCGTCGGCGAGATCACCGTCTCGGTCAGGATCCGCAGGCCCGCGCCGCCGCTGGCGCGCTGGGTGGCGAGCGCCGTGATCGCGTCGCGCAGGAACGCATCCCAGGAGCTGATCTCGTTGGCCACGCGGACGTTGCTGAGCACTGTCTGCGCGCGGTCGGGATCGTAGAGGTCCAGGACGGAAGCCTGCGCAAAGGCGTTGGTGGCCCCGAGCGAGTTGGGATGGTCGGGGTTGCCCTCCACCTTGGTAGGACGGCCCTCGTTGTCGCGCACCAGCAGGCCGATGGCGTCCCCACTGAGCGGCATCACCGTCGCGTAGTATTGCGGTCGGCCCAGCACGCGGTCCTCAGGCTCCTTGACGTAGGGCACGATCTTTTCCTGGGGCAGATAACGGCATCCCGACAGGCCGGCCATCGCCAGCGAGGCGCCCATCAGGGTCAGGAACTGTCGCCGGTCCAGTTGCAGCAGCGTGGACCGGTTGGGAAACTCGTCCTCCAGAAACTTCTGGAATTCAGGGGTTTCGGCCAGTTCTTCCAGGCTGCGCCAGTACTGGGGGCCCTGCTTGCTGGCAAGGCGCTCCCGGAGGGCCGCAATATCCATAGGTTGTCCGTTTTGATTGTCCATCATACTTCACACCTGCCCGCCATTCGGAAGACGCAACCGCTCGTCAGCGATGACATACCCAGCAGTCGGTAAGCTGGGCCTTGTTGACATGGTATTTTGCCAGGAGCCGCCTGCCCTCTTCGAGTTCTGCCGGCGTGCGCTGGTAATCTCCGCCTTCGGCCAGGGCCGCCTCTTCGGGGGTCAATTCCTCGCCACGCTGGAGCTTGCGGTAGAGAGTGAACTCCTGCGTGTTATCCCGCACGTAGTTTTCCGGGTGGCGGTGGCAGTTCAGACACCAGGCCATGAAGAACGGCTTCCCCTTGTACATCAACTGCATCGTCTGCACCGGCCCGTGGCAGTAGTTGCAGTTGATGCCCCGATTGACGTGAATGCTGTGATTGAAATAGACGAACTCCGGCACTTTATTGAGCCGGTTCCAGCCGGTTTCACCGTAGGCGTTGCGGATCGGGGTGTTGGTGGCGTAGCTGTCGCGGATCGGTTCCAGAAGGGGACTGTTGGTCCAGATCTGAGAGTGGCAGGACATACAGGTATGTACCGGGGGAACGCCAGCGTTAGCGGATTTCTCGACGTTGGTATGGCAGTACCGGCAGTCAATGCCGAGCTCATTGACATGGTGCTCGTGGCTAAAGGGCACGGGCTGGTCTACAGGGACCTTGGCTTTGGTGCCGTAGGAGGAGCGGGTAATTGCGGAGGCGACTCCGATGAGGGCCACGGGAAAAATCAGGCCGCAGAGCACACTCACCCTGGAGACCGTGTTCATGCTGGGATGGAAAACCTGAGCCATCGACGCACTCCATCTAGAAACATCAGTATAGTGAAGGGCGCTTGCATCGGAACGACAGGCGGGCTATTTTGTGCTTTTTTTCACGAGCCAACCCAGAGACACACAGCACGGTGAGCCTCTGTTGTCAGAGTACTCTGGTTTGGCTTATCAAGTCAAGCATCTGGCTATAACTTGGTTGACTCCCTGCCTGCAATCCGTTCGTTACTCCCCGGCTTGCGCGCCTCTAGACCCATCAAGCCGACGAACAGCCTGTATTATGACACAAGCCGCCCGCTTAAAGCAAGCATAGGCCGATATTTTTACCTGGCACCCGGCACGGTATTAAAGCCAAAGCCGCCTATCCACGGCCATCATCAGAAACAGCAGCGCCAGATAGACCATCGAGTAATGGAACAGAGCGACCGCGTGCGGGCGGTCGGGCTGCTGGTAGAGCTGGAGGCTGCGCAGCAGCAGCACCGCGTTGAGCAGCACGGCGGCGCCAAAATAGAGCCAGTGAACCTCACCCTGCGCCAGAGGCAATACCGAGATCACGGCGGTCAGGATGGCGTAGAGGCCGATCTGCATCACCGTGATCCGCTCGCCCAGCACCACCGGCAGCATCGGAATGCCGGCGCGGGCGTAATCGTCCTTGATTAAGAGGGCCAGCGCCCAGAAATGCACCGGCGTCCAGACAAAGATAATGGCGAACAGATACCAGGCCAGGGGACTCAGGTGCCCGGTCACGGCGGCATAGCCCACCAGCGGCGGGAAGGAGCCTGCCGCCCCACCGATGACGATGTTGTGCCAGGTGCGCCGCTTGAGCACCAGCGTGTAGATGATGACGTAGAAGACCAGCCCGGCCAGCGCCAGCATCGCCGCCAGCAGGTTCGCCGCGCCCCACAGCAGCGTGAACGAGCCGACCGCCAGCGCAAAGGCAAAGCAGAGCGCGCTGCGGGAGGAGATGTTCTGCGTCACGGTCGGGCGGCGCGCCGTCCGCTGCATTCGCCCATCAATGTCCCGGTCTATGACCATGTTGATGGCGTTGGCCGCGCCCGCCGCCATATAGCCGCCGACGGCGACCGCCAGCAGCAGCCACAGGCCCGGTCGTCCCGCGATGAACATGGCTGTCAGCGTGGTAAACAGGAGCAGGCTGATGACGCGCGGCTTGGTCAGCGCCAGGTAGTCCTTCCAGGAGGCTACGCCGGCCCCGGCGTGGTGCGAGACGGCCTCGTCGGGAACCGGTTCCCCACCCCCGATCTCGACCTGCGGCACGTCCTCGGCCAGCGCCGTCGCCGCCACCAGCACCAGGTTGATCCAGAGCAGGTAGGCAAACAGCAGGTGAACCAGCTGCATCCAGACCGGCGCCAGCAGCTTGACGTTGAGCAGGCCCAGGCTGATCTCGACCAGAAACAGCGCGCCGATGCCCCGCGCAAACCGGCGCGTGAGCGGCGAGGGCCGCAGGTAGCTGACCAGCCCCGCGATCAGCAGCAGGTAGAGGCCGACCGACATCGCGATCAGCGGGTGCAGGGGACGCAGCCGCACCAGGAAGTGGGCGGTCGGCGAGAAGTCCTGCCGCAGCCCCTCGATCACGCTGCTGGAGGGGAAGAGCGTATCGCCCAGGGCGGTCACGGCCCCGCTGACGCCCAGCACCAGCGCGCCCAGCAGGCCCAGCCCCAGCGCCCAGAGCACCGCGCCCTGCCCGCGCAGCCGCAGCCCGCGCACGCCCGAGCTCCACAGGGCCGTCAGCGTCAGCGAGGCCAGCAGCAGGAACGTGTTGATCAGGTGCGCCGAGATCGCCACGGCCCGATAGGCCGAGGCGTTGTGCTCGACCAGCTTATAGAGGACCAGCCCGGCCCCAATTAACGATTCGGTGAAGGTAAAGAGCAGAATGAGCTTAATGCCAGCGCGCACCGGATGCCCTTTGGGGTAGGCGCGAAACGCCCAGACGGCCAGCCATGCCGCCAGGAGAATGGCTAATCCAACGGAGAGACGGTGAGTAAACTCGATCAGGGTTTTGATTTGTTCCGGCCTAGGCACCACCTCGCCGTTGCAGAGCGGCCAGTGGTTGCCGCACCCGGCCCCGGAGCCGGTAGCCCGGACATAAGCGCCCCAGAGACTGACGCCGACATTGTAAATCAGCAGGCTCCAGGCGCCATATTGGAACCGCGTTCTGTTCATGGTATCTCCATGACGGCTCCCCATCTGGTAAACCAGGGGGCTTTCGGGGATTTGCGCCCATGCTGTGCCGCCTCACAGCGAATGGGTTATGCTGGCATCATTGTACCCCACAGTCCCGGATTTTCGTGCGGCAGCCAGAGCAAGCGCCTCTTCTTCTCATCGTTAATGTGCTCGGTTGGCATAAGGAGAGGGAAAATCGGCTGATGCGTTAGCCCTGGCGGGAGCAGGGCGCGTTCTCCGTTGGGCTGGCCAGGGTTCGCCGCTACCCAGCCGACTTGCGAGCATCTTGCCTACTTTACGTAGCGCGCTCCAAACCGTTCCCGCCTTCGGGGAAAGCGAAATCGGAGAACAATGAAAGGCAGAGAGCCGTCAAAATGAGGAGCCTTAGAATTAAAACAGGGTACGAGTGCTGTATTCTCCATTCGATGAATACACTCTTCGTATAGCTTGCTAATATTCCTGGTGGCTCCCTTGATGAGTCGAGATAGAAGAACGCCGAACAAAGCCTGCTTTGCGCGGCAGTTCCATCTCAAATAGGCTAACAGGGAGCCGCTGGGGTTCATAGGGGATCGGGAGGCAGCTTTCCGCCTGCTAGGCCTTTGGCACGCCTGGATTTTTGCACGGCTGACTTTTCCGTATACCGAGCAAACTGCCCCGATGCTTATTGAATGTAGGATATGGAACAGACTGCGGGGATTATGATAGATCGGCCTCTGAGAATTCTGATTGCTGACGACGATGAGCGGGCTCGTAGGGCCGCGCATCAGGCACTGCGTGCCGCCGGAATACAGGCCGAAATTCAGGAGGCCCCGGATTGCGCTTCGACGTTGGCGGCGCTCCGGCGGCAGGCGTTCGATTGCGCCTGCCTGGATTACCAGTTCCCGGATGGCGATGGAGCGTTGGTGCTGCGTGAGGTGCGGAAGGCAGAGATACACATACCTATTATTATGCTGATCGGGAATAGAGAGGAATTGCGGGCGGTCGAGTGGATGAAGGCAGGCGCCTCGGACTATCTTCCCAAGTCCCGGCTCACCCCGGAGAGCCTGGCCCAGAGCCTGCGCAGCGTCCTGCGCCTCCATGAGGCCCAGATGCGGGCCCGGCAGGCGGAGGAGGCCCTGCGCGCCAATAGGCAGTGGCTTTCTACCATCCTGCGCAGTATCGGTAATGCCGTGATCGCTACCGACACCGTGGAACGGGTCCTCTTTATGAACCCGATGGCTGAAACGCTGACGGGCTGGAAACAGCAGGAGGCGGTGGGCAGGCCCCTGCGCGAGGTTTTTGTAATCCTCTCCGAGAAGACTCGCGTGCGGATCGAGACGCCGATAACGCGGATGCTGCGTGACGGCAGCCATATCAAGATAGACGAGCCCGTTCTCCTGGTGGCCCGCAACGGCACGGAAACGCCGATTGAGGGCAGCGGCACGCCCGTCTGCAATGAGAACAGGGAAAGCATCGGGGTCGCGCTTATCTTTCGCGACATCAGCGGCGACAAAGCGGCCGAAGCGGCGCTCCTGAAGCAGCGGGGCGACCTCGCGGCTCTGAACGCGCGTCTGATAGCGGAAGTGCAGGAGACCCAACATCGCGTCAAGAACAACCTGCATCTCCTCTCGTCTATCGTAGAGATGCAGACGATGAAGGGCCGCGACAGTGTTCCGGTTCAGGATCTCAAGCAGGTAGCCCGGCACATCCACAGCCTGGCCTTTGTCCACGACATCCTGACTCAGCAGGCCCGGGAGGGCTGCCACGAACACTATATCTCGTCCCTGGCGATTATGGAGCGCCTACAGCCGATTCTCCAATCGCAGGCGGGCAGCCGACGGCTGCGGTTCGATATGGAGGACGTGCGCCTGTCGGCGCGGCAGGGCACGGCGTTCCCCATCGTGCTGACCGAGCTGGTCAGCAACGCCCTCAAGTATGGGAAAAGCGAGGTTCTCGTCCGGTTGGCTGCCAAGGGCGCGAGCGCCGCCATGCTGGAAGTTTGCGACGATGGGCCGGGCTTCCCCACCTCTTTTGACCCGGCGCGCGATGCCAATTCCGGCCTGGAACTGGTGCAGTATCTGAGCCGCTGGAACCTGGGAGGGCAGGTGGAGTATCAAAACCGGCCTGGCGGCGGCGCGCGGGTGCACATCACCCTGCCCCTGCCTCAGTGAATGCTTCGCTTACTGCTCCTGCCTGCGGCAGGCTAAACCCTGCCGCTGTGGGGCGCAAAGCGCCCGTCGCCCACCTACGTGGGCGAGGCTTTCTGCCTGCGTAAGCAGGCAGCAGGGCTACCCATAGAGAGGGATGGGGACGATCCGGGGCTCATTAGATCCTCTGCCCGCGTAGGTAGGCAGCAGGCCTCGCTCGGCGGAGGGTTGTCGCAAGGCGGAGCCGTGTCGCAAGGTGTCGCAAGGCGGAGGCAAGGGCCGTAACCTTGCCGCCCCTGGCAGTGGGGCGAACCATGGCAGCCCCGACCCTGGCAGTCCATTGCAGCGCCGACCCTTGCAGTAGGCCCCACAGCGGCAGGGTTTAGCCTGCCGGATAAGCCCCCCACTCCCCGATATAGAGCACCTCCTCTTCCAGCCGCACGCCAAAACGCTCCCAGACGCGCGCCTTGACCGTTTCGGCCACCTGGCGGATGTCGGCGGCGGTGGCGCAGCCCAGATTGACAATGAAATTAGCGTGCTTGGGCGAGATGGCCGCCCCGCCGATGGTCAGCCCCTTGCAGCCGCAGGCTTCGGAAAGATAGGCGGTGGGCACGACGCCGGCCTGCTTCATCGGCTCCGGCAGGTTGGGCAGGCTCTCGGCCAGCGCGCGGTCGTAGACGTTCTTGAAGAAGCTGCCCGCCGATGGCAGCCAGGGCTGCTTGCGGATGCGCTGCACCTGAATATCGCGGGCTTTGAGGCGGATCTGGGCCTTGGGCGCGGGCGTCAGGCGCAGGGTCACGCCGATTAACGTCGCCGGGCGGCTGACCGAACGGCGCAGGCGGCTGTCCCGATAGGAGAACTCCATCCATTCGGGCGAGACCCGCTTGCGCACGCCGCCCTCCACCGCCTCGACCTCCACCACCAGGTCACAGATATTGGCCCGATAGGCGCCCGCGTTGGAGACCAGAGCGCCCCCCACCGTCCCCGGAATGCCGACGGCGAACTCCAGGCCGGAGAGGCCGGCCTCCATCGTCTTGACGAAGAGGCGCATGAAGTTGTACCCGGCATCCACGCGGGTCAAGGGGCCGATCTGGGCCTGCTGGCAGGCGTTACGGAGAACCAGGCCGCGCACGCCCGCATCGCTGACACAGACGTTGCTGCCCTCGCCCAGGATAAAGTGAGGCAGGTCGAAACTCTGCGCTAAGGCGGCGATTTCGGCCAGGGCGTCCGCGTCGGTGGCGTTATAAAAGTAGTCGGCGGGGCCGCCCACGCGCAGCGTCGTGTAGCAGCGCAGCGGCTCCTGGCGGCGCATGGCGGCGCGGATGGAGGGAGAGAGCAGCGGCAGAGCCTCCGCCCAGGTCTGCGGCGGCGTGGAAAGCGTTTGGCTGGTTTGCATATTGCCCTAGTGTAGCACGTGCAGGAAAGCCGGTCAAGATAGGCTTCCGGTTAGAGCCGAATCTTCTGCCTACCCATTGTGGGGTCGGGGGAACAGGCTGCCCACGCCGGCCCCCACGCAGGCGCCCAGGAAGGCCGGAATCAGCGCCAGGAAGGTAGCAAACACGTTGGGCTGGACTGGATAAGGGGGCCTGTATCCGACCGCAAGGGCCAGGCCATGGAGCAGAGGGATCCCCCCGCCGATGAGAGCGCCCCAGAGCCACGCCCCTTTCGGCCAGAGTATCCCCATGAGACCCGTAAAGACCAGGATGCACAGGACCGCAGGCTGCACCTCGCGCGCGTTCAGGTCTACCAGACCTGCTGCCAGCCCCAATAGGATAGCCAGGGATATTGGCAAGAGTGTTATCTGGAGATTGCGCAACGGTTTGCTCCTTTCTGCCTCTCTTCATCCGGCAGGATTTTGACCAGTATCTGGCGACCTTCGCGGGGGCCATCGAACTCGCAGAAGGCCACATCCTGCCAGCGGCCCAGATGCAGCCGGCCTCCCTGAATATCGAGCACGACGGATTGATTGGTCAGCAACTGGCGCACGTGGCTTGGCGCGTTAAAGCGATCTTCCACGCAGGCCCCGCTAGGATGGAGGGCGCAGGTGTGCTTATAGCGGTGCCCATCGCTCTCCACCCAGGCCATCAGGACATCCAGGAAATCCTCGCAGAGGTTGGGCTCGCTTGTCTCCTGCACCATCAAGCCCAGGGTTGTGTGCATCGAGTAGGCCAGGAGCGTGCCGTTGTCCACGCCGCTCTGCGCGATCAGCGCATTCAGCTCCGGCGTGATAGTCCGTATTTGCGAGCGGGCCGTCGTATCATAGGTTAAGATGCGCTTAAACATGATGCTTGTATCCTTCCTTTCCAGAGGAGTATCGTGATGGGCGCACGCCGCCACCTTAGTTGCATTGATAGCTAACCGCCCTGCGTGCCTCCGCAAGCCGGGCTGTAAACTACTCTACCGCGGCGCCGGTCCGCCAGGCTTCCCTCTGTGCGGGCCGCAGGAGCCGGAGCGAGAGCACCAGGAGCGCCGGCATAGCGACCAGCACCGGAAACCAGACGGGGCCGTACCAGGCTAGGGGAATCAGAAAATAGATGTCCGTATCCAGCAGGCTGCGCGGAAAGCCGATCCAGAGGGCGAGGTAGAGATAGTAGGTCAAATCCCAGACGGCAAAGGTAAAGCCGAACAGGCCCCATCTCTCGCGCTGGCTGCGCCCTGCCGCCCAGGCGGCGCTGAACAGCAGCAAAAGGGTGGCGGCTTCCCGCGTAAGCTCGATCTGTAGGACTCCCTGCCGCGCCAGCTCCCTTAGAATTCCTGCCGAATGGAACGCCAGCCCACGCGCCGTCCAGATCTCCCGGTAATCGAGGCCAGGCGCCATTCCGGTCGCCCGACGCAAATAGATCACCGTGACTGCCTCCAGGCAACCGAAGGCCGCTGCGAAGATCACCCACCAGCAGAGTCGCGGCCCAGGCAAGGCCCGCTCTGCACGTTCTACCCTGTTTGTTTCCGCCACTATCTTCCTCACGGGTCTATTACCGTAAGAGTCAACTGCCGCTGCCTGAGGGCGCACGGCTTGCATTTCCTCGTAATACGAGAAAGAGGACTTACCATCACGGGAAAGTACTTTGCCCAGCAAAGTATCTTGCGCCTATTGTACGCTAGAACGCTGTTGCGTGTCAAGAACTTTTTCTTGCCGCTTGCAACAGAGGAAAAAAGAGACGGGCCGTCTCATCGGATGGCAAGCGCAACCGCACCGACCACTGCGCCCCCCAGTATCAGCCAGGCAGAGTTGACCTTAAAGCGCAGCAGCAAGACAGCACTGAGGATGGCAAGCACGACGGTTAGAGCGTCGCGGAGCGCATCACGGCCTAATTGCCAGGTTATCGCGGCCATCAGAGCCAGAGCCGCCACATTCACCCCATCGAGAAAGGCGGCGGCCAGCGCGGTCTGGCGCAGCCGGGGAAGAATCCGTGCGCTTAGGGCGACAAAGAGAAAGGCGGGCAGGAACATCCCCAACGTGGCGACAAACGCGCCCTTCGGCCCTGCCATCACGTACCCGATGAAGGTCGCCGTCGTGAACACCGGCCCCGGCGTTACCTGCCCTACTGCAACGGCATCGAGGAGCTGCGCGGAGGTCAGCCACCCACGCTGCGTCACCAGTTCCGAGCGGAGAAAGGCCAGCAGGACGTAGCCGCTGCCGTAGACGACCGAGCCGAGCTTGAGGAAGACGAGAAAGAGGAGCGGCATATCCTGACGCTGGGAACCTACCGCGTACCTGCCGAGCAGCCAGGGAGCGACCGCCAAGACGGAGAGGGCGAGCAACAGGCCGAGCAAAGGCGTAAGTCCCTCCATTTGTCGCTCGACCAGCCACTTCTCGCCAACCAGAACCAGCCCTGCGCCAAACAGTATCAGCAGCGGACTGACGCCCGCGAACGCGGCGACCGCCGCCACCAATCCGACGCCGACCAGAAACCGTGTCTTGAGCGCGGTCTTGCCCAATCCCCAGAGAGCCTGCACGATGACAGCGATCACGACCGGCTTGACCCCGTAGAGGACGCCCAGCACGGCGGGCAGGCGACCGAACCGCACGTAGGCCCAGGCAATCAGGGAGACGAGGAGCGCGGCAGGCAGAATGAAGCACGTTCCGGCCAGTATCAGTCCTGCCCAGCGCGCCCGCAGGAAGCCGATGTAGATGGCAACCTCGGTCGAGCTAGGGCCGGGAATGAGGTTGGCGGCCCCGATGAGGTCAAGGAATTGCGCTTCCGTCAGCCACTTTCTGCGTTCCACCACCTCCTGACGCATGAGCGCAATATGCGCGGCTGGACCACCGAAGGCCGTGAGGCCCAGCCGCAGGAACAGGGCCGCTAACTCCCATAGGGAGGTGACTTCCTGCGCGGAGTAAGCTTTCGCTTCTTCACGTTGCACGCCTGGTCGCGGCATAGCTTACCCTATTGGCCGGTATGCGAACGCAAGAGCGCCGAGAACAGCGCCGCCACCCGTTGCCCGACCATCTCCTGGAAGACCTCACGCCCAACGGAGTGCGCGTGCTTCAGATGGGAATTCAACCACTCAAAACGCGGCGTTTCGCGCGAGCTGAGGCGGTGGGTCAGCTCTTCGGGCAGCGCGGCGGCGATATCGGTGATGGCAGCGCAGGCATCCAGGACGATGTCTTCGCCGTCCCAGTAGGCCACTTGACCGCGCGGCATCCCGGCATCCAGCAGCGGCGGGCCGCCATGCCGTTCACACAGATACCACCGATACCACGCTTCCGGGCGTAAGCGTCCGCCCGTGATCTCCTGAACCATCCTCTCGGCGCAATAAGCGGCCTCCCGCTCCACCAGATGTTTGCGCGGCATATCCTCCTTGCTCATAGGCCCGCCTTTCTTGTCTACATTCCTGGCGCTATGATGATGATTGCCCGTCGGCGCCTGTTCTTTCCGGCGCTCCCTCGCGTTCCAGCCGTTCCAGGAATGCCTCGATCAACTCGGCATCCTGGCGCAGCCTCGCTTTCCACAGGTTACGCTCGCGTCCCGGCGGCATCCTGGCCAGCGCCCGTCCCAGGCGGCCCAGCCATTCGCGCTCGTCCGGCTCCATCTCCTCCAGACTGGCCGCTTCCGTAAGGGCCGATGGGGGCTTGGGAGCGGGCCGCATCTCCGCTTCCTCCGGCACAAACCCGGCCAGAAGCAGCAGCCGGTTGGCATCCTCGCCCAGGCCGCGCGCAAAGCGGCGGATCGTCTCCGGAGTGCGCGCATTGCCCTTGGCCAGCTCACCAATCGTCGCCGGGGACAGCCCGGTCAGCCGCTCCGCCTGACGATAGGACATTCGCTTGCCATTGACACCGTGACGCTCCAGGATCTCGTTAATTGCCCTCTGCAAAGCCGGGCGTGCTTGTGCCATCGAAGCAGGGCCTCCGATCCCATGCCGACGCTCGCCGCCGCAGAACAGGCCGACGTATCGCGATTATAACATATCGCCGGGGGTGCCGCAAGCTGTCAAATCCGGCAGGCGGCAAAGGGAAAAGCTCCACGTCGGGCATACTGCGCTGTTCCTTCTTCTTCCTTCCGTCATTATCCCTAAACGGAGCGGCAAAGGAGAATCTTCCAAGCCCGGCGTAATTAGGGGCAGTCCTACCGTACACGATGAGATAGAAGAGGCGAAAGAGGCGGAGCGAGTTGCAGGCAAATTTCGTCTATCATGGCCTGTTTTTGGCGCTGGTGGCGGCGCTGATGCTGGCTGCCGTCAACCGCTGGGCGCGCACTCCAGAGACGCACCCGGAGCGTGGGGCGCGCGGTGCTATGGCCTGCCTGCTGGCTGTGGCGCTGATCGGCCATATCGGCGTGCTGGCGCGTAATCGCTTCCCGGAGGGGTCGCCCGGCTTCTGGCTGGGCACCGCCGCGCTCCTGCCGGTGGCCGGAGCCGCGCTCTTTCTGATCGGGAGCCTGCTGCACTTTTATCGCCGTTCCCATTCCGTTCCTGGACGCCCGCCGATGGCAAGCAAAGCGTCGTCCTCGCCTGAGACACAAAGCACGCTGCCGCAGGCCCCCACTACCGCCGTGCCGCGCCCGCAAACGCCGCCTGCCTCCGAGACGCAGCCCGATAAGCAATGAAATACGCAGATACCTGGGAAACCTCCGCATGGCGAGCCAACGGCAGCAAAGCCGAGAACACCCGACAGGCGCCTGCAGCCTCCCCGGCGCCAGTCCGGCTGCCGTTCTGGGTGATGGCTCTGGCGTTGGTTCTCCTTTCGATGCTGCTGTTGGCTGGCGGATTGGCGGGCGGCGAGGTGAGCGATGATCACGATCTGCTGCACTCCCCCGCAACGCGCGGCTGTGACACGAACCCTGCCGCGTGCTTCCTGCACCCCCAGTTTGGCCTGTACTATCGGCCTCTGATGGCGGCGTCGTTTGCCCTTGGGGTCGCCGCGCACGGCACACGCCCGTTGCTCTTCCATATCGAGAACCTGATCCTGCACGCCGCCGACGTTGCGCTGGTCTTCTGGCTGTTCCGGCTGTGGTTCCGGCGGGAGGCGCCTGCGCTGTTGGCGGGCCTGCTCTTCGCCCTGCATCCGCTGCATGTCGGGGCTACCGCCTTTATCGGCGGGCGCACGGACGGCCTGGCCCTGTTCTTTGCGGCCTGGTTTGCCATTGGACTGCTGCGCGCGCGGCAGGCAGAGGAGAGCGCAGACGCCTCCCGAAGGATGCGTTGGGGCTGGCTTATCGTATCACTGCTCGGCTTTACCGGAGCCGTCTTTAGCAAGGAGCAATGCCTCCCTCTCGTGCTGCTCGTTCCCCTGTTCTGGCAGTACGCTATCGCCCGCACCTCCGGCCCCCTCCTTCTAAAGGAAAGGAGAGAGGAGAAGCCTTGTTCTCCCCTCATCCCCGTCCCTTCTCCCTCCAAGGGAGAAGGGAGACGAGAAGCCAACATTATCCCTGCCTGCGTAGGCAGGCAGAGGGCCGCAGGCCCCACAGCGGCAGGGTTTAGTCTGCCGGATGGGGGGTTAGGTCCACCGAGTCAGGGACAGATTCGGGGGAGTCGTTGGGAAGCCTGGATGCTGCTCTACGGCGTTCCTGTCCTCCTCTACCTCGCCGCAGCGCGCCGCCTCGTTCCGGCGAGCGCCTTCGCCCCTGTGCCCTGGAGCGCCGCGCTGCATACGGAAATGGTCGGGCGCACGATCTGGTACTACGCGAAAGTCCTGGGCTTTCCGACCGTCGGCGCTCTGCATCTGTCCACGCTCGGCCCCTGGGAGACGCCGCAGCGGACCGTCGCCCTGCTCGGCGCGCTCTGCGGCGGGCTCTGGCTGGCGCTGCTCTGGCGACTCTGGCCGAACCGTACGCTGCGCGCGCTGGCGCTCTGGACGATGCTGACTCTGCTTCCCTGTCTGAACCTGATCCAGGTTCCCTCCCAGCCTATTGCCTCGTACCGCGCCCTGCTGCCGCTGCTGGGCCTGGCGGGGCTGGCCGGATATGGCTTTGCCGCAGCATGGCCATTCTGGCGTCTTCCGGACTGCGCGCGCCCTCCAGGGGCGCATCCCTCCCTTCGGATCACGCGCGGCGGCAGGCCGCAGACGAGCGCGGGAAAGCGTGAGGTGATGGCAACGCTTGCCGGATGCCTGCTGCTCGGTTTTACCTGGGTGACGCTGGCGGATGTTCCTAACTGGCGCAGCGACCTGACCCTCATGCGCGTCGAGTTCACGGCAGACCCGAACTTCCTCCCGGCTCTGGCCGGGCTGGCAAACGCCTTGCACGAGAACGGACAGAACGCCGAGGCGCTGGCCGCCTACGACCGCGCTCTGGAATGGCTGCTGCCGGGAACGCGCACGGAAGCCGAGCGTGCCGCGCTAGGCCGCTCCCCGGCAACACAAAGGCGCCTTCAGAGCGCTAGCGGCCCGCACTGGAACCTTGCGGAGTTCATCACCGTCATGGCACGCGGGCGCGGCGGCGTGCGGCAGGCGCTCGGAATGTGGGAAGGGGCGGCAGAAGATTATCGCTTAGCGCTCGCCTTCCAGCCCGAAGACGATATGGTACGGGATGCGCTGGCGGCCTGCTATCTCGCGCAGGGAAACCTCGCCGCCGCCGAAGCGCTGCTGCGTGATCTGGCCGCCCGCGCGCCCAGCGCCTACCGCCTGGCGCAATTAGGCTATATCTACGCCCGGCAGGGCCGATGGGCGCAATCCCGCAGCGTGCTGGAACTAGCTCAGGCACGTTTCCCTCGCGATCCGATCACCCTGGCAAGCCGTCCGCTTTATGAGGAGACAATGCGACAGGCCAGCGACTCTTTTTGGCGCGATAAATAGAACCATTTGCTTGTTGACAAATATTATCCACTATGCTACACTCTTAACCATACTCCTGCTGTTGTGCGCTAAGAGAAAGAAGCAACATGGCTATCCTTGTGGACCCGGTCTCCATTGAACCGATGCGGCGCACCGATCTTGAAGCCGTCCACCGCATAGACAAACGCTGCTATCCGACGCCCTGGCTGCCCACCGCCTATCTGACGGAGCTCTCTAACCGCGCCGCTTGTTATCTGGTGGCCCGAATCGGCCAGGAGGTCGTCGGCTTTGGAGGCCAGTGGGTTATCGCCGACGAGGCCCATATCACCACCCTGGCCGTAGACCCGGACCACCGACGCCGCAAGATCGGGGAGCGCCTGCTGCTGGCTCTGCTGGAAGAGGCGATACTGCAAGGCGCCTCTCGCGCCACCCTGGAGGTGCGTGAGGGCAATCGCGTCGCCCAGGGCCTTTATCGCAAGTACGGCTTCCGGGAGGCCGCTATCCGCAAGAACTACTACACGGACAACGGCGAGAACGCGATTGTCATGTGGGCCGATGAGATCAATTCTTCCGACTACCAGCAACGCCTGCGCGAGCTCCGTCACCAGCTCTATGAGGCCTATCAGGAGCAGCGCCTGCGCTAGAGAAAAACCTCAACAGGATGAACAGGATTTGGCAGGATTAGGTAATCGCTCCCAACGGTGTGGACGTACCTCCTCAGCAGCAGGCTGCGTGAGATTGATCCACACGGCTGGGAGTGTCTACCCAGGATTAAACAGGATCTCTAAAACCCACCCAACCAACCGAATACCTATGCCTCTGAACTTCAAATTGACTACAAGGCTTCTATCTCTAGCTCTTGTCTTCATCCTGTAAATCCTGAAAAATCCTGTTCATCCTGTTGAAAGGTAGTTTGTGGACCGACCTTCTGGGCGTAATCCCCTCTTGACGGCAAGCTACTTGTCGTGTAAACTATAGAGGCGCGTTCGCGGGAGTAGCTTAATGGTAAAGCTCCTGCCTTCCAAGCAGGTGACGCGAGTTCGATTCTCGTCTCCCGCTTCCATGAATGCCTCCGTAGCTCAGCGGATAGAGCATCCGCCTTCTAAGCGGACGGTCGCAAGTTCGATCCTTGCCGGAGGCGCGGCCTTCTCATTGGGCATCTTCAAACTACAGACTCTAACCCGCCAGATAAAAGAACAAAGGCTCTAAGTCGGCAGCTTCATCACTTCGATCACACAGAGGAGAAGAGAGATGAAGCTGTCCGACGTTATGAACGATTACCTGGCATCCCTCAAGCACGAACAGGGCGCGGCCCGCTCCACATGCAACTGCTACGCCTCCTGGCTGCACCATTTCCACCGCTGGCTTACACTCAACGGCTATGGTGACGACCCCGATCTGGATGCCTTCAACACCCCCGTACTGCGGAAGTTCCTGTACTACCTATCCGGTGAACGCAAGCAGCGCCCGCGCACGATCAGAGGCGCGTTCTTGCCCTTAAAAGGATTGGCCCGGTTCCTCCTCTCCAACGGCGTTCTCGTAGAAAACCCGGTGGCCTCGATCCAGTTGCCCAAGAAGGATGCCGCCGTAAGGCTGACCGTCTCAGATGAAGAGGTGCGTGCCCTGCTGGACGGCTGCGAAAAGCAGCGCAATCCCAAGCAGGTTGCCCTGGCCCGCGCCCTCTTTCACGTGCTGATCTATGGCGGGCTGCGCCGCCAAGAACTGCTAGACCTGCGCCTGGGTGATGTAGATGCGAAGGAGGGCCGTATCTACATCCGGTCGGGCAAGGGTTCCAAAAGCCGCACGATCTACGTCCCTGCCGCCTGTATCCACGCCGTTCAGGAGTGGTTGACCTTCCGCCCGAAGGACTGCCTGCATAACTTCTTGTTCGCTTTTGACAGGCGACGACGGCTGCACGGCAACGGCCTGATGACTATCTTCGAGGCGGTCACGGCGGCGGCTGGACTACGCGGAGCGCCCAACGTCCGCCCCCATGCGCTGAGACATTGGCGCGCGACCGACCTGTTGAAGTCGGGTGCAGATTTGCGTTCCATCCAGGCGTTTCTCGGCCATGCGGCCCTCTCGGTCACGCAGGCGTATCTGCACACGGACGAAGAACGCTGCCGTGCGCTGGCTGACCTGTCGGCGCTACAGCAGCCCCAGGCAAAATCGGTATCGGCTCTCGCGCCGAACCTTACCGTCGTGGGGCAGCAACCAGAACGTCAGCTAGAGCGGCGTCGGCGCATCCCGCGCTAGGCTTTAGGCGGGTAGACGAAAAGCCCCAGGGGTCACTCTTCTGGGGCTTGTGCTTGTGCCAGCGTATCGGTCAGCTTGACCGGGAATGGTTGCGAGGCTCATTGCGTAGTATAAATAGATACCAACGGGAGGAATAGGACACTTTGCGCACAAAGAAGACACTGTTGACCATCCGAGAGACGATGGAGAAACTGAGCGTGAGCAGAAGCACCCTGCATCGCTTAGCGGCGAGTGGCGAGTTGCCCTGCTGCCACATCGGGCGGGCAGTGCGCTTTCACAAGGATGTCATAGACAGCTTCCTCGGACGGCTGATGCAGCAAGAGGCTGAGCAGAAAAGCTGACATCCCCGAAACAGTGGAACAAATGGAACAAATCAGGGCAAATAAACGACGTATCATTGAGACACATTCAGACCTCTGGTGAGACCACCAGCGTCGCTCCTACACCACAAATCGCACCCCGAAGTGCGATTTCCTCATGCCCCGATGCAAAAACGTTTTTCCGTATGGGTCATCCTGTGATATAGCGTCCCTGCTATGCCATCAGCGACCTTTGGTTGCTGAGTTTCTGTTAATGGGCGAAAATGACGATGGCCCATTCACTGTTACCAGCAGTGAATGGGCCAAAGATGGAGTGTGTGGTATACCCAACTCCTGCCTCGATTGGAGACGTGGCAGGAGTTATTATATCACACACGCTATGTTTCGTCAATTCCGCCCGCCTCTATTTGGCAGGTGAGATGACATTTTTTGCCTTCCCGCCGTCCCCGCAATGCGCGGGGCGTTTCGGGGCGCTGTCGCATATCTCACCAGCCGCGACAAGCGCCCTTTTTTTTACAAGGGCGCGGCGGAGAAACAAAACACGTGTGTGATCAAACAACCGTTTGCAAACTGTGTGATGATGAGACGGGCGCGCTGGTGCGCGTCACGTTCGGGCGTTGGCGGCTGTATGGCGTCATCGTTTTTGCCACATTCAACGGTATTGGTATCAGTTGGCCCCGGCGCGTTTACGACCAGGCGCGCAACCGCTGGAGGATGATTGATACCGTTCCGCCTGATGTTCTCCAGGCGGCGGAGAGGGCGCTGCGCGGAGAGGGAGGGTTGGCGTAATGGTGCCCTCCATCCCCTGCAACCCCGACGCCCTCCCCCACGAGATGCGCAGCTATCCGCAGTGGGTGTGCTGGAAGCTGCTGCCGCCTGAGAAGGAGGGCGACAAGCCGCGTAAAATCCCTTACAATCCCCGAACCGGCAAATGCGCCGACCCCTCCGATCCCTCAACCGGAGGGACGTTTGCCGATGCCGTCGCCGCTTACCGGCGCGGAGGCTACGCCGGGGTCGGCTTCATCTTCGGCCCCGACGATCCCTTCATCGGCGGTGATATTGACGCCTGCCGCGATCCCCAGAACGGCCAGATCACCCTGGAAGCCCAGGCTTTCATTATCCTGGCCGACACCTATACCGAGGTCAGCCCAAGCGGCACCGGCGTCAAGTTCATCGGCAAGGGCCAGAAGATCGGCCCGGCCTGCAAGCGCGGCAACTTCGAGATGTACGACAAGGGGCGATTCTTCACCCTCACCGGCTGCCATGTCCCTGGCACGCCCATGACCACAGAGGTGAGGCAGGAGGAGTTCGCCGGGCTGTACCACGCCTGGTTCCCGCAGGAGGAGAAGCCGGAGAAACCGCCTCGACAGCCGCATACCACACCCCCCTGTGACCTTCTGCCCGATGACGGCGCGCTGCTGGAGAAAATCCGGCAAAGCGGCCAGGGGGCCAAGTTCTGCGCCCTCTTCGACCAGGGCGATCTTTCTGGCTACGGCAACGACGCAAGCCGGGCGGATGCGGCGCTCTGCTGTATCCTGGCCTATTGGACGCAGAAAGATGCCGAGCGCATGGATCGCCTCTTCCGGCGCTCGACGCTTATGCGCGACAAGTGGGACGAGAGACGCGGCACCCAGACCTACGGCCAGCGCACGATCCAGAATGCGATTGAGAGAACGACGCGCGTTTATGAGCCAGGAGTCAAGTCCGATGAGGCTGTCGGGGCAGGTGAAGACGCCCTGCCCACGCCGGAACCGCCTGCCGAGGAACCGGCCAGCGCGTTGACTAAAGAGGCATGGCTGAAGCGGGGCAAGCGGCTGCACGCCTGGTTGAACGAATGCAAGGAGACCTTCTATTGGCTGGCGGCGGACTGGTATAACGCCAAAGTCAAGAATCTGCCTTTTGGGCAGCGGGATAAATACGTGCGGACGATTTTCGGCGATGTCCTGGCCCGGCAGATACACAATTGGGCCACTGTCGCCACGCACTGGGCGGAAGAAGAGCGCCAATACGACTTGCCGTTCTGGCTGCATACCGAACTGGCAACGCAGCCGCAGGAGAAGCGGACGCAGTACATGGAGGCGTTCCGTAAATCCGGCTTCCGGCGTGAGGAGTTACGCGCCTGGTTGGGCATCAAGCCATTGCAGAAGCGGCGGAAATGGTGGCAGATCGTTAAGCAGGATGTGCCCGACTCGATTGGAGTGAAGTTGGCGATGGCGCTGGAGTGCGACCCGGCCAAAACGCTGAAGCGGCTGGAAGTGGCCCTGGGCCTGAATGTCTACGACCCCGACGCCGCGCCCATTGAGTACCAGACGGACACAGAGTTGGTGGGGGAGGCGCAGGCCCATGTCGGCGGCCTGGCGCAAGCGTGCGCAGAGGCTCAAAACGCGGCAAAAACGGGCTTAGCGAACGTCCATATACTGGACGCCCAAAACGGCGATTTTGAGATGGAAAACGCCTCAAATCCGGCTTCTAATTTTCACGCCGGCGTGAAAATTGACGCCTCAGAACAGGCTCCTCCAGCAACGCAAAAAACACCGTATATACCCCCCTGTGATCACATATATAAGGAAACTTCCCCCCGCGTGGAGGCCGACCCTTTCGGCGATGATACGGATGACACTCCGCCCGCCACACCCTCGCCACCGATCCCTGGCCCTCCGCCACCGCCCTCGGTGGGGATCGTCGTGACGTTGACGAATGAGCAGCTAGAACGCGCCGAAAAGTTCGCCCAGGAGCGCAAACGCGGTCACGACCACTGCCGCCGTCGTGTTGAGGATAAGGGCAGCGACCAAGCCAACCTCCAGGCCGACCGGGTTGGCATGAAGGCGGAGGTGGGCCTGGTGGAATCCCTTGAGGCCAACGACCTGCATCCCGAAGGCTGGATACCTCTGGCTGACCATGCCCCCAATGGGCCGGATTTCGCTCTCGCCGGGACGCCGTTTAATGTCAAGTGCGCTCGCCCCGGCTCCCGCTTCATCTACGTCAATGAGGCGCAAAGGCTGAGGCAGGAGGGCAAGGGGGGGTATTGCTGGCCGGTTGCCCTTCTGGATGAGCACCGCCTCCTCCTCTATAAGCCCGTTCCCTGGGCAGAGGTCGCCAAGTGGACGCTGATTACCGGCAGGGGCAGTTCGCCGTTCCGCTCCGTAGAACTCGACAAGCTGGAACCCCTCTGCAATCTGGCTGACATCCGGGCGCTGCTCCACCGCGCCGACGACGCTAACCAGGATGCGTTGCCCTCGCCCCCTACTGAGGCTGATGGCGATCCACGCACCGCCGATGTCCCTGGTGATACATCCGGCGATGTTCACGATGGCGGCGATGGTGAGGAGGAGGCCGAACCCTGCGTCTACTGCCAGCAAGGGCGTGCGATCTATCCGCGCGGCTCCTGCGCACCCACGATCTGCGCCGGTTGTTGGGCGGATCGCCAAGAGAGCAACGCCCGTGAGCGGGCCGACAACGCGGAGGAGCGGCAGACGACCTTACCCACTGATGGCACAGAGGACGCTTACGAAGGGGCAGATGATGGCCCCTTCTCCTGGGCGGGCCTCATCGAAGAAGGGACTGAACCGTCCCGGCCTGTACCCCGCGTGCCCAAGATCAAGCGCCTGGAAATCGCATGGCGCTCTGGCTCGCGCAACAAGGCCAGGACATCCCTGACGCCCCGATGACACGCTCAGGGCCGTGCCGCGACGCACGCCCAACCTTTCGTGTGAAGGCAGGCCATGATGCCTTCCGGCGTTCGCAGGAGACGCTGGTGATCTTTGCCTAATCCACATTCTGCGTGGTGGCATCCAGATGTTGGCTATCTCTATGAATGCGGTGTAAATGGGCCAATGCGATATTGCCGGATACGTGAAAAAGCCTTGATCTCAATTAAGTCAATTGTTGGATCGCCGCCTAAATCTCTGGCCGTGTCCATGTCCTTCTGCAAGACATGGACGATGCCAACACCATCAACTTGATACTCACCCGGCTCCTCAACGTCTCCGAGATCACTCCAACGGCACTGCATAAGCTACCTCCTTTTTGTGCTCGACAGTTATCCCAACCGACGACTACCGTTGCTTCTCTAGAGACGACGCTGCAACCAGGCAGAAAGTGTCGCGCCGCTCGGCAAGTTTTTTTCGGGATTATGGCAGCCACACAAAAGCCCTGCCTCTCTGTAGACCAGAGGCCGGGCATTCGCCATCATTAACAGCGTTGATCATTGGGTTCCCGCTCAGCGGTGTTCCTACAAACAAGCCCTGCTCTGTGCTGTGCGAGCAGGGCTTGTTTGTCTATGGTTGGCTGCCTCAGTGCGGCTCTTGATAGGAATAAAGGCGTTCTGGCAGATAGGGAGGGAACCTCCCTGTCAGGCTTCTCGTCTCTAAGCAAATTCTGGGCAAGGAACCGCCATGCAGTCAACCGGAAAAGTCTCTAGCCGGTGTCCTAACTGTGGCCGACAGCTTCGACGATGGGCCTGGCGCTGCTATGCCTGCCCCTGGAAAAGACGGCTGTCTCCCCTGCTGCTCACCTTACTGGCCGTGCTGGTCTGGCTGCTGGTGGCCCTGATACACCATCGCTAAGCCCCTATAACCTCCTAACCGTGCTCAGCCATCACAGACAGGATTGCCAGGGCTTCCTACTGCTTGCGCATTATTTCTCAAATTAGCGGAACGTTTTCTGCCAGCCCACGTCTTCTGCCTGAGTTCTGAGACAGAGGCTTTCTTTGGAAGCACTCTGCCGGAAACTGAAACACACAAAGGGAAATCAATGGACATCTTAGACACTCAACCCAAGACCATGCCCCGCACTGACCATCGCGAAGGGCCGGTGGCGCGCACGATTGAACAACAGACGGCCAAGCTGCCCTCGGATACCTTCCTCTGGGCTGCTTTAGGCTCGATTGGCGTCTCCCTTATCTTCAAGATGATGGACAAGGATGAGACGGCCAACTTCATCGGTCAGTGGGCACCCACCCTTCTGGTTCTGGGTCTCTATAACAAGCTGGTCAAGCTGGAAGGCTCGGAGGGGGCCTAAACGGTTGGCCTCCTGCGCGTTCTCAGCATTCCTGGGGCACAGGGCCGATTCTGAGGGCGCGCACTGGAATGCATTCCTGCTGCCTGGAGCGAGGGCTGGAAGTCTGTGTCTCCAGCCCTCGCTCTTTGGAATAAGTCCACCTGGAAGATGCCGGGGGCGCTATGGGTTTCCTTTGCCGGTGGCAAGCATGTGAGGGAACCGAGGAGGCCGCGTTCCCGTCATAGCGAGGCCATCATCGTCCATGATGGTACCAGGGAGGCATAGCCCCGGACGGCTTTCTGCCTCCCTGCTCATTCAGCCCCCGTCCGTGCCTATCGCTAAACCCGTTAAGCACACTCCGCCTACTCCATCCGTCAGGCGACCTTGCCCGACTCCTTCGCGCTGCCGCGCGTCTCTTGCAACTCTTCATCGGTTTCTCCGTTTCGATAGCTATCTGCGCCAACTGATTACGTGCGCAGGCCCCTGAGAAAGTGCAGACACCGCCTGCACAATTTGACCCCTTGACCTCGGTTAAGCCCCTCCTACCCCCCCCCTCCTGTGTTCGCCTTCTGAGGCTGCTAGAAGGAGTCGCGCGACTCCTTGTTACGCTGGCTCCCGCCCGGCATAAAGATAGGCAGAAGAGGCAACGGTCTCTTTGTTACCGTGATCGGGAGGTCAAATATGCAGACGCAAGCACCGCAGAAGCTGCTGCTCGACATTGAGACGGCGGCAGAGAAGCTGTCTCTGAGCCGCAGCCACGTCTATCGGCTGGTAGCCGAAGGGCGGCTGCCGGTGGTGGTCATCGGCAGGAATCGCCGCATCCCGGCGATGGCGCTGGAACAATTCGTCGAGGAACGGTTGCAACCCAGTCGGGAGGTCAAGTAGATGAGCATGGCAACTTTGCTTCAAAACGATGCCAAAGCCACCGATGCCGTACTTGCCGCGCAAGCAAAATGCCAGCGTGTCCGCTACGACGTGGAGGACGCACTGCGAACCGGTGACGCCTCGGCTCTTGCCGCCGTCCGAAACCGCATTGGCGCTGATTGCTTGCATTTTGCCATTGCCAACACCCGCCAGGAGGTCGCCGGTATCGGCTTCGACCGCCGATCTGCTCTACGCGGGCTGCCGTCAGCAAGCCAGCGGATGGATACCCCGCTTACAGTGTGACCTGGAGATGGTAGAGGCCGCTGTCACCAGAGCAAGACGGGCTAGGGCCGTCCTCTTGGCCTGGCTGGAGAGCAACCTGCCCTACTGGCTCGGTGATGCTGACAGCCTGCGCCCGGTGGACGGCAAGAAGGTTTACTACCAGCCGATTGGCGGCGGGCCAGCGCAGCCGGTGGGCGACGCCAACGCGGCTCTTGCAGATTGGGTTCTACGCGGAGGGCCGACCTGGCTTGCCCGATAACTTATGGAGGATAGACACAAATGAGCAGATTTGACCAAGCCTACAAACGCTTCAAAGAGCGCAAGAAGCTAGAGAAAGCGGCGGCTATGCAGAAAGCCCTCACGTCCGCGCCTCCGCCCTCCCCCTACGTGCCGCGCCAGCAAGCGACCCACTTGATGGATCGCCTTGTCAAGCTGCGCGAGAGCGGCCAGCAGGTACCTTTCGACAGCCGGGACGTGCAGCAGGCAAACGCAGGCTGGTTGACGCGCGAACGCTATACGCATCTTGATGGCCTGGCGAAAGCGTTGGGCGGCTAGGCGAGTAAGGAGGCCAAAAACTTGACTAATTTTGACGCTTCCCGCCCTGGCCCGAAGCTGCCTCCTGCTGCCAGGAAGTTGATCCGGCAGCGCCTCATCGCCGGAGACAGCAACGATCAGATACAGGCGGCGCTGGAGAAAGAGGGCTATCCGCGCGTCTCCCGGCAGGCGCTCCACCGCTATCGCCAGTCGCGCAAGGTGCAGGAGGCCCTGGCTATGATGGACATAGAGAGCGTGCAGTGCGGGTTGGCCCTGCGCGCACGGCGCATCATGGCGTTGGCGCAGCACGCCCAAGATTTGTGGCAGCGCATGACCGGCAGGGTGGTAGGCTTTGAGGACATGCCCCGCCTGCCCGCCGATAAACTGAGCCTCGTTCTGCTTGGCCGCGAGTTTCGCGCTACCCTGGAGGCTATCTCCAAGCTGGTGGACACCCCTGCGGCACGTCCTGGACTCTTCTCGGCATCGTCCACGCCCGCCGACGAAGCGCCCGATACCATAGAACCCGCCCTGGATCGCACCTTCGTCATCGGGCAGCTTAACGACGCGCTGGAGAAATTTTTGGAAAGACACGAGCGGGAGCAGGCGCAGGCGCAAGAGCAGGCCGGGGGCGAAGGCTGATGCTCTCCTACCGCCCTGTCCGGCGCTTTCTTGTGCTCATCAAGGCCATCCAACCGCCCTCGGCCAGCCCGCCAGGAGAATACATTCACAGGCGTGTCGGCGGTCGGATTTACTTCACCAACGAGGGCGAAAGCCTCTTCCGGCCTCTCTTTCAAGGAACGGGGGCCTTTGTCCCTGCCCGCTCCGTCGTTGCATGGCAAAACATCCTCCAGAACCTTCTGGAGCAGCCAGCCATGCAGGCCGACCTAATCACCGCAGGCCGGATGCGCCGCCTGTATGATGCCATCGAGGCGGCGCATCGGCACACTGGGCACCAGGGCATTACCCTGATCATGCCCGATACGCGCCTGAAGGAAATCAAAAACACCGTTAGGCATGAGGGCATCCATTTGGCCCTCTGGCAGCTTCGAGAGGCAGAGGCCGAGCATCGGCAGATGATGACGGCCCTGCACGATCATTTGCAAGCGCATCCCCTGATGCCCAAAGTCACGACCAAGCTAAGGGATGTCGGGTATCCCGACAATCCTTTCACTCTGGCCCATGAGACCGCCGCTTACGTGGGTGGCGGCGAGCATCGCCTGTTAGGGTTGACCGACGAGGAGGGCGAGCAGTTGCGCCGTCATCTAGTGGTCGGGCTGCACCAACTCGTGGGCGATCCCGATAAGGTCTACCGCCTCTTTACTCACAGCATCGGCCCACCGAAGGAGACTATTCATGAGTACAGACAAAACCCGGAAGCCTTCATTGCCGCCGCTCAGCCCGGAGCAGCGCCGGTTGGCCGCCTGGAACCTGCGGGCGCTAGTGCTGGCCTACAAGCTGAGCGGGCCAGCGGGCTACGACCGGGCGCACAGTCATCTGTTCCCCCATCGGACTGACCCCAGGGCGGACAGCGAGAAACACTAAACAAGAACAAAAGGGAGGAGGGACGATGAACACGAGAACCGCACAGACGACCGTTCATATCTACACGGATGAGGACGGCAACGAGGGCTTCCTGCCGGAAGAGGGCGACATCCAGGAGGCCCGCCGGGTGATCGCTGAGTTGCGCCAAGAGGCCCAAGCCATCCCGGAGACCACAGAGAAGGACAGGTCGCGCAAGCAGAGAGCCTTGCGGTGGATAGCGGCAGGAGAGAGGATGCTTGTCTCCATGCAGGCCACGCGAGACCGCTGGCTGCCCCATGCGGTGGAGTTGACCTTCACGCTGAAACTGCCCACCCAGGAGGCGTTGGAGGCGGCGATCCGGGCCTCCACCTGGACAAGCCGGGACGGCTCCTTAACCTGTGTAGACGACCTGGCGCTCTCGCAGCGCCTTCTTCCTCACTCCCTTGCGAACATGACCCCGGAGGAGGTCGAGGGTCTGGACTATCCTCTGGGTTGCGTCCTCTGGCAGCGGCTGCGGCGTCTCCTGCCCACCATCACCCCGCTTCTGCCCCAGGACGCCGTGTAGAACCATCACAGAGGAGGATATACGCATGTCCAGCATTCGCCAGATCAAAGTTACGTTGACTATCTTCGCCGACGAGCGCACCGGCGCGGAGTACATCTTGCCCGACGAGGCGGATTTCGCCGAAGAGGAGGCCCGCCTGGAGGCGCTGGAGGCCGAGGCCAACGGCTGGCTGGCCTCCAAGCACAAGCCGACCCAGGCCAGGGGCAAGGCGCAGATGGAGGCCGTCGAAGGGATGCGGGCCGCCTTAGCCCGCCAGAGGGCCACGCGGGAGAGGCTGCTGCCCCATGCCCAGAAGCGCACCTTCATTCTCAAAAAGCCCAACTACGGCGCTTACCTGGAGGCCGAGAACGCCGCCAAGCAGCTTAACCAGGAAACCGGCGACGTGACGGTTGACCAGAGCCTGCTGATGCAGCACCTACTCCCGACCTCTATCGAGGGCATGACCCCGGCGGAGGTCAACGACCTGGCCCCCAACGTCGTCCGCCATCTGTGGGGCAAGTTGTACGGGGCCATCTGGCCGGATCGAGGCCGCCTCCCTTTCTCGTGCTGGCCGTCCGAGACGCCCTTGACGGACGGCTAAACAACTACGACCGCCTGCTCTACGAGGCCCAGGTCTACCTGGTGTGGCGGCAGACAGGGCAGTTGCCAGCGGCTACTATCTACGACCTGCCCTGCGATCTGGTCTTGACGCTCTCGGCCATCCACAGCGACGTTGAGGCTGAGGGTGCCGAGCACGCGGCCCGACAGGATTAGAACGTAGGCAGCTTGCCCTGGCTGGCTGCCTCTGGTGTCAGGCCAAAGCCGAAGTAAGCGATCAAAAACACCAGGATGCCAATGGCAAGAATGATCCAAAAGGTAAGCATGGCGCTTTTGGGAGTAGCGCGTCCATAGCGCCGATCTGCATTGTAGAGGTAGGCATCCAGCGCCAGCCTCTCCAGGTTGTCTTTGCCGGGATCGTGCTGCTGTCCATCCAACATATCCGTTCTCCTTCTGCTCGCTTATGGTGAGAGTCTAACACAAATGCCACCTAATAATCAACTCAATAACACAATTAGAGACGCGATAAACGACCTGACGGATTCAGCGGCAGAGTTTCGCCGCCTGCGTGATACGCTCCGCACCATCAACGACCGTTTCGGCGGGGCCAGGTCTTCTGATCCCCTCTCCTACAGCGCCGTGCCCACCGCCTCCAATGGGGGCATACGCGGCGACATCGCCGCCTGGCAGCAGTACGACGTGCAGCGGGTCGTTGGCGAACAGGTCTCCCGACTCTTCGTGGGTATCACCGATGTCTATCTCACCCAAATGCGCCAGATAGCTGCCTCCCCATCACTCTCCACCATGCAGATGGCCGCGATTCAGTCGCAGGCGACAGGCGGCTACTACGGCGCGACCTTACCGGCCATTGGGACGGCAGTGGGCGCAGGAATCGGGGCGCTGTTGGGGAATCCGTTCTATGGAGCCGCTGCCGGTAATGCGCTTGGCAGCCTCGCCGGGGGCTACCTTAACAATATCTACAACTACCAGGCTACCATCCAGCAGCAGCTAGGTGTCAGCCAGCAGCTTGCCTCTCAGATCGGTTATCTGCGCGGCAGCACAGGGGCGGGCGTCCTGGGCCAAGCCTACTTCAATGCAACTCTCGCCCGCCAGCCTATCGCCAATCAGGTCGGCGATCTCTACGCCCTGGCTATCTCCAACCCTGTGTTCCGAAGCCTCCCGCCCGACGCCTTCACGCAGTTGTACGCTGCGACCGCAAGCGCTGACTTCCCCGAAGGCAATCCGGGCCTGATGGCCCTGCGCTTGCAGGGGGGCCTCTCCATTGCGCAGCTTTATCCCCAGCACCAGGGCGGCACGGATGCCTACCAGCGGTTTCTGGGTTCTGCCCGCATCCGTACCGATCCGAACCCGGAGTCGCCGGAGGACTGGTGGGCCAAAACCCTGGGTCATGGGCGTAGAAATCTTGTGCCAGGTGGGACGTGGGAGAAAGTGCGCGCCTATGACATCGCCCACTACTATCCCCGCACCATACAGGTCTCCGAGCGCGTGCCCGGCGACTACGACCCCTACATGGCCGCTCTCTTCGGCGACACCACCGCCTTCAACCAGGCGCTAAGCGACTTCCCCGCTCAGGCCCAGGCCCTCGGCTTAGCACGCGAGGAGTACGTCATGCAGGGGCAGATGACCGCCCTGACCGCTAGGATCGCCGGTGCCGACGTAGCTTCGTACCAGGCCCTCCTGGCGGGCGGCACCAACCTACAGGGCCTGCGCCAAGCCGGGGCCTATGCCCTCTCGGAGTTGAACCTGTCGGCTCAGGCCCCATTGGCCCGCTTGCAGAACCTCCAGCGCCGGTTCAATCCCAACAACCTGCCCCTGCAAGAGTTGGCCCTGACCAATCCCACCGCCGCCAACGCCCTCGCCGAGGCGCAGCAGGAGTACGGCGGACGGCAGATGGCCGCCGCCCTGTTTGGCCGTGAGAACACCTTCCAGCAGATCGGCATGGTACAAACCCACCTCCAAGCCATCGGTATCAAGGGTGAAGTCGGGGTGCAGCAGGCCCTCTTCGGCGGCAACCTGGAGACTATCGCCGGAGCCTATCAGCAGCAAGTCCTCAACGCCCAACAGGCCCAAGCCTCCTACCTGGCCCTCTCCAAGCTGCCGGGGCTGTCGGAGGCCCAGAGGGAGTTGTACGGCGGGCTGGCGGGTCAGGCAGGCTACCAGGCCAATACTCTGCTCCCGATGACCGGCGAGTTAAGCCGCTTCTCGCTGGTGCAGTCGGGGATCGAGGCGCAGCGGGCCTACGCCGGGGCGCAGGTGGCTTATGGGGCCGCTTATGGCACGGCAGGGGCCGTCTACCAGGGCCACCAGGGCGAGATCGCCGCCTTGCAGCAAGACCTTTCCAACCTCTGGCAGACCATCACCTCCGGCAAGTTGGGCGCGCAGGAGTTGAACCGAGCCTGGGCGCAACTCAACGACACTCAGAGGCGGCTGGTGGAGTCCAGCGCCCGCGCGGTAGACGAGTACAACCGCATCCAGAACACGGTGGCCGACCTGGGGCGGGGCATCACCGGCACGCGAGCCGAACGGGCCTTCCTGACCGGCAGGGGAGGGATAGAGGGGTTAGGCTACGTGCAGGCCGACATCGGCGCGGCCAGGGAGGTCGCCAGCACCCGCTACCAGTCCTTGCTCAATGTCTACAACGACATCAAGCAGAACAACCCCGGCCTCACCGACGCGGAGATACTTAAGAACCCGCGTTACCTGGAGGCGCTTCACCAGTACGAGCAGGCGCAGACGGGGGTGGCGGCCTCTATTCTAAACCAAGCCAGCGTGCCCTTTGCCGCTGGTGAGGAGAACCGCTACCGGCAGGCCCAGTTTACCGCCGATGTCCTGCAATCTCTGCCGGGCGCTTACGGCAACCTGCGGGGGGCGCTCCAGGGCGTGTATACCGGCAGCCAGAACCGGGTAGCGCAGCTTCAGCAGATGAAGGCGCAGGCGCTGGAAGGGATCACCGATCCGGGCCAGCGCGACGAGATCGCCCTGCGCTTCGATGAGCGTATCCGCCAGGAGACCATGACGGGCGTGCGCGCGTTCAATCAGCTTAGCTACGGGTGGGAGGCACGGCTCATCAGCAACGTCATGGGCGCGTCTGGTAACTTCTCCGGCGTCGGCAACCGCTTCTCCTACATGGCCTCGGTCTTAGGCGGCGTGACCAATCCCCACTTTGGCGCAAACGCCTCGCAGCTTCCCTTCTTCTTAGAGCAGGCCGGATACGCGGGTTCTCTCGCAGGCGCTACCGGCACGCCCCAGGGCTTTGCGGCGACGGCCTTAGCGGGTCAGGGCCAGCGCCAGATGCCGGTGCAGGAGCATCATATCACCGTCACGCTGGAGTGGCCGGATGGCAGCCAGGCCGGGCAATTCACCCTCAACACGGGCAAGGGCGGCGGCAACGTCATGGGCCAGTTTGAGGACATGGCCAACCGCTTCGTCCTCCAGAACCAGGGGAACAATTAACCAAGCTATCGCACCGACCTGTCGCTGAGGCTCTTCTCTCCTTCCCCTCTCCGGCAGGCGCAGAAAAGGCCCGGAAGGTTCCCTCCTCCCTCCGGGCCTTACTGTCATGGATGATATAGTCACAGTGATGGGGCGGGGGATGGGCTTGATGGGCAAGTCGGCGGGTTGAGTTTGAGAAGCGGCTTGGGATGCTGCTTTGCCAGGTTTCTTGCTGTTTTGCTTCTTGCCGGATCGCTTCTTGGCAGGCTGTTTTCGGCCTTTGGTGTCCGTGCGAGTTTCGGTGTTCGGAATTTCCGAACGTCGCACCATATCCTGTCTAATGGTCTCTACCGTATGGTCATCCACCTGAAACGCTTTAGCGATTTGCAGATTGGGTTTATCCGGCGTCTCTCTAAGCTGTGCTGCAATCAACTCCCGCCTCTGTTCCCGCGTCAAGTGCCTACGGTTGAGGTTGAGATTGCGGATGTGCAGCCGATGCTCTGCTTCAGTACACAGGAGAAAGGCCCGGTAGCCAAAACCAACTACCGGGCCTTTGTGCTCTACGGATCGGTTTGCTTCTCTGCGGCTCCCTTCCTGGCTTTGCCCTTCTTCTGTGTCGGTACGTCGGTGGCTTGTTCGGCCTTTGGTCTGCCGCGCCGCACCCAGTCCGCCGTGACCTCGCAGAACGTCTTGACTCCGGGCAAACAGGCGTAGTCGCGGCAGTGGGGGCTTTGGCAGAGAGGGCAGGTGAATAACGACAAATAGATTTCCGCCCAAACGACAATTAGAACTCCCGCTGGCTTGCAGCGAATAGACTTGTTCCAGTCCATCGCAAGGAGACTGGAATGGTCACAGATCAGCAAGTGAGGAGGCTT
>Ga0209810_1001739_pt1 | contig 30525 bp, 29 predicted proteins | sample Coa_R1_7_FD_187159 | JGI IMG/M metagenome (GOLD analysis project Ga0209810, IMG submission 187159) | Surface soil microbial communities from Centralia Pennsylvania, which are recovering from an underground coalmine fire - Coalmine... | ecosystem: Environmental > Terrestrial > Soil > Unclassified... | reverse complement strand
ATCCACGTCAATCCCGAGCGCGCGCGCCGCGAGTCGCCGTTCGGCGGAACGGTAGCGCACGGCTTCCTGACGCTCAGCTTGCTCGCGATGATGGCGGCCGAGTGTCTCGACCTGCCGCCCGCGCGGCTCTCGCTGAACTACGGCTTCGACAAGATCCGCTTCGTCTCGCCGGTTCCGGTCGGCGCCGAGCTGCGCGCGACGTTCGGCGTCGAGAATGCGCGGCTCCTCGACGGCGCGCTGAGCATCACCTGGCGCACCGAGATGGAGATTCGCGGCGCCGAGAAGCCGGCGCTGACCGCGCTGTGGCTCGCGCGGCTCCTGCTGTAGCGGCCGCGCACAAACGAACGGGCGCCGGATCTCTCCGGCGCCCGCGGGTTTCTCGCGCGCGAGAAGCTTACTGGACGACGGCCTTCGCGCCGGCTTCCTGCAGCTTCTTGGCGATCGCCTCGGCTTCGTCTTTGGGGATGCCCTGCTTCACCGGCTTGGGAGCGCTCTCGACGAACGCCTTCGCCTCGGTGAGCCCGAGCGAGGTGATCTCGCGGACCGCCTTGATGACCTTGATCTTCTCGGCGCCGATGTCCTGAAGGACGACGTCGAACTCGGTCTTCTCGGCGGCGGGCGCGGCCGCGCCGGCGGCCGGCGCGGCGGCCACGGCGACGGGCGCCGCGGCGCTGACGCCGTACTTCTCTTCGAGCTGCTTGACGAGGTCGCTCAGCTCGAGGACGGTGAGGCTGTCGATCTGGGAGATGATGTCGGCGAGTGCCATGATTCGTGTGGGCTCCTGCTATGACGCGGCGGGCTGATCGGCCGAGCTCTTCTTCTCGGCGATCGCGTTGAGGACGCGGACGAGGCCGCTCTGATTGCCGGACAGGACCCGGACGAGTCCCGTGATCGGCGAGCTGAGCGACCCGACGAGGCGCGCGAGCAGCTCTTGTTTGGGTGGAAGCGCGGCGAGCGCTTGAACTTGCGCGGCATCGACGAACTTGCCGTCGATGAACGCGCCCTTGACGTCGACCGGTTTGGTCTGGTCCGAGAACGTCTTGAGGGCTTTCGCCGGTGCGACGGGGTCGTCGCCGGCGAAGACGACGCCGGTCGGGCCCGCGAGGATGCCGTCGAGCGCGGAGGCGAGCTCGTCGCTCGCCGCCCGCTTGAAGAGCGTGTTCTTCACGACGCCGTAGGTGCTGCCGTCCTTGCGAAGCTCCGTGCGGAGCTTCGTGATCTCTTCGACGGTCAGCCCGGCGTAGTTGGTGAAGAACAGGTTCTTCGTGCCGGCGATCCGCTCGCGGAGCTCTTCGATCGTCGCTTCTTTTTTCGCGGTCGGCATCGTAGGCTCTCCGAGGGAAACAAAAACGCCTCCGCCGACGGGGCGAGGCGCACGCATCGACCGGTCGCAGGCGACCGGTCGCGGGGATTCCGCTTGGATTGCGCGTCCTCGGCAGGCGTGCGTTCGCGGGGAGCGCACATTACCGACCACGGAGGTCGACCTGCGGTCATTGGAGCCAACGCCTGTTGTACTACGCGGCCGGGGTCCGCGTCAAGGATGAATGCCGACCGGGCCGAGGCGGCGTTCTGGGCAGGGTTCCTGCGAAACCGCAACGTCGAGGCAGCCACCGCCGACGACGCCGCGATCCCGGTCGCCGGCGGCTACGCGATCAGCGTCCCCGGGACGGTGTACCAGCTCGCGCTCGCCGTCGGGTCGAGCCGCCCCCTGACCGAAGACGACCTGCGAATCGTCGATGCGTTCTACCGGGCGCGCGAGGCCCTGCCGCGCATCGAGCTTCGCGAAGAGGCGCTCGCCCGCGATCGGACCGTCCTCGCCGACGGGGGCTACGACGCCGAAGAGTTGGCGATCACGCTGCTCGAGGCGCCGGCGGCGCGCTTCCCGGACGACCCGGCGATCCGGGTCCGCGCGACGACCGACCGCGCGGGCTGGGTCGCGCTCGCCAGCGCCGGGTTCGCCGGCGACGGGGACCCGGCCCCGCACGTCCGCACCGCGCAGGTGGGCGCCGCGGCGGCGTCCGGGCTCTTCGTCGCCGAGATCGACGGGACGCCGGCCGGCGCCGGGGCGGCCGGAATCGCCGGCGACGTCGCCTTCCTCTATTCGGGCACGGTGCTGCCGGCGTTCCGCGGGCGCGGGGTCCACGGGGCGCTGTTGCGCGCGCGGCTCTCCTACGCGGTCTCGCGCGGCGCGACGCGCGGAGCGTTGAAGGCGCTCGCCGGCTCCAGCTCCGAGCGCTCGGCGAAGCGGGCCGGATTCGTACCGACCGCGACGCTGCGGCGCGCGCGCCGCTCCTAGCCGGGCGAACGGGAGGCGAGGGGCCGCCGGGAGAACGGTCCGAGCTCGGGTGTTTACGGAAAGAGAACCGGCCGTGGTTCGCCTCTCCGGCGAGCACGACATCAGCACGCGCGACCAGCTGCGCCGCGCCTTTCAGGCGGCGCGAGAGAATCCGCGCGTCATCGTCGACACCGTCGGCGTCAGCTACCTCGACTCCACGGCCGTCGGCGAGATCGCACGCGCCGCGGAGCACGCCGCGCGGCTCCCCGGCGGCAAGCTGGTCATCGTCGCGCGGAATCAGCGGCTCATCCGCCTCCTGAGCATCGCCGGCCTGACGGGGACGATCCCGATCGTCGATACGAACGCCGACGCGCTCGCGCTGCTCGCCGACGGCTGACGCGCGCCCGCACGAGCTTCCGAAACGCCGACGGCCCTCGCGCGAGCGAGGGCCGTCGTGGTGCGCAAACGCGGGACGGCGCGCTAGGCGGTCGTCGCGGTGGGGCGGATGCGAGTCGGGTCGATCTTCACGCCGGGTCCCATCGACGACGTCAGCGTGATCGAGCGCAGGTAGGTGCCCTTCGCCGCCGAGGGCTTCGCGCGGACGAGCGCGTCCAGCAACGTCGAGAGGTTCTCGGCGAGCTGGCTCTCGCCGAACGACGCCTTCCCGACGATCGTGTGCACGATCCCCGTCTTGTCGAGGCGGTACTCGACCTTGCCGGCCTTGATGTCGCGGACCGCGGCGCCGGGGTTCGGCGTCACCGTCCCGGACTTCGGGTTCGGCATCTTCTGCGCGAGGATGCGGCCCAGCTCGCGGCCGATCGACGGCATCATGTCCGGCGTCGCCACGGCGACGTCGAAGTCGGCGAAGCCGCCCTTGACCCGGTCGATCAGCTCCTGCTCGCCGACCACGTCGGCGCCGGCCGCCTCGGCGGCACGCGCGGCGTCGCCGCGGGCGAAGACGATCACGCGGACCGTGCGTCCGGTGCCGTGCGGCAGGTTCACCGTCCCGCGGACGTTCTGATCGGCCTTCTTCGGATCGACGCCGAGCCGGACGTGGATCTCGATCGTCTCGTCGAACTTCGCGGTCGCGTTGCGCTTGACGAGCGAGGTCGCCTCGGCCGGATCGTACAGGCGAGCCGGATCGTAGGCTTGGACCAGCGAGCGGAAGCGCTTGCCGTGCTTGCGCATCAGGCCGCCCCCTCGACGTTGACGCCCATCGAGCGTGCCGTTCCCGCGACGATCTTCATCGCGGCCTCGACGTCGTTCGCGTTGAGGTCCGGCATCTTCGTCTGCGCGATCTCGCGGACTTGCGCCTGCGTCAGCGTCCCGACCTTGTTCCGGTTCGGCTCCTTCGAGCCCGACTCGAGCCCGAGCGCGCGCTTGATGAGGAACGACGCCGGCGGCGTCTTCGTGATGAACGTGAACGTCCGGTCTTCGAAGACCGTGATCTCGACCGGGATGATGAACCCTTCCTGGGCCTTCGTCCGGTCGTTGTACTGCTTGCAGAAGTCCATGATGTTGAGCGAATAGGGGCCCAACGCAGGACCGACGGGCGGGGCGGGCGTCGCCTTCCCGGCGGGAAGAGCGAGACCGATCTTCCCGACGACTCTCTTGGCCATGTGATTCCTCGACGCGTCCGGTGAGCCGGACGGTCTCCCCCGCGGGTGAACGCGCCGGCCGCCGGGGTGGTACGGGCCGGGCGCAACGCTTCAGTCTACCACGGGCCGCGACGGCCGCCAAGCCCGCTCCGGCGCCGCCCTTCGGCGTCGTCCGGAAGTCGTTCGTCCCTAGGCCCCGACCGAAGCGTTCGTTACCCTGACCCCAACAGCCCGGCTTTCACGGAAGGGGCGGAGGGTGAACACCGAACGAGAACCGGCCCGCGCGACGCTCGACGAGGTGCGGCGCCGGACCACCGAGCAGCGCGCCGCGGCGGAGCGGCTCCTGGACGAGCTCCGCCAGCTCGAGTCGCGGCTGGCCGAAGAGACGTCGCGCGCGGACGCGGCCGCCGCTCGCCGCGCCGACGCCGAGGCGCGCCTCGCCGAAGCCCGCCGTCACGAAGAGGAAGAGCGCCGCGCCGTCGCGCTCGCCAACGAGCGGCTCGCGGAGCGGCGGCGCGAGCGCGAAGAGGCGGAGACGGAGCTCCGTGCGGCCGCCGACGCCGCCGCATCCGTCGCCCCGGACGTGCTCGAAAGCCTCCACCGGCTCGAGGGCGAGCTGGAGCTCCGGCCGGACGCGGCACGCCGGGCGGCCGAGCGCCGCGCCGCCGACGTCGCCCGCAATGGCACGCGCTGAGACCGACGTCGGGGTCTGCCGGAACCCGCAGTGCCCGAACGGCGCCAGCGGAGCGCGCCTCGAGCGCTACCCCGGTCCCGGCGAATGGTGTCCCGCCTGCGGCGAGCGGCTCGAGGTCGCCGACGGCGTCCTGCCGCCCGAGCTGTTCGACCGGCTGCACCACGCGCTCGGGTTCACCGTCCCGCAGCCGGCGCGGCGCGCGCCGTCGCCGTGGGCGGTCGGCGGCGCGATCGCGCTCGTCGCCGTCGCGCTCGTCGTCGCGCTGCTCGCGCTCAAGGGCGGGCTGCGCCCGGCGTCGGCCGCCGTCCGCGTCTGCTCGTCGAGCATGACCGCACGCCTGGCCGACGACGTCGTCGCCGCGTGGAGCGCCGGCGACGAACGCGCCGCGTCGCGCGCCGACGCCGCGTCCGGCGCCGCCTGCGACGTTCGCTTCTCGGTCGAGCCGAACGCGTCGCGCGATCGGGTCGTCGCGCACGACGCGCTGGTCGTGATCGTCAACCCCGCCAACCCGCTCGCCCGGATCGCCGAGCGCGACGTGCGCGCCGCCGTCGCCGGCACCGTCGCCGACTGGAGCGCGCTCTCCAGCGCGCGCGGACCGATCGCGGTTCTTCTTCCCCCCGACGCCGGCGACGAGGGCCGGCTGCTCGCGCAGACGCTGCTGCGCGGCATCTCGCCGGGCGCGCGCGTGACGCGGCTGCCGAGCAGCGCCGCGGTCACGCGCGTCGTCGCGAGCGCGAGCGGCCGTACGGCGCTCGGCATCGTCGCGTTCAGCGCGTCGGTGCCCGCGCGCGTCGTCGCGCTCGGCGCCGGCCCGCCGCCCAGTTCGCTCTCGATCGCGACGCACCGGTACCCGCTCTCGTTCGCGGTCGTCGCGGACGCTTCGCACGACGCGGGCGAGCGCGCCGCCGACCTCGTCCGCTTCGCACGCTCGCGCGGTGCGCAGTCGATCGCGGTGCACGACGGCCTCGTCAGCCGCGACGGGATCTGAGATGCGCCGGCTCGCCGCGCTGCTGGTTCTCGGCATGCTGCTGCTCGGCGCGGGGACGCCCTCCGCGCCGCGGACGATCGTGTTCGGCGCCGCCGTCTCGCTGACGGGATCGCTCGCCGCCGAAGGCCGGCTCACGAAGGAAGGGTACGACTTCTGGGCCGCCTACGTGAACGCGCACGGCGGCCTGCGCGTCGCCGGCGTTCCGTATCGCGTCGAGCTGCGCTACGCCGACGACGAGTCGAACGCCGAAACGGCGGCGACGCGTCTCGTCTCGCTGCTCGAGAACGAGCACGTCGACTTCCTGCTCGGGCCGTACTCTTCGGCGCCGACGTTCGCGGCCGCCGCGGTCGCCGAGCGGTATCGCGTCCCGCTGGTGGACAGCAGCGGCGCCGCGGAACGGATCTTCAACCAGGGCTATCGCTACACGTTCGGCGTGCTCTCGCCGGCGCGCAAGTATCTGATCGGAATCATCGAGCTCGCGGTGCGCCGCACGCCCCGGCCGCAGACCGTCGCGATCAGCGCCGCGCCGGATCCGTTCTCGCTGGAGGTTCAGCAAGGCGCGGTGCAGTCGGCGAACGATCACGGCATCCACGTCGTGTACGCCGAGCACTACGACGGCAGCGCGGCCGCGATCGACGCGTCGGCGGCCGCGATCGCCGCCGCCGCGCCCGATCTCGTGCTCAACGCCGGACACCTGCAGGACGCGCTGCAGATGCACCGCGCGCTCAAGGCGCATCACGTCGCGGCGAAAGCGTTCGGATATTCGGTCGGGCCCGACACGCCGGAGTTTCGCCGCACGCTCGGCGGCGACGCCGAAGCGGTCGTCGGGAGCGCGCAGTGGTCGAGCGCGGTGACGTATCGCGGCGAAGCGGGGTTCTACCGCAGCGCGCGCGACTACGACGCCGCGTTCCGGCGCGCGTACGGACGCGCGCCCGACTACCACAACGCCGAGGCGACCGCGGCGTGCCTGGCCTTCCAGTACGCGATCGCGCGTGCCGGCTCGACCGAGCGCGAGGCCGTCCGCGACGCGCTGGCGCGGCTCGACGTCGTGACCTTCTTCGGGCTGCTGAAGTTCGACGCGCGCGGGATCAACGTGTTCAAGCCGATGGTCGTCAACCAGATCCAAGGCGGCCGGCTCGTGACGATCTATCCGTACCGGCTCGCCGACGGCAAGCCGGTCTATCCCGCGCCCGCCTGGCACGACTGAGCGAACGCGCCCGCCGCGGAGACGAACGCGACGGGCCCGCGACCCGCCGGCGGCGAAGCGCCGCCGGTCATGGGTCGAACGCTGGGCCTCGCGGCCGGGGCCGGATTGCTGTGCGCGCTCGCGACGGCGGGGATCGCGTATCCCGCGCTCGCCCAGCCCGCGCACGTGCCGCTTCTCGCGCAGGCCGCGCCGTCACCCGCGCCGACGACGCCGGCGATGCGCCGGATCGTCACCGGAAGCGTGCGCGATGCCGAGACGCGCCCGGTCGCCGGCGCGCGCGTCGCGGCGGCGCGCGCCGCCACGACCACCGGCGCCGACGGGCGCTTTGTTCTGACGCTGCCCGCGACGGTGGGCCGCAGCGTGTCGCTGACGGTGAGCGCGCCGGGATTCAAGCCGGCCTCGCTCGACCCCGTCCCCGTCCGCGCCGCGAACGAAGCGCCCGCACCGGCCGGCGGGCTCGAAGTCGCGATCGTGCTGCAGCGCGAGACGCTCACGACGATCGGCGTGACGAGCACGCAGAGCGGCGAGGCGGCGATGAACGTGCAGCCCGGCGCGTTCAGCGTGATCGGGCGCGAGCGGATCGACGACCGCGACGAGCCGCAGCTGGCGCCGCTGTTCGACGAAACGCCCGGCGTGATCTCGAACCACACCGCATCCTCGAATCCCGCCTCGCCGGGAGTGCAGACCTCGCCGAACCTGCGCGGAACGCTCGACTACGAGAAGACGACGCTGATCGACGGACACGCGGTCGCCACCGGCCGCTTCGGCGACTACGTGACGACGTTCCTGAGCACGTACGTGCTGCAGGACGTCGAGATCGCGAAGGGTCCGAGCGCGTTCGCGCCGCTCGTCGTCGACGGGATCGGCGGCACGGTGAACTTTCGCACGCTCGACCCGACGCGCCGTCCCGCGCACGACTTCGGCTTCGTGGAGGACTCGTTCGGCGGGACGCTGGTCCATGCGGCGGCGTCCGCGACCGTGGGCAAGCTGGGCTTCGTGGTGAGCGCGGCAAGCTACGGTACGCCGGGCGCGTTCACGCAGATGCCGACGACGATCGCGCTTCCCTCCGGAACGGCGATCGCCGGCGTCGGCACGATCGGCGGCACGACGTCGGCGACGCCGCCGCCGGGGACGCCCGCCGGCCCGTTTCCGATCGCGGGCGCGCAGAACAACCCGTCGAACGCGTACGTGAAGCTGACCGGCTGCTGCGAGAACGTCTCGTCGTGGTTCCAGGGACGCAGCGAGCTCGCGAAGATCCGCTACGACTTCAGCCCGGCGACGTCGCTCACCGCGGCGTATCTCGGCAGCCAGTCGCGGTTCGACCTCGACGGCGCGCAGCTGCAGGCCTTCGACGCGACGTTCGCGCCGAGCGGCAGAGCGGTGCTGCTGAACCCCACGACGCACCTCCCGGCGAATCAGACCGAAATCGAGAACGAGCCGCTGTTCGAGGCCGAGCTGCGCACCGCGCTGCGCGACGACACGATCATCGTGCGCTGGTACGACGTCTCGCTGAACCGCTTCACCGGGAACGCGACGCCGAACGCGGCGACGCCGTACACCGGAACGCTCACGCTCACCGGAACCGCGCCGCTCGCCGGCGGCGGCTCGGCGACCTTCGCCGGCCGCCCCGAGAGCGTCAGCATCGCGAACGTCTTCGCCCGCACCGTCGAAGAAGATCGCGTGCACGGCGGCTCGTTCGCCTACGATCATCCCGCCGGGAACAACGACTACGAGCTCGCCGTCGACCGTATCGTCTCGCTCACCGACGCGTATTCCGAAGGCGCCGCGAACGGCGTCGCGACGTTCAGCGCGTCGGTGCCGGCCGGCTCGCGGCAGACGATCACCTCGCTGATGGCGCGCGGGACGTTCCGCCCCGACGCGCTCGACACGCTCGTCGTCGCGGGCTACGCGACCACGTACGACAGCCGGTTCTCGACGGGGCCGAACGGGACGGGCTGGAACTTCGGCAACGCGACGCACGCGCAGATCGATCCGCGGGTCGGCTTCACCCACCGGCTCCCCAAGAGCGATGCGATTCTGCGGTTCGACGCCGGCGGCTCGGTGACGCCGCCGGCCTTCAACGTGCTCTCCGGCGTGAACCAGACGGCGGCGGCCGCGTACCGGCCGGGCGCGACGTCGCTGACGATCACGCAGAACACCGGCTTCCTGAAGCCGGAGACGTCGTTCGGCTACGATCTCGGCGCCGACTGGAAGCCCAACGCCGGCACGGTGCTCTCCGGCGACCTGTATCTCACGAACGTCTTCGATCAGCTCGTCGCGACCGTCACGCCCGCCGGAACGTACACGCCGCCGGGCGGCAGCCCGATCCCGCTGTACGTGAGCGGCTCCGCGAACGCGGGGAACTCGCGCTTCTACGGGCTCGAGCTGTCGGCGCGCTCCGACCCGCGCGCAGGATTCGGCTTCATCGCGCAGGGCGCGCTGGCGCGCGCCTTCGCCTACGACGTCTCGCCGGCGCTATACGCGAACGCGGCGGGCCCGTACGCCACGAACCTGGCGATCGTCCCCGGCACGAACTACACCTCGACCGGAACCGGCTTCAACGGGATCTCGAACAAGGGCATCCCGTACGCGCAGGGCTACGGCGAGCTGCACTACCGCACCGGGCGCGGCGCGCTCGCGCTGTTCGGGATGACCTACTACGGCAACAACAACCCGTTCGGCGTCCCGGGCTTCGCGATCGCGAACGCGTCGCTGCGCGTTCCGCTCGGCGTCGCGCGCGAGTCCGCCGCGGTGCAGGTCTCCGCCGACAACCTGTTCGGCTACGACGGCGGCCGCACGATCCTCACCGATCAGGGGATCCCGGTCGCGCTCGTCAACGGGAAAGTCGGGCTCGTCAACGCGCTCCCCGTCGAACCGCGGACGTTCCGCTTCGAATTGCGCTTCGGCGGCACGCGATGATCCTTGCGAGCCCCGTCGTCGCGACGGCGCCGTCCGCCGCCGTTGCGCCGCGCGCCGCGGCGGCGAACGAATCGCCCGCGGCGGGACCGCGCGCCCCGACGCCGGTCGTCGTTACCGTCGCGGCCGACCCGGGCACGTCGGCCGTCGATGCGGTCGTGCGCGCGGACGACGCCGCGCACGGCGTGCGCGCGAGCACGACCGTCGGACCCGACGGCCGGGCGACCCTCGCGCTCGGGCCCGGAACGTACGCGCTCTCGGTGACGAAGCCGGGGTTCGCGCCGGCGCGGGTGCGGCTCGTGGTCGACGCGCGGACGCAGGTCGTGCGCGTCGCGCTGCACGCGACGCCGGCCGCGGCGCTGCGCACGATCGGCGCGGTGTCGGCGGCCGAGCGCGGCGCGTTCAACACGACGCCGGTCGAAGAGACGGTCGTTCCGCGCGAAGCGTACCGCGACATGAGCCAGCCCGGGCTCGACGACGTGCTCTCGCAGAAACCGGGGATGATGCTGGACCGCGCCGGACGCGGAATCGGCGGCTTCGACGCGCCGCCGGTCGCGCTCGTGCGCGGCGGGACGCCGATGGAGACGCAGGTCCTGCTCGAAGGCGTCCCCGTGGCGCCCGCGACGACGCGCGCGCTCGCGCTCACGGCGATCCCGTCGTTCGTGACGCAGGAGCTGGAAGTGGAGCCGGGCGCCTCCGCGCTCGTCCCGACCATCGACGGCGCGATGAACGGGACGCTGAACGTCCGCTTCGCGGAGCCGACTCCGGTGTGGCGCGCGCTCCCCGAGCAAGGCGTCGACTCGCGCGGCGGGAGCTTCACCGACCTCACCGGAGGCGGCGCGAGCGGCGCGCTCGCGTTCGCGCTCGCCGCGGCGGCGAGCGGCGAGACCGGCGACCTGTCGATCACCGACGCGATCCAGCACGCCGCCGTCGTGAAGGCGCGCACGCCGCTTTCGCCCGCGAGCGGCCTCACCGTGACGGCGTACGACGAGAGCGACCAGGACCGCGTCTCGACGCAGCGCTTCGCCTTCACCGGCGCGGAATACCGGATCGACGGCGCGCAGAGCGGTCTGCTCGCGCGCGTCTGGCACGTCGACGACGATCGCGACGGCGCCGTGGCCGGCGATCCGCTGGAGCGCGCGGCGAGCGATCGTCTCAGCGGCGGATCGCTCGAGCTCGACCGCACCGCCGGGAACGCGTTCTTGTCGGCGGGATACGCCGCGACGCACGACGCGGGCAGCGCGCTCGGCTTCGTGACGGTTCCGGACGGATCGTATCAGGACGTCGCCACGATCTTTCTCCGCGCGATCCTCCGCCCGTCGCCGCGCTGGCAGCTGCAGGGCGCCGCGTACGACGTCGCGGCCCGAACGGCGGCCGGCGCGCGCCGGGTCGACGAGAGCGGGATCGGGCTGCGCGCGGGCGCTTCGTACCGCGCCGGCGACGACCTCACGCTCCGCGCGTCGATCGGCGCGGGTTTCACGCCGCCCTCGCTCGTCGCGCTCGCCGGACTCCGCGGGAGGATGGGCCCCGAGACGGCCGGCACGGCCGACGTCGGCCTGCAGGCGCACGTGATCGATCCGCACACGACGCTCTCCGCCGACTACTTCGAAACCGCCGGAAACGACCGGCTCGTGGAGACCGTCTCCGCGTTGCCCTGGGTCGACGCGGGATCGTTCACGCGGCACGGCGTCGAGCTGTCGCTCGCGCGGTTCGTGCCGCGCGGATTCGGCTATCTGCTGCAGGGCTGGACCGCGAGCGACTCCTCACGGCTCGACGCGACCGCCGGCGACGTCGCCGCGGCGAGCACGCAAGGCTACGCCGAAGCGTCGTATCACTGGGCGAACGGCTCCCGTCTTTCGTTCGGCGGCACGTACTACGGCGCCGATCCCGCGCTCGCGCAGCCGTCCGCGGTGCTGCTCAACGCCAACCTGGAGATCCAGATCGGCCGCCGCGGAAAGATTCAATTCGACGCGGAGAACCTCAACGGCGCGCGCCTCGCCGTGCCGAGCGCGCTGCTGCCCTTCGGCGTCGAACGCAACGCCTGGACGCCCGCGCCGCGCACGTTCCGGATGGTCCTGCGCCGTTCGATCGGCCGCACCACCACCGACAACGGCTGACGCGCGGCAACGGCGAGGCCGCGCACGCGCGTCAGCGCATCACGGTCTCGCGGGTCGTCGCGGTCCAGGGGTCGACCAAGATCTTGATGCCGGCCGCGCGGCCCTCGGCGAGGGGCACGAGGCCCTCGTCGACGAGGCGCTCGAGCGGGATCGCGCGCGGCGCGACGGCCGACCATGCGCTCTGATCGAGGCTCAGGAGCCGCGCCGCTTCCGGGACGTCCTCCTTGCCGATCAGCGCGTTGGTGCCGACGAGCTCCAGCTCTTTCGTCGTGACGCGGCGCGCGTCGTAGGTCAGGGCGTGCTTCGCGATCCCGACGGTCACGACGCGCCCGCCCGGATCGGTGCACGCGATCGCCGCGTCGAGCCCGGCCTGCGTCCCGCTCACCTCGTACGTCAGGGTCGGGACGATCGCGCGCTCGGCGAGCGCCTCGCGCAGCGCGGCGGCGTCGCCGCCCGCCAGCGTCGTCTCGGCGCCGAGACGGCGCGCGACCGCGAGGCGTTCCTCGCGCACGTCGGCGACCGCGACGCGCGCGCCGGCCCGCGCGAGCGCGAAGGAGAGAAACGCGCCGATCCCGCCGACGCCGATGAGCAAGACGTGCTCGCCGCCGCGCGGGCGGCCGCGGCGCAGCGCGTGGACCGCGATCGCCATCGGCTGCGTGAGGACGGCGACGTCGTCGTGAAGCGCGAGATCCCCGGCGCGAAACACGATGTGCGCCGGGACGCGGACGAACTCCGCCAGCGCGCCGTCACGGTGCAGGCCGACGGTCGCGTATCGCGCGCAGATGCTGGTGCGCCCGGCCCGGCACTGCCGGCACTCGCCGCACCACAGCGCGGCGCCGGTGACCACCAGCTCGCCCGGACGGAAGCCCTCGACGCCCTCGCCGACCTCTTCGACGCGGCCGGCGAACTCGTGTCCGGGGACGATCGGGCCTTCGTGCCCGGTGAGCGGGTGCCGGTGCGCGAGCGGATACATCTGCGGACCGGCGACGAACTCGCTCGCGTCGGTGCCGCAGATGCCGTTCGCGCGGACGCGGACGAGCAGCTCGCCGCGTCCGGCGCGCGGCCGCGCGACGCGTTCGATGCGGACGTCGCGCGGTCCGTGATAGACGGCCGCGCGCATCGTCTGCTCCATCGCTGCGCGCGCGTCAGCCGCCGCAGGCGTTGCACGGCGGGTGCGTGCGGTCGTAGACGGGCTTGGCGAGGTACTCCTTCGGGTTCCACGTCCAGAACTGCGAGACGTGCGGGTACGTCTCGATCACCACGTTGGCGAGCTTGTCGCCGCGGCTCTCGACGCGCCGCACGTAGATGTTCTGGACGGGATTCCCGTACGAGTCGAACGTCACCGGGCCGCGCGGCACCGTGCCGAGCGACTCGTGCTTGAGCGCGCGCGCGAACGCCTCGGAATCCGAGGTGTTGCCGTGCAGCGCGGTCATGGCACGGTCGAGCAGCTGAGCGCCCGCGTACGTCCCTTCGCCGTAGTAGGACGGCTCGTGGCCGAACGCTTTCGTGTACGCCGCGACGAACGCTTTGTTCTGCGGCGTGTCGAGCGCGGCGCTGTACTGAAGCGCGGTGACGATGCCGACCGCCGCGGGACCGGTCTCCTGCAGCGTGCTCTCGTCGGTGGTGTTCCCTTGGCACAGCAGCGGCATCTTGAGCCCGAACTGCCGGTACTGCTTGATGAAGTTCACCGCCGCGACGCCGGAGAAGCTGCACATCACCGCGTCGACGTCGCGCGGCAGCGCGGAGAGGTACGGTGAGTAGTCGGGCGTCACGAGCGGCGTCCAGACCTGCTTGACGACCTTCCCGCCCTCGCTCTGGAACGCGTCGACGAAGCCGCCGACGCTCTCCCAGCCGAAGCTGAAATCGTACGCGATCGTCGCGACCTTCCGGTACCGCAGCTTCTTGTACGCGTAGTCGCCGAGGACGTGCGTCGGCTGGCTGCTCGTCCACTCGGTTCGCGCGATCCACGGCGAGGGCGCGCGCTGCGTGAGATCGTCGCTCGACACGATCGGATAGACCGTCGGGACCTTGTGCTGATCGATGTACGGGACGAGCGCCGCACCGACCGCGGCGGAGAGCGGGCCGAAGAGGACGTCGACGTGATCCTGCTCGACCAGCTTGCGCGCTTGCGTCAGGCCGACCGAGGGATTCCCCTGCGAGTCGCCGACGATCACCTCGACCTTGCGTCCGGCGAGCGCGTTGCCGTGCTCGCTCAGGTACAGCTCCAGCCCTTCACGCATGAAGCTTCCGGGCGCGGCGAACACGCCGGTGACCGGGATGAGCAGCCCGATCTTGAACGGCGTCTTCTCCTGCGCCGGAGCGATCGAACCGGCGAGCAGCACGGCGGTCCCCGCCGCCGCGCCGCACAGCCGCGCGCGGAATCGGCGCGCGGTCATTGCTTGATCCCTTGGAACGTGGTCGAGTAGACCGGCTGCTTGAGGTACTCTTTCGGATTGTAGGTCCAGAACTGCGAGACGTGCGGCCACACGTGCTCCACGACGTTCCACGTCTTCGCGTACTTGTCGGCCGGGCCGCTGGCGGCGACGACCTTGCGCAGGTAGATGTTCTCGATCGGATCGCCGTAGCCGTCGAGCTGCATCGGCCCGAGCGGCGAGTCGGGCAGCTTGACGCCGCGCACCGCGGCCAGGAACTGGCTGGAGTCGACGACGTCGCCGTGCGTGCGCTCGAGCGCGGTGCCGACCCACTGCGCGGCGGTGTAGAATGCCGCGGCCATGTACGAGGGCAGCACGCCTTCGGCGGCGCCGTACTTCATGATGAACGAACGTGTCGCCGGGTCGTCGCGGCCTTCGGCGTAGTGGCCGAAGCTCACGATCCCTTCGACGAGATCGGGGCGCAGCGAGCGGATGTTGGACTGATCGGTCGTCGTCTCGTTCGCGATCAGCGGGATCTTGTTCTTCAGCCCGAACGAGCTCCACTGTTCGAGGAAGTGCAGGTCGTCCGCGCCGACCATCTCGACGAACACCGCGTCGGGATGCGCGGCCTGCAAGCGCGAGATGTACGGGCTGTAGTCGGTCGTTCCGAGCGGCGCCCACACCTGCGCGACGATCTTCCCGCCCTTCTCGGTGAAGGTCTGCGCGAAGCCGCCGGCGTTCTCGTAGCCGAACGCGTACGCGTTCGCGATCGTCGCGACCGTCTTGTAGCCCTGCGCCGCGGCCCAATCGCCGGCGACGTGCGTCGGCTGGCTCGAGCTCCACCCGGCGACCTTGATGACGAACGAGTTGGCCATGCGCTGCGAGAGATCGTCGGCCGAGACGGTCGGCTCGATCATCGGAACGCGATGCTGCTCGGCGTACGGCGCGACCGCGAGACCTTCGTTCGCGAGGTACGGACCGACGATCATCTGCGCGCCGTCCTGCTCGACGGCGTGCCGCGCCTGGTCGAGCGCGTGCGCGGGGTTCGAGCCCGTGTCGTAGACGGTCGTCTGCACTTTCCGGCCCGCGACGGTGTCGTGGTGCTCCGACCAGTACAGGTTCCAGGCGTTGATCATGTCGTGGCCGGCGGCCGCCGCGGTCCCCGAGGTCGGGGCGAGGAGCGCGACCTTGATCGGTCCGGACGACGCCGAGAGCGCCGGCGGGCCGTGCCAGAGACAGACCGCGGCGAGCGCGAGCGCGGGGACGAGAGCCTTCGATCGGAGACGGTGCATCGAGATCGGTCCTCCGTGCATGACGAGTGGGATGAGCGTTTCAGACGCCGAGGTGCTGCGTGCGCACGGCGGCGTCGTTGCGGATGACGTCCGGGTCGCCGGAAAACACGACACGACCCTTGCTGATGATGTACGCGGTGTCGGCGACCGCCAGCGCGAGCGGCAGATTCTGCTCGACGAGCACGATGGCGAGCCCGGTCTCCTTCAGCCGGCGAAGCGTCTCGGAGAGCTCGCGCACGACGATCGGCGCCAACCCTTCGGACGGCTCGTCCATCAGCAGCAGCGTCGGGTTCGCCATCAGCGCGCGCCCGATCGCGAGCATCTGCTGCTCGCCGCCGCTGAGCCGCCCGCCGTAGTTGCGCGCGCGCTCGCGCAGCCGCGGGAACGTCTCGTAGACGCGCTCGAGCGTCCACGGTCCGGGGGCGCGTCCGGCGCCGCCGATGGACAAATTTTCCTGCACCGTGAGCGAGGGGAAGATGCGGCGCCCCTGCGGGACGAGCCCGACGCCGCGGCGCGCGATCGCGTACGACGGAAGCCGCTCGATCGGCTCGCCGGCGAAGGTGATGCTGCCGCTGCGCGGCGGCGTGAAGCCGATGATCGAACGGATGAGCGTGGTCTTCCCGACGCCGTTGCGGCCGAGCACCGCGGTGACGCCGCCGGCCGGCGCCTGCAGCGTGACGCCCTGCAGCACGTGGCTGTGCTCGTAGTACGTGTGGACGTCGCGAACGTCGAGCATCGCGCTCACAGCGTCCCTCCCAGATAGACGTCCTGCACGTTGCGGTCGGCGCGCACCTCGTCGAGCGTGCCGTCGGCGACGACCCGCCCGTGATGGAGCACCGTGAGCCGGTCGACGACGTCGAACATCACGCTCATGTCGTGCTCGATGAGCACCATCGTGGTGGTGCGCTCCTCGCGCTTGAGCATCTCGGTCACGAGCGCGGTGTCGCCCGGCGCGAGCCCGGCCGTCGGCTCGTCGAGGAGCAGCAGCTTCGGCTTCTGCGCGAGCGCCAGCAGGATCTCGACCTGGCGTTTCTCGCCGTAGCCGAGCGCGTCGACCGGCGCGTTCGCGCGGGCGCGCAGCCCGACGCGCTCGAGCAGCGCCATCGCCTCGTCGTAGCGCGCGGCGTAGCGCGTCTTGGGAACGAAGCATTGGAAGCGCTCGCGCGAGGCCGCCTGCAGCGCGAGCACGACGTTGTCGGCGACCGAGAGCTTCGGGAACAGCGTCGTGGTCTGAAACGTCCGCGCGACGCCGAGCCGCGCGCGCTGATGCGCCCGCATCCCGGTCACGTCGCGGCCGAGCACTTCGACCGACCCGCGCGAGCAGCGCATCTCGCCGGCGATGATGTTGAACAGCGTCGTCTTCCCCGCGCCGTTCGGTCCGAGGATCCCGCGGCGTTCGCCGCTGCCCACCTCGAAGGTGACGTCCTCGAGCACGGCGAGGCTGCCGAACCGTTTCGCGACCCCGCGCAGCGAGAGGCACGCCGCGCTCACGGCTCGTCGATCTCCGCGGCGGTGAGCGCGACGCCCGAGGCGGCGAGCAGCGGCTCCGTCGGCGCGAGCGAGCCGCGCCGTCCCTGCGCGCGCTGCGCGATGCGGCGGCCGAGCCCGACGAGTCCGTCCGGCGCGTAGAGCACGATGACGAAGTAGATCGCGCCGAGGATCAGCTCCCAGCGCTGGGTGATCGCGGAGAGCCCGTTGCTCAAAAAGACGACGATCAGCGCGCCGAGCAGCTGGCCGTAGAGCGTCCCGATCCCGCCCAGGATTACGATGATCAGAAACTGCGTCGAGAGGTCGAGCGCGAGGTCGACCGGTCCGACGAACTGGTTGTACCACGCATAGAGCACGCCGGCGAAGCCGGCCACGGCGGCCGAGACGAGGAGCGCGAGATAGCGGTACAGCCACACGTCGTAGCCCAGCGCGCGCATGCGCCGCGGCGTCTCGCGCAGCCCCTGCAGCACGAGCCCGAACGGGGAGCGGACGAGCGCGCCGAGGAACAGCAGCGCGACCAGCAGCGCGCCGAGGCAGACGTAGTAGTACGTCGTGTTCCCGGAGAGATCGAGCCCGAAGAGCGGCGGCCGCGTCAGCCCGGTAATGCCGTTGTCGCCGTTGCTGACCGAGACCCATTGATAGGCGAGGCCCCACGCGATCTGGTTCAGCGCGATCGTGATGATGATGAACCCCGTCCCCTCGGCGCGCAGCGCGATGAGCCCGAAGATCGCGGCGGTGACGACGGCGGTCGCGATCCCGAGCGCCATCCCGCCCCCGAAGCTCGCGACGTGGAAGCGGGTCGCGGCGATCGCCGCGCCGTACGCGGCGACGCCGAAGAACGCCGCCTGGCTGAAGTTGACGAGCCCGGTGAACCCGACCAGCACGTCGAGGCTCATCGCGACGATCGCGTAGATGAACGTCTGCGTGAGCAGCGAGACGTAGAACGTGGGAACGCCGACCTTCGGCAGCGCCGCCGCGACGACCAGCCCGGCGACCGCGACGATCATCCGGCGGCGCGAGGTCACGGCGTCCGGCCGAAGAGTCCCTGCGGCCGCAGCGCCATGATGAGCGCGACCGGGACGAAGATCGTGAAGTACGAGAATTCCGGGAACATCGCTTTGCCGAACGCGTTCACGAGGCCGATCAGCAGGCTGCCCACGAGCGCGCCGCTCAGGCTCCCCATTCCGCCGACGATCACGACCGCGAACGCGAGCGGGAGCAGCTCGCCGTCGAGCCCCGGATACGCGCTGGTGATCGGCCCGCCGAGGAGGCCCCCTGCGCCGGCGAGCAGCGCGCCGAGCGCGAAGACGAGGTAGAACGCGCGGTTGACGTTCACGCCGAGCCCGCGCGCCATCTCCTCGTCGTCGACGCTGGCCCGGATGATCACGCCCAGCATCGTCCGCTGCAGCGCCGCGAACAGCACCGCCGCGATCGCGAGGCTGATCACGATCACCGCCAGCCAGTACTCCGGAAACACGAGGTTCCCGAGCTGCACCGAGCCGCTGAGAAACGCGGGCGGCGAGATCGACTGCGGATCGCCGCCCCAGAGGGCGAGCATCGCGTCGTCGAGCATGAGCGCGAAGCCCAGCGTGAGCAGCAGCGAGGTGAGCGGATCGGTGTGGAAGCGGTGCAGGAACAGGCTGTATACCGCGAGTCCGAGCGCCATCGTGATGATGCCGGCCGCGCCGCTGGCGAGCCAGAAGTTCCAGTGATGCGTGACGAGCGCGAGGCCGACGTACGCGCCGAGCAGGTAGAACGCGGTCTGCGCGAGGTTGAGAATCCGCATCAGCCCGAAGACGAGCGTGAGTCCCGCGGCGATGAGGAACAGCAGGCTCCCGTACGCGAGTCCGCCCAGGACGTTCTGGAGGTAGAACGCCGCGCCCACTAGACGTCCGCCGGCGCGGCGGCGCTCGCGCGCAGCACCTCGACGATCGCCGCCGTGTCGTCCTTCGCGCGGCCCTCGGCCAGCGCGGCCGCGTAGACCGGCGCGCTCGCCGAGAACAACGGCGTCGGCGCGCCGACCGCGCGCGCGAAGTCGGCGATGATGCGGATGTCCTTGTCGTACACGTCCAGCTTCATGGTGGCCGGCCGGTAGGTCCGCGCGGCCATCATCGGGCCGCGCACCTGCAGCATCCGCGAGCTCGCCGCGCTCTCGCCCAGAGCGTCGAGCATCAGCGCCGGATCGATCCCGGCGCGCTCGGCGAGCACGACCGCTTCGGCGGTCGAGAGGTTATGGATCGTCACGAGCAGGTTCGCGATGTACTTCAGCTTCGAGCCGTTCCCGAACGCGCCGACGTAACGCACGTCGCGCGCGTACCGTTCCATCACCGGACGGGCGAGCGCGAACGCGGCGTCGTCGCCGGACGCGAAGATCGTCAGGTCCTTGTGCCGCGCCTGCGCGCCGGTACCGCTGACCGGCGCATCGAGCACGGCCACGCCGCGCGCGGCGAGCGCCCCGCGGACGCGCTCCTTCGCATCGAGCGCGAACGTCCCGTGATCGGCGACGACGAGCCCCGGCGCCGCGCCGGCCGCGAGCCCGTCGGGTCCGAGGTACGCCGCCTCGAGCGCCTCGTCGCTCGGCAGCGCGGCGAGCACGACGGCGCTCGCGCGCGCGACCGCGGCGGCGCTCGGCGCCGCGCTTCCGCCGTGCGCGACGAACTCCGCGAGCGCGCCGGGATCGACGTCGTAGCCGCTCACCGCGACGCCGGCCTCGAGCAGATGGCGCGCGTACGCCGATCCCATGATCCCGAGGCCGACGACGCCGGCGCGCGCGATCACGTCAGGCGCGCGCCGCCGGCGCCGGCCGCGTCTCGGCCGCGATCGCCGCGTTGAGCCGCGGCATCACTTCGGTCGCCATGAGCTCCATCGACCGCTTCCCGAGCGCCGGATCGACCCAGTCGTGCAGCGCGTACAGCAGCGTTCCGAAATCGCCGATCGTCCGCCGGAACGCGAGCAGCTGCTCGACCACGGAGTCGACCGTCCCCGCGATGACCAGCGAGTCGAGCACGTAGTCGAGCGTGACGTCCTCGTCGCGCATCGCGAGATCGCCCTTGAACAGCTCCGGGCGGCCGTTGCCGATCAGCTTCGTCATCAGCGAGTGGAAGTAGTAGGCGTAGGGGCCCTCGCGACCCTTTCCGTACCGCTCCGCGGTTTCGGCGTCGTCGGCGACGAAGATGCTCTTCGCGACGCGCCAGTCGGCCGGCTTCGCCTCGCGCCCGGCGAGCCGGCAGCCCTCGACGTACTTCGGCCAGTGCGAGGCGACCCACGCGGGCTGAAGGAAGTTCGCCGAGATCGGCGTCCAGCCGCGCTGCGCGGCGGCGACGACGCCTTTGGAGAACGGCGCGACCGCCGTCACCACGATCGGCGGGTGCGGGCGCTGGTACGGCTTCACGATCGCGCCCTGCCCCAGCTCGACGCGCATCGTCCGCGCGGTGGAGAACGACCAGTGCTTCCCGCGCCGGTCGTAGGGCGGCTCTCCGCTCCAGATCGCCAGCACGTGGTCGATCGCCTCGACGAACATCTCGGTGCGGTCCTTGTCGAGGTTGCCGAAGACCTCGGCGTCGGAGAGCAGCCCGCCGGGGCTGATCCCGAAGAGGAACCGTCCTTCCAGGAGATGGTCGATCATCGCGACCTGCGCGGCGACCTGCGCGGGATGGTTGTTCGGCAGGTTCACCGTCCCCGAGCCGAGCCGGATCCGGCGCGTCCGGTCCTTCAGCGAGGCGAGGAACATCAGCGACGAGGTGACGGGCTCGGCGACGTCGGTGACGTGCTCGCCGACGAAGGCTTCCTCGAAGCCGAGCTCGTCGGCGAGGACGATCGCCTCGCGGTCTTCGGCGAGCACCGCGGTATAGTTCCGCGCCGGCGGGTGGAGAGGCATCATGAAGCAACCGAGCTGCACCGCGAACCTCCTTCGTCTATCGGCCGATAATTAGCAGCCGGCGCGAAGAATCATTCCGGCGCGGGAGCGTGTGCGCGGCCCCGCGTAGTAGGCGCCCGTGAGTGCGCGGAAACGGCTGCCGCCCGACGAGCGCGAACGGCTCATCGCGCGCGAAGCGGTGCTCTTCTTCTGCGAGGTCGGCTTCGGCGGGCAGACGCGCGAGCTCGCGAAGCGGCTCGGGATCACGCAGCCCCTGCTGTACCGGTATTTTCCGAGCAAGGACGCGCTGATCGAGCGCGTCTACCAAGAAGTGTACCTCAACCGCTGGAACCCGCAGTGGGAGGAGCTGCTCGACGACCGCACGCGCCCGCTGCGCGAGCGGATCGTCGACTTCTACAAGGACTACGCGAAGGCGATCCTCGCCTACGAGTGGATCCGCGTGTGGATGTTCTCGGGGCTGCGCGGCATGGATCTCAACGCGCGCTATCTCACGATCTTGCGCGACCGGATCTACACGCGCGTCGTGCGCGAGATCCGGCACGACCACGGCCTGCCGCCGATCGACGAGGTGCCGATCGGCGAGCACGAGTTCGAGCTCGTGTGGGCGCTCCACGCGAGCATCTTCTACGTCGGGATCCGCAAATGGATCTACGGCCTGCCGATCCCCGACGACGTCGAGGCGGTCGTCACGTCGCTCGCGACGGCGTTTCTCGACGGCGCCCCGAGCGTCATCGCGTCGCTGGTGAAGCAGGCCGCTCCGCGCGGTACCAGTCGGCGATCTCGCCGCCGCGCATGAACGTGACGCCCTCGCGCGCGCGCACGTAGCGCAGCAGCTCGTCGAGGTAATCGATGCGGTGCGGCGTCCCGGCGATCCACGGGTGGAGCGCGACCGGCATGAACTTCGCCTGCGTCTCGGACTCGCGATAGAGCCGGTCGAAGTACCGCCGGCCCCGCTCGAGCAGCGTGTCGTCGGGCCGGCGCTCGAGCCCGTAGACGACGATGTCGTTCATCTCGATCGGATACGGCACCGCGATCAGCTCGCCGCCCTCCACCGCCAGCTCGTACGGGAGATCGTCGGCCGGCCCCCAGTCGCAGCAGTAGTCGATCCCAGCGGCGGCGAGGATCTCCGGCGTCTCCCACGTTTCGACGAGGCCCGGCCCGAGCCACCCGCGCGGACGCGTCCCCGTCGCCTCCGTCAGCCGCTCCAGCGCGCGGCGGACGACGTCGCGCTCGTCGTCGACGGCGGGCATCGCCTTCTGATGGAAGCCGTGCGCCATCATCTCCCAGCCGGCCTCGTTCGCGGCCCGCACGATCTGCGGATAGGCGTCGCAGACGCTCGCGTTCACGCTCAGCGTGGCGCGCACGCCGTGCTCGCGGAGCACGTCCATGACGCGCCAGATTCCAACGCGCATCCCGTACTCGTACCACGCGTAGTTCGGCACGTCGGGGAGCGGCTGCACGCCGCCGGGCGCGGTCAGCACTTGGCGCGGCAGCCGCTCTTCGAGCAGCCACGTCTCGACGTTGACGATCACGTGCAGCGCGACGCGCGCGCCGCCGGGAAGCCGCAGCCGCGGCCGCTCGGTCGCGGGGACGTACGGTGTGCGGCGGCGCATCACGCGACCCCCGCGAGGTCGTGCGCGCGGGTGAGGAACGCGCGCGCGTTGCCGCCGAGAATCGCGGCCCGCTGCGCGTCGTCGAGTCCGGGGATGCGAGCGACGATCCCGCGCGGGTCGTCGACGCCCATGTCGTACGGCCGGTCGGTGCCGACGACGACGTGCCCGGCGCCGACGCGTCGCACCAGATACGCGAGCTGCTCGTCGTCGTGCGCGACGATGTCGAAGAACAGCTGCTTCACGTACGTGCTCGGCGGCCGCGGCAGCGTCCTACACTCGGGTCGAACGTCGTAGCCGTGGTCGAGGCGCCCGGCGATCGCGATCAGCGTCCCGCCGGCGTGCGCGAGGATCATGCGCAGCTCCGGGAACCGCTCGAAGACGCCGGCGAAGATCAGCCGCGCCGTGATCAGCCCCGTCTCCGACGGGTTGCCGAACAGATTCGAGAGATACCAGGGCCGCGCGCGCTCGCCGCCCAGCTCGTGATGCGGGTGCATGAAGACCGGGACGCCGAGCTCGCAGCACGCAGCCCAGAAGACGTCGAGCGCCGGGTCGTCGAGCGGCGCGCCGCCGACGTTCGACCCGATCTCGACGCCCCAGAAGCCCAGCTCGAGAACCGCGCGCCGCAGCTCGACGACCGCGTCGGCCGGCGACTGCAGCGGGACGGTGGCGAAGCCGGCGAAGCGGTGCGGCTCGCGCGCGATCGACGCGGCGAGCGCGTCGTTCGCCGCGCGGCAGAGCGCGAGCCCCAGCTCGGGCGCGGCGCGATACGCGAAGAAGAACGGCGGCATGCAGAGGATCTGCCGGTCGATCCCCTGCCGCTCGGCGAGCGCGGCGCGCTGCGCGAGGTCGTACTGCAGCGCAACGTACGGCAGCCGCGAGCGTTCGTCGGCGTAGCCGCACACCTCGCGCGCGACGTGCATCACCGCTTCGTCCTTCCGCGCGTCGATCAGTCCGCGCTCGCGGAGCGACTCGACGAACGCGTCGGGGAGGAAGTGCGCGTGGCAGTCGATGCAGAGCGGCATGCGGGCCTCGGTTCAGCAGGCGTGCGCGGGCCCCTTGACAGCGGGCCGTCCCAGTGTTTTTATCGATAGATAAATAACCCTGTTCGGAGAGGGGTGGCGGTGCTGGCACGCGAGCACGCAGATCCGGTCCGGCCGCACGGCGAGCGAGCGCACGATCCCGAGGAGCTGCGCCGCGCCTTCGGCACCTACGCGACCGGGGTCACGATCATCACGACGCGCGATGCGGCTGGCCGGCTCTACGGGCTGACGGCCAACTCGTTCAGCTCGGTCTCGCTCGACCCGCCGCTCGTCCTGTGGAGCCTCTCGCGCAGCGCCGGCAGCTTCCCGGCGTTCCGGGCCGCGACGGCGTTCGGCGTCAACGTCCTGGGCGGCGAGCACCGCGAGCTCTCGGCGCGCTTCGCACGCTACCACCCCGACAAATTCGGCGGGATCGACTTCACGCTCGGCGCGCGCGGGGTCCCGCTCATCGCGGGCGCGGCGGCGCACTTCGAATGCGACGTCGAGCACCGCTACGAGGGCGGGGACCACGTGATCTTCGTCGGCCGCGTCGAGCGGTTCGACTACGTCGTCAAGCCGACGCTGCTGTTCTGCCACGGGCGCTACCACACCGCGCAGGAGCTGCCCGACGCGTAGCGGGGAGGACGAGCGCGGCGCGCGGCGCATCGACGCCGCGATGCGCATCGACTTCGACGTCCCAATCGCGATGGACGACGGCGTCGTGCTGCGTGCCGACGTGTTCCGTCCCGACGCCGACGCCCCCGTTCCGGCGATCCTGAGCTACGGCCCGTACGCGAAGGGCCTCGCGTTCCAGGACGGCTATCCGAGCGCGTGGGAACGCATGGCGAGCGCGCATCCCGACGTCACCGCGGGCTCGTCCAACCGGTACCAGAATTGGGAAGTCGTCGATCCGGAGAAATGGGTCCCCGACGGCTACGCCTGCGTGCGCGTCGACTCGCGCGGCGCCGGCGCGTCGGAGGGCGTCGTCGACTGCTGGTCGCCGCGCGAGACCGCCGATCTGGAGGCATGCATCGCGTGGGCGGCGGCGCAGCCGTGGTGCGACGGCGGCGTCGGCTTGAACGGCATCTCGTACTACGCGATGAACCAGTGGACGGTCGCGGCGCGGAATCCGCCGGCGCTGAAGGCGATCTGCGCGTGGGAGGGCGCCGCGGATTTCTACCGCGACGTCACGCATCACGGCGGCATCCTCTGCACGTTCGTCGCGAACTGGTACGACATGCAGGTGAAGAGCGTGCAGCACGGGCTCGGCGAGCGCGGCCCGCGCAGCCGCGTCACCGGCCGACCGGTCTGCGGCGAGGAGACGCTCAGCGACGGAGAGCTCGCGCGAAACCGGGCCGACATGCGGGCCGACGTGCTCGCGCACGCGCTCGACGACGAGTACCATCGCTCTCGCTCGCCGGACTGGTCGCGCGTGACGGTGCCGCTGCTCTCGGCCGCGAACTGGGGCGGACAGGGCCTCCACCCGCGCGGCAACTTCGAAGCGTTCACGCGCGCGCGATCGGCGCAGAAGTGGCTCGAGGTCCACGGGATCGAGCACTGGACCGAGTTCTACACCGACTACGGCGTCGCGCTGCAAAAGAAGTTCTTCGCGTTCTTCCTCAAAGGCGTCGACGGCGGATGGTCGGCGCAGCCGCCGGTGCAGCTGCAGATCCGGCATCTCGACCGCTTCGTCCCGCGTGCGGAGAACGAGTGGCCGCTCGCGCGGACGCGCTGGACGCCCGCCTATCTCGATCTGCGCGAGCGCACCCTGGCCGGGGAGCCGCCGGACGGCGAAGCGACGCTCGCGTTCGAGGCGCTGGGAGACGGCGTGACGTTCCTCGCACCGCCGCTCGAGCGCGAGACCGAGATCACGGGGCCGCTCGCCGCGACGCTGTTCGTCTCGTCGACGACGGCCGACGCCGATCTGTTCCTGGTTCTGCGCGCCTTCGCGCCCGGCGGCGACGAGGTCGTCTTCCAAGGCGCGATCGATCCGCACACGCCGCTCGCGCAAGGCTGGCTGCGCGCCTCGCACCGCGCGCTCGATCCGGCGCTCTCGCTGCCGTATCGCCCGTACCACACGCACGCGCGACGCGAGCCGCTCGCGCCGGGCGAGGTCTACCGGCTCGACGTGGAGCTCTGGCCGACGTGCGTGGTGCTGCCCGCCGGCTATCGTCTCGCGCTGACCGTGCGCGGGAAGGACTACGAATACTCCGGTCCGAGCGGCGGCCGGCTGTCGAACTTCAAGAACGAGCTGCGCGGCTGCGGGCCGTTCCTGCACGACGATCCGCACGACCGGCCGGCCGGGATCTTCGGCGGCGTGACGACGCTGCACGCCGGCGCGGGCCGCGCGCCGTTCCTTCTGTTGCCGATCGTCCCGCCCGCGCCGCGCTGAGCGCACAACCCTCGCCCGTGCGCGCGGGTTGTTCTGCGACGTGGATCTCCGGTTCGCCGCGACCGCGTTCGCGACGGCGTTCACCATCATCGACCCGCTCGGGATGATCCCGCTGACGCTCGTAGCGACGGCGGCCGTCCCCGCACGCCGTCAGAAGATCGTCAACGAGGCGGTCCTCGTCGCCGCGGGGGTGATCCTCGTGATGGGCGTGCTCGGCCGGGCGCTGCTCAGCTATCTCGGGATCACGCTCCCGGCCTTCACGATCGCCGGCGGCATCCTGCTCTTCCTGATCGCGATCGACATGCTGTTCGCCCGCCCGACCGGCGCGAAGCAGACGGCCGCGGAGACCGAGGCCGCGAGCGCCGCCGTCAATCCCGCGGTCTTCCCGCTCGCCGTCCCGATGATCGCGGGCCCCGGAACGATCGCGACCGTCTTGCTTCTCGCCGGAGAGACGCGCGGCGACGAGATCCGCGTCGCGACCGTCGCGCTCGCCTACGCCTCGGCGCTCGCGGTCACGTGGCTGTGCATGAGCGCCGCGCCGTACTTGCGCCGTCTCATCGGGACGACCGGCATCCACGTCGTGACCCGGCTGCTCGGGATCATCCTGGCCGCGCTCGCCGTGCAGTTCGTGCTGAACGGGCTGTGGGCGACCCCGCTGTTCCGTCGGAGCTGAGCTCGAAAAGTCCTCGCTTGTTTCGACAGTTGTCCGGGCCGCGGCGGCGAAGCCCCGCCGATACCGATCATGGATCAGTCCGAGAACGCAGAGCGCCCCACCGAGCCCGCCGCGGACCACGCGACGCAGGCGGCTTCCGCCCAGAACGGCGCTCCCGCGACGTCCGACACGGCCGAAGCCGGCGCGATCGTGCCGCCGGTCGAGCCGGCCGCGGCCCAGCCCGCGCCCGAGCCCGAATCGCCGGCCGTGCCGGCGGAATCCGAACCGGCCGCCGAAAGCGCTTCGGCGCCTGCGCCTGACGCCGCCGCGGGAAGCGAAACGGTGAGCGAGTCGGCACCCGGGACTGATGCCGAAGCCGCGGCGCCGCCGCAGGCCGATCACGCGCTGCCGGCCGCGGCGCCGGTCCCCGGCGAGCCGCGCAGCGACGCCGACGCATCCTCCGAGACCGCCCGGATCGCGCAGAACGAGCCCCAGTCCGAGCCCGCCGGCGAAGCCGCAACCGCCGCCGGCGAAGCCGCGCCCGCCGCCGGCGAAGCCGCGCCCGCCGCCGGCGAAGCCGCGCCCGCCGCCGGCGAAGCCCCAACCGAGGCCGAGCCCGTCGGCGAGGCGACGGCCGCGGCCGAGCCTGCCGCCGTGCACACCACCGCGCCCGCGGCCGAGACGACCGGGGGCGCCGAGCCTGCGGCCGGGGCGCAAACCACGGCCGGCGACGAAGCCGGCGCGCCGGGTGCGGAGGCGGGCGCGACGCCCGCCGGTGAGACGGCCGGCGAGACGCCGCAGCGGCCCGCGCAGCCCGACAAGGCGGCGAAGGCAGACGAACGGCGGCTGCGCGCCCAGCAAGCCTGGGAGCGCGTCGTCAACGCCAAGGAGACGAACGAATCCCTGACCGGCGTCGTGACCGCGGCCGTCAAGGGCGGGCTGCTGGTCGACGTGGGCGGAATTCGCGGCTTCCTCCCCGCCTCACAGGTCCGTCCGCCGCAGGGCACGTCGATCGAGGCGCTCGTCAAGGCGAAGATGCCGCTGCGCGTGATCGACATCGACCAGTCGCGCCGCCGCATCGTCGTCTCGCATCGCCGGGCGCTCGAGGACGAGCGGCGCGCCAAGCGGCGCGAGCTGCTTTCGTCGCTGCAGGTGGGCCAGGTGCGTGAAGGCACCGTCGTGCGGCTCACCGACTTCGGCGCGTTCGTCGATCTCGGCGGCGTCGACGGCTTGATTCCGATGCGCGAGCTCGCCTTCGAGCGCGTCGAAACCGCGGCCGACGTCGTGCGCATCGGCGAACAGCTTCGGGTCGAAGTGCTGCGCATCGACGATAACGGCAAAAAGATCTCGCTCTCGCGGCGCAACGCGCTGAACGATCCGTGGCGCGACCACGCGAACGTGCTGCGCCAAGGGACGACCGTCGAAGGCAAGGTCGTCGCGAAGGAGCCGCGGCTGCAGGTCGAGATCGCGCCCGGGATCGTCGGGACGATCCGGGAGAGCGACGCGAATCCCGCCGACTACGAGATCGGCGAAGCGGTCGAGGTCGCCGTGCGTTTCGTCGACCGCCGCACGCGCCGCATCACGCTGACGACGATGCACGGCGCGGCGGCCGCACCGGCGCAGCCGACGAGCAGCGGGTTCGCCCCGCTCGGCATCGAGCTCGGCCGCCGGACCTAGTGTTCACGGACGGTCAAGGCCGTCCACAGATTTTGTAGCGACGCGACATCGTCCCTTGATCGGCCGGCGGGCAAGCGTTACGATGCTCGCGGGTGTGGTTCACGGATGGCGCCCGTCGGGGCGCCGCACGCTAGGAAGGCGCCGTAATGTACCTCCTGTCCTTTTCCGTTCTCCGCGGGATCCTCGGCGCGCCGAGCCGGACGTATCGCCACGAGGCGAGCGGCCTTCCGAGCGCGGTCGATCACGTGTGGCGCTGCGGCTGCAGCGCGCGCGAAGAGAACGAGGGATGCACGGCGTTTCCTTGCGAGCAGCACGGCATGCTGCGCCGTCTCATGTTCGAACAGCGAGTCGCCGAGACGCTGCAGTACGGACGTTCGTGAGCGCGGGCGCGCCCGCGGCGCGCAGACGTCGACGCCGCCGCATGCGGCACGGGTCGATGAGCACGACGCTGCTCGTCGCGGCCATCTTCGCCACGGTGCTCGGCGTGATGATCGTGTGCTGCGTCAGGCGCTGATCGCGAAGGCGGGCAGGAAACGGGCCGCACCGCGCCGCTAAGGCCGTGAGCGTGAACACCAGGCGACGACGAGGCCCGCGCACGCCCCGCGAACCCGCCGCCTCCCGGGGGACGAAATACGTGTTCGGCGCCGGCATCGTCGCGGGCGCCTCGGACAACGACCCCACGACCGTCGCGACGCTCGCCGTCGTCGGCTCCTCGACGACCTACGAGCTCGGGTGGCTCACCCTGCTCGTGATCCCGATGCTCGCCGTGATTCAGAGCGTCGCCGCGCAGGTCGGCGCGGTGTCGAAGCGCGGCCTCGAAGACTGCGTCCGCGCCCAATACGGGCGCGGCTGGGCGATCGCGGCGCTGCTCGCGCTGCTCGTCGTCAACATCCTCACGCTGGCGGCCGACCTCGAAGGCGGCGCGGCCGCGCTCTCGATGCTCACGCACCTGCACTACCTGTGGTGGCTCGCGCCGCTCGGCGCCGCGACGGTGCTCGTGCTGATCTTCGGAAGCTATCGCGCGATCGAGCGCGTGCTGCGCTACGTCGCGCTGCTGTTCCTGACGTACGTCGCCGCGGCGTTCCTCGCGCGTCCCGACTGGCACGCGGTCGCGCTCGGATCGTTCACCCCGCACTTCGACTTTCGATCCGCGACGGTGTCGGGCGCGCTCGCGCTGCTCGGCACGACCCTCACGGCGTACGCGTACGTGTGGGAGACGATCGAACAATCCGAGGAAAAGCCCGCGCTGCGCAGGCTGGGCCTGGTGCAAGTGGACGCCGCGCTCGGGATCATCGTCGCCGGCCTGACGTTCTGGTTCATCCTGATCGCGACGGGTGCGACGCTCGGCGTGCATCATCGCGTCGTGCAGACCGCCGAAGAAGCCGCGCAAGCGCTCGCGCCCGCCGCCGGAAAGTACGCCGCGCTCGTGTTCGCGCTCGGCCTTCTCGGCTCGGCGCTCGTCGCGATCCCGGTGATCGCCGGAACCTCGGCCTACGTCGCCGCGGAGATGTTCGGCTGGCGCCGCAGCCTCGACGCCAAGTTCGACCACGCGCGCAGGTTCTATCTCACGCTGACCGCATGCGTCGCCGTCGCCGTCGCGATCGGGTTCCTCGGCGTCAAACCGATCACGCTGCTGTTCTTCAGCGGGATCGCGGGCGGCATCGCGACGCCGCTGACGATGGCGCTGATGCTGCTGGTTGGGCGGAATCGCCGCGTGATGCATCAGCGCCGCATCGCGCCCGCGCTGGCGTTCGCCGGCTGGTGCGTCACCGCGATCGTCGGCTCCGCGACCGCGATCTATCTGTTCGAGACCTTCACCGGCAAAGGCGGCTGACGGCCGCGCTCAGCCCCGCACGACGACGGGCGAATATCCTTCGCGCGCCGCGATCTTCTCGCCGGCGATGATCTCCGCCGCCTTCGCGCTGTCCGGATTGGTGCATGGCCCGGCGGCGAACTCGCCGCCGACCGCCGAGACGATGCGGAAGTACTCGTTCGGATCGCGCCGCTTCGCGCGCGGCAGCATCTCGGCGCAGTACGTCTCCTGCACGGCCTGGTGATCGCACGCGCGAAAGACGCCGGGCTGCGCCTTCGCCGCGTCGTACCGGTGGTTCTCGAACGCGCGCACGAGCGCGGCGGTGTCGGTGGTCCCCGCCGCCTCGATGCGGTCGACGATGTTCGCCACCGCAATGTAGCCGAGATACTGGCGCCAGTTCGGCGGAAAGCCTTTCGCCGCCGCGACGAACTTCTTGTGCAGCGCGGGCGCCCGGCCGCCGGCATCCGGCCCCCACACGTATCCCCACAGCGAGCCGGCCAGCTCTTCCGCGGGGAATCCCGCCGCCAGCTCGTTT
>Ga0209810_1001735_pt1 | contig 30604 bp, 26 predicted proteins | sample Coa_R1_7_FD_187159 | JGI IMG/M metagenome (GOLD analysis project Ga0209810, IMG submission 187159) | Surface soil microbial communities from Centralia Pennsylvania, which are recovering from an underground coalmine fire - Coalmine... | ecosystem: Environmental > Terrestrial > Soil > Unclassified... | reverse complement strand
CATTTTGCAGATCGTGGTGGCGACGCCGTTGACGTCTTCGAGCGTATCGGTGAACCACGCGCGTTTCTGGTTTTGCAGAGACGCGGGAATATGACCGGTGAGATCCCTGCACACCGCTCGCAGCCAGTCACGCGAAGGCGCCTGGCTGTGGAAGCCATAGATATATGGCGTTAAAATCACGAGTATCGGGGCGATCGCGCTCAACGCCTGCATGGCTTCCACCATGTTTCCAGCGCCGATTTGCTGGACGAATTTTTGGAAAAACCGAAAGGCCAGCTGCTCGGCGACCATGTTGGCCAGTAGAAATGTGCGCCGCTCCGGTTCGTTCACTCCCTCAAGCTGCGCGGCCAGCCTGGCCTTCACTTCGGGTCGCGCAAAGTAGCCCGAAAGCTCTTTCCACAGGGAAACGTTTGCCGGCTTTACAAGCTCGAAAATTTTTCCTGAGACCACTCCCTGCACGACAAATTCCATTTTCTCCCTCAGGGTAAACTCCGTGGGATCGCGGCCCTCCATGAAGCGGGAAAACATTTTCTCCACCAGCATGGCGCTGGGACCGAGCTTTTGCTGAAAACGATCCTGAATAAAACAGGCGACCGTGTTGTAGAAACCGTGGGAAAGAATCAGCGGTGTGCCGCCCTGCCCGCGTACGACGCACTTTCCCTGCCGGACGTGTTCGAGGAATTCTTCGGCGGATTGGGCCGGCGGCGTTTCGGTGAAAGCCAAAGCGGCAAACTGGCCCCCGTGATCGTCCGAGCCGGCAACGAAAACTTTCTTCCACGGTTCTGGGTGAGTGGGTGTTATCCCGTGGCGATGCGACAGCTCCTCGATCCGGGCTGGCGTCAGTTGTTCCAGGAGCGTTCGGGCCAGGTCGCTCAGGATGGCCTCTCGCAGACCGTTGACGCCTTCAAAGTGTTTGAACAACAGGATCAGTTTTTCCAGGTGATGCGTTTCCAGTTTGCCGTTTACCCGGTAAAGAGGGTGCGCGACGGCGTGCGCGATGGCCCCCTGCTGCAGGTAGCGTTGCAGCGAAAAAATATCGCCGCGCACCTCTTGGATGTCGCGGTGTTGTTGTTCCGAAATTCCCCAAACCAGCAGGTGCAGCTTGCACGGATCGTTCGGGAAAAAGGTCGTGACTTGTTCGCTGATAAAGGCGCCCGGCAAATGCGCAATCCGAAGGCAGCCTTCGATCGTGTCATGATCGGTGAGGGTGACGTAATCCATTCCCCGCGCGCGTAATTGGCGATAAAGTTCCTCGGGATCGGAATAGCTGTCGGGAAATTCCAGGCGGCGGAAAAGCCATTCTTCCGAGCGCGCGCTATAGCGGGAGTGAATATGAAGATCGCACTTGCTCACGGGTTCTAGAGTCCGCGCCTTAATCGTTGTTCGGCGATCCAGTTTTCGTACGTCGTTGCCGTTCTGTGCTTCACCAACTTTTCGATGAAGTGAGTGATCTGTCGCCAGATGGCCGGATGCAAATAATCCGGAGGATGAATGCTGAGGCGCAGAAGCCGATCGCGCTGCGCGACGCGGAAAAGCGCCGCGTTCCATGCCCGGCTTGCTCCCCGTCGCCAGCTGTTTCGAACGCTGTAAACCACCGAGCGCGCAGTGAACTCCGAGCCAAAGCGCAAATCCAGCACCGTGCGCAGCCGTGTCGTATATTCCAGGCCTGCATCTCGCGCGGCGCGCTCGGCTTCCCGGCCCAGCAACCAGGCCGGGGCGACAAAACCCCGCGGCTTGAGCCCTGCAGACTCAAACAAATCCCGGGCGGCGCTGATGCGGCGCAGCGCCTCATCATAATTCAAATCGTAAAACTCGCCTTCGCCCTGCGTGTAAAAGCGGGTCAGCACCCTGTCGCGCAGATTCTCCTTCGCTCCGGCCGGGCGCTCGTGGAAGTAGCCATGGATCACAATCTCGTGTCCGTCGGTTTCCAGATTCCGAAGCCACGAAACGAATTTCCGTTCGCTTGTGAACAGTCCCCTGTGATGATAATCGGGCACCACCAGCAGAGAACAGACCCGCACGCTGCGCCGGGCCAGCTCCGCCAGCATCGCACTGGCAATTCGCTGCGTGTCCGGAGCGACGTCGTGAATGGAAACCACAACAGCGTCTCTCGCCGCGGCCGGGGTCGCCACTAGCGGGAGAAACTCCGTCGCCGTGATCGTGCTCACGCACTAATTTTCGGTCTCGAACCGGCCTTGAACAAGACAAAATCAAGGCGCCGCTCTCAGACGACGGCATACCCTGCATGGAATTGGAACCGGCCCGCCGGGCGAAATCATCTCTTCCGCTCAGTCCCGGTGCGTCGGAAAGGGTGGGGGACTGGCCGCCATTTTCACAATTTCAAAAAATTCGGCGTTCGTCAGGGGCATGACCGACAGGCGCGACTGTCGAATCAGCGGAATCTTCTTTAGCCGCGGCTTGGCCTTGATCTCGCGCAGCGATACCGGGCGACGAAGCGGTTTGTGCGCGACCAGGTCAACCGCAAACCAGTCGCCCTCCTTGGCACTCGGATCGGGATAAGCAGCGCGCGCAACCCGGGCAATCCCAATGACAGCTTTGTCTTTGCCGCTGTGATAGAAAAGGACTGCATCGCCCTTGCGCATCCTGCGCAGATTATTTCGCGCCGCATAATTGCGCACACCGGTCCAACTGGTTTGACCTTCTGCCACAAAATCCGACCACGAATACGCCGACGGTTCCTGTTTCACCAGCCAGAAATTTTGCATGCGTAACTCAGGCGTTTTGTCGGGTCTGGGTCAAACGCGATGCGCAGAGGTGAGCCCCCTGCTGCAGCACGCTGACGGCGGCGCACGCTGGAAGGCTGTGTTACACTGCGCTTTATTTTCTACATCCCTCTCATGCGGCGGCTCCCGTTTATTACATTCGAAGGTTCGGAAGGAACTGGAAAATCCACGCAGGCCGGCCGATTGGCAGCGCGTTTGGAGCGCCTGGGCGTGCCCTGCCTTTTAACTCGCGAACCAGGCGGAACGGACATTGGCGAATCAATCCGCGAGCTGCTCCAGTTTTCTCCGCATAACGCGGCCATGACGCCGGAGACCGAGCTGCTGCTGTTTGAAGCCAGCCGCAGCCAGTTGGTGCGCGAAGTCATCCGGCCCGCGCTGGAACGCGGCGTTTGCGTTATTGCCGATCGGTTCCTGGATTCCACCACCGTGTACCAGGGTGCGGCGCGAAACCTGGATGAGGAAACCGTGAAGCGGTTGAACGCATTCGCCGTGGATGACTGCATCCCTGACATTACTTTTGTGCTCGATCTTGACGCCGCAACGGCCGAAGCGCGAATGCGGAAAACACCGCGCAAGGCCGACCGCATGGAGCAACAGCCGGCTGAATTCTATGAGCGCGTTCGTCAGGCCTACCGCCAACTGGCTGCAGCCGAACCCGGCCGCATCGTGCTCGTGGAAGGTTCCCGCGCCTCAACCCTCATCGAGAACGAAATCTGGAACATTGTTTCTTCTCGCTTCCCGGCGCTGGCGGCAAACTCGCCTTCGCCAATCGGCAAGCGGAAATCGTGACATGCCTTTTTCCCGCGCCACAGCCCTAGAGTATTTGCGCCGCGCCTGCGAACAGAACCGCCTCGCGCATGCCTACCTCATTTCCGGACCGCCCGGCAGCGGAAAGGAAAAACTGGCGGCGGACCTGGCCAGTCTCGTCAATGGCACACCGGCAGCGGAGGTTTTCTCAGCCGGTGCCCGCGACATTCTTATTGCCCGGCCGGAATCAAAATCGCGGCGCATTGTGATCGAGCAAATTCGCGATCTCGAGCACGCTCTGCAATTGCGCGCCTCAAACGGCCGGAGAAAGGTTGCAATCGTCGCGGATGCCGACCGGCTTCAACCCCAGGCGGCCAATGCGTTTCTTAAGACGCTGGAGGAGCCGCCCAAAGATTCTTTGATCCTGCTGGTAAGCGCAATGCCGGAAGCGTTGCCCGAGACCATCCTGTCGCGGTGCATCGCCATTCCATTGGCGCCCGAAGCGGAGCCTCGCAGCAGCGAGGAAGAAAAAAACCTGCTCAAACTGCTCCAGCAAGCCGCGCGCGAGCAAAACTGGACAGTTTCATTCGCCTATCGTCTCGCTCAGGAATTCCAGCGGTTGTTGCGCGAACTGCGCGAAAAGGTGAAGCGCGAAACGGATGAGGCGTTCGAGAAGGAACAGGTTCGCTACAAGGAAGCAACCGACGGCGCCTACCTCGAGGAACGCGAGCAACATTACAAGGCTTTGACCGAAAGTTTATACCTGCAGCGCCGAGCCGCGCTTACAGAAACGCTGTTGGTCTGGTGGTCGGACGTCCTTAAATTAAACCAAAAGGTGGCCCAACACAATTTGCCGGATGCCGCACGCGAAATCGCTGCGCTGGCAGCGCGCTTTGGCGCCGCGGAAATCCTAAGACGCATCCGTTGCGTCGAAGAGCTTCGCGATCATTTCAGCCGCAATGTTCACGAAGCGCTGGCGATCGAGGTGGCATTCCTGACCATGTTCACTGCGTGACGGTTGTTACTCCACCCCCACGCGCCCCGTTTCGCGACGCGCAGCCAGCAGCCGGTGTGGCCGGCGTCTTAAAAGCGCGCTTAAATTTGTTCCCATGATTTGGGTTGCAAAAGCGATCCGAAGCTGCCAGAACCCAAGACCGATAAGAACCAAAAAAGGACAGACAACATAACTATGAAAACGCGAAACATCTCTACATTATTTTTCACACTGCTGACTTTTGCGCTTCTGCCCAAGGCGCAGGCGGCGCCGGAGAATGCGCTGCCGGGGTTCAACACCGCCGATGGCGACCACGCCCTGTTTGGCAATACTAGGGGCCGGGGCAACTCGGCTTTTGGTTGGTATTCGCTGTTAAGCAATTCGACGAACAACTTCAGCACGGCTATCGGCGCTGGCGCTTTGGCATTGAACGCTGCGGATGACAACCCCGCTGTTGGGGCAGTGGCGCTGCTATTAAACACCACTGGCTTCGATAATGTGGCCGTGGGTGCAGGCGCCCTGTGAACAACAGCGATGGCTCGGACAACAACGCGATTGGAGCTTTCGCGCTGAACGCCAATGTGAGCGGTAACTTCAACAACGCGCATGGCCGCCATGCGCTCTTCAATTGCACCAGCGACCAAAATAACGCTTTCGGTGATCTGGCCTTGGAGAGCGTTACGACGGGATTTGGCAACTCAGGCTTCGGCGACAACGCGCTGAGCAATGTCACTACTGGTTCCTTCAACACAGCACTGGGCATCAATGCAGGTTTGAACCAGGCCACAGGTAACAATAACATCTACATCGGAGATTTGGTAGTCAGCGGTGAGTCGAATGTGATTGCCATCGGCGCGATTGCGTCCAGCGGAACGAGCTATACAGATTGTTTCATTGGCGCGATACGCAACAGCGTGGAAACCGACCAGCCCGTTCTCATCGGTGTTAACGGCCACTTGGGAACGGCTGTGTCTTCGCAGCGTTACAAGGACGATGTGCGGCCCATGGGCGACAAAAGCCAGGCGCTGTTCAGCCTTAAGCCAGTTACGTTTCGTTATAAAAAGGAAATTGATCCGTCACAAAGGCTTTCCTTTGGATTAATTGCCGAGCAAGCCGCTGCCATTAGTCCGGATTTGGTCAGCCGAGACAGGAATGGCCAGCCCAGAAGCGTGCGTTACGAAGCGGTCAATGCCATGCTGCTCAACGAGTTTCTCAAAGGGCACAAAAAAGCGCAGGAGCAGGAAGCGGTGATCGCGCAGTTGAAGGGAGAATTGCAGACTGTGGCGGGCCAGCTTAAGGAGCAGGCGGCACAAATTCGGGAAGTGCGCGCGCGCCTTGGCAACGCAGCGCCAGAAACAGTGGCTGAGAGGTAAAATTCGGTCGAGCGGCCGCTTGGCAGGGCCTTTGCCGCAGGCGGCCGCGGCCTCAATTATCTTTTTCTCCGGGAGATTGACGAACGCTGCTCGCGCGTGCGCGATTTGCTGAAGGTAATTGTTGCGTCGGAGGGATATTCACGAAGGGCCGGCGAGCGAGCCTGTACTTTTGCGTAACTTCATGGCCTGATGGTTCGCCCGGTTGACAAAAAGCAGTCTGACCTTATCCAGTAACGGCATATGAAACTTCGATTCGTTCTCGCGGCAGCCGGCGGAAGTCTCGCCTTGTTACTGGCCGGTTGCGCGACGGGAAAATTTGCCGGCGGCGGCGCTTATCACGTTACGGCGTACAAACCGCATAATCCTTCGGCTGTGCGGGTGAAAGTTTCCCTGTCGAAGCAGAACGTGTATGTGATGGAAGGCGATCGCTGTCTGATGGCCGCGGCCTGCTCGGTAGGGTTGCCGGACAAGCCGACGCCACGCGGAAATTTCAAGATTTACTCCAAACAGGAACACAAACGTTCGGGTTCCTACGGCTTCAGTGTGCAGGGCAACAAAATCGTGCCGACTACCGCGGGTCACGCGGCGGGTCGTTACGTTGGCTACCCAATGGGTTTCTGGTGCGAATTTGCGCCGGGGTATGGATTTCATCAGGGGTTTGTGCATCCGGTGCCGCGCACGCACGGGTGCATTCGGTTGAAAGGCGAGGCTGCGGCGAAGTTTTTTGCTCTCGTTCGCATCGGAACGCCGGTGAATATTGCCAATACGCAGCCGGAAGACGCCACGATCGGGCCGAAGGTGCAGCGGGTGGATGACTCGCGCACCCCGGATCCCGATCCGCGCATCATGGTCACAGATGCGGCGTTTGAAAAACCCAGTGGACCGTTGCTCGAATAGCTTGCGGCGCGGACGTTGCCGTCGCCTTCTCGCTGTGGCATGTTGAGCGGAGAGAAACAACTCCGGTTGGTCAGGCCGAACAGCGAAACACTGGATTGTCGCTCTTCGCCCGGATGAGGCCAACAATTCCATGAGCACAAATCTGATTTCCAGCGGCACCACGGCGCGCGAAAAACTGAACCTTCGCACGCCGGACGTGATGGCTGCTGTGCAGCAGCAGGTGGAATCGCACTATCGCAGTGAAATTGTAGAGCGAATCCGCCGCGCAGGCGGCATCGTATCGGTGGGCGACACAACGGTGCGTCTGGCCAAACAATTTGGCTTTTGCTATGGAGTGGAGCGCGCCATCGATCTGGCCTACGCCGCGCGCAAGGTTTTCAAAAATCGGCGGCTTTTTATCGTAGGCGAGATCATCCACAACCCGGAGGTGAATCAACAGATCGCCTCGCTGGGCATCAAGAACCTCACCGGTCCGAACAAACAGGCGGACATTTCCGATCTCGGCCCCGAGGATGTGGTGATCATTCCCGCCTTTGGAACCGAGTTATCCATTCAGCGACAGATCAAGGAACGCGGCTGTCAGATAGTCGATACGACGTGCGGTGACGTGATGAGCGTCTGGAAACGGGTGCGCAAATACGCCAGCGAATCAGTCACCTCCATCATTCATGGCAAGGCCGAACATGAAGAGACAAAGGCCACCAGCTCCCGCGCGCTGGGCGACGGCACCGGGCATTACCTGGTGGTCCTCACGCTGGCCGACACCGATTACGTCTGCGATTATATCCGCCACGGCGGCGACAAGCAGGCGTTCCTGGAAAAATTCAAAGGGGCGCATTCGCCGGGATTCGATCCTGATGTGCATTTGCAAACCGTCGGCGTGGCAAACCAGACGACCATGCTGCGCGGCGAAACCGAAGAAGTGCAGAGACGCATTCGCCAGGCGGTGATCGACCGGGACGGTCCCGAACGGGCCGCGAAGAACTTCCGTTATTTCGATACCATCTGCGGCGCCACGCAAGAGCGCCAGGACGCCCTGCGGGAATTGCTCGACGTGCCGATGGACCTGTTGCTGGTGGTGGGTGGCTACAACAGCTCAAACACTTCGCACCTGGCCGAGATGGGTGAAGAAAAACTGCCTACTTACTTCGTGTTGAACGCCTCCCGGCTGCTCTCGCCGACGGAGATCAAGCATTACGATTTGCATGAAAAACGCGAAGTGATTTCGCATTTCTGGTTGCCCAGCGGCCCGGCCGTCATCGGCATCACGGCCGGCGCGTCGTGTCCGAACAATTTGATCGAGGAAACGCTGATTCGGCTTTTCGAGTTGCGCGGCGTGTCCCGTGAGGAACTCGAGCTGGCCGCGTAATAATCAGGGCGCAGAAGCATGTGGCCCGCGCGCGATGCGAGGGCCAGATGCGAAAGGAAGAGGTATGCCGCGAGCAATTTGGAAAGGCAACATCAGCTTTGGCTTGGTTAACATCCCCATCGCCCTTTATCCCGCCACGCGGCGGGAAGAGCTCAAGTTTCGCCTTCTGCGCAAAAGCGATCTGAGTCCAGTCAATTACAAGCGTGTGGCCGAAAAAGACGGCCGGGAAGTGCCCTGGGACCAGATCGTGAAGGGTTACGAGTATGAAAAGGGCAAGTATGTCGTCTTAAAGGATGAAGATTTCCAGCGGGTCGATCTGGAGGCCACCCAGACGGTGGACATCCAGGAGTTTGTGGATCAAGCCGAGATCGATCCGGTGTTCTTCTACAAGCCGTATTATCTGGAGCCTCAAAAGGGAGGCGACAAAGCCTACGCGCTCCTGCGCGACGCGCTCAAGAAAAGCGGCAAAGTGGGCATTGCCAAGGTCGTGATCAAAACGCGCGAGTACCTCGCCGGCGTGAAACCCGAGGATGGCGCGCTCGTCCTGGAGCTGATGCATTTTGCCGAGGAACTGGCCGACACAAGCAGGCTGCGGCTGCCGAAAAACATTGCCATAGGCAAGCGGGAGATGGACATGGCGACCGCTCTGATCAAGAGCATGAGCGCGAAATGGAATCCCAAAAAGTATCGCGACGAATTTCGCCAGGCGCTTATGGAAGTGATCGAGAAAAAGATCGAGGCGGGCGGAAAAGAGATTGAGGAGAAACCGAAAAAAGCTCCCAAACCAACCAAGGTAATCGATCTGGTCTCGGTGTTGCAGAAGAGCCTGGCGCAAACCGCCAAAAGGCCAGCTGCCCGACCGCGGTCTAAAAAGAGAGCGCCGGCGAAGAAAGCGGCCTGAGGAAAGTGGCTCCGGCGCTGCGGAAGAGTTGCGCCATTACTGAAAATATTCGAATCTGCGCGACGTTTTTTCGTCATCTTACCACCAGCGCACCATGTTGAAGAATATTCTGAAATTCCTTGGAGCCATCATTGGACTCGCGGTGATCGTCGCTGCCGTTTTCCTGATCAACCTCATCTGGTTTCGGCCGTGGAGCCTCAACCTTTTTTATGAGAAAGTCTTTGCCGAAGCGCTGTTCGATCGTCCGGAATTATTGTCCGCGCTGGGATTAGTTGAGCAATTCGGCATCACCGGACACAACGGAAAGCTCGACGACGAATCGCCGGCGCAACAGCAACGGGAATTTGACCGATGGAAGCGTGATCTGGCCCAGCTGCGACAATATCCCTTTGATAAACAGACGCCCTCCCAAAAGCTTTCCACTCGCGTGCTGGAGTGGTTTCTGCAACTGCAAATCGATGGCGAAAAATGGCAGTGGCACAATTACCCGGTGAACCAGCTGTTCGGGGTGCAGAATCAGTTTCCAGAATTCATGGCCAACACCCACAGGCTGCTCAGCCGCAAGGATTGCGATTACTACGTGATGCGCCTGGAGGCTTTGCCCAAAAAATTCGATCAAGTCCTGGAAGGTTTGAAGATTCGCGAGCAAAAGGGAATTTTGCCGCCGCGATTCGTGGTCGAAGAAGTGCTCACGGAGATGAGCGATTTCATCGCCAAACCGCCGGCAGACAATATTCTGGCTACCTCGTTTAAAAGCCGCGCGGCGAAAATCCCAAAATTGAACGAGACAGAGCGCGCTGAGTTCCAGGCGCGCGTCGAAACGGCCATCGCGGGCAAGGTTTATCCCGCCTATCGAAAATTGATCGATTACTTTCGCGAGCTTCTCCCCAAGACGACCACGGACGATGGCGTGTGGAAATTGCCCGACGGCGACGCCTACTACGCGTACAAGCTGCGAGAAAACACCACCACCACACTCGGGCCGGAGGAAGTGCACGAGATTGGGCTGCGCGACGTAGCTCGCATCGAGAGCGAGATGCGGGTAATCCTCGACGCCAATGGTTTTGCCGGCCAGCCAATCGGCGCCGCCATGGAAAAACTGACAAAGGATCCGCGTTTTGTTTACGCAAACAACGACCAGAGCCGCGCCGACGCGCTCGCGCGATACACAGAGTTGATCACCCAGGCGACTCAACGTTCAGCCCGGGACCTGTTCCGCACCGCTCCGCGGGCAAAGATCGAGGTGCGACGCGTGCCGGAATTTAAGGAGGCCACAGCGCCGGGCGCGTATTATCAGCCTCCGGCGATGGATGGTTCGCGCCCCGGGATTTTCTTTGCAAACTTGCGCGACCCCGGCGAAACCCCGAGATGGAGCATGCCGACCCTCGCTTATCACGAAGGCGTCCCCGGCCATCACTGGCAAATTGCCACGGCCATGGAACTCAAGGGCCTTCCCCAATTCCGAAAGGTTGTCCCATTTACTGCTTATTCGGAAGGATGGGCGCTTTACGCGGAATGGCTGGCAAAACAGGCGGGATGGTACGAGAACGATCCATTTGGCGACCTGGGCCGTCTGCAGGCGGAACTTTTCCGAGCTGTTAGACTGGTGGTAGATACCGGCATTCACGCCAAGCGCTGGCCACGCGAACAGGCAATCGCCTACATGCGCGAGAAAACCGGCATGGGCGAGAAAGAAGTGAAAGCGGAAGTGGAACGCTACATCGTGTCGCCCGGCCAGGCCTGCGCGTACAAAATCGGCATGCTCAAAATCCAGGAATTGCGCGCCCGCGCTCAGCAGGAACTCGGCGACAAATTCGATCAGCGCGAGTTTCACGACGCTGTGCTCAAGAACGGAGCATTGCCGCTGGAGATTCTGGAGGATCAGGTAACTGAATACATTCGCCAAAGAAAGAGCGAGGGTTAAACTGCCCCTGGAAAAATTGCTGTTGCCCCGAAGGTTCCGTCCTTGGGTTTATTCGAAATTTTGACCTTAACGACTTTGACCTGGTGCGACCGGAGGACGAAACCGCGTGCCGGCTTTCCCGCGCAGTGCACGAACTGAAGGCGCTTGTGGACGACGTGCTGCGCCTTTCGCGGCCGATGCGCCTTGGAACAAACTCTAGCCGCACAGGCTTCACCATGTTGTAAAAAATCGCCTGATAGTGCGTTTTATCGTAATCAGGTTCTGGGGCCGCGCACGCCCGGCTGAACACATTTTAACTGAAAACGCAGTGAGTGGGTCTGTATCAATCCACGGCTAGTTACAGGTTAACGGGAGACATCGTGCGAAGAGTTCTGGCAATCGTCTTTCTTCTTGCCGCGGCGCTTTTGGCAACATGGCTTTTCGCAGGACGCCAGATTTCAAAGTTCATCGATCAATTTGGAACCGTTGAAATCTCTTCCGATCGCGTTGCTTCCCTCGTTTATGAAGGACCGGGCAGCGGCGGCCTTTTAAGGATCAACAATCTTGAGCTGGCTTTAAACGGCGCCGTCGGCTGGAATCTGCATGTGGGCACAACCAAAGACGGGCAGATCGCTCTGGCCGACCGTGGAAAACTTTTCGCCTTCGGGCCTGCCGAAGCCGGAGACGAGCGCCTCGCCGCGGCGGTTCCGCTCGAGGATAAAGCTGTCGTGGAAGTTCGACGGAGCATCCTCAGTTGGCCGATTCAATTCAATTTCATCACTGGCCAATCGCCGTTGTGGGAAGGTCACATTTATTATCGGCTCGAGTGGGCCAAGCCTTCGGGCGCAAAACTGGAAATGCTCTGGCGCTGCGAACGGCAATTCGATTGTTCCACGGGATGGGAGCGCAGATGCTCGCGGGGACGGAGTCCGGCCGGCCTTGTACGGATTGAAATCAGGCAATGACATCGCTTGTCTGGCACAGACTCTCAAGCATCGTTCAGCGGTGCGACTTTCCCACAAAGTCCGAAAACTTTTCTCGGCCGATGCGGCGCAGAGTTTCTGGGAGCACCTTTGTCGCGCGACTCATCCAGTGAGTGCGCGTCGGCTTCTGGCCACGATTGACCGAGACGAGCTGGAACGCTTGCGCAAGCGTCATCCTTATCGCCCGGGCGCGCGCCGTATCAATGCTTACGAGGATGCCACGTACTGGGTGGGCGTAAACGTCAAACGGTTGCAGGATCTCTGGCTGGATCGCTCCCCGCCTTTGCAAATTCTGGATTTGGGTTGCGGCGCCGGTTACTTTTTATATCTCTGCCAGCTCTTCGGCCACCGGGGCTTGGGATTGGATCAGGACGAAGAGCCGTTCTTCCGCAGCGCTACTCAGTTCTTTGGCGTGCCGCGGGTCATTGCCCGCATCAGTCCTCGGACGCCGTTACCCGACCTCGGCAGCAAATTCGATCTCGTGACCGGTTACCGAGTTTGTTTTCACAGAATCGCGCGCAGCCAACATGGCGAATGGATGGAATGGACCCCCGAGGACTGGCGATTTTTTATTCGCGATATTCGCACCCGATTTCTCAAACCGCGTGGGCGTTTGCTGTTGGAATTCAATCGGCGCCCCGACGGTTCCGCTTTCCTCACCTCCGAGTGGCGCGCATTTTTCGAATCGGAGGGGGCGCGCATATTTCGCTGCAAGGCGCTGCTCGCGGCCGACCCCGCAGAACGGCCGCGGTTCAAACAAATTTCCTGAGGTTGCCGGGAATTTTGCGCCAACGGCGAAGCGCATTGTTCACAATTTCCAGTCCGAACAATCCCAGCCGAGCATGTGCTCCAGCTTCGCGATGTCCGAAGCAAAAATCTGGTACACGTGCTCCCGTTCCGCCGCGGTGATGCCGCGCTCGTACGGAACGACGTTTCTGTCCTTGCCGCGAATGAAACGAAGAGGTTTCAGCCCCAGAAACGAGAAAACAGTTCCCAGCGTCGCACGTTGTTTATCGCGGAACTCTTCAAATTTGATCACTTTGACTTGGTCGCGCGGGAAGAATGTGAACAGACGCTCGAGTTGGGCGGCGTAAAAGCCCCGGGCCACATACGCGAATCGGCGGGCTTCGGCAGGCGGCGCTGCGGCCGTCCGTTTTTTCTCTTCGCGCACCGCATCCAGGAAGTCCAACGGTTCGCGGCCTCTGTAGCGCTGCATGTTCCAGTGCGCGAAGGCGCGTTCAACCGGATTGCGCAGCAGCACCAGAAATTTGATTGCAGGATTGTATTTCCAAATCCGTTCCGCTACCGGCTGATGATAAAGATAGCTCGGCGTGCAGTCTCCGGCGATAATCGCCCCTCCTCGCAACGGGTAATGTTTGTGCAATTCGGCGTAATCCGGCTCGGAAACAAACAAGGCGTCATTATCGAAAAAGTGAATCTCCTGCTGATCGCCCATGGTGATCCTTGGATGGCGGCTCAGGAAATAGTGAAGCGCTGTCGTGCCCGATTTTTGCGCTCCGGCCAAAACGAAATCGAGCCGCTGGATCCAGTGCTGCTTCTTTTGGAACATCACCCCAAAGTGTAATCGAACTTTTTTGCCGGCGGCGATTCCATTTCGAGAAGCCAAAAAACGGCAACGCCGGCTCCATTCACAGATTTTTGGGCGCAAAAGCATGAATGCCAGGCGTGTTGCGCGGGCGTCGCCACTTCATATCGTGCGCCCATGTCCAGGACGTTTCCTCTCCTTCCGGCGCTCTTTCTTTTCATCGCCTTTAAAGCGTCGGGATTTGCCGACGAAGGCATGTGGCTGTTCAACGCCCCGCCGCTGAAACAGCTCAAAGAGAAATATCATTTTGCACCGACTCCGCAGTGGCTGGAGCACCTGCAGAAAGCCAGTGTCCGGTTCAACTCGGGCGGGAGCGGTTCGTTCGTGTCGGCCGGAGGACTCGTTATCACCAATCATCATGTGGCGGCAGACTGCCTGCAGAAAATGGGCGACGCGCAGCACAATTATCTTCGAGACGGTTTCTACGCGAGGACTTCTGCTGAGGAAAAAAAGTGCGCTGACCTGGAGCTCAACGTGCTGGAGTCAATCGAAGACGTGACCGCCCGGGTCAATGGTGCGGTCAACTCTGCCATGACGACCGAGCAGGCGGCCAGCGCGCGCAACGCCGTCATCGCCGCCATCGAAAAGGAGAGTAAAGACAAAACCGGTTTGCGTTCGGATGTTGTGACCCTTTACCAGGGAGGGGCGTATCACCTTTACCGCTACAGGCGCTACGACGATGTGCGCCTGGTCTTCGCCCCGGAACAACAGATTGCTTTCTACGGCGGCGATCCCGACAATTTTGAGTACCCTCGATACGATCTCGATATCTGTCTCTTTCGCGTTTACCACGATGCCCACCCGGTGAAGCCCGAACATTTTCTCAAATGGAATTCAGATGGCCCGAGCGACGGGGAATTGATTTTTGTCAGCGGCAGCCCTGGCAAGACAGACCGGATGCTCGCGCTGGCCGAGCTGGCCGATCTGCGCGACCGGTTCCTGCCGTATCTGATGGACATGTTTAACCGGCGTGAAGTTTTGGAATTGTCCTACAGCGCGCGTTCCATGGAGAATGCCCGTAAAGCCCGGGACGATCTTTTCGGCGACCAGAACAACCGCAAGCGATACAACGGTTATCTTGCCGGCCTGCTGGATCCGCAGGTTTGGTCTGCGCTGCAAAGGCGCGACGAGCGGTTGCGCAGCGCCATCGCGCGCGATCCGCGCCTGCACACGGCGCTCGGCGCCTACGAGCGCATCGAGAATGCACAGCGCGAGATTGCTAAAATTGCGCCGCTTTACAATTACCTCGAGATCGAGCGGCAACGCACCACCACTTACCGGCCTCCCCGGGCCTTTGCGGGGAATTTATTCAAATACGCGCGCATGCTTGTGCGCGCTCTCCAGGAGCGCGCCAAACCCAATGGCGAGCGGCTACCCGAATTTCGAGACAGCGCCCGAGAGTCTCTGGAGCTCGAACTTTTCTCGAGTGAACCCATCTACAACGACTACGAAATTTTGCGGCTGACCGATTCGCTGACTGATTTTACGACGCGCTTCGGCGCCGACGACCAGCTCGTAAAAAAAGTGCTGGCCGGAAAATCGCCGCACGACCGGGCGGTGGAGCTTGTGACCGGCACCAAACTCAACGATGTGAATACGCGAAAAGAACTTTATCGAAAAGGTCTCGCCGCGTTACAGGCCGCGCGCGATCCGATGATTGATCTCGCCCTTTTAGTTGATGAGCCGGCAAGAGAGGCGCGCAAATCTTACACGGCTCAGGAGGAAATTAAGAAACAGGCATACGCAGAACTGGCCAAAGCGCGTTTTGCCATCGAAGGCACAGCCGCTTATCCGGACGCCACTTTCACCCTGCGCCTCTCCTATGGAACCGTGCGCGGTTACGATGAGGATGGCAAACACGTGCCCGCCTTCACCGATTTTGCCGGCCTCTATCAGCGCGCGGCGGAGCATGATTACCGGCCGCCGTTTGATCTGCCAAAACGCTGGCTCGAAAAAAAATCGAGCCTGAATCTGGCCACCCATTTCAATTTCGTCTCCGATGCGGACATCATCGGCGGCAACAGCGGCAGCCCGGTTGTGAACAAGGCCAGCGAGTTCGTCGGTATCATTTTCGACGGCAACATTCAGTCACTCGTTTTGGACTGCATCTACACCGATAAGCAGGCGCGCGCCGTCAGCGTCGATTCCGCGGCCATCATCGAGGCGCTTCGCAAAATCTATGATGCCAACGCGCTGGCTGATGAACTGGAAGGGGCGAATAGATAGGAACTCCGCGCAGCGCGGGGTCGGCGCAGCGCAGCACGTCGCCCTGCCGACTAGAGCCGCGCGAGCAGCTTGCGCCAGCGCGCCCAGGCCTCCTCCCGCGCTTTTTTGTCGCCTTCACGAACATTGGGATCGTTCGGTTCGCCCGAGCGCATGAATCCGTGCCCGGCGCCCTTGTAAATGACCGGCTCATATTTTTTGCCGGCGGCTTTCATCAGCTCTTCGGCCCTGGGGATTGTCGCGTTCACGCGCTCGTCGTTCTCGCCGTAAAACCCGTAAACCGGACAAGCGATATGCGCGATCTTTGAGGCCTCATCCGGCGCAGAGCCGTAAAAGGAGTAAACGGCTCGCAGCTTTGGATTCTCGTTTGCGTAGGAAAATGCAACACCGCCGCCCCAGCAAAAGCCGCAAATTGCCAGCGTCCCATTGGAGGAGGGAATTTTTGCGAGCGCGTAATCAGCGGTCGCATCCAGATCAGCCTTCACCTGTTCTTTCGACAATGCGGAAATGGCTTTCCGCGCGCCATCGACGTCTTCAAATTTCTGGCCGCTGAGCAGATCGGGCACGATCGCAATCACTCCGGCTTCGGCCAGTTCATCGCACAAGCTGCGAACCCAATCGGTGACCCCGAAAATTTCGTGCACCACCAGGACGACGGGCGCCTTATCCTTGCGCTCCGGATAAACCACAAACGCCTGGATCGTGTGGACGCCCGATTTGATGTCCACCCACTCTGCATGACGGGGAGAGTTGTTCAGGCGTTCCCGGCCAAAATCTTTAATCGCTTCCGGGTTTCCAAAACTTTCATGCGCCAGCAAGGCGGCCAGGCCTCCAACCAGAGTTCGCGCCAGCCAATGATTTACCTTCATACGTTTGAAAGATTTTCCGGATCGGGCCGGAATGGCAAGCTGTGGTTTATGAAATCAAGCATCTGCCTGAGCTGCCATTTATGGTATGGCTTTGGAGCAAGTTTCGGTTATAGCCAGTTACCATGAGCGGATCACCCGGCCACATCGATAAACCGGAGCCCCGCGGCCAGGCCTTGCTGGCGGTGCTGGCCATCTGCGCAATTTACGTGGCTCTTCCGCGCGCACTCATTCTGGGCCCAATCTGGTTGCTGCCAACGGTGGTGATTCTCCTGCTGGTACCGACAGTGGTGAGCCATCGGAAAGGAAAACATTCGCTCAATCGCATCTTGGGAATTGTCATTAACGGGATCATTACGCTGGCGCTGATCGGTTCGGTAATCCTGCTGGTGCGCACGCTGCCGTCCCACCGGGAATCGCCGTTGCGCTTGCTGGGTTCCGGCGGGTTGCTGTGGTTGAGCAACGTGATCGTGTTCGCGCTTTGGTACTGGCGGCTCGACAGCGGAGGGCCGCTTGTGCGCCAGAAGCAGAACAAGTTTGGCAGCCCAAGTTTTCTCTTTCCGCAGATGCAGATTCCGCACGATGAGCGCGGCGAGTTCCAGTGCGACCGCTGGAGGCCGCGATTTGTCGATTATCTGTTTGTGGCGTTCACGCAAAGCTCCACGTTTGGACCGACCGATGCGCCCTTGCTCGCGCGCTGGGCAAAAGTGTTGGCGATGCTCCAAATCGCCATTTCGTTGACCATTGTGGCTTTGCTGATTTCGCGCGCGGTCGGCGTGTTGTAGCGACGCTCCGGCGCAGCGAACAGCGAAACTGCGGCAAGGCTACAGGCTCTCGAAGCTTCACCGCTTCGACTCCGGCTCGTCGCTCATTTTCCGATCAGGATTAAAATGCCGGCTATCAGCGCCAAAATTCCCATGACCATCGGACCGATGCCAATGTGGAAGAGCGTGGTGATCCCGACCAGAATGAGGTAGATGGCCAGCAGCAGCATGCCAATATTCTTTGTGATGTTCATGCCGCCTTTCTGAGGCAAAAGCGATGCGTTTGCACGACAAAAATGCGCATTCGCGCTGCTGTTCGATTTTTACTCCGGAACGCTTCGCAGTCATTGTTGAGGAGTGGCGATTTACTCAGCCCTGGATGGCACGAGGATCGCTTCGCGCATGCCGTGCAAAAACTTTTTGTCTGCCGGCGCAATCGTGGCCAGCGCGCCGCGCAACCGGACGCGATCGCCCTCGACAAAGTAATAGGGACAGAGACGCACCCGGCCTTTCATTGTTCTAAGCTCGTCCGAGTCCCGATCCCAGTAGCGATGTTCAAACAGGCGACCCTTGTGAAAGCGCTGCATGATCGTGGGCGAGGAGTCGAACGTGGCCAGCGCGTGCTCGATCCTTTTCTCCCACTCGGCGTGCGGCAGATCGCTTCCCAGCGCCAGTCCGCGGCTACCCCATCCCAGGGGCGAAAAGCCGCTCACTTTTAACAAAAGATCGCGATCCTTCTGGCTGAACTGCGCCGCTTCGCGCCAGTCGTGAATTTCCAGGCGCGGAATCACGGCGTGCTGGGGGAGGGGAGTTGGATCGAGCAACCACGTGTAGGGAATGACTTCCTGCAGTTTGAGAAAATATTTTTCGCCCAGCTCGCGTCGCCAGAATTCGCGCAGCGGCTGAAGCCAGAAAAGAGCAAACCACATTTTTTCCTCCAGATACGGTTTGATCGGAGGCGTGATTTTGACGCGGCCCTCCGCATTGGCGCGCAGCGTATTTTCAATGTTCGGAATGTTCGGCAGATCAAATAATTCGAAGAAGCGGTAAACTGCGCGCCCAGTCTGCGGTTCGTAGTTTTCCGCGGGGACCACGCGCCAGTTCAGCGAGGGACTTTTGCTGTTGCGCGTTTCGCGCTCGTTCAACCTGGCTGCGATCCATTCCATCTCGGGACGATACGTGGCCGCTTCCAGGGAGATAACGATGTCGCCGCCCTCCGGCAGCACGGAGCGAAAACCATCCAGCATTCCCTCGGGGCCGCCAACGATGTCAGCATCAAACTGCGAGTACGTTTGGTTTAGCCAGCCGGTCAATCCGATTCCGCCCGGCACCGAATCGATTTCGGCAATGATATAGCCTTGGTCGGTGAGAATGAGGTCGGGCCGAATCACGCGCGGCAAATCATCGCGGATTTCCTTGCGCCGGGAAAATTCCACCAGCTGCTTCGGTTTGCCGGCGTCGAGGTAACGCGCCACCCACTGGGGTTGTTTTCCTTTAACGCTCAGCTGATAAAGCTGATTGCACGCGCGCTGGAATACAAAGAGCCGATGCCCCAGCGGCTCGAGCTCTTTCAACAATTTGCTGTCGATCGGAAACGCGTCTGGAGAAACAAGCCAGTCTTTCTCGGCGAAAAGACCCTCTTGGGGGAGAGCTGCTCGGATGATGTGCCGACGATTTTCTGTTACTGCGACCATTGTCTCTCAACGTCCGATGTCCGGGGTTCAACGTCCAACGCTCAGTTGGCGGCGAGCGTCGTTCAAATCGGGGAAATCAAACGCCCCCGGCGATTTTTTTCAGGGCCAGCTTCACCAGCTCTTCCGCCGATTTGGCTTCGCCATTCTCCTGCAAAGCGCGGACGGCCTTGTGCGCATCGATCTGTTTGTAGCCCAGCGCGATCAGCGCCAGCACGGCCTCGTTGGCCTGCTCTTGTTCCGGCGTCGGGGCGTGCGTGGCGCTGGCCGCCTCCCACGCCGCGGCCACGCCGAGCTTGTCCTTGAGTTCGAGAACGATTCGTTCCGCCGTCTTTTTGCCAAGGCCGCTGATTTTCGAGAGCGCTGTCACGTCGGCGTTGACCACTGCCGCCTTGAAACTGGCGACACTCATGCCGCTCAGAACCGCCAGCGCCAGTTTGGGGCCGATGCCGCTGACGTTGTTCACCAGCAAACGGAAAAGATCGCGCTCAGCCGGCGTCATAAAACCGTAGAGAACGTGCGCGTCCTCGCGCACCGCGAGATGCGTGAGAATGCGAATCGGCTGCCCGGCGGGGGGCAGTTTGTCGTAACTGGAAAGAGGAATGAAAACTTCATAGCCAACTCCGCCGACATCAATTACGGCCTGTGTCGGCAGCGCGCTCACCAGTTTGCCTTCCAAAAATGTGATCATGAGAACGGTTGAAAATGCCAAGCCGCGTCCGGCCCTGCCACTTCATTGGCCAGATAAGCGTTAAAACGATCGGGAAATTTCGCAATCAGGCTTTTTACAGATTCAAATTTCCGAAGACCTCATTCGCGTTTGAGCAAGAGCGTGAGATCGACCTCCCTGCCCTTGGCCACATTCAACCCGCTTGTGGAAAACGACTGCCAGGATTCGGGATGATTCGCAAAGAGCGTTTCGACCAGCTCCGTGGGAACAATCACCAAACGCGAGCCGGGCTGGTCCATGAAGCCTGGCGCGCCCTTCTTGCCAACCGGTGTAAGAAAGCCTCTCACCCGCGAGCGAAAATACCAGACCAGACTGGGTTCCTGAAAATCGACGGACGCAAACTGTGTATGCGGCTGCAAAAATCGCCGGCAATCTCGGAAAAGCGTGTATGCGGGGAAAAACGGCGCCACCATTGGCGGAACGATTACTGCCACGCTCGCCAGGCCGCACGCTGTACCGATGGCAATGCGGTTGAAAAGAGACCGCGGGCGGTCGTTCTGCCGCGGCGGCGAAGGAGGGACCACTTCGTCCCAGTGGCGGGCGAGCAACAGGGCCAGCATGCCAAACGCAGGCAGCGTGTAATGCGGAAGCTTGGTTTTCACCAGCGAGAAAATGATGAAAATAATCGCCACCCCCGAGAAAAGGTAATTATCGATATTGTCGCGCCGGCGCCACAGCCTCTTCACAAGTGGAGGCAATTTGATGGACCACGGAAAAAAACTGACGAACACGGTTAAAAAATAGAAAGGCAGCAACGCGACGTAACCGCCCAACGAACTCCATCCGTGTCCTTCCATCACGCCGAAGGAGCGGCCAATGACATGGCGTCCAATCCCCACGCGCAAAAATTCTCCGTGCGTGAGGATCAGAGCGGGAACGCCCCAGGCTGCGACCATTGCCAGCATAAGAGCGATTCCGCGAACGAATTTGAACCGGCGGCAAAGCTGCAAGTTCGGGGCATAAAACCTGGTCAAGGCCACCGTTAGCAGCGGCGTCCAGGCAATCGGTCCCTTGGCCAGAAAACCCAGGGCCAGCGAACCGTAAAACGAATACCACCAGAGCGAAATGGGATAGGCAACGCCCGCTTTGCGCGGCTCGGAGTTTGTGAGACCATCCCGCAGCAGTTCCAGCGCGCTCCAGTGAGCCGTGCTCACAAACAGCGCCAGCCACATATCGGCCACTGCGGCCTTGGCGTGGATAAAGGTTTGCAGGCAAAGAGTAAAAATCATTGCCGCTCGCCAGCCAACGCGTTCGCCGCCGATCTTGAATCCGCGAATGGGAAGCGTCACGGCCAGAAGCGCCGCCGCCACTGCCGAGGGCAAGCGGGCGGCAAAATCGTTCTGGCCAAACAAAGCATAACTGGCGACCTGCCCCCAGTACGTCAGCGGCGGCTTGTCCAAACGCAGCTGATTATTGAAATACGGGACGATGTAATCTTCGCGCTGGATCATTTCCCGCGAGGCCTCGGCAAAGCGCGGTTCGTCCCGGTCGATCAAAGGGAGGCTCCAGATTCCCAATATGTGAAACAGGAGACATGCCAGAAACAGCATCGCGCGGTTCAACGGCGACGGAGGACTTCGCTGGTTCATGTTCCCTGTGGATTAGGAACACGAACGCGCGCAAAGCAAGATCGAAAGATGGCGCGTCGATAAAACATGAATGCGCCATTCCGCAAACCCGCAAGTGTCAGGCGCCCGAATCGATGCGCAGGATTTCTCGACGGAACAGGCAACGACGGTTATGAGAGAGCAGAAGTCGCGTGAAACATAAGAACATTTTTTATTGGGCGGCAGGCGCAGGCGCTGCGGCGATCGCGATCACAGCTGCATTCTATTTCGACGAGGCTCTCTGGCATTTCATCGCGCAACATCAGACAGTCACGCTCAACGAATTCATGCGCAATGTGAGCCGGTTTGGAGATTGGCCTTCGCATCTGGCTCTTGGGTTTGCCTTGCTGGGAATCGCCTGGTTACGACGCAACAAAAAATGGATGCGCATTTCCCTGGCCATGCTTGTTGCCATGGCCATGGCCGGTCTCGCCGGGCAGATAATTAAGCGCGCTTTTCCACGGGCCCGGCCATCGGTGAAAACCGAACTGCGCTGGGGCGGTCCGCGATTCAGCACGAAATATCACTCCTTTCCATCGGGCCACATGGACGCATCGACGGCGTTTTTTGGCGTTTTAATTCTTGCTCGTCGTCGGGTGGGCCTGGCGTGCATTCCCATTCCGGTGCTGATTGGCGCCTCGCGAATCTATATCGGTGCACACTATCTTTCCGACGTTATATGCGGCGGCGTGCTGGGGATGGGGTGCGCTTTGTTGGCGGCGCACCTTTTTCTGACGCCTGCAGAAGGCGAGACATCGGCAACTGAAAAGCCAGCGCGGAGGGGGTGAGATTCGAACTCACGAGGCCTTTCGGCCTTCCGGTTTTCAAGACCGGCGCAATCAACCACTCTGCCACCCCTCCTCAAGCCGCCTGTGACTGTCGCACGGAGTTTGCCATCGCAGCGAATCAGAGCAAGCGCTCATGCGAGCGGCACTGCCCGACTCACTTTAGAATAATCACTCGACAGCTGGACATGTTCATGTGAACTTAATCCGTGCCGGCGAAAAAGAAATTTCGACCCGTCATAGATGAAACTCCGCAATGCCGAGCGCCTGTCCGAGGTCGGGGCGCCTCCTGGAGCCCGGCCAACCGGTTTGAAAAGCTACACGTTGACCTCTTCGATCCAGATACCGCGGATAGCTCCCGGGAGGCGGACCTTCCCCGCAAACCTGCGACGCAATATTTTTACGACCGAACACGGTCGATCATCACCCGAAATGCCAGTCCCGATGTTGGTTTCGAAACGAGCCTGAACCCGTACCGCGGCTGCGAACACGGGTGTATCTATTGTTATGCGCGGCCGACGCACGAGTACCTCGGTTTTTCCGCGGGCCTGGATTTCGAAAGCAAGATCGTTGCAAAAATTGATGCGCCCGTTTTGCTGCGCCAGGAACTGGAATCGCCGCGCTGGCATCCACAGACGCTGGTGCTGAGCGGCGTGACCGATCCGTATCAGCCGATCGAGCGAAAGCTGCGGATCACTCGCGGCTGCCTGGAAGTGCTGGCGCAATTTCGCAACCCCGTTGCCATCATTACCAAGAATTACCTGGTCACCCGCGATATCGATATCCTGCGCCAGCTGGCGAACCACGACGCAGTCGCGGTCAACATTTCAGTGACGACGCTTGATTCAAGTTTGCAACGGGTGCTCGAGCCGCGCAGCGCCTCACCACAGGGTCGCCTCGACGCCATCCGGCAATTGCGGATCGCGGGAATTCCCACAGGTGTGATGGTCGCCCCTGTGATTCCCGGGCTAAACGATCACGAGGTGCCAAACATTCTCGAGGCCTGCGCAAAAGCTGGAGCGCAATTTGCAGGCTACACGGTGGTGCGTCTCCCCTGGGCCGTAGCGCCGTTATTCGAACACTGGCTCGCTGAACATTTCCCAGCGCGCAAAGATAAAATTTTGGGCAGAATCCGGGCCATGCGGGGCAATCGCCTCAACGAGTCGCAGTGGCACCGGCGAATGACTGGCGAAGGCGCTTTCGCCGAGCAAATTGCTTCCCTGTTCAAAGTGGGCTGTCACCGCGCGGGCATTGGCAGGCGGCCTGAACTTTCTGCAGCCGCCTTTCAGCAAACGACAAAGCAGTTGGATTTGCTCTAGCAAGAGAGCGACGCCAATCCGTGGTCATTGGGCGAGTCAGCTCTGTTTATGCGCAGCTACCTGTTCTCGTTTTCGCAACCACGCCACGTTCTTCTTGATCACTCGCCCGCCCTTAACCAGCGGCCGGGGTCGCCCCAGCTTTGGATCAAATACGCTTACATCGGCGGGAAGGGCCGCGAGAAATGCAAAAAATTCAGCTACACCATTGTATTTAAAAACCACCTTACGCACGTTTTCCGGAGTCAGCCGGCGCTGAGCACGATTTGATGCCGAAGAACGCTCCTCGCGGGAAGCCAGGGAACTGGAAGTATCCGCGTAGGGAAACGGGGCAGGCGAAGGCATAACGAACGGGTCTGAACCCTGTGGCAGCGGGATTCGCGCAGGCTCGTCGTAAGGATATGGACCGGGAACCTTGACGACCGGCGTGGACGGTTCGCCTTGCGTAACGGGAAACGCCACCAGAAACCAGAGCAGGCCGGCACTTCCCAATACCCGAATTAGTCTTGTCGCATAGCGCCTTTTCATACTCGAACCAAGGCTCTTTCCCCGCCAGCGCCTCGGGGTTTTGTAGGCAGCAGGCCGGAGTAAATCGTCATCCGCGTTGCGCTCGAGATCGCTTCCCGCCCAGTCGTACTCCGGATTTTCACGTCCAGAGTTTCAGATTTGTTTTGGTTCGCGTTTTTTAAACTGAAAAACGTAACCGCGATCAGGTGACGCAGCGCGTACGGGAGTCGAACCCGTGTACCAGCCTTGAGAGGGCTGTGTCCTAACCACTAGACGAACGCGCCGCAAACGAGCAAGCCATACCGCAAAGGGGCCGAACTGGCAAGGCGACCGCGTGAAACTTCTTTTTCTTCTTGTTCTTCGGCCGCCGCTGTTTCGGAGGAGGAGTTCCCGCGGGCGTTGGAGTGGGCGTAGTCGTATCAGGAGTGGGGCGCACCCGCGGCTGCGCCAGCAAATTCTGGTGCGAGGTTTTCAACGCTTCCAAGGCCAGCTTAATTTCCGGAGTATCAGCCAGGGCGGACATGCGCTGGTAATAAATATTGTAGTAATCCCGCAGCCGGTTGCGTTTTTCCAAATCGGTTTTGGCGGCCTGGGCGTACGCTTTGGCTGCTTGTACCGCAGGATCGTTTATGGTTCGGTTTTTCAGCTGCCGCCACTGAAGATGGATCCGGTGTTCGTCAGCCTCCTTGCCCAGCGATCTGGGTTGTTTGAACATTTGATCGAGCTGCGAGATTTGCGGCAGCTCCGGACCGTTGGGAATGGGAGTAGGCGTCGGGGGAGTCTGCTCGTAAAGGTCCACCGATGGCGGTGCCGCCTCCTGCCCCAGCATTGGGAAGGTCGCGTTCAGTAACCACGCTGCCATAATCAAGCCCTTTTTCATCCCGGTTTTTGCGGCCAATTTAGCCGAATTTCGGGATGCGGGAAGGGTGCCTCTGTGATAAAAGAATTGTCGAGTACGGGGCGTAGCTTAGCTTGGTAGAGCGCGTGGTTTGGGACCACGAGGTCGGAGGTTCAAATCCTCTCGCCCCGATGAATTGTTTGGGCATCTGCCGCCTCAAACAGCATAGCCCAGGTTGGGAGCCAGCCGTTTTTCCACTGCGGCAACGGGTTCGCCACGGCGCTTTGCATAATCTTCAACCTGATCTCTCCCAATCTGACCGACGCCGAAGTATTTCGCTTCGGGGTGGGAGAAATAGAGGCCGCTGACACTCGACGGAGGATACATGGCGAATGATTCGGTGAGCGTTATGCCGGCTTGCTCTTCCGCGTTGAGCAAATTGAAGAGTGTTCGTTTTTCCGCATGATCGGGACAGGCCGGGTAACCGGCTGCCGGCCGGATGCCGCGATATTTTTCGCGGATTAAATCAGCGGGGGAAAGCTGTTCGTCGCGTCCGAAGCCCCAGGTAATTCTGGCTTGTTTGTGCAAATACTCCGCAAACGCTTCGGCCAGGCGATCTGCCAGCGCCTTGGTGAGAATGGCGCTGTAATCATCGTGCTGGCGTTGGAATTGTTCAGCCAGTTCATCCGCGCCGTGAATCGCGACGGCGAACCCGCCCAGATAATCCGCGAGCGCCGCCGCCTGGTCGCGGTCCCTGGGCGCGACGTAATCCGCCAGGCAATGGTTGCACTGCCCCGCCGGCTTTTCCATCTGCTGACGCAGGAAGTAAAATGTGGCAACCTTTCCCGAGCGCCTCTCGTCAGCGTAAATCTCAACGTCATCGCCCGCCGCGTTGGCCGGCCAGAACGCGTAAACGCCGCGCGCAATCAGCAAATCTTTCGCCGCGATCAGATCAAGCAGCTTCTGCGCATCTTCGAAAAGTTCGCGCGCTTGCGCGCCGATTGCCGGGTCATCCAAAATCGCGGGAAATCGACCGCGCAGCTCCCACGCGTGGAAAAACGGCGACCAGTCGATGTATGCGATCAGCGCTCGCAGCGGGAAAAAATCGTGTGGCTCATTTCGCGGCGCCGGATTCTTGCCGCCCGAGAGCATCCGCTTTTCGCCCTCGGGTGCTGCGCGGGAAGATCCCGCAACTCCGCCCGGAGCGTGAGTTTTCAAAACGCGCACGCCTAAAAACGACGGCTTTGGCGGAAGATAATTGCTCCAGTCGATCCGCGTGCGATTTGCGCGCGCCTCTGCGAGGCTGAGCAACCTTTTGGCCTGCGTTCTGGCTGCGTGTTCCCTGCGCAGGCGCTCGTATTCCTCGCGCGTCTGTTTGTCAAAATCGGCGCGCAGTTGTTCGTTCAGAAGCGAATTGACCACGCCTACCGCGCGCGATGCGTCCAACACATGCACCGTGCTTGCCCGATAGTGCGGGGCGATCTTTACCGCGGTGTGCGCCTTGCTCGTCGTGGCGCCGCCAATCAAAAGCGGGACGCGGAATCCTTCGCGCTCCATCTCCTGCGCCACATGCACCATTTCGTCCAGCGACGGCGTAATCAGCCCGCTCAGGCCAATGGCGTCGGCTTTCTTTTCGCGCGCCGTTTCAAGGATTTTTGCGGCAGGCACCATCACGCCCAGGTCGATCACGTCGTAGTTATTACACTGCAACACGACCGAAACGATGTTTTTCCCGATGTCGTGCACATCGCCTTTCACAGTCGCCATCACGATGCGCCCCTGCGGCTTGGCGCCGGCGGCTTTCTCCGCTTCCATGAACGGCATCAGATACGCCACGGCTCTTTTCATGACGCGGGCGCTTTTGACGACCTGCGGAAGAAACATTTTGCCCGAGCCGAACAAATCGCCGACCACGCTCATCCCGGCCATGAGCGGGCCTTCGATCACATCGAGCGGCCGCTTGCATTTTTGCCGCGCTTCCTCGGTATCGGCATCAATGTAATCGATGATGCCCTTGACCAGGGCGTGTTTCAGGCGCTCCTCGACGGGCTGGTTGCGCCACGCGTTGTCGGCAAGCGGGATTTTATCTTTTGCCCTGACCCGCTCGGCAAAATCGATCAGGCGCTCGGTTGCGTCGTCGCGCCTGTTCAACAGCACGTCTTCAACGCGCTCGCGCAGCTCCGGCTCGATCTCCTCATATACGGCGAGTTGTCCCGCGTTAACGATCGCCATGTCTAACCCGGCGCGGATGGCGTGAAAGAGAAACGCAGCGTGCATCGCTTCGCGCACGGTATTGTTTCCGCGGAAGGAGAACGAAATGTTGCTGACTCCGCCGCTGACACGAGCGCCTGGGAGATTGTTTTTGATCCACCGCGTAGCTTCAATGAAATCGATCGCGTAATTGCGATGTTCGTCCAGGCCGGTGGCCACTGTGAGAATGTTCGGATCAAAAATAATGTCGTTTGCCGGAAAATCGGCCTGTTGAGTCAGCAACCAGTAGGCGCGGGCGCAGATGTCGACCTTTCGCTGGAAATTGTCGGCCTGGCCCCGTTCGTCAAACGCCATCACGATGACGGCCGCGCCGTAGCGCCTGATCAAACGCGCCTGACGCAAAAATTCTTCCTCGCCATTTTTCAGGCTGATGGAATTCACCACCGCCTTGCCCTGCAGGCATTTGAGCCCCGCTTCGATCACACTCCATTTTGAGCTGTCGATCACAACGGGAATGCGCGCGATCTCCGGTTCGCTGCCGATCAGATTCAGAAAGCGTACCATGGCCCCTTCCGAATCGATCATGGCCTCGTCCATGTTGACGTCGAGCAGGTTGGCGCCGCCTTGCACCTGTTGGCGCGCCACGGCCAGAGCTCCTTCAAAATCTCCCGCCAGAATGAGCTTCGAAAACTTTGGCGAACCAGTGATGTTGGTTCGTTCGCCGATAATGACAAGACCGAGCTCGGGCGTGACCTTCAGTGGTTCGAGGCCAGCAAGTTGCAATGCGCCGGCGTCGCTCGCGTTTTGAGCGAGCCGGTGCTGATTGTGTGATGTTGCCTTCGCAACAGCGCCGGAAGAGGCGGGCGCGGCCCGAGGCTTGCAATTGCTCACCGCACGGGCGAGCGCCCGAATATGTTCCGGCGTCGTCCCGCAACATCCTCCCACAATATTGAGCCAACCGTTCGCCGCCCATTGCGCGACTTTTGGCGCAAATGTCTCGGGAGTCTCGGGAAATCCAGTCGGCGAAAGCGGATCGGGCAAACCGGCATTGGGATATGCGCTCACGTAAAACGGAGCGACGCGCGAAAGCTCTTCGATAAAAGGCGCCATTTCCTCCGGACCCAACGCACAGTTGAGCCCTATGGCGAGCGGTTCAGCGTGGGCGATCGAAATCAGGAACGCTTCCACGGTCTGGCCGCTCAGGTTTCGCCCCGATTTGTCGATCACGGTTCCAGAAATCAGGAGAGGAATCTTGCGCCCGGCCTCCTCGAGCACCTCGGAAATAGCGAACAGCGCCGCCTTTGCGTTCAGCGTGTCAAAGACAGTCTCCACCAGCAGCGCGTCCACGCCGCCTTCCACCAAGGCCCTGGCCTGCTCGCAATAGGCCTGCTTGAGTTGATCGAAGGTCACGGCACGAAACGCCGGATCGTTTACGTCCGGCGAAATTGAGGCGGTCACCGGCAGCGGCCCGATGGATCCCGCAACAAACCGCTCTCTGCCGTCCTTGCCGGCCACGCGTTCGACCGCGCGGCGCGCAATGCGCGCGGCAGCCAGGTTTACCTCGCGCGTTAACGCCCGCAGCTCGGCATCGTCCACCACGCGCTGGAAAAATTGCTGATCTTTTCGGCCGTTGTGCGCGACACCCGTGAAAAGAAAATCGTGCAAGCCGATGGTGGTCGCGCTGAATGTGTTGGTTTCGATGATGTCGGCGCCGGCAGCCAGGTACCTGGCGTGGATCTCCTCGATGATCTGCGGTTGCGTCAGGTTCAACAATTCCAGGCTGCCCTTTAGATCCTTGCCTTTCCAATCGGCAAAACGCCGGCCCCGATAATCGGCCTCGGACAATCGGTAGGCCTGGATCATGGTGCCCATGGCGCCATCCAGCAGGACGATGCGCTGGCGCAGCAGCGTTTCCAGAGGATGAAGACCGTCTTTCTTCATGATGAGCCCGCAAACTAAACGGCGTTTCCCGGGCTGATCAAGGAACAAATTAACGCATCATGATGCGTAGATGCGTTGTGGGGACACGCCGGCAGGTGCCGGCGCTAAATGAGACGCGCCGCGCGTGGTCGCCGCCCGCGAGCGCGTGCTTGAGGATACGCTCGCGGATCGCCGCAGCGACCGAGCCGATAGCGTTCCTCTCCCTTACGGAGCAATGCGATCGGTCAGCGTATCAGTGTGAAAATCGACGTGCTCACGCAATCGGGACCAGGGACTGTTTTTCCTGGCGGTTTCCATCACCGCGACCTTCTCGCCCGCGGCGAAGTCATCCCATGAATTGTAACGGGCAATGGTGAGGAACGTCCATCCAGCGCCTTCGAGATGTTGCATCAAGACGTTGCCTGCGCTCGTGTCGCCAAATCCGCTGGGCGTTTCACTGAGCATCTTTTCCAGTTGTTCGCGATGGCCGGGAGCAGGGCGGTAGCAGGAAACGGAGTAAACGGCGCTCGCTGAACCGGAGGCCGATTCGCCAGCGATACCCATGGCGCGGCTGAATTCCTCCCACGAAGGCCCGTTCACAAAGGTATCGGTATGCCACGCGCTCAGGTCGCGTTTATCCGGGGGAACGGCAGTCCCTGCGGCTTCCACAGTTGCCTTCGGACCGATGTGCGTAATAAGCAGATAATCCCAGGCGTCGCCATCCTGATGGCGAAGCAGAATAAAATGTTGCGGCGCTTCTGCACCGGGATTTGGCGTTTTAAGCCAGTCGCCCAGCTGGGCTGCTTTGCCAAGAGCGGCCTTGGTGAAATGGAGGTGGTAAACGTCGGTTCGTTTGCCGGCTCCAGCGGGCGCGGCTGCGCGCTTCTCGTCGGGAGCCGCCTTGGGTGTCTCTTGTGAGAGCAGCGCGGTGGAAGCCAGCGCCGTGACTAGCGCGCCGGCCATAATAGCGGGGATTGATTTCATGGTGATTTTTTCTTTCTGATTTTAAGGTTGAACGAGAGATCGTTCGAGTTTCGTGCAGCCAAACCTGGCCGACTTGCATGAGAGCGCGCACGCTTCGTTGTGTTTCTGCCGGCAGGTATGTCCGCGTACCGCGGGCGCAAGTCAAAGTTTATTTCCGAATTATTTTCGCGCGGGTGCTCCCGCTTCAGCTTGACAGGCCGGTTCGCCGAGAATCACAACTACAACCAGACCGTGGAAGCGCTGCGACTTTTTAGGGACTTAAACCGCGTCCAGCGACACACGTTTCTGGCCTGTTTTTTGGGCTGGACGCTGGACGCCTTTGATTTTTTCCTGCTGACGTTTGTGATCGCGCCGATGGCGCGCGATTTCGGGACCAGCATCGCCGAGTTGAGCTATGCCATCACCGTTACGCTCGCCATGCGACCCGTAGGCGCATTTGTTTTTGGCCTGCTTGGAGACCGGTTTGGCCGTCGGGTTCCTCTGATGGCGGACATCGTTTTTTATTCGGCGATGGAATTGCTCACGGCATTTTCGCCAAATTACACCTGGTTGCTGATCTTTCGCGCGCTGTATGGCATCGGGATGGGCGGCGAATGGGGTTTGGGTGCGTCGCTGGCGATGGAGTGCTTGCCGACGCAGAGTCGG
>Ga0209810_1001734_pt1 | contig 30608 bp, 20 predicted proteins | sample Coa_R1_7_FD_187159 | JGI IMG/M metagenome (GOLD analysis project Ga0209810, IMG submission 187159) | Surface soil microbial communities from Centralia Pennsylvania, which are recovering from an underground coalmine fire - Coalmine... | ecosystem: Environmental > Terrestrial > Soil > Unclassified... | reverse complement strand
GGCGTCGAGCGTCCAGCCGAGCTGCGCCATCTTCGCATTGAATCCCGCGAGCGAGGTGACGTTCTGATCGCCGAGCGGGTCGGCGGTCGGATCGGCGTACCAGCCGCACACGACGTACGCGAGCGGCCCGGCGATCTGCGCGTCGGCGATCGTCCCGTCGTAGAAGCCGAGGCGGTTCACGACGTTGTCGTAGTAGCCGGCCCACGAGAGATCGCCGTGCCCGAGCGCGGTGAGCGCGTTCACGACGTCGGGCGCGGCGCCCGTCTCGGTGAACGCGTCGAGGTCGACGACGGCGGGCGGCTCGCCGCCGGCGAGCAGCACCCAGCCGCGCACCGCGCGGCGCGTCAGCACGTTGCCGGGCGAGATGCGCAGCACGAGCCAACGATCGGGGATCGGCGGAAACTGCGCGGCGTTGCTCGCGGCGTCGGCGGTCCCCGCGGTCAGCCCGTTCGGCAGATACCAGTGCAAGTACGCACCGCGCCCCCGCGGCGCGGGCAGGTTCGTGAACGGCGGCGGCATGAGACCCGCCGCCGGCGTCGTGCCGTTCGCGGCGTGATCCGCTTTCGGCGGGACGGTCATCGCCGTCGCCGCCCACGTCAGCGTCGCGTCGCGCACCATCAGCACGTCGAGCTCGATCGGGACGAGCACGCGCGGCGTGCGCACCAGCGGAGGGAACCAGCTCTTCGCGACGCGCGGCGTGATACCGTGCGCCGTCGCGAGCGAGACGAGCACCGGGTCGGCGCCGAAACCGGTTCGCACGGCGGTCATCGGAGCAGCTCCGTGACGGCGTCGCGGACCTGCTGCTGCGTGATGACGCTCGCCACCGCATACTTCGGCACGAACGCGCCGTCGCCGTGCCGCAGCGGCGAGCGTGCGTTCTGGAAGCGCTGACGCCACGGCAAGTTGAGCAGCTCGATCGCGAACGCCGCGCTTCCCGTCTGCGGAACGAGCTTCGGATCGCCGAGCTGATCTTGATACAGCCGCCGGCGCAGCGCCGAGACGTCGACGACGCGATGGCCGCCCGCCCGCATCGGGACGGGGACGGACGCCGCGCCTTGCTCGAGCTCGCCGCTGGCTTCGTGACGGTCGAGGAAGAACGTCGTCTCGTCGTTCGTGTTCACGCCGAACTGCACGCCGTGATGCGGCTCTTCGCACCAGACGAGCTGCGGGATCCCGTCGAAGAGCGCAAGCAGCACCGACGGCGACAGCAGCTCCAGGCGCAGGGTGCGGAGCTGCACCGCGTCCGCGTTCGCGCTCCACTGCCGACCTTCGGGCGAGTCGAGGTTTCCGGGCGAGGGCGGGACGATCTCGCTGAACGCGCGCACGTCCATCGACGGCCAGCCGGAGACCGCGGCGGAGCGCAGCAGGAAGCCGGTAACGATCCCGGCCGGCCCGCCGCCGTCCTGCGCCGGCCGCGGCAGCCCGCGCTGCAGCACGCGCACGACGCGCTCGGTGAGGTCGAGCTGCGCCTGCACGTCCGGCGAATGCGCCTGATGATGCGCCTGCTCGCGCGTGCCGATCTTGCCGACCGCGATCGCGCCGTCCACGAGCCGGTCCGTCCACGACCGGTCGACGTAGAAGAACCGGATCGACTCGTTCGGCAGCAGCCGCGCGTCCGGCACGAGGTAGTCGAACGGCACGCCGATCAGGAGCCGCAGGTGCGCGAGGAACATCTCCATGTACGGCGGCATCGTCGACTCGGGGACGCTCGCGTCGATCTGCTCCTTCGCAACCATCCGTTCGCGCAGCGCCGCCGGGTTCGTGATCGAAGCGATCCGCACGTCACTGTCCTCCGAGCGTCGTCACGGCGTTCGCCCGCGCCGCGTCGCGCGCGGCGGCGAGCCGTTCCAGCCCCGCGGTGTCCGCGGCGACCGCGCCGAGCGTCGTGTCGACGCGCGCCGTCTGCGGCGGCGGCTTCACCACCGCACCCAGCGTCCCCGGATCGGCGCCGAGCAGCGCCGACGCCGCCGCGGCGGACGACAGGTTCCACGCGGCGGCGAGGTTGCCGGGATCGAGACCCGGCGCGTTCGCCGTCTTGCCGATTCCGTACGGATCGCCGAGCGGCGGCGCGCTGCGCACGACGGCCGCCGCCGCCGCGTTCGCCGCGATCGGCGCGACCGGCGTATGCAGCCTCTCCGCTTCGCTCGCCGGCAGATCGAGCGGGAGCTTCGTCGAGATCGCGCCGATCGTGTCCGCCCGCGCGGACTGCTTGTACGATTCACGGCGCCAGCGCATCACCGCTTGCGCGAAGCGCGCGTCGGCGGCGGCGAGCAGACGCCCGGCCTCGAACGCGGCGGCGTACGAGACGTCCTCGCCGCCGGTCTCCGGCGTCGCACGCCGCGCCTGATCGGCGCTGTGATACGGCCCCAGCGCGTCGCGGGTGAGATCGTATTGCACGAGCGGACCGCGGTACCACACCTGCTCCTCCGCGCCGAGGCGGTCTTGCAGCGTGAGCTGCAGGTGGCCGGTGTCGGAGAGCGCCGGATGTCCCGGCTCGGCGACCGTGCCGAACATCGCGTCGTCGAGGTTCTGCATCAGCTCGCGGAACGTCCCCGGCCCTTCGCACGTGAACTGCCAGCTGGTCAGCGCGACGAGCCGCGCGCGGAGCAGCGGGACGAAGCCGATCGGCGAGCGGATCGTCGAACCGAACGTGTGCACCGGCGCTTCGCTCAGCCCGAAGATCGGGTTCGGCAGCACGTCGACCGGCACGTTCCCGACCGCGGCGGCGCCGTTCGAGCGAATCGGCGTCGCGGCGGTGCGCACGGGCGGATTCACCGGCGGACGCGGCCCCGGCGGCTGCTGCTCCGGCGTCTTCCAGACGGACTGCACGAGATCGGAACGTTCTTCGAGCGACACGAGGATCGCGCGGCACTGCGCGTTCGGCGGCGGCAGCCGGTTCGCGACGACGACCGAATAGTAGCCGTCGCCGCCGGCGGTGTTCAGCTCGCGATCGTCGACGTTGACCCAGCGCGCGTGCGCGAGCAGCGCGAGCTCCTCCAGCGACGGAAGGATCGCGCTCAGCAGTCCGATCGACGTCTCGACCGCGTCGCACGTCACGTGCAGCGGGCTGCCGAGCCGCTCGAACACGTCGGCCGGAACCGCCTGCTGCAGCGGGATCCCGCGCAGCAGCGTGTACTCGCCTTCGACGAAGACGAGCAGCGCGACCCAGGGGATCGGCGCGTCGAGCGGCGGCGGATCGCCGTCGGCGCGCGCGGGGAGCGGAATCTTCACTTCGGGATCGAGCGCGCGCTCCCACGGCAGCGTGCGCCGCGAGAGCACGATGTGCGGCAGATCGTCCTGAAAGGAACCGTGTCCGTTCGAGGGCGGGAACGTGCCGGCGACCATCGCCTGCGGGACGCTGAAGCGCGGGCCGACGACGTCGAAATAGCGCTGCTGCGAGAAGCTCTGCTGCGTCGGTCCGTACGTGACGCCGGTCGTCGCGGTGAGACGGTACGAACCGTCGTCGAGCGGCGGCGTCACGGCGTCGAACAGGTACATCTGCCCTTTCGGCGGCGGCTGCGTCATGCGTGCGCTCCCGGTGCGTAGCTCGCGGTGACGGTGCCGCCCGGCGCGAGCGGTCCGTCGGTGACGAAGTTGTCGGGGATCCCGCCGTGCAGCGCGGTCGCCCACTCGAGCGCGGTCCCCGCGACGCCGGCGACGCCGGCGAGCGTCCAGCCCGCGCTGCCGGCGACCGACACGACGACCGGCGGCGCGCCGTCGTCGTGCGCAGCGAGATCGTACAGCAGCAGCCGGCGGTTCCCCGCGCTCACGCGCTGCGGCGGGGTCGCGAGCGTCGCGCCCGTCACGCCGATCGCGAGATCGGCCGTCTGCGGCGCGCCGGCGTCGGCGCCGTCGAGCGCGATCAGCACGACGCCAATCGAGGCCGGCAGCGTCGTCTCGACGCCGATCTGTCCGGCGACGACGTCGCGGGCAAGCGCGGTGCCGTTGCTCGCGCGCTGACGGTTGCGGCTGGTCGCGTGCGGGCGCGCCACGCGCAGCGTCGACCCGCGTGCCGCGAAGCGCGACGGGCCGATCTGCATCAGCGTGCTCCCGCTCTGCCAGCCGACCGCCGCCGTGGCGCCGGCGGGCGCGTATGCGGTCGTCAGCGCACCGAACGCCGGCGGCGGGAGCGTGGCTCCCGGGGGCGCCGCGCCGAGCGCCTGGACGAGCACCATCTCGGCGTTCTCGGGGATCGGACGCGGGGGGCTCTGCGCGGCGGCGAGCTCGACGTCGCTCAGCACGCCGCCCGCGCGGTCGGTGCACACGATCCGCACGCACCCGTCGCCGGCGAACGTGAACGTCCCGCCCCCGTTCGCGAGCTCCCACAGGTGCGCGGCGCCCGCGCCGAGCGTCACGCCGCCGCCGACGAGATCCGCGGCCGCCTTCGCGAGCGTCTGCTGGTGCGCCGGCCCGGTCGCCGCGCCGAGGTCCGCGTTGCGGATCGCGCGCGGGCGCTGCGCCGCCGTCGTCGGCCGCGGCGCGTTCGCCGCCGGCACGACGAGCAGCCGCGCACCCGCCACCGCCGCGGGCGACGGCGGAATCGTGCGCGGCGCGCGCGCGAGCGTCGCTTGCGCGAGCGTCGTGACCGACGTGCGGGCCGCCGGCGGCGCATCGGCGACCGGGAGCGGGATGGCCTGCAGCATCGCGCGCAGCCGCGGCCCCGAGAGCAGCACCGGCGCGACCGGCGGAAGCGGCGCGGCGAGGTTCGGCGGCGGAAGCCCGACCGGCTTCATCGTCAGCCCGGTGGTGATCGGCGCGACGAGCGGCGGCGCGCTGCGCGCCTGCGCGAGCGCGCTCGTCGCGAGCGGCGCGAGCCCGCGCAGCGGAAGCCCGAACGCGAGGCGGTTCAACGCGAAGACGCCGTCGCCGCTGAGGATCGTTTTCCCGGCCGCGAGCATCGACGCGGACGGCGCGCCGGCGATCGACGCGGCCAGGGCCGCGGCCGCGGCGCCGTACGCCTGCAGCGTCGCGGAAACGAACGCGGTCGTCGCGAGCGGCAGCGGCAGCGCGTCCTGCGGCAGATCGGCGACGAGCGTCGAGATCGGGATCAGCGCGCTCTGACCGGTGAAGACGACGTGCGCGTCGACCGCGAGCCCGGCGAGCGCCGAGATCGTGCGCGCCGCCGCGGGCAGATGCTGCGGATCGACCCAATGCCACGTCGCTTCCGGGAACGGCCCGTTCACCGGCACGATCGTGAAGTGATCGGCCGCGTCGCTCAGGACCGCCGCGTTCCACGAGCCGTCGTTCGCGCGCTGTTCGAGGGTGAGCCGGTGCGCGCTCGTCACCGCGATCAGATCCATCGGCGCGACGTCGAGCGCGTTCAGGCCGCCGATCGGATTCGCCGACGCGCCGTTGACGAAATCGTTCGTCGACGTCGCCGGCATCCGCGTCGTCGTCGCGAAGGCGAACTCGATCCCGACCTGCCACGGCTGCGCCTCGGTCCCCGGCTGGGGCTGCGCGCCCGGCGGGTCCGGCGTCAGCACGCCCTTCGAGAACTGCAGCGAGACGGCGGTGCCGTCGGCGTCGCCGGCGGTCAGATACTTCCCGGCGAACACGTTCCAGTCCGTGATGTACGGCGGCGGCTGCGGCGGGTCGCCGAACGAGACGGTGATCGTGGTGACGTACGCGTCGATCGACGCGGTGCCGTGGAACGGCGGGCCGGCGATCGCCAGCTGCGCGCCGACCGAGATCGTGATCCCGATCGTGACGCAGCCGAAGAAGCATACCTCGATGTCGAGCGACGCCCCGATCTCCACGCCGATGTCGAACTCGTAGGCGAACGGATCCCACGAGATCAGGAAGTCGAGATACGCGTCGAACCACGCGCTCACCGGGCCGATGCTCGCCGTCGCGCTGAGGGAGCCGCCCGCCATCACGCACGAGTCGGTCAGCGCGAAGTAGCAGCCGCCCTTGATGACGACGAGATCGCCGACGCTCCACTGGAAGCCGAGGCGCGGCACGTCGGGGAACTCCGCGGGCTTGCTGAACGCCGGATTGTAGCCGCCCAGCGTGAGGACGAACTGTCCTTCGGAGAACCACGCGAAGAACGCGAAGCCGCCGGTGAGCCGGCAATCCGGGCTGAAGAGGTACGAGTTGTCGGTGAGCTGCGCCTGGACCGACAGCACGTTCTCTTCCGAGTTGTAGCGCGCTTTGAGCGCCAGCTCGACGCTCACGAGCGCGACGTCTTCCGAGGGCAGCGCCATCCGCGCGATCCCGAGCACGTCGATCTCGAAGCCGCGGTCGAGCGCGATCGCGACGATGACCGTGCTGTCGATGAGCGCGAACGTCGTGAAGCGCACGCCCGCCGCGATCCAGAACGCGCCGCGCCGGGGCGGGATCGCCGTCCCCATCGACATCAGCGCGTTCATCGGATCGTTCGCGAGGCTCGAGTCGTCGATCGCGTCGACGAGGATGAACGAGTCGATCGCGTTCAGGTCGGTCGGCACGTTGAGCGCGCGGTTGTAACCGAAGCCGCCCCCGAGCCCGATCACGAACGCGAACGGCGGACCGCCGAGCGGGACGCCGACCGAGACGAACATGAACAGCGAGGTGTAGCCGCCCTGCGCGTCCGACGGGCGCGCGTACGAGCCGACGACGGTGAGCCCGATGTCCTCGATCGTCGCCGAGAGCATCCCGTCGTACTCGACCGGCGGCCCCGGGTTCTTCCGCAGCCCGCCGGCGATCTCGATCGGATCCTCGCTGTACGACACCGCGAGTCCCTGAAGGTCGAGCGACCAGCGGTCGGGCTGGAGCACCGCCGAGAGCGGGATGCTCGCGGCGAGCTCGACGACGCTCACGTCGAGTCCGGCGATCTTCACCTCGCCGTCGATGCCGAGCACGACGACGTTCGTCCCTTGCACCGCCAGATCGATCTGATCGACGTACACGGGGCCGAAGCTCGCGTGCACCGGGATCACGACGGCGCCGTTGGTGCCGGCGAACTGGATCGAGAACGAGCCGTCGAGATCGTAGACGATCACGTCGACGCCGGGATTGACCGGCGCGCCGTCGCCGCCGCTCGAACCGTCGGAGCCGAGCAGGCTCGCCGCGACCGGGTTGCTCGACGAGGCGGCGTCGAGCTGGCCGAGCGGGAGCCCGAGCGCGTCGATCTCGAGACCGCCGCCGAGGCCGGAGATCGCGCCGCTCGCGAGCAGCACGTCGAACGCCGCGTACGCGTCGACCGCGCCGAGACGGAAGCCCGACTCGTTCAGCAGCGGCGCGTCGCCGCCGCCGGCGAGCCCGGCGCCGAGCCCGCGCGCGAACAGCTCCGGCGCGAACCGCACGGCGGAGCCGCTCACGTCGAACAGATACACCGTCACGCCGGCGTCCGGTCCGAGCCACGTCGCGGGCGCGCCGAACAGCAGCGAGATCTCCGGCGAGTCGCCGGCGTTCAGCGGGATCGCGCCGGTGAGCCGGACGCCGATCTTCCCGGCGTCGTCGACGAACGCCAGCGTGAGCTTCGGCGAATCGGCGAGCGCGATCGAGACCGGAGCGACGGCCTGCAGCACGCCGGCGAGGATCGCGTCGACGCCCGGCAGCGGCGTCTTGAGCGCGTACGTCGGCGGCGGCCCGGCGCCGCCGGTGATGAGGTTCGCGCTCGTGAGGATGCGCTCGATCGTCGGTCCGCCGCTCCACGCCGGCGAGGTGAAGCTCGCTCCCGTCGCGCCGATCAGCAGATCGGCGACGAGCGGGATCGCGTACGCGCTCGCGAGCGCGGCCCCCGCGTTCGACCCGGCGACGACCTTCGCGGCGGGGAGCAGCTGCACCGAGAGCGTCGTCGCGGTCCCCGCGCCGAGGGGCAGAAACGCGAGCGACGCCGTCCCGCCGGTCACGCCGAGCGCGGCCTGCGGGACCGTCGCGATCCCGAGCGCGCTCAGCGAAACGCCGAGCGCCGCGTCGAGCACGAGCGAACCGTTCGCGTAGCCCGCGGTCACCGTCGTCGCGACGGGCGCGTTCGCCAGCGCGACGCCGGTCGCGCCCGCGGAGATGGTCGGCCCGGCGCCGTCCCATCCGACCGCCACCGTCACGCCGCCCGTCCCGATCGCGGCGGGGAGCGGATAGCTCCACGCGATCGTGTCGCCGGCGAGCGCGATCGCGCCGGGAAGCGCGCCGTGCAGCGGCGAGGACGGATCGTCGAAGAACGCGACGAGCGCGTTGAGGAACGCGGTTCGCGCCGTGCTCTCGAGCGTCGAGAACCACGTTCCGCTCAGCAGCGCCTCGAGCTGCGATGCGTGCGCGGCGAAGCCGCCGCCCGCGTCGTAGAGATCGAGCGCGCTCGCGACGTCGAGCGCGAGCGTGCGCAGCGCGCCGGCCGGGATCGCGCCGGCGAGCGCGTCGAGCGCTTGCGGCAGGAGCGCCTCCGCGGCGCCGGCGAGCGCGCCCGCGCCGGAGAACGTCGGCAGCAGCTGGATCGGCGCGACGCCGCCGGGCGAGACGGTGAGCGTGATCCCGCCCGGTCCGACGCCGAACGCGATCGACACGTTCGGCCAGGTCCCCGCCGGGAGCGGGACGCCGATCGCAATCGTCCCCGCGGGCGCGAGATGCCGGCTTTCGTCGACCGAGACGCCGGCCAGGATCGAGAGCACGCCGCCGAGCGGCGCGCTCGTCGCGAGCGAGATCGTCGTCGGGCGTGCGCCGCTCGCCGCGAGCGCGAAGCCGCCGGGGAGCGCAGGCAACGTCGCCAGCAGCGCCGACACTTTCGCCGGATCGAGCGCGTTGCCGTCGCCGAGCGCGTCGCTGCGCACGATCCACGCACCGGGCGAACGCAGGAATGCGAGCAGCCCCGACACGCGGTATCCGGGCCCGAGCAGCGAGGACACGAGCGCCGAACCCGCCGTCGACACGAGCAGATCCGGGACCGCCGCGGCGAGCGCCGCCGCGACCGTCGACGCGCTGGGCGGCGGGACGAGCTGCAGCGACGGGATCTCGGGCGGGATCGCCAGCGTCACGGTGCCGTTCGCCACGGTGAACGTCGCCGGTCCGGCGACGAGGGTCGCGCCGATCTGCGGCGTCGCCGCGGGAAGCTGGAGCGCGACGGAGAGCTGCGCCGTGACGCCGTTCGCCGGCGCGAGACCGTTCCCGGTGGTGCGAACGCCGAACGCGGCGGGCGACGTCGTGACGAACGCTTCGAGCGGCAACCCGCCGAGCGCGATCGCGACGCCGCCGTTCGGCGATGCGGCGAAGCCGGGGACGCCGACGTTCGCGGCGGCGAACGCCGCGCTCGCCTTCGGCGCGAGATAGCCGAGCGGATCCACCGCGAGCGCGTGCAGCGCATCGGCGGACGCGCCCGCGCTTCCGTCCACGGCGACGGTCACGATGCCGAGCGCTTGCAGCGCCTGCACGACCGCGCCGAGCGAGGTCGACGCGGCCGGCGGGGTGCTCGCGATCGAGGCGAACACGCTCCCGAGCGCGTTCTGCATCAGCGCGTCGCCCCACGCGATCGCGCCGGCGGTCGCGCCGTGATACGCCGCATCGTGCAGCGTGACGAACGGCGTCGCGGTGACCGCGCCGTTCGCGCTCAGCGTGACGCCGAGCTCCGCGCTGCGCACGCGCACGTCGAGCGGCGCGGCGCCGAGTCCGGCGAACGAGAGCGGTCCGCCGGCGAGCCATCCGCCGGGCTGCGCGAGCGCGACGCGGACGGTCAGCGCATGCGCCGGACGCGCCGGCTCCGCCGCGCCGTTCGCGAGCGCGACGCGTCCCGCGTCGACGCGCACCGCGGCGTCCGCTTCGATCGAACCGCCGCTGCCCAGCGGCAGCGACGCGCGCACGCCGAACGCGAGGTGCGTCGGCGCCGCGGCGGTGTACGCGCTCGCCGCCGCCGACGCGGCGCTCTTGAGCGCGCCGAGCAAATCGGCGCCCGCGGCGGCGATTCGTCCGCCGAGCGCGAGCGCCGGCACGCCGCCGGTGTCGGTGCTCGCCGCGCCGGCGAAGTCGCCGACGGGATACGGCGCTGCGACGGGCAGCGCGCCGGCGGACGCGGGCGGCCGATAGCCGTCGATCGCGCCGAGCAGATGCTGCAGCGCGTCGTGCAGCGCGCCCGTCCCGGCGCCGCCGGGGAACATCGTCGCGAGCGCGCGCAGCGCCTCGCCGGTCGCGGGATCGGTCAGCGGCGTGAGCGGCGCGCCGCCGTGCGGCGTCCCGAGCGTGACCAGCCCTTTCACGGACGCAGCGTTGGCGGCGGCGTACGCGCGCGCGGCGAGGCCCGCCGTCGAGTGCGCGACGAGGATCACGGCCGCGCCCGGCTTCAGCGCGGCGATGCGCGCGAGAACGAGCCCGATCTGCGCGACGAGGGAGGCGACGTTGCCGGCGCCGTCGTCCTGCAGCTCGGCCGTGTAGTAGTCGGCGACCGCGGTGACGCCGCGCAGATCGACCGACGCCGGGGCGACTCCGGGTACGCGCAGATCGAGATCGGCGTTCGCGTTCGTGATCCCGGGATGCGCCACTTCGGCGAACGCCAGCAGCGCGCTCCACGCGGTGCGGTCGGCGAACGCCGGCCCGAGCAGCAGGATCGCGCGCGACGTTCCGGGCGCGGCCCACGCGTCGGCCTGCGCGACGATTTGCGCGATCGCCGAGGCGTCTCCGGGCTGCAGATGGTGCGCCGCCGATATCTCGGTTCCGCTCGTCCACGTTCCGCCCGTCGGGATCTGCGAAGCGAACGGCACCACGCCGTCGCCGGCGTCGAGATGATCGGAAAGGTTCTTCAGCGCGGTCGCGAGCGCGCCGGCACCGAGCGACGGCGCGATCGGCGGCAGGTAGCGGCTCGCCGCCGTGAACGCCGCGGTGAACGACGGAAAGTCTGCGGCGGCGGCGAGCGCCGCGCTCGCGAGCGCGGCCGTGCTGGGCGGACCGTCGGGCTCGAGCCACACGAGCCCGCTCGCCGCGCCGTCCGCCGCGCCGAGCGGGACGAGCCACGGATCGTCGTACGTCCCCGATCCGCTCGCCGGCGGCGGCGCGGCGGCGAGATCGCCGGGGAGCGTCCCGGCGCCGAGCGACGCGAGCCATGCGGCGAGCGGCGTGGCGAAGTCCGCGCCGCTCGCCGACACGCCGCTCGCGACCGACGCGAGCCATGCGCGCAGCGCGCCGAGCGGATCGGAGAACAGCGATCCCGGGCCGCTCGGATCGCCGATCACCGGCAGATCGCCGGGCAGACCCGGGATCCCGCGCGTGCAGCCGAGCAGCGCCGCGAGCGCGAGCCCCGCGCTTCCGAGCTGCGTCGCCGCGCCCTGCTCGAGCAGCGCGAGCACGACGCTTTCGAGCTGCGCGACCGAGATGCCGAGCGTGGCGGCGGGATTCGTGAGATCGAAGCCGGGCGGGAACGGGAACGCGAGCGCCGGGATCGTGACCGTCCCGGCCGGCGTCGTTATCGCGAGCCCCGCGATCGACGCCGCGACGACCGGCGCGCTCCCCACCGAGACGTCGAACGTCGCGTCGATCGACGTCGCGTGCAGCGTGATGCCGCCGATCGCCACGTCCGTGCCGAGCGTCAGCACGATCTCGGCGTGATAGCCGCCGAGCAGCGCGACCTCGCTCGATCGGACGGCGGGAAGGTCGATGCCGAGCAGCTCGGCGGTGAACGACGCCTCGAGCGGCGCGTCGGCGCCGTCGAGCCGCAGCCCGATGCGCAACAGCTGCGGATCGCCGGCGTTCCCCGACGTCTGCGCGTTCCACGCGACGAGCTGCAGCGCGAGCGGCCCGCTCGAGGCGATCGTCGCCGACCACGGCGTCGCCGGCGTGCCGTTCCCGGCGACGGACCCGGCGAGGCCGAGCAGCGCGACCAGCTCGCCGAAGTACGCCGGCCACGGATGCGCGGCGCTCAGCAGCGCGGCGCGATGCAGCGCCGCGAGCGCGGCGGTCGGATGCGTCGCGAACTTCAGCGGATCGACGAGCGCCATCGCCGGATCCGCGGCCGGCTCGACGAGTCCCGCGAGCGCCGCGAGGTGCGTCCCCGCCCCGGCGTTTCCCAGCGCGGCGAGGACGGCGGCGTTGACGCCCGCCGACAGCGCGGTCTTCGCGTTCGTCAGGTCGATCGTCGGATACGTCGTTCCGCCGAGCGCGACGTTCCGCATCTGCAGCGACGGAAGGAGCGACGCGCCGTTCCACTCGAGCCCCGCGACGATGGCGTCGAGCGAGAACGCGGGCCCCGGCGCGATCAGCGGCTGCGACGGATCGCCGGGCGCCGCGACGGCGAGTGAGGCGGCCGGGACGGCCGACGGCGACGCCGCGCCGGCGAGCGGCAGCGAGAACAGCGTGACGCTCGCATCGACGCGCGCCGGCGCACCGGCGCCCGGCGCGAGCGAGACGCCGACCCGTGTTTGGAGCTCCGGCGTGACGCCGTCCGCGGCCGTCGTGTGCGCGAACGCGAGGTCCACCGACGACGACGCGTTCGGCGAGATCACCGGCAACGTCCACACCGTGCTGCCGGACGTCGTCGCGACGACCGGCGCCGTCACGCCGAGCAGCCCCGCGACGTGCTCGAGCCATGTCTGCATCGGCGGCGGCGAGCCGGCGACGAGCGCGCGCAGCCACGCCGTCAGCGCGCTCGGATCGCTCGCGATCGTCGCGAACGGGAACGCGGGGACCGAGCCGTCGAGCCCGAGCAGCGGGATCAGGTGCGTCGCGAGCGCGGCCGCCTCGCCCGTCGCTCCGCCCGCGATCTGCTGCAGCTTCTCGCGCACGAGGCCGAGGACGAGCTGCGTCGCTTCGGCGCCGGCGTTCTGCGGATCGAGCGTCACGTCGTGCGCACCGTGGCCGTCGAGATCGAGGCCGTGCAGCACAACGACGACGTCGGCGACGACCGGGCTCGCGAGCGGCGCGAAACGGAGCGCGAGCGAGATCGCGTCGAGCGCGATCGCGTGCGCCGGCCTGGTCCACTCCAGCGCGACGGCGAGCGTGAGCGTCAGCGGCCCGGCCGCGCTTCCCGCGATCGCGTCGAAACCGGCGGCCGAGAGGCGCGCGATCGGCAGGCGGAACAGCAGCGACGCGCCAGGCGTCCCGCCGCCCCGATACGCGCCGCCGATCCCGATCACGATCGTCGGATCGGCCGAGTCGTCGACGATCGCGTACAGGTTTCCGTGCGGCTGCGCCCCGAGCAGCGGGTGCCATTTCTCCTGCGGCGGCGCGCCGGCGACGTCGTCCGGCGGCGCGATCCGATCGAGCAGATCCAGGACCGCCGCACGCTGCGTCGCGTCGGTGAGGATGCTCTCGAGGCGCTGCAGCGGATCGCCGAACCACGACGCGTCGAGATTGCCCGACGCGTCGATCAGCCCCGCCGCTTTGCCGACGCCGGTCAGGAGGGGACCGAGCAGCCCGGCGACGTTCACGCGGCGCTACGCGATCGTCGGAGCCGCGCCGGCGACGAGGGTGAGGTTGCCGCCCGCGATCGCAAGCCCGCGCGGCGCGAGCCCGCGCTCGGCGGCGTGGTCGTTCGCGAGCGCGAGCATCGCGCTCCACGCCGCGGACCGGACCGCGGCGCCCCAGCGCGAAGCGAGGAGCGCGTTGCCGCGCGGATACGCGTCCGTCGCCGCGACGAGCGTGCCCTCCGCGCTCGTTCCGAGCGCGAACGCGACGACGAGCGGCGTGCGCCCCGTCTGATCGGTCTCGAGATCGATCGACACGAGCAGCGTCTGTCCGACGATCTGCGTCGCCGTGCTGTCGAGGTGAACGAGAACCTCGTCGCCGCGATCGACCCACACGACCGCGCTCGGCGCGCCCGCCGCCGGCGACGATCCGTCGGCCGGCGCACCGGCCAGACGCGGCGCGAGGAAGCCGGCGACGGCGCTCGCGCCGACGGTGTCGGGGATCGCCGGCGGCGGCTGCGACGTCGTGCCGCTCGTGCCGCCCGCGCCGCCGCGCACCGCGGCGAGCAGCCGGAGCAGCAACGCGACGATCACGAAAAGCAGCAGGACGATCAGGAGAAGCACGATCACACGCCTCTCACCCGCAGCGACGCAGGCGCGATAGGGCGCTACGATAGCATCGCGGGACCCGAGCGTCAAACGCGGTGCGTGCCACGACGCCGTGCGCGCCGTTCGCCCGCCGCATCGTCGCGTTCGCGGCGCGATACCACGCACGCCGCGCGCGGCTGCGGCTTCACGCAAACATGACGTCGCGCACGCGGCCGGCGCGCGCGAACGCGCGAATCAGGCGTTCACGAACAGCGAGTCGGCCAGCGCCTGGTTCACGTCGTAGGTGCCGTAGTCCATGGTCGCGTGCACCTTGTAACCCATCACCACCATGTCGGCTTCGGCGTGCTTCGGCAGCTCGTAGATGCCGGAGTTCTGTTCGGTCAGGTGCTCGTCGATGTACGAGCCGTCGCGGCAGAACCATTGCGCGTGCAGCGGATCGCCCGGCACGTCGTCGACGTCGAGCAGCACGTACGCGACCTGACCGGGACGCTTCGGCACGCCTTTGAGGCGGTAGCGGACGCGCCCGTTCTCCATCGACGTCGACGAGACGACGCTCAGGTCGAACGTCGCGGGCCACGTCAGCGGCGTGCCGACCTGGCTGAACAGCCGGCGATAGTCGGTCGGGATCAGGTGCATGTCGAGCGCGACGCGATCGGGGCGCTTGTAATAGACCGTGCCGTCGAGCCCGAAGTGGAAGGTGAACAGCTTGTGCAGCCGCGCGTCGATGTGGACCGGGACGGCGTAGGACTCCAGCATCTCGTCGGAGCCGGTGAGGCGCGTGAGCACGTCGGCCGCGCTCACCGTCGTCGGCTCGCGCACGGGCTGGAGCGAGGCCGCCCGCGCGCGGCCGAACCCCGTCCCCGCCGTCGTCACGAAGACCAGCACGACCACCGCCGTCATCGCGCGGGCGCCCGGCCCGCGCACCGATCGCTTCACCTCTCGAACCTTCCTTGCTTCTAGTGTACCCCGCGCACGGCCCGACGTGAGGGCCGAAACGCCCTTTTCCGCCGCAAGGACGGCGAAGCAGGAGAGCAATCCGGGCGGACGTTCCGTCTCCTCGCGCGCGCCGCGTTAGGCGGCGTCACGCCAGACCGGGATCACCGAACGCACCTCCCCGCGGGCGCGATAGCCGGCGGCGGCCGCTTCCAGCGCATCGAGCGCGACCGCGTCGGACGTGACGACGACGTTGCCCTCGGCGAAGCGGACGAGCAGCGGCGCGCGCAGCGGCTTGGCGACCATGTCCTCGCCGCCGTGCGGCGCGACGCGGTCGCGGGCCTCAAGCGCCGCGAGCACGTCCGCGACGACCGCCGACGCGGTCGCGTCGCCGCCCGCGCCCGCGCCGAAGAAGGTGAGCGGACCGCAGCCGCGGCCCAGGACGCGCACGACGTTCTCCGCACCGCGCGGCCGCGCGAACGGATGCTCATGGGGGACGAACGCCGGCGTGACGCCGGCTTCGATTCCGTCGCCGGCCCGGCGCGCCATCGCGACGAGCTTGAGCCGCAGCCCGCGCGCCGCGCCGGCCCGCACGTCGTCGCGCGAGATCGACGCGATCCCCCGGCGCGGCACCGACGGCGAGAGGGCGGGCCGGCGGAACGCGAGCCCCGCGAGGATCGCGAGCTTGTGCGCCGCGTCGTGGCCGTCGACGTCCGCGCGCGGATCGGCCTCGGCGAAGCCGCGGCGCTGCGCCTCCGCGAGCGCCTCGGCGTACTGCGCGCCGTGCTCCATCGCGTCGAGCACGAAGTTCGTCGTGCCGTTGAGCACGCCGCCGATCTCGACCACGTCTTCGTCGGCGAGCGCGCCCTGCAGCGCGCGGACGATCGGGATCGCGCCGCCGACCGCGGCTTCGTACCGCAGCGTCGCACCGGTGCGCGCGGCGAAGGCGGCGAGCCACGGTCCTTCGGTCGCGATCAGATCTTTGTTCGCCGTGACGACGTCCTTGCCGCGCGCGATCGCGCGCAGGACCAGCTCGCGCGCGAGCCCGAGACCGCCGATGCATTCCACGACGACCCGCACGCCGGGATCGTCGACGACGTCGAACGCGTCCGCGCAGAACTCGTGCCACGCGACGTCGCGCGGCTTGCGCGGATCGCGCACCGCGATCGCCCGGATCAGGCCGGGGTGCGACCCCAGCAGCCGGCGCGCGACGCCCGATCCCACCGTGCCGCAGCCCAGCAACCCGACGCCGCCGGCGCACGTCCTCGTCGACGCGGTCGCGGCCGGCGCGGCGTCGGAGGAGCAGAGGACGCGAGGAAGGGTGTGCACGGAAACCTCCATGTCGGGAGATGAAAAAGGCCCTCGCCGTTCGGCGAGGGCCTCGTCTGCGGTCGGTGCGTTCGCGCTACGGCGACGCCGACCGAGACCTGCCCTCGCCGAGGGTGGTCGTCGTCGTCATCGTCGTCGTCGTGATCGCACACGCGATCGCGCGGAACGCCGTCATGCCCTGCACCCTACCATGCCCGGCGCGCCGCGCGCAAGGGGCCACAGGAAAAGAGCTCGTCTCGCGCGCTACCCGCCGAGGATCAGCGCGCTGCTCGCGGGCAGGATCGCGGGCACCGGCCCGGTCCACGACACGCGGCCGCCGCGCGGCACGTCGCGGTCGTCGAGCACGAGCGCGTGCCGGTAGCGCGCCGCCGCACGCGGCATCTCGAGCGGGCGCAGCGTCGGGTTGACGAACGCCGCGCACGGGCCGGCCGGGACGCCGCGCAGATAGCAGCGGCCGAACTCGCGCACGTACACCCCGGTCGCGTCGCGCAGCTCGTCGGCCGAGGAGCGTGCCGTGCGCAGCGGATACGCCGGCACCAATTCCGTCTCGGGCAGCAGCGACGAGCCGCCGGGGACCGGATCGATCGGCGCCATCACCGACCACTGGGGATCGTAGCCGAGCCACCACGACGCCAAGGCGTACAGCCGCGCCGGCGGCGTGGGCGACCCCATCATGAAGCACACGGCCAGCTTCCGCAGCGCGGTGTTCGCCAGCAGCGACGCCTCTTCGACGGTCCAGCGGTCGCGGCGTTCGGTCTCGAGGCCGCCCGCGCCGCGGAAGCAGCCTTCGTGAACCTCGCCCCACACGAACGCCGGACGCAGAAACGCGCCGCCGTACGCGGGCAGCCCGCTCGTCGGATCGTAGCCGTTGAGCACCAGCGGGCGAACCGATTGCGCGAGATAGCCGGTCCACGCGTCGCGGAACACCTCGTCGCTCGTGATCTCCGAGCCGGCCTCGTTGAAGTCGTAGAACTCGGAGCTGCGCGGCGACATGTCGCCCGCGTGCAGCGGCCCGCCGGCGTCGTCGGCGAAGAAGAAATCGAGCCACGGCGCTTTCGCTACGATGCCTTCGGTGAAGGCGTGCCAGGCCCGGCGCGCGTCCGGCGAGAGCGGGTTCAGCGCTTCCTGGTACTGGAAGTGCGCATCGACGTAGCGCCGAACGCGCGTCCCGTCGCGCCCGTGGAACCACGCGCCTTCGCCCGCGTTGCCGAGCGGCCCGTCGCATTTTCCGGCCGGCGGCGCGAACGGCGGACGGCAGTACGGGACGTATGCCGGATCGGTGTACGCGCCCGCGAAGCGGCCGCCGGCGGCCTTGAACGCGCGCGCGTGCTCGGCGGCGAAGCCGTCGTCCTCGACGTAGTCCGCGTACGCCGCCATCAGCGCGGGACGCACGCCGGCGTTGACGTCGTTGAGACCGTAGTAGTACCACGTCTTCACGCGCGCGGGGCCGCGATCCGCCATCGCGGTGGCCGGTTCGGCGACCGCCGCGACGCTGCGCCCGCGCGCCGCCGCGGCCGTCCGCTCGCGAACGAACGCGCCCGACGCGGCCACGCCGAGCGCGAGGACGAGAACGAGGGCGCTTCGCACGACGAGCGGCTTCGCGGCGTGCGAGTCGCACCCTCGCGCGCCGCGCATCGGTCAGTCGCGCAGGAGACGCGCGAGCTGGTCCGCCTCGGCCAGGAACGCGTCGTGTCCGTGATCGCTTCGCAGATGGCGGTACTCGGCGTCCCAGCCGGCCTCGGCCCAGCGCAACGCGCACGCCCAGACGTGCTGCGGCGGGTAGAGCTGGTCGCCGTCGATGCCGACGAAGGTGAGCCGCGTCGGTCCGGCGGGCCGCTCGGCGCCGCGCAGGTCGAAGAGATCCATCGCGCGCGTCAGCGTGCGATAGCTGTTCGCGTCGATGCGCGCCGCGAACAGATCGCCCTGGTGATCGAGATATCCTTCGACGTCGAAGCGGTCGGCGAGCCGCCGCGCCGGCTCGCCGCCGCCGCGATCCGGCCGGTTCGCGAAGCGGTGCTCGAAGAGCGGTTCGCTCTTGTACGTCAGCATCGCGATCGCGCGCGCGAGCCGCAGTCCGCGGACCGGCTGCTCGTCGTACCAGCCGTCCCAGAACGCGGGGTCGAGCGCGATCGCGTCGCGCGCCGCGCCGTTCTGCGCGATCCCCTGCGCGCGCAAATGATCGAACGCGCCCACGACGATCGCGCGGTCGACGCGCTCGCCGTACGCGCGCGCCCACTGCAGCGCTTGGAAGCCGCCCAGCGAGCCGCCGATCACGACGCCGGCGCGCGCGATCCCGAGCGCGTCGAGCGCCCGGCGCTGCGCTTCGACGAGGTCGGCGACGGTGACGACGGGAAAGCGCGGCCCCCAGCGCCGCCCGTCCGGCGCGAGCGTCGACGGCCCCGTCGATCCGTAGCAGCCGCCGAGCGCGTTGATCCCGACGACGCAGCGGTCGGCGAAGTCGAACAGCGCGCCGTCGCCGACGATCCCCGCCCACCACTCGGCGACGCGCGAGCTGCCAGTGAGCGCATGGGTGACGAGGACGACGTTCGCTCCGTCGGCGCGCGGCTCGGCGCCGTACCGCGTGACCCGCTGCACCACGTCCGGGAGCGATTCTCCGGACGCGAGCGGCAGCGCGCCGATCGCGACGTCGTCCTCGAGAACGTTCACGCGTGCGCTCATGCCGCGTCGAGCGCTTGCACGAGGTCGGCGAGGATGTCGTCGATCGCCTCGATTCCGACCGACAGCCGCACCATGTCGTCGCTCACGCCGCTGGCGATCTGATCGGCCGGCGTGAGCTGCTGGTGCGTCGTCGAGGCGGGATGGATCACGAGGGACTTCGCGTCGCCGACGTTCGCCAGCAGCGAGAACAGCTTCAGACGATCGATCAGCGCGCGAGCCGCCTCGGCCCCGCCGCTCACGCCGAACGTCACGATCGCGCCCGCGCCGGCGGGCAGATACCGTCGCGCCTTGTCGTGCGCGGGATCGCCCGGCAGCCCGGGATACCGCACCCATCGCACCTTCGGATGATCGCGCAGGAACTCCGCGACGCGCAACGCGTTCGCGCTGTGCCGTTCGACGCGCAGCGCGAGCGTTTCGAGTCCCTGCAGCAGCAGCCACGCGTTGAACGGGGAGAGCGCCGCGCCGACGTCGCGCAGGAGCTGCACCCGCGCTTTCACGACGTACGCGAGCGGCCCGACGGCGTCGACGTAGCGCACGCCGTGATACGAAGGATCCGGCTCGACGAAGTCCGGGAAGCGGCCCGACGCTTTCCAGTCGAATCGCCCGCCGTCGACGATGACGCCGCCGATCGTCGTTCCGTGCCCGCCGATGAACTTCGTCGCCGAATGGATCACGACGTCGGCGCCGTGCTCGATCGGACGCAGCAGGTACGGCGTCGCCAGCGTGTTGTCGACGATGAGCGGGGCGCCGGCGTGGTGCGCGACCGCCGCGACCGCCGCGACGTCGAGGACGTCGACCTTCGGGTTGCCGATCGACTCGGCGAAGATCGCCTTCGTCGTCGGCCGGATCGCGGCGGCGAAGGCCTGCGGATCGGCGGCGTCGACGAGCGTGACCTCGATGCCGAAGCGCGGCAGCGTGTGGACGAACGCGTTGTACGTCCCGCCGTACAGCGAGGCCGAGCTCACGACGTGATCGCCGGCGCGCGCGAGGTTCAGGATGCTGTAGATCGTGGCCGACTGACCGCTCGCGACGGCGAGCGCGCCCACGCCTCCCTCGAGCGCGGCGAGGCGCTGCTCGAACACGTCGGTCGTCGGGTTCATGATCCGCGTGTAGATGTTGCCGAACTCTTCGAGCGCGAAGAGCCGCGCGGCGTGCGACGTGTCGTCGAACACGTACGACGTCGTCTGATAGATCGGGACGGCGCGCGATTTGGTCGCCGGATCGCCGGCATGGCCGCCATGCAGGGCGACGGTGTCGAAGCCGCGAGGCGCCGCGGCCGGATCGAGGGTGCTGCTCATCGTGGGTCTCCTACACGAATGCGTCGAGCAAGTGAGAACGGCGTGAAGCCGAAAGCGCAGCGGCCCCCGCCGAAGGCGAGGGCCGCTGTAGTCTGCCGGGTCGTCCTGTTCAGGCCGACGACGACGAGCTACACCGTCCCCCGCGGGAGGCATACATCGCCATCATCGCCATACAGATCCGGTCCACGTCGGGCAACCTTAACAGACCCGGGACGCGCACGTCAAGCGCTTCGATCTCGTCGCTCAGCCGCGCGGCGGCGCCGTGCGCTCGGGGTGCGGCGACGCTTCCTCTCGCGGCCGCGACTCGCTCGCGGCATGCGTCGGGATCGGGCGCGGCGCGGCGGTCCGCGACGGAGTCACCTCGCGCGACGCGGGCGCGCGTTGCGCCGCCGCCGGCTGCTGCTCCGCCGGCACCGGCGTCGGGCGCACGACCGGCCCGGTGCGCTGCATCTGCGAGCGCATCATTTGCGGCTGCATCGTCGGCCGTTCGACCGGCGCCGGACGCGGGGTCGCCGCCGTCGCGTTGGAGCGCGGCGCGGCGGTCCGCATCGGCGCGGCGTTCTCCGACGCCGGATGCGGCATCGTGCGCGTCGGCGGCGCCGCGGTCGCGGCTGCGCCGCGCACCGGCGTCGTCGTGCGCGTCACCGGCTGCGGACGACGTGCCGAGGTCGCGCTCCGCGGTCCCGCCGCCGGGGCGGCGGTCGCCGTGCGCGCGTTCGTCGTGCCGGTGGTCGTGCGTGTCGTCGTGCGGGGCGTCGTCGTGCGGGGCGCCGTCGTCCCGATCGTCGTGCGCGTCGCGCCGGTCGTCGTCGTGCCGGTCGTCGTGCGCGTCGCGCCGTTCGCCGGATGTGCGATGCGTTGCGCCGCCGCTTTGTCCTGGGCCGTCACCGGCGTGAAGTTCGGCGGACGCTTCGAGGCGCTGTACGGATGCGGCGCCGCGACGACGCTCGGCTTTCCGCCGTTCGCGGTCGCGAGCAGATGCCGGTCTTGCGAAGCGACTTGCACGTGCTGCCGCTGCTGCGTGGTCATCGGAACGTGCCGCTCGTTCGCCACGGCCCGTTCGGCGGTCGTCGGCTGCGCCGTCGTCCCGCCGCGCCCGCCGTGATAGCTCGCGCGTCCGCCGTGCGGCTGCGTCGCGGCGCTGCGGTCGACGTAGGTGTTGTGGATCGACGGGCTCACCCGCGTCACCGCGGTGTTGTAGCGGAACGTGTTCCCCTGCCAGCGTCCGCCGGCGTAGCCGTGTCCGAAGTAGCCGCCGCCGTAGTTGATGCCGCCGTAGAAGCCGACCGTCGGCGCCCAGTAGCCCTGGTGCCAGGCGTAGTAGCCGTTCTGCGCATCCCAGTAGCCGGGCGTCCACAGCAGGCCCGGCTGCGGCGCCGGAACCCACGTCCCCGGGACCCAGTAGTAGCCGCCCGGCCCCCAGGCCCAATAGCCCGGCATCCACACCTCGTTCGGGTCGGGCGCCGGCGGCTGCTCGTAGTCGGGGATCGGCGGGGGCGCCTGATCGACGTCGTAATCCGAGTAATCGGCGTTCTCGTCGTAGCCGCCGCCGTTGTCGTACGCGGCCTGCTGGGGGTTCGCGCCGGCCATCGTGATCGCGACGGTCTGCGAGCTCTCGTCCCACTGCACGCCCGCGCCGAGCGCCTGCGAGACGAAACGCAGCGGCACGTACGTGCTGGCCCCGATGATGAAGGGCGCGACGTCGATCGTCTGCGGCTCGCCGTTCACGCTCGCCTCACGCGAGCCGATGTGCAGCGAGATGTCGCGTCCGTTCCCGGTCGCGTTGATCTGGCCGTTGGAATAGACCACGGTCGCGCCGAGGCTTTCGAACACGCCGCGCAGCGGGACGAACACGCGCCCCGCCTGCATCGTCGGCGGCGGCTCGACGCTTACCGGGCTGCCGTTGATCGTGATCTGCACTTGCTGCGCCGCCGCGGCGACGCCGAGGAAAAGACCGAGTGCGACCGCACCGACGCCGGCCGTCAACGTGAACCGTTTGGAACTCAAAGGCGCACCTCCATACGATTGTCCGGTTTCCCGCCCAGCCTGCGCCCGTACCGCCGGCACATCACACTCTCATCGCGGCGGGCGAACGCTCGCCTTCTAGCGGACCGGGACGTAGCCCAGACGCGCGACCGTCGTGCGCTGGTACGCGGGCGTCAGGACGAAGTCGATGTACGCGCGGGCGAGCCCGCGCGGCGGCCCTTTCGTGTACATGTGCTCGAACGACCAGAGCGGATATCGGTGGGCGCGCACCTGCTGCGGCGTCGGCGCCGCCCCGTCGAGCGTGAGCGTCCGGATGGCGGCCTTGCCGGCGTACGCGAAGCTGACGTAGGCGATCGCGCCCGACGACCGCGCGACGGCGTCGACCACGGCGCCGTTCGAATCGAGCTCCAGCTCGCGAGGCGTGTAGGGCGTGGCGTGCATGATCGCGTCGGTGAAGGTTCCGCGCGTCCCCGACGAGCGCGGACGGTTGATCACCGTGATCGGCAGATCGGGTCCGCCGACCGCGCGCCAGTTGCCGATCGCCCCGGAGAAGATCGCGCGCAGCTGCGCCGACGTCAGGTTCTTCACGCGCGCGAGCGCCGCGCCGCTCCGCACGACCACCGCGAAGCCGACGATCGCGACGCGATTGTCGACGAGGTCCGACGACGTCTTCGGCGCGGCGATGTCCGACATGCCGATGTCCACCACGCCGTTCTCGACCTCCGCGAGCCCGACGCCCGACCCGCCGCCGGACACGTCGATCCGCGCGTCCCGGTGCGCCGCGCTGTAGTCGGCCGTCGCCTGCGCGGCGAGCGGGAGCAGGGCCGTGCTTCCGACGATCGTCATCTCGTCGGGCCGATTGCCGCATCCGCTCGCCGCCACGGCGAGCGCCGCGACGAGGGTGCGCACCGCGAAGCGCCGGCGAAACGTCGGGACAGCCACGACGCTGAACTACCCGCGACGCGAGCCCTCGCCTGCCGGCGAGCCGGCGGTTCGTCGCGCCGGCGGGTCAGATGCGCGCGCGTTCGAAGAGCGGCCCGACGTCGAGCGCGAGTCCGGGCAGCGCCGCGTGGCGCAGGATCTCGCCGGGCCGCCACGTCCGGACGCCCTCGGCATCGTGCACCGCGATCGTCTCGGTCGCCGGATCGACGACGACGACCGCGTCGCTTCCCGAGCGCAGATACGTCCGGATCTTGTCGTCGACGTCGGCGCGCAGCTCGTGCTTCACGAGGATCTCGAAGGCGACCGTCGGCGCGCCCCGCGGCACGGCGACGTCCTGCGCCGGCGCGTCGGCCGGCAGCGCCGCGTACGAACGGAACGCGAGGTCCGGGACGAGCGGCCGCGCCAGCTCGCCCGCCACGGAGACGCGGAACCGCCATTCGGTCCCGAGCCTGCCGCGGCCGGCGCGCGCCCACGGACGCAGGACCGCCGCGAGCTCGGCCTGGAGCGCCGCGTGCTCGTACGTCCCGCTCACTTTCTGAACGGGGCGTCCGCGGACCCATTCGCTCTGCGGCTTCGTCTGCGGCAGAACGATCTCACGAAAAGAAGCGCCACGGTCGTCGCTCACGCCGGGCGCCGAACGAATATCGGCACGCGACCGAGAGAACGCCGCGCCGCGCGCCGTTTCCCGCGCGGTGCGCCGCGCCGGCGCGAAGACGGCCGAAAGGTACGCGGGCGAGCGCTACGGAGCCGCGGAGAACTCCGCCGCGTCGTCCGCCTCGAGGAAGTCGAACGTCGTGCCGGGGGCTTCCCGCCCGCGCATCAGCGGGTGGCGCGAGTAGAGGAACTCGCTGCCCTCGGGCGTCAGGTTGTCGGTTCGCGACGCGCCGAGCTTGCGGTTCACCTCCTCGACGACGGCGGGGTCAACGCGCGCGCGCAGCCACGCTTCGATCTCGCTCTCGTCCTTCGCGCGCGCGACCTCGGCGCGCAGCTCGTCGACCGGGATGCGCAGCTTGTGCAGCACGTAGGCGCTCAGACTGTGCTGCCCTTCGACGACGTACTTCCCGAGGTTCCCGCCGGGTAGCTCGGCGCGCACCTTGTCGATCGTCCGCGCCATGAACGCGCAGCCGGCGAGCTTCTCGCGCGGTCCGCGGGGCGCATGCTTCGTGAGGTCCAGCGGCTCCATCGTGTGCCTTTCTGTGCGGCGCGGTTACTGGCTGAGGGTTTCGACGAAGTCGCCCGAGCCGTCGCGGTTCGACCAGACGGCGAACACCGCGTGCGTGAGCGAGTCGATCGCGTTCGTGTGGACCCCTTCGGCGACGGGCGTGACGTCCATGACGTGCGGCGCACCGTCGACCTGCAGCGCGATTCGTGTGACGCCGCCGTCGCCCGCGCACGCGAGCACGTGCTCGGAGCGGTCCAGGTCGCACTGATCGAACCGCCCGACCGCCGCCTGGCCGAGCTTCTTGCCGTTCGGGCGGTAGACGCTCATCACGCCGTTCGTTCCGGCCACGGCGATCTGGTCGAGCTGCGGGTCGTACTGCAGGGGATGATTATGCTGCAGCTCCGGCGTCTTGATCACCCGCTTCACCGAGAGCGAGACGGGATCGATCACGGCGATCTCGGCGAGGTCGTCGATGTTCTGATAGACCTCGTGCGTGCGCGGGTTGACCGCCAGATACTCGGGCTTGTGCCCGGGGACGACGATCGTCTTGATCGCCTTGAACGTCGCGGCGTCGATGACGACCACGCGCGTTCCGTCGTCCTCGTCGGCGTAGATCCGGCGATTGCCCGGGTCGTAGGCGATCGCGTCGACCGTGACGCCCACGTAGACGCTGCGCACCGCCTTTTGCGCGGCGGGATCGACCTCGGTGACGGTCTGCGCGTCGCCGTCGCCCGTGAAGACGTGGCCGTTGGCGGGATCGACGGCGACGCCGTGCATCGGGCCGACGCGGACTTGACCCAGCACGGTCCCGGAATCGGCGTCGACGATGAGCAGCGCGCGCGAACCGGTGTGCGCCACGTACACGCGGCGGCGCTGCGCGTCGACGGTGACGTAATCGAACCCGCTGTAGACGGGGACGCGCTGCGGCGGTGCCGCGGTCATCATGTCGCGTTCCTTTCCGGCGAACCGGCGTCGGGGAGATCGTGGAACGCCCGCTTCGGCGCGGCCTCCTCCCGCTCGAGATCGTCGAGGAAATAATAGACGATCTTGCGGTCGTCGAAGCCGACCTTCGCGAGCTCGCGGCCGCCGATCTCGACCACCTCGTGGATGTGCCCGGTCTGCCCGGCGTAGCGGTAGTTCACCTCCGCGTACTCCGGGTTGCCGGGCGCGGGGCGCGGCACGACTTTGGTCCCGCGCAAGGGGGTACGGTGACGGTGTTCGCTCAATGGGGGCTCCGGCGGCTTCCTGGGGAAGCGTTCGATTTCGGGCTCGGCCCGTGCCGCCCTGGAGTGGAGGTTCTGGAGCAGCGATGATCATCGAGTACCGGGGAAAGCGTCCCAAGATCGCCGTGTCGGCGTTCGTCGCGCCGACCGCCGTGCTCATCGGTGACGTCGAGGTCGGCGAGGAAGCGTCGATCTGGTTCGGGACGGTGATCCGCGGCGACAACGGGCCGATCCGCATCGAAGCGCGTGCGAACGTTCAGGACAACTCCGTGCTGCACGTCAGCGAAGGGAACACCACGGTCGTCGAGGAGGGCGCGACGGTCGGTCACTGCGCCGTCCTCGAAGACTGCCGCATCGGCAAAGGCGCGCTGATCGGCTCGAACGCGGTCGTGCTGAACGGCGCGGTCGTGGGCGAGAAGGCGCTGATCGCCGCCGGCGCGGTCGTCGCCGCGAACGCGACGATCCCGCCGCGCGTCGTCGCCGCCGGGGCGCCGGCGCAGGTGAAGAAAGAGCTCGTCGGCGTGGCCGTCGGCTGGGTAGAGCACGCGGGACCGGAGTACGTCGACCTGTCGCGCTCGTATCTGCGTCACGGCATCGGCGACCCGGAGATGCACGAGATCGCGGAGACGCACGTCGCGCCCTGACGCCTACGCCGGGCGGGTACGCGCGGCTCGCCGGCGATGAGCCGGCCGTTCTTCGCCGGACTGCTCGCCGCGGCGCTCGTCGCGGCCGTCGCATTCGCCTGCGCCCGCGCGGCGCCGCTGGTCGGCGCGCCGGTGTTCGCGATCGTGATCGGCGCGCTCGTTCGCGCGGTGCGCCCGCTCCCGGCCGCGTGGCGGGCGGGGACCGCGTTCGCCTCGCGCACCGTGCTGCAAGCGGCGATCGTGCTCTCCGGCTTCGGGCTGTCGCTCGCGACGGTGATCGGGACCGGACTCGGCACGCTGCCGGTGACGCTCGGCACGATCGTCGTCGCGCTCGTTCTCGCGCCGCTCGTCGGGCGTTCGCTGCGGCTCGACGCGGCGCTCCGCACACTGGTCGGCTGTGGGACGGCGATCTGCGGGGCGTCCGCGATCGCCGCGGTGTCGGCGGTGATCGAGCCGCCGGAGGCCGACGTCGCGCTCTCGATCGCCACCGTCTTCTTCTACAATCTCGTCGCGGTGTTCGTGTTTCCGCCGATCGGGCACGCGCTGCACCTCACGCAGGACCAGTTCGGCCTGTGGGCCGGAACCGCGATCAACGATACGTCGTCGGTCGTCGCGGCCGGCTACGTCTACGGGCACGAAGCCGGCGCGCACGCGACGATCGTGAAGCTGACGCGCGCGACGCTGATCCTGCCGCTCGTCGCGGCGATCGCCGTGCTCCGTCTGCGCGCCCACCACGGCGAGGGCAAGCGCATCCCGTGGCGCCACATCGTGCCGTGGTTCATCCTGTGGTTCCTGGTCGCCGCGCTGGCGAGCAGCGCGGGGCTGTTTCCGGGCGCCTGGCGTCCCGGCGTCGCCGAGATCGCGACGTATCTGATCTCGGTCGCGCTGGCGGCGATCGGCCTGCAGACCGACGTTCCGCGGCTGATCCGCACCGGCGCGCGGCCGCTCGCGCTCGGCGCGATCCTGTGGATCGCGGTCGCGGCGAGCTCGCTCGCGCTTCAGCGGCTCACCGGCACTTAACGCCGCCTTTCCGCCGCGCGCGTCGATGCACGGGGCGTTCACGGCATCTTCACGACGCCGGCGCAGCGTTGCAGCATGCCGCCGCCCCAGCCGCCTTCCGCCGTCGCATCGTTCATGCCGGAGTACGACGTCCGCGAGACGTTCTTGCGCTTCGTCGCGGCGCCCGCCGAGGCGACGATGGAGACGGCCTGCGCGCTGGAGATCGAATCGATTCCGCTCGTGCGGGTGTTGATCGCGCTGCGCAGCGTGCTGCTCCACAGCCGTCCGGGATCGCGCGACCGGCGCGGGCTCGTCGAGCAGATGACTGCGCTGGGGTGGACGCCGTTCGTCCGAACGCCGCGCACGCTCGTCATGGGGGCGATCACCGAGCCGTGGGCGGCCCGGCCGCATTTCGACGCCGTCGATCCGGCGACGTTCGCGGAGCTTGGCAAGCCGGGCCGCGTGAAGATCGTCTGGAGCGTCGAAGCGCTGCGCGCCGGCGAGGACGCGTGCGTCGTCCGGAGCGAGACCCGCGCCGTCGCGACCGACGACTCATCGCGCCGGCGTTTTCGGCTGTACTGGCTCGCGTTCGGGGCGGGAACGGCCGTGATCCGTGTCGCGCTGCTGCGCCGGCTTGCGCGCATCGCCGAGCGTCGGTACGGCAAACGCCGTGCGCCGGCGCGTGTCGCCGCGGCGTACGCCGGGCGCGTGTTCGGGACGGGCGCACTGCTCGGCGCGCTGCGCGAGCGCTGCGCCGCGCCGCGCCTGGGACGAACGGCCGCGGTCGCGCTCGAGGCGCCGCTGATGGCGGTCGCGACGTACCGCGCCGCGCGGCGGCTGCTGCGCGACGACGCGGACCGCTTCACCGCCGGAGAGCGGCTCGAGATCGGGGCCGTCGCGCTCGGGATGCTGCTGGCGCTGGAGGCCGCCGGCGTGAACGCGCGCGGCTGGACGGCGGCCGAGTACGTTCGACGGCAGCGCTCGCCGGCCGGAGCGATCTTCGCGGCGCTGCTCGCGTGGTTCGCGCTCGCGCCGGCGCTCGTCGGATCGCGCGGCCGCGGCGCCGCGACGAGCTAGCCGTCCGCGCCCGCGTCGCGCGCGCAGGCCGCGACGAACGCGGTGAACAGCGCGCGGCTCGCGCCGTCGTCGAGCGTGCGGGTCGACTCGGGATGCCATTGGACCGCGAGCCAGAACGGTGAGGCGAAACGGGCCTCCAGCGCTTCGACGACCCCGTCGGCCGTGCGGCCGACGACGCGCAGGGCGGCCGGGACGTCCGCAACGGCCTGGTGGTGACGCGCCCCGGTTCGCAGCTCGCCGCGTCCGACGATGCGCGCGAGCGTGCTGTCCGGATCGATCCGAACGACGTGACCCTCGATGAGCCCGCGTTCGGTCGTGCCGTCGGGTCGCGCCGCCCGATGCGCGATCGACGTCCCGAGTCGCGCCGGGATGTCGTCGAGAAGCGTCCCGCCGAACGCGACGTTCGCGATCTGCAGCCCGCGGCAGATGCACAGCGTCGGCATCCCGCGCCGCCGCGCTTCCTGCAGCAGCTCGATCTCGAGCATGTCGCGCTCCGGTTCCGTCTCGGTCACGTACGGCGACGCCGGCGCCTGATACGCCGCCGGGTCGACGTCGACGCCGCCGGTCACGAGCAGCCCCGCGGCACGCTCGAACGCGAGACCCGCGTCGGCGGTCGCCGGATCGACGCGCACGGGATCGCCGCCCGCCTCGCGCACCGCGTCGAGGTATTCGTCGGCCGCCATCCCGCGCGACGCCGTCACGACGATCCGCGGCTTCACCGCAGCGCGCTCGCGAGCATCGTCGGACGGGCTCAGGGTCCGCTGTAGTGCGACTCGTCGCCGTACGGAACGAAGAGCGTATGCTCCGGCTGGAACCGCAGCTTGACCGTCCCGACCTTCCCGTTGCGATGCTTCGCGATGATCAGCTCCGTCGCGTCGGGATCCGGCGACGTCTCCTTGTTGTAGTAGACGTCGCGATACAAGAACGTGACGATATCCGCTTCTTGCTCGATGGCCCCGGAGTCACGCAAATCCGAAAGCAGCGGGCGTTTGTCTTGACGCGTTTCGACGGCGCGGTTGAGCTGGGCGAGGGCGATGATCGGGACTTCGAGGTCTTTCGCCGTCGCTTTGAGCGTGCGGCAGATCTCGCTCAGCTCTTCGTTGCGGTTGACGACTTTGCCGAGCGCGGACGGACGCACGAGCTGCAGGTAGTCGATCAGCACGAGGCTCAGCCCGTGCGCCGACTTGAGGCGGCGCAGGCGCGAACGGATCTCCGTGACCGTGGGCGCGCCGGCGTCGTCGAGGTAGATCGGCAGCTCGTGCAAGAGCCCCATCGCGTGGCCGATCTTCTCCCAGTCCCGGTCGGCGATCGCGCCGCGGCGCAGCTTCGAGGCGTCGAGCTTCGCTTCGGACGACAGAAGCCGCTCGACGAGCTCCTGCTTCGTCATCTCGAGCGAGAAGACGGCGACGGGCTTCTTCTCGTCCTTCGCCGCGGCGACCGCCATGTTGAGCGCGAGCGACGTCTTCCCCATCGCGGGACGCGCGGCCAGGATCACGAGGTTGCCGGGCTGCCAGCCCGCGGTGTAGTCGTCGATGTCGCGGTAGCCCGACGTGACGCCGGTGCGGTCGCCTTTCTGCTCGTGGCGCCGCTCGAGCGACTGGAAGACGCCGAGCAGCAGCGAAGGGACCGACGCGAACGCGTTGTGGTCGCTGCGGTTGCCGACCTCGTAGACGACCTGCTCCGCCTTGTCGACGGCGCCGGCGACGTCGTCCTCCGACTCGTAGCCGAGCTGCGTGATCTGGGTGCCGGCGTGGATGAGCCCGCGCAGGCTCGCCTTCTCGCGCACGATCCGCGCGTAGTACTCGGCGGACGCCGCGGTCGGGACGGTGTCCATCAGCGAGTTGAGGTACGCCATCCCGCCGACTTTGTCGAGCATCCCGCGGCTGCGCAGCTCTTCCGCGAGCGCGACCTTGTCGAGCGGCTCGCCGCGCTCGTAGAGCGCGTAGAGCGCGAGATAGATCGCCTCGTGCAGCGCGGCGTAGAAGTCTTCCGGGCGAACGATCTCGCTGACCGTCGCCATCATCTCTTTGTCGACGAGCACGGAGCCGAGCAGCGCCATCTCCGCCTCGAGGTTGTTCGGCGGAATGCGGTCGACGTGCGATGCGAGCGAAGCGACGTTCAACGAAGTGTTCTTCTGCGCGACCGTTCGCGCGCCGGCGGCGGCGCGGGAACGGGGACACCGAGCGCGGCGAGCGCCTCCGCGACGTTTGCGACGGACACGACCGCGATTCCCTCGGGCGTCGCGTCAAGTTCTTTGAGATTTTCGTGAGGAACGAGAATGCTTCTCATCCCCGCCTGGCGCGCGGCGTACAATTTCTCCACAATTCCACCGACCGCGCGAACGGCGCCCGTGAGTGACACTTCGCCCGTCACCGCGACGTCCTGCGGCAGCGGCGTCTTCGTGAGCGCGCTGTGCAGCGCGAGGAAAAACG
>Ga0209810_1001732_pt1 | contig 30612 bp, 24 predicted proteins | sample Coa_R1_7_FD_187159 | JGI IMG/M metagenome (GOLD analysis project Ga0209810, IMG submission 187159) | Surface soil microbial communities from Centralia Pennsylvania, which are recovering from an underground coalmine fire - Coalmine... | ecosystem: Environmental > Terrestrial > Soil > Unclassified... | reverse complement strand
AGGGCCCAGCCCACCTGACCGCCGGACAGGATGCGCTGGATATCTTCGAGCCTGTACCGCCGGTGCCCCGTCGGCAACCGGACCGGTATGAGGAGCCCCTGCTTCTCCCAGGCCCGAAGCCGGTTCGAGTGAACCCCCAGCCGTTTCGCCGCCTGGCCAATGGATAGCAGCTCCACAACGTGATGGGTAGCAAGAAGGATGCAATCCAGTCAATTTCAGTTAGATTTTCTGCCGCTGCTGCGAACCTCCCCCACGTCGGTGGGGAACACTTCCGGCCTTGCGGGCCGATTCCTCCCGGGTCAGCGGGAGGCGCCCCGGAGCCCGGCCAGCTCCGCCTGCGCCCGGGCCAGGAGACCCTGCTCGGCCCGGTAGCGGGCGTTCTGCCCCTCGTGGTGCTCGATGACCACAAGCTCGAGGGGGAAGAGGCGCACCGCCTCCTCGAGCTGGGCGAGAGCCCCGCGGGTGTCGCCCGCCTCGGCGAGGGCCTCCCCCAACCACAGCCGGTAGCGGGGGGTGTAGGGGTCCAGCCGCACCGCCTCCCGGAGGGCGGCCACGGCCTCCCGGGGACGGTGTTCCAGGCGGAGCAGCAGGCGGCCCAGCTCGGCGTGGGGGTAGGCGTTGTAGGGGTCGAGCCGCATGGCGAGGCGGTACAGCTCCGCAGCGCGCGCCGGCATCGTCGGCCAGGGCCCCATGGGGTTGTCCAGGCGCCGGATGAAGAGGTCCGCCAGGAGGTCCCCGAAGTAGGCCGGCACGACCGGGTCGAGCGGGTCCGCCCGCAGGGCCTCCTCGAAGGTCCTCACCGCCTGGACGTAGCGGCCCTCTTTCACCTCCCGGGTCGCCCGGTCGTGCAATGTGTGGGCCAGCACGGGGACCGGGAGGACGGGCGGGAGCCAGACGAGCAGGGGGACGAGGGGGAGGATGAGGAGCCTCTGCCACGCCCGGAGCGGGGAGCGTTCGGGGAGCGAGACGTGGGCGGCCGCGGTAGAGGCCGCGACGAGCAGGAGGGCGAGGTTTGCGACGACGTAGAGGTTCTCGTCCACGAGGCTCATGACCCCCAGGCCCAGGAGCGCGGCCCCGCCCGTCCCGATCCAGATCCGCGCCTCCGGGGGAGCGCGGGTGTAGCGCGCGGCCGCACGGGTGCCCGTCCCGACGAGCACCGCGCCCAGGAGGGCCGCACCCACGAGCCCCGTCTCGGCCAGGAGCTGCAGGTAGTCGTTGTGGGCGGACCCCGGGACGGCCAGCATGGCGTAGGTGGCGTGCACGCCCGCGGGGCGGGCCGGCGCGTAGGCGGCGTTGAAGGTGCCGAGGCCCGTTCCCCATATCCGGTGGGCCCTCCACACGCGGAGGGCTGTTTGCCAGATGAAGAGCCGGCTCGCCACCGTGTCCTCCTGAGCGGGGCCGAGGCTCGAGGCCCGGAGCCCGACAGCCGGGAGCCGGGCCACGGCCGCGCCGGCCACGAGGACGGCCACCGCGAGGACAGGCCAGGCCCGCCTCCGCTCGGGCCAGAGCACCGCGGCGGCGACAAGGAGGAAGGTGGCGAGGCCCGCGTACCCGCCCCGGGAGTAGGTGAGGGCGAGGGCCCAGACCTGCACCACCACCGCGCCGAAGCTCACGAGCCGGGGAACACCCCGGTGCGTCATCCCCAGGATGGCGGAGGCCGCCGTCCCGAGGAGGAGGAACCCCGCAAGGACGTTGGGGCTGCTGAGCGTCCCGTAGACCCGCGTCCGGATCACCGCGGCGAAGGCCGCCCCGAGCCAGTAGGACGGGGTGCGCAGGCCTGCGGCGTACTGCCCCAGGGCCACGCCCGCCTCCCCCACGGCGAGGGCCGCGAGGCCGGCCAGGGAGACCCGCGTCTTGAGGGCATCGTTCAGGGCCCCGAGGACCGCGAGCGCGAGCACAGACAGCGCGAGCACGAGGTACACCATCTCGCGGGTGGCGTACAGGTCCGTCGTGTGGACCAGGGAGAGGGCCGCCACCACGCAGGCCGCCGCCAGCACCGAGAGGGGCCCCGCGGGGAGCGCCCGCCCCCCGAGGAGACGGCGGACCGTGGCGAGAGCCCCGAGGCCCACCGCCGCCTGCTCGAAGCGCAGGAGGGGCACGAGGTGGGCGCGGTACCCCGCCGAGGGGATGAAGGTGAGCCCCTGCTGGGCCGTCCACCCCAGGAGGGCCAGCGTCCCCCCAAGTACGGCCCAGTCCAGGAGGTCGCCGAGGACCTCGAGGCCCCGGGAGAGCCGCGGGGCGACTACCGTGCCAGCCACCCGCCGTCGACGGCCAGGAGGTGGCCGTGCACGTAGTCGGAGGCGCGGCTGGCGAGGAACACAATGGCGCCCTGGAGGTCGTCCGGGCGGCCCCACCGGCCGGCGGGGATGCGGGCGAGGATCGCGGGGTTCCGCTCCGGGTCCTCCCTGAGGGGCCGCGTGAGGTCGGTGGCCATGTAGCCCGGCGCGATGGCGTTCACGTTGATGCCGTAGGGAGCCCACTCGTTGGCCAGGGCCTTGGTGAGCTGGGCGATCGCGCCCTTGCTGGCGGCGTAGGGGCTCACCAGGATCCCTCCCTCGAAGCTCATGAGCGACGCCACGTTGATGATCTTCCCCCGGCGCCGGGGCAGCATGTCCCGGGCCGCCTGCTGGCACAGGCGGAAGACCGCGTGGAGGTTGACCTGGAGGACGTGGTGCCACGCCTCCGCCGTCACCTCGAGGGCCGGGGCCCGCGTGATGACCCCGGCGTTGTTGACGAGGATGTCCACTCGGCCCAGGGCGTCCACGGCGCGGGGGATGACCTCCTCCACCGCGGCCGGGTCCGCGAGGTCGGCCTCCAGGAGCTGGCAGCGCCCGCCCGCGCGCTCCACCTCCTCCGCCAGCTCGCGGGCCGCCTGGCGGCTCACGGCCACGAGGTCAGCCCCGGCCCCCGCGAGGGCGAGGGCCATGGCCCGGCCGAGCCCGCGGCGCGCCCCCGTCACCACGGCCACCTGGCCGCTCAGGTCGAACAGCCTCCGGACGTCCTCCATGGTCTCCCCCTGCGGGCCCTCCGCCCGTCCTGAGTCTTCGAACCTTCCGTCCCGGTCCCTGCCCCCCGCGCCCCGCGGAGGAGCGGTGGGGCCGGGCGGCGAAAGCGCATGCGGAGCTTCGCGATACCACCATGGGACGCTTCGTGGCCGCGCTCGCCCTCATCCTGCTGCTCGCCCTCGGTGCGCACGCGGCGCCTCCTCCCCAGGTCCAGCTGGAGTTCTGGACCATCTCCCTCCAGCCGTTCTTCACCGGCTACATCCAGGGCCTCATCGCCCGCTACGAGCGCCTCCACCCCGGAGTGCGGGTGCGATGGGTCGACGTCCAGCCCCAGGCGACGACCCAGAAGCTCCTGGCTGCCCTCGCGGGCGGAGTCCCCCCCGACGTGGTCAACCTCAACACCGAGGGCACCCTGCAGATGGCCGAGGCGGGCGCGCTCGTGGACATGGACGCCGCCGTGCCCCCCGCGCTCCGGGCCCGCTACTTTCCCAACATCTGGGCCTCCCTGCGGTACCGGGGCCGGAGTTACGGGATCCCCTGGTACGTGGTCCCCGATGTCCTGGCCTACAACCGGACCCTGTTCCGCCGGGCGGGGCTCGACCCCGCCTCGCCGCCCGCGACCACGGAAGAGTGGATCCGCGCTGCGACGGTGATCAAGCGGCGGACCGGGGTGTACGGCTTCATGCCCAACGTGGACGGCATCCGGTTCCTCAAGGTGTTCCAGGAGGAAGGGCTCCCGATCCTCAGCCTCGACGGACGGCGCGCGGTCTTCGACAGCCCGGCGCACGTGGCCCTGCTGGCCCGGTACGTGGACCTCTTCAAGGCGGACCTGTTTCCCGCCGACACCCTCCAGCGCGGGTACCTGGGGGCCACGGAGCGGTACGCCGCCGGCCAGCTGGCGATGCTCACGACCGGCCCCCAGTTCCTCCTGAGGGTGCGGCACGACAGCCCGGCGGTCTACCGCGAGACCCTGGTGGCCCCCGCCCCGGTGGGCCGCGGTCACGTGCTCGACCTGCCCACCATGGACCTCGCGGTCCCCCGTGCGAGCCGGCACAGGGCCGAGGCCGTGGACTTCGCCCTCTTCGTCACCGACGACGAAAACCAGCTGGCCTTCTGTAAGCAGGTGGTCATCTTCCCCTCGACCCGGGCCGCCGCCCGGGACCCCTTCTTCACGCGCGGCGGGCCGAGCCCGGAGGACCGGGCCCGCGTCGTGGCCGTCCGCGAGCTCCCCACGGCGCGCGACCTCACGGTCGTCGTCCCCCACAGCGACGACCTGTTCCGCATCTTCCGGGAGGCCATCGAGAGCGCCTTCTACGGCCGCATGAGCCCGCAGGACGCCCTCCGGTGGGCGGCCCGCGAGTGGACGGCGCGCCTGTAGCGGACGCCCTCCCGCACCCATGGCGCGCCGCCGGACGCTCGTCGCCTACCTGTTCCTCCTCCCGGCCCTCGTGTTCCTCAGCGTCTTCACCTTCTACCCCGTCGTGGTGGGCACCGGCCTCAGCCTCTTCGACTACAACGTCATCAGCCCGCCCCGCTTCGTGGGACTCGCCCACTTCCGGGCCCTGTGGCACGACCGCTACTTCTGGACGGCCCTGTCCAACAGCCTCCGGTACCTCCTCATCGTGCCCGTCCTCCAGCTGAGCGGCCTCCTCCTGGCCCTCTGGGTGCGGAGGCCGCTGAGGGGCATGGCCGTCTTCCGGGCCCTGTACTACCTGCCGGTGGTGACCTCCATCGTGGTGGTGGGCCTCCTGTGGCGGTGGCTGTACGACGACGCCGGCCTCATCAACTACGTGCTCCTGCGGCTCGGCCTCGTCCGGAGCCCTGTCCACTGGCTCACCGATCCATCCCTCGCCCTCTACGCGGTCATGGCCGTCACCTGGTGGAAGGGGCTCGGCTACTACATGGTCATCTACCTCGCGGGGCTGGAGGCCATCCCGCCCACCTACGACGAGGCCGCCGCGCTGGACGGCGCCGGCCCGGTGGCCCGCCTCGTGCGGATCACGATCCCGCTCCTGCGCCCCAGCATCCTCCTCGGGACGACGCTCTCGGCCATCTCGGCGCTCCGGGTCTTCGAAGAGGTGTACGTCATGACGGGGGGCGGGCCGGTGTACAGCACCTACACGGTCTTCTACTACATGTTCGACCAGGCCTTCACCGCCCTCCACCTCGGGTACGCCGCCGCGGTGGGGGTCGTCCTGGCCGCCGTGACCGTGGTCTTCTCCCTCCTCAACTTCCGGCTCATGAGCGCAGGAGGCCTCACCTACTACTAGGATGCGGCGCCGGCTCCGGAGGGGCCTCTCCCTCCTCCTCGCCTACACCGGCCTGGCCGCCCTCGCGGTCGTCACGGCGTTCCCCCTCCTCTGGCTCCTCGCGACGGCCCTGAGGGCGAGCGGGACCGTGTTCGCCTTTCCCCCGGTCCTCATCCCCCGGCCCGCCACGCTCGCCAACTTCGTCGGGGTGTGGCGCACGATGCCCCTCGGGCGCTTCGCCCTCAACAGCGCCTACATCACCGGCGCGGGGATCGCCCTCACGCTCGCGACGAGCGCCCTCGCCGGCTACCCCCTGGCCCGCATGCAGTTTCCCGGCCGCTCCCTCATCTTCTCGGCCATCGTGGGAAGCCTCATGCTCCCGCAGCACGTCGGGCTCATCCTCAACTTCGTGACGATGATGCACCTCCACCTGGTCGACACCTACGCGGCCGTGTACCTCCCCAGCGCGGCCAGCGTGTTCGGCATCTTCCTCCTGCGCCAGGCCTACCTGGTGATCCCCCAGGACATCGAGGACGCCGCGCGGATCGACGGCGCGGGCGAGCTCCGGCTGTGGGCTCAGATTATGCTCCCCCTCGTGGCCCCCGCGCTCGGGGCCCTGGCCATCGTGGAGTTCACCGCCTACTGGAACTCCTTCCTGTGGCCCCTCATCGTCCTCAAGTCGCCCGACCACTACCCGCTGGCCGTCGGCCTCCTGTACCTCTCCGGCCTCTTCGCCTACAACACCCGCTACATCGCCGCGGGGGCCGTGCTCATGACCCTGCCCGTGATCGCCGTCTTCCTGGCCCTCCAGCGGGTCTTCCTCCGGGGCCTCGTGGTGGGGGTGGGGCGGTGAGGATCGCCTTCCTCCCCGTCGACGGGCGGCCCGTGACCCGCGACGCGTTCCTGGCCCTGGCCGAGGCGGCGGGGGTCGAGGTCCTCACGCCTCCGCGCGCCCTCCTGGGGTGGCTCAAGGAGCCGGCCGACGTGGAGGCCCTGTGGGCGTGGGTCGCGGGCCCGGCCACCTCGGCCGACCTCCTCATCGCGTCGGCGGAGCTGGTGATCTATGGGGGCCTCGTGCCCTCACGGGTGGTCTCGCTTCCCCTGGCCCGCTGCCTCGCCCGGGCCGACCGCTGGATCCGGGCCCGGGAGCAGGCCCCCCGGCGCCGGCTGTGGCTCGTCGCGAGCAACCTCCGGCTTCCGGGAACAGCCGACGCCACGGAGGAGCCCGACTACTGGGCCGTCTACGGCCCGCAGATCTTCGCCCTGAGCTACCACGAGGACCGCTTCCGGGAGACGGGAGACCCGGACTCCGCGGCGGCCGCCGAGGCCGCGCGCCGGGCCGTCCCCCCGGCGGTCCTGGCCGACGTGCGGGCCCGGCGCGCCCGAAACCTCGCGGTCCTGCTCCACCTCGTGGAACTGTCGGCGCGGGGGATCGTGGACTTCCTCCTCATCGGCCAGGACGACACCGCCGAGTGGGGGTGGACCCGCCAGGACCTCGGGGCGATCCAGGAGGCCATCGACCGCTGCGGGGTCCGGGACCGCGTATGGGTCACCTACGGGACCGACGAGCTGGCCGTCCGGCTCCTGGGACGCGCGCTCCTCCTGGAGCGGGGCCAGCGGCCCGCCGTCCAGGTCGTGTACTCCTTCCCGGACAACCGCGAGGCCGTGCCCCGCTACGAGGGACAGCCCCTCGATCGCACGGTGACGTCCCACCTCCTCACGGCCGGCTGCCGCCGCGTGACGGACGACCCCGACATGGTCCTCTTCGTCCATAACTTCCCGGGCGCCCAGGAGGAAGCCCCCCACCAGGTGCCCTCCGATCCCCGGGAGCTGGACGGGTTCCTCGCCGCGCTGGAGGAGGCCGGCCGCCGGGGGCTGCCCTGCGCGCTCGCCGACGTCCGCTACAGCAACGGCTCAGACCGCACCCTGGTCGACCGCCTCCTGGCGGCTCCCGGAGCCTACGGGATCCGCGCCTACGGCGGGTGGAACACCATGAGCAACACCCTCGGCATGGTCCTCACCCACGCGCTCCTCCCCCCGGGGCCGCGCACGCGGGCCTTCACCATCCTCCGCTTCCTCGACGACTGGGGGTACCAGGCGATCGTCCGCCAGAGACTGGCCCACGAGGTGCTCCCCCGCTATCCCGGCGCCTCGCCCCAAGACCTGGGCCCGGCCTACGAAGCCTGCGCGGTGGCCGCCCGGAGGTGGCTCCAGGACGAGTGCGTCCCGCCGCTCGAGCGGTGCTTCGGCTGCCGGATCGGCCTTGCGCGCGTGGGCTTCCCGTGGCGGAGGCTCTTCAACATCGAGCTCCACCTGGAGGTCTCGGGCCTGGAGTAGCAGGAGGCGGTCGCGCCTGGTATAGTGTAAAGAGGGTCGGAAGAGGGCAGTGGGACTAGCACTGCCGCCGCCCGTGGGGCGGCGGTATTTTTCATGGGATAGCGGGGCATGACGACACCGAGGGCCCAGCTCCACCTCATCACCGACCGGAAGCGGTGCCGGGGGGACCTCCTGGCCGCCGTGCGGGCGGCCCTCGGGTCCGGGGTGGACTGGGTGCAGGTCCGGGAGAAGTCCGCGCCGGCGCTGGACGTGTTCCGCCTGGTCTGTGCGCTCGCGCCGGCCTGCCGGGATCGCGGGGTGGGGCTCCTCGTGAACGACAGGGTCGACGTCGCCCTCGCGGCGGGGGCCCAGGGCGTGCACCTGGCCAGGAAGAGCCTCCCGCCCCAGGTGGCGCGCCGCCTCCTCACGGCGCGCCACCTCCTCGGCTGTTCGGTCCACTCGCTCCCCGAAGCCCTCGAGGCCGTGCGCGGAGGGGCCGACTACGTCACCTTCGGAAACGTCTTCCCCACGGCCTCCCACCCGGGCCTCCCACCGCGGGGGGTGGAGAGCCTCAGGGAGGTCGTCGTGGCCGTGGAGGTGCCGGTGATCGCCGTGGGCGGCATCACCCTCGAGACCCTGCCCCAGGTCCTGGCCACCGGGTGCGCGGGGGTCGCGGTCATCGGCGCCATCCTCGAGTCGCCCGATCCCGGAGGAGCCGCACGAGCCTTCCGCGAGGCCCTGGAAGCCTCGCCCGTCCGTCCCCGCCACCCCTTCCCGCTCCCTCCGACGGTGGACGCCGGGGTGCGGCCATGAGAACCGCGGAGATCCCCCGGTCGAGCCCCGTGGTGGTGGTGGGCGGCGGCATCATCGGGCTCGCCCTGGCCTTCGAGCTCGGGCGGCGCGGGACTCCGGTGCTCGTCCTGGAGCGCGACCGGGTGGGAGCCGGAGCGGCCAACGTCGCCGCGGGCATGCTGGCGGCGGCCGGGGAGGCCGAGCACGAGACCCCCGAGCTCGTGGAGCTCATGGTGGAGAGCCTGAGGAGCTACCCCGCCTTCGTCCGCGACGTCGAGCAGTCGAGCGGGGTCGCCTGCGGGCTCCGGGAGGAGGGGACCCTCATCGTGGCGCTGGGCCGGGACGACGAGGAGGAGCTCCTCCACCTGCGGAGGGCCCAGGACCGTCTCGGGCTGGCGTCCAGGTGGCTGTCGGGCGACGAGGCCCGATCCCTGGAGCCCCACCTGAGCCCCCGGATCACCGCCGCCCTCCTCGCGGAGGACGACCACCAGGTCGATCCCCGGGCCCTCCTGGCGGCCCTCGGGGCGGCCGTCGACGCGCTCGGCGGACGCGTGGTCGAAGGCGCCCGGGTCACGGGATTCGAGACCGAAGGGGGACGCTTGGCCTCAGTGGTCGGGATCCGCGACAGGGAGGGGATCCCCTTCGAGGTCCGGTGCGAGGCGGCCGTGCTGGCCGCGGGCGCGTGGAGCGCCGCGGACCTCCGCTGGCCCACAGACCCGCTCCCCGTGCGGCCCGTGAAGGGGCAGGTGGTGCGGCTCCGGGGCCCCGAGCTCCTCCGCCGCGTCGTGCGCGGGCCGCAGGTCTACCTGGTCCCGCGGCGCACGGGCGAGCTGGTGGTCGGGGCGACCATGGAGGAAGTGGGGTTCGACGCGACCCCCACGGCGGGAGCGGTCATGGACCTCCTGTGGCGGGCGCGCCTCCTGGTCCCGGCGGTGTACGACCTCGGGCTCGTCGAGGTGGACACGGGCTTCAGGCCGGCGGCCCGCGACCACCTCCCGATCCTCGGCGAGACAGGGGTCCCGGGCCTCTACGTGGCGACCGGCCACTTCCGTCACGGGATCCTCCTCGCCCCTGTGACGGCCGCGCTCCTGGCGGACCTCCTCGTGGGGGGACGCGCATCGCCCCTGCTCGCGCCCTTCCGGCCGGCGCGGTTCGCCGCGGGGGCGCCCGCGGAGGGGAGGGCATGAGCCGGGAGACCGACGCGACCGGGACGTGGGTCCTCCTCAACGGCGCGCGGCATCCGCTCCCGCCGAGCGGGCTCCTCGTGGACCTCCTCGCCACGCTCGGCGTGACGGCCGACACCCCGGCCGTCGCCGTCGCCGTCAACGGGAGGGTCGTCCCGCGCTCGGCGTGGGCGGAGTCCCGGATCGGCCCCGGCGACGCCGTGGAGGTGGTGCGGCCGATCCAGGGCGGCGCCCCAGGGGACGCCACGGACGATATCGCGCGATGACGAGGTGAGGGCCATGGACGTGCAGGCGGATCAGTGGACGGTCGGCGGGATGACCCTGCGGTCCCGTCTCATCGTGGGGACGGCGCGGTACCCCAGCGTCACCGTGATGCTGGCCGCCCTCGAGGCCTCGGGGACGGAGCTCGTCACGGTGGCGCTCCGGCGCGTCGCCCCCGGGACGGGGGAGGAAAACCTCTACGAGCTCCTGACGCGCCGCGGGTTCCGCATCCTCCCCAACACCGCCGGGTGCTACACGGCCCAGGACGCCATCCTGACGGCCCACCTGGCCCGGGAGGCCCTGGGGACGCCCCTCATCAAGCTGGAGGTCATCGCCGACGACGAGACGCTCCTGCCCGATATCCCCCAGCTCCTCGAGGCGACCCGGGCGCTGGTCCAGGAGGGCTTCACGGTCCTCCCCTACACCAACGACGATCCCGTGACCGCCCAGAGGCTCCAGGACCTCGGCGCGGCCGCCGTGATGCCGCTCGCCGCCCCGATCGGCTCCGGGCTCGGCATCCGCAACCCCCATAACATCGCCCTCATCCGGAGCCGCGTCCAGGTGCCGGTCATCGTGGACGCCGGGGTGGGCACCGCCTCGGACGTGGCCATCGCCTTCGAGCTCGGGTGCGACGGCGTCCTCCTCAACTCCGCCATCGCGCGGGCCCAGGATCCCGTGCGCATGGCCCGTGCGATCCGGCACGCCGCCATCGCCGGACGCGAGGCCTTCCTGGCCGGCCGCATGCCGCGGAAGTTCCTGGCGGAGCCCACGAGCCCCCTCGCGGGGCGGATCGACACCGTGGGGGCACACCCCCAGGCCCCGTAGCGGGCTCTCCGGACGCTCTCCGGTGGCGGAGGGGGCGCACCTTCGCGCGGGCGTCGACGCCCCGCTCATCCCCGCGCTCGTGGACGTGTGGAACGCGGCCTGGGGCCGCACCTTCCCGCTCAGGATCGCGCTCCTGCGGCAGAACACCCTCGGGGACCCGCACTTCGACCCCGAGGGACTGGTGGTCGCGCAGGAGGGCCCGGCGGGGCCCCTCCTGGGGTGGGCCCTCGCCAAGGCGGCCGGACATCCCTTCGGACCCCCCGGGTGCGGGTGGATCGGCGCCCTCGTCGTCCACCCGGCGGCCCAGGGTCAGGGGATCGGGACCGCCCTCCTCCGTCGGGCCGAGGAGTTCCTTAAGAGCCGCGGGAAGAACAGGGCCGTCCTCGGCGGAGGGCCAGCGCACTTCTTCCCGGGAGTCCCGGTGGAGCCCCCGGACCGGAGCGGAGGACGGGCCCTCTCCTTCTTCGAGAGACGCGGCTACCGCTTCAGCGGGACGGCCTACGACCTCCACCGCTCCCTCGCGGACTACCGGACGCCCCCGCGGGTCGAGGCGGTGCTCGCCGCCCACCCCGGAGTCACGCTGCGGCCCCTCGGTCCGGGGGAGCGCCGCCCGCTCCTCGGCTTTCTGGCGGAGGTGTTCCCCGGCCGGTGGACGGAGGACATCCGCCGTTTCCTCGAGGAGGGCGGGGAGATCTCGGACATCCTCGGCATCCTGGACGGCGCGGCCGTGCTGGGGTTCGCCCACCTGCACCCCCCCGGGTCCCGCCGGATCGGCCCGAGCGTCGCCTGGGCCCGAAAGAGCGAGCGCCTGGGGGGGATCGGTCCGCTCGGGATCGCGCCCTCGCTCCGGGGACGGGGCCTGGGGCTCGCCCTCCTCGACCGGGCGCTCCTCCGTCTCCGGGAATTCGGCGCGACACAGGTGGTCGTCGACTGGACCGTCCTGCTAGACTTCTATGGGCGGCTGGGCTTCGTCCCGATCCGCGAGTACCGCCACGGAGCGCGCGACCTCAGGTGACAGAGACCGCAGACCTCCTCGGACAGCTGGTGATGGTCGACTTCGCGGGCACAGAGCCCACCCCGGAGGTCGAGCAGCTCGTCGCCGAGGAGGGTGTCGGGGGCATCGTCCTCTTCGCGAAGAATGTCCGGGACCCCCAGCAGGTCGCCCGGCTCACCCGCAGCCTCCAGGAGCTCGCGGCCCGCGCGGGCCGACCCCCTCTCCTCATCGCCACCGACCAGGAGGGGGGGAGCGTGGCCCGGCTCCGGGAGGGGGCCACGGTGTTCCCGAGCGCCATGGCCTTCGGCGCCGCCCGGAGCGAGGCACTCGTGGCCGCCGCGGCGGGCATCACGGCGCGCGAGCTCCGGGCCGTCGGCATCCACGTAAACTTCGCGCCGGTCCTCGACGTCAACACGAACCCCCGAAACCCCGTGATCGGCTGCCGGTCCTACGGCGAGGACCCCGAGCTCGTGGCGCGGCTCGGCGCGGCGGCGATCCGGGCGATGCAGGCGGCCGGGGTCGCCGCCACGGCCAAGCACTTCCCGGGGCACGGCGACACCTCCCAGGACTCCCACCTCGCCCTCCCGACCGTGGAGCACTCCCGTGACCGCCTGGAGGCCGTGGAGCTCCTCCCCTTCCGCGCGGCGATCGGGGTCGGCGTGGCAGCCGTCATGACGGCCCACGTGGTGCTCTCCTCCCTCGACCCCGTGCGTCCGGCGACGCTCTCTCCCGCGGTCCACCGCCTGCTCCGGGAGGAGCTCGGCTTCTCCGGGGTCGTTGTCACGGACTCCCTGGCCATGCGCGCCATCACGGACCGGGTCGCTCCCGAGGAGGCCGCGGTCCTCGCCCTCCAGGCCGGCGCGGACCTCCTCCTCGCCTGCGGGCCCCACGACGTCCAGCGCCGAATCCTCCTCGCCCTCCGGCACGCCCTCCGATCGGGACGACTCCCGGCCCCCCGTGTCGTCGACGCGAGCTCCCGGGTGCTCAGCCTCAAGCACAGGCTCGGCCTCGGGGCCGCGCCCGGCGCGGCGGTCGAGGACGTCCCGCGCCTCGTGGGGATCCCCGCCCATGAGGCGGTCGCCGCCCACGTGGCCGAGGCCGCAGTCACCGTGGTCGGCGACCCCGACCACGTGATCCCGTTGCCTCCGGGGCCCGTCTCGGTCGCGCTGGACTCGGCCTCCCCCGCAGACGACCGGATCCGGATCTTCGGGGAGGCCCTTGTGGCCTCAGGGCGGACGGTCGTCCCCGTGGCCTCCCCCGACCTGGGGAACAGGCCGCCGGGTCCCCTCTGCCTCCTCGTCCCAGGGGAGGGCCCTCCGGCTTGGGAGGAGAGCACCAGGCTAGGGGCCCTGGTGCAGGCGGGGAAGCGGGCTGGGCCCGTCGTGGTGATCGCCGTGGGGAGCCCCTACGTGCTCAGCCTGGTGCCCCGGGGGACCCCGTGCCTTGCGCTCTACGGGGACGACCCCCACCTCCTGCGGGCGGCGGCCAGAGTCCTCGTGGGATCCCTCCGGGCGCGGGGCAGGCTACCGGTCACGCTCCCCGCAACCGCCTGAGCCTCCTGTCGAGGCGCCGGGCGACTGGCGCGAGGGCCTCCCCTCCGGGAGCTCGCGACACGGAGAGCGCCACCTCAAGGGCGGCGGAGGCCGCGTCCCGGGCCCCCGCGAGGTCACCCCCGGCCTCCCGGATCCTCGCGAGCTCCTCGAGGACCTGCACGCGGTACCGGTCCGGCGACGTCCACAGGAGCGCCTCCTCCTCCCACCGGTGTCGGCACCGGGCCACGTCGCCGAGGAGCCGCTCCTGCCCCGCTAGGCGCCTGAGGGTCCGCCACCGCGCCCGGGGCTCCCACGTCTCCCGGAGGGCGCGCTCGAAGCACGCCGCCGCACGGCGGTGCTCGCCCAGGCGGGCGAGGAGGACGCCCGCGCCCTCCCAGTCGAGATGCGTCCCCGCGCCGTCCGGGTCGCGGAGCGCGTGGACGACCTGACCGTGGAGCGCCACGAGGGCGAGGAGGTCCGCCCGGTTGTGGCGGAGGACGGGGTCCAGCACCCCCCGGTCGTCGCTGTGCAGGTAGTGGAGGTAGAGGCCGGGGATCTGCCACCCGGGGACGTCCTCCCCGCGGGAGGCCTCCAGCACCTCCGCCTCCAGCACGCTCAGGCGGTGGGTCCCGAGGACCCGGTGCCAGAGGCGGCGGGCCGGCCGGATGAGGTCGGTGTGGACGGTCGCGGGCGGCTCCCGGCGGGCCAGGACGAACCGCGCCTCGAGGATCGGCCAGTCGAACCGGAGACCGTTGTAGGTGACGAGGTGGACCTCTTCTCCGAGGCGCTCCCTCACGGCGTCGAGGAGGACGCCTTCGGCGCTGAGGCGGCGCAGGAGGAACTGCTCGACCACGACCGCCCCGTCCTCCAGGTAGGCCACGCCCACGAGGAAGGCGTAGGTCCCGGTCCCGCCCGCGAGCCCCGTCGTCTCCGTGTCGAGCCACACGGTCCTCGGGGGAGGGCGCCGGTCCTCCACGCGGCCTCCCCCTCCATCCGGCCCGAGCCGGTGGAGCTCGGGCCCCTTCGCCACCAGGTCCAGCGCCTCGCCGAGCGACCACCGCCCGTAGCGGTGGTCCAGCCCGTAGCGCGCGCGCACGACCTCCACGCCCTCGCGGCCCGCCCTCCCCGCCCCGGGCCCGCGCGGGAGAGCCCCGCTCGGACCCGCGACCCCGAGGCGCCGGAGCTTGTCCCTAAGGGGAGAGACGTCAGGCGGACACATGGACGCGCCGGAGGAGGTCAAGGGTCCTCTCCTTGGCTCCCGGGCCCAGCTCGAGGATCGGGCCCACGCACGACGGGCACCCGTCCGCGCACCCGCAGCTCTCCACGAGACGCGCGGCCGCCTCCACGAGCTCGCCGCCCAGCGCGAAGAGGCGCTCGGCGAGGCCCACACCGCCCGGGACCCGCTCGAACACCGTCACGGTGGGCTGGCCCGTGTGGGGCGACCGGACCTCGACCGTCGTCCCCAGGTCCCGGGGGTCCGTCATGACGTAGAGGGGGGCGACGTTATGGAGGGCGGAGGCGACGCCGAGGAGGGCCGCTTCCAGGGCCTGCGGGGAGGCCCCCGCCCCCAGGCCGGGGAAGGTCCACCACGCCGCGGTGGTGTGCAGGGTGGTGTCGGGCAGGTGGATCGTCCCGAAGCCCACGTTCTCGTGGGTGGACAGGCGCAGCTTCTTGTAGATGGTCGGCCGGAAGGTCACGGCCACCTCGCCGTGCGCCCTCCCGCCGTCCGCGGCGAACTCCTCCAGCACCCGGAGGTCCACCGCCACCTGGGCGTCGGTGTAGTAGTCCACGTCCACGCGCCGCACGTAGGCCTTGCGCCCCTCCCAGTCGAGACGGTCCACGTGGTACTGCTGGCCCGCGTGCAGGTAGATGGCGCCCTCGTGGACGAAGGCGGGGGCGGAGGCCAGGTCCACCTCGCCGATCACCCGCGGCCGCGGCTCGGTGGCATCGACGATGACCACGTTTTCCTGGCTCGCGCTGCGGAGGCTCACGTCCTCCGCGGGGTAGACGTCAGCCACGTAGTGCCACGCTCCGCCCTCGTGGTGGAGCACGCCCTCCTCCTCCAGGTAGGCGAGGAGCTCGGGGAGGGTGCTGGGCCCGAAGGCCTCGCCGTCGCGCAGGGGCAGCTCGAAGGCGGCGCACTTCACGTGGCTCGCGAGGACGAAGAGGTTGTCGGGATTGATCCGGGCCTCCTCCACGGGCCGGTCGAAGACGTACTCGGGGTGGGTCACGAGGAACTGGTCGAGGGGGGAGCTCGTGGCCACGAGGACGGCCAGGGCCACCTCGGCGCGCCGCCCCGCGCGGCCCATCTGCTGCCAGGTGCTGGCCACGGTGCCGGGGTATCCCACGAGGACGGCCGCGTCCAGCTCCCCGATGTCGATGCCGAGCTCCAGGGCGTTGGTGGCCGCGACGGCCCGGACCCTGCCCTCCCGCAGCCCCGCCTCGATCCTCCGCCGCTCGCTGGGCAGGTACCCCGCCCGGTAGCCGCAGACGGCCTCGGGGAGCACCCCGCGGCGACGCGCGGCGTCCCGCAGGTAAGTGGTGAGCAGCTCGGCCGCAAGCCGCGTGCGCGCGAAGAAGATGGTCTGGACCCGTCCTGCCAGCAGCTCGTCGGCGAGGGCCACCGCCTCCCGGACCGCGTCCCGGCGGATGCCGAGCGCGGCGTTGACGACGGGAGGGTTGTAGAGGGCGACGACGCGCTCCCCGCGCGGCGCTCCGCTGCGGTCGATGACCGTGACCGGGCGACCGGTGAGGCGCGAGGCGTGCTCGGCCGGATTCGCGATGGTCGCCGAGCAGCAGATGACCTGGGGACGGCTCCCGTAGAACTGGCAGACGCGGTCGAGGCGCCGGAGGACGTTCGCCACGTGGGAGCCGAACACGCCCCGGTAGTGGTGGAGCTCGTCGAGGACGATGTAGCGCAGGCGCTCGAACAGCCGCAGCCACTTGGTGTGGTGCGGGAGGATGGCCGCGTGGAGCATGTCGGGGTTGGTCACGACGATGTGCCCGGCGGCCCGGATGCTCCGGCGCGCGTCCGCGGGCGTGTCCCCGTCGTAGGTGTGGGCCCGGATCTCCGATCCGAGGGCGGCGACCATCCCCTGGAGCTCGTCCACCTGGTCGGCGCTGAGGGCCTTGGTGGGGAACAGGTAGAGGGCCCGGGCCTCCGGGTCCCGGAGGAGCGTGTCCAGCACGGGCAGGGTGTAGCAGAGGGTCTTCCCCGAGGCCGTGGGCGTGACCACCACGACGTCCTCTCCCCGGCGGATGGCCCTGTAGGCCTCGGCCTGGTGGGCGTACAGCGTCCGGATCCCCCGCGCTCTCAGGGCGTCGCGGAGCCGGGGATGGAGGTCCTCGGGGAAGTCCACGAACTCCCCCGGCTCGGCGGGAAACGTCCGCCACGCCGTGAAGTGGGGCGCGTACCGCGGCCGCGTCCGGAAGGCCTCGACGATCTGGCGGAGTGTCACGGGGCAGCACCTCCTGCCGTGCGCCGAACACAGGTTCGGCACTCCTTCCCCGACATCCTCCCAGCGTAAATAAAGACGGCCGCGCTTCGTACGGTCCTGAGGGGACCCCCAGACCACCCGCCGGCGCAGGGAGTGCCACCTTGCGGCGACCGGGGAAGCGCCCGGGGGTCGCAACTGCTGATGGTCGTCTAGATGGACGGTGTGAGCAAGTGCACAACGAGCGTTTGGTCTCATGGTCAGCACCCCTCCTCTTCTTGAGGCGCTTGGGGGTGCTGTGTCTCGTGAGCGCAGACGCCCGATGGAGCGGAAGGCCCAGGTCCTGAGGGAGACGCACGAGGTGAGCACGCTCCGCGTCGGTGATGCGAATCCGCTGCCAGCGCTGGCTGGTCCGCACCAGGGTCGCGTATACGAGCTTCAGGCAGCTCCGCTCATCGAAGAAGCGCGGGATGACCGTGGAGCGCCGGCCCTCTTCCAGAAAGCTCCGCTCGACGAGATGCGCGGTGCGCTGAGCACCCGCTCAGACGGGACGACGTGCTCGCGGCCCGCGTGGAGCGCTTCGGCCTCGTGCTGCACCTCGATCGCGCCAATGATCTCCAATTCGCGTCGGCGAAGACCGCTGGCAAGAATGCGGCGGACCTCGCTTCGCCACAGAAGAGGAACCGTCCATAGAGGATCGCGTAAAAACGCCTCCTCCGCCACCTGTGTGCCCGCGCCCCCGAGCAACAGCTAGGCGAGGAGGTCCGTATCGGCGCCGATCGCGGTCGCCCGGAAGTCTTCACTTGGCGCAGCCGTCTCTCCGTCAGAGGTATCCGGAGTCGACAGGGCGTGGCCCCAGCATCCCGACCGAGAGGCTGGACAGGGTACTCGATGCGTCACCTCCCCTCCGCGAGCTGCCGGAAGGCCGGACTCAGCGCCGGGTACAGCGCCCTGTAGACGGCGTAGAGGTCCTCGTACACGGCCCTGTGGGCCTCTACGGGCTCGGTGCGCGTTGTGACCCTCACGGTCCCGTCGCAGGCGGCGTCTACGGACGGATAGACCCCGGATCCCACGCCGGCGAGGAGCGCCGCCCCGTAGGCCGCCCCTTCGGTGACGTTGACGGTCACCACCTCCGCCTGGAGCACGTCCGCCAGGATCTGCCTCCACACCGCGCTCCGCGCGCCGCCGCCCGAGACCCGGACCTGCGTCACGTCAAGGCCCATGCCCCTGAGGATCTCCACGGAGTCACGGAGGCCGAAGGCGACCCCTTCCATCACGGCGCGGACCAGGTGCCCGAGCCCGTGGGCGAGGCTCAGCCCGACGAACGCTCCCCGCGCCAGAGGGTCCGCGTGCGGCGTCCTCTCGCCGCTCAGGTACGGCAGGAACACGAGCCGCTCCGAGCCGGGCGGGACGCGTGAGGCGGCCTCTCCCAGCCGGTCGTAGTCCGCTCCGGGAGCCAGCGTGTCCCGGAACCACCGGAGGGCCCCGCCGGCGGACAGCATGACCCCCATGACGTGCCACCGGCCCGGGACGGCGTGGCAGAAGGTGTGGGTCCGGGCCTCCGGGTCCATCGCAGGGTCCGGAAGCGGTGTGAACACGACGCCGGAGGTCCCGAGGGTGACGGCCACGCGGCCGGGCTGGACGACGCCCGTGCCGACCGCCTGGGCGGCCTGGTCGCCCCCGCCCCCCACCACGGGGAGGCCCGCCCGGAGGCCCGTCCCCTCGGCGCTCTCCCGCATGACTGTGGCGGTGATCTCCGGCGACTCCGCGCAGCGCGGGAGCCATCCCTCGGGGATGTCGAGGGCCCGGAGGATCTCCGACGACCACGTCCGCCGGGGGACGTCCAGGAGGGCGGTCCCGGAGGCGTCGGACACCTCCGTCGCCCTCGTCCCGGTGAGCCGGTACCGGACGTAGTCCTTGGGGAGCAGCACGGCGGCCGCCCGCCGGAAGATGTCGGGCTCGTGGCGGCGGACCCAGAGGATCTTGGGGGCGGTGAAGCCCGGGAGCGCCTGGTTCCGGGTGATGGCCAGGAGCCGCTCCCGGCCCACCCGGTCGGTCATCTCCGCGCACTCGAGGGCATTCCGCTGGTCGTTCCACAGGATGGCCGGGCGCAGGACCCGGCCGGCCGCGTCCATGAGGACGAGGCTGTGCATCTGCCCCGACAGACCCAGGGCCGCGACCTCCTCAGGCCGGGCCCCGGCCCGGTGCACGGCCTGCTGGAGGCTCTCCCTGGCGCCCCGCCACCACTCCTCGGGGTCCTGCTCGGCCCAGCCCGGGCGGGGCGTGACGAGAGGGTACTCCGAGGTCCCCACGCCCCGGACCGTCCCGTCCTCCGCGATGACCACGGCCCGGGTCCCGGTGGTTCCGACATCGAGCCCCGCAAGGTACGGCACGGGTCTGCCTCCGCCTACCGCCGGCTCCGGGGGCGCGGGGCCCTGCGGGTCCGGGAAGAAGGCGCGGCGGCGCCCATCTCCCGCAGCAGCGCGGCCTCGTCCATCCCCAGCGCCGCGTAGACCACCCGGGACCCGGCCACCGCGTCCTTGCGGCGCCGCGCCTCGGCCAGGGCCGCCGCATCGACCCGCGACGCGAGGCTCTCGATGAACCTCCACTGGAGGACGCTCTGGCGCACCGCCTGGACCTGGTCCTCGGTGTAGGGGAACAGGTCGAACCCCATCCGCTCGCCCCGGCGGCCGTACCCGGCCTCCTTGAGGACCACGGCCAGCTCCAGCGCCTGCAGGAAGTAGCTCGAGCCCGTCATGTTGTCGTCGTCGAAGGTCCCCCACCCGCTGTTGCTGTGCTGGTGGCCCAGCCGCCCCTCGGCCGCCAACAGGGCGGCGTACTCGCCCAGGTTCTCGCCGTTCATGATGAGGTGCTGCCAGTCCATGTTCACCAGGAGGCGCCGGGTGTCCACGCCCCGCTCCGCCACCTTGTGGATGACGTACAGGGTCATCCCGAGGTCCCGCATGAGGATCCGCATGGCGGGCTCGCTGTTCTTGTGCTCGAGGAAGACGGTGACGCCCCGGCGCGACGCGTGGTCGGTGACCTCGGCGATGCCGTCGACGAGCCACTCCCAGGCCGCCCGGTAGTCGGTCTGGAAGGTGTAGTTGTAGCCCTCCCCGCCCGGCCAGATGATGAACCGGGCCCCGAGGCGCGCGGCGAGGTCCACCCCGGCCTTAGCGATCTTCACCACCTCCGCCCGGCGGCGCGGGTCCGGATGGGTGAAGCCGCCCAGGGCGTACCGCGGGTTGGCGAAAGTCCCGAGGGCGAGGCAGTAGATGTCCATCTCGCCCAGCACCCGTCGGATGCGGGGTGCGGTCTCCTCGGTGATCTCCGTCGGGTAGTGGTACTCGAAGCCGTCCACGAGGCCCCGGAGCCCCTCGGCCGCCCGGTGGGACCGCTCCTCCATCGTCTCCCGGGCCGCCTCCGGGTGGTAGCCGCCCGGCATGAACCGGGTGGCGTTCGGCCCGAAGGCCCAGATCCCCACGCTCGTCCGCAACGTCGCCATCGTCCCTCTCCCCCTCCGTCCTGTCCGCGCCGCCCTCCCGCTCCTTCCTCCATCCGGTATAATAGGCGTTGGTGCCCACGAAACCCTGGCGCGGCCTCCGGCCCCCCTCATCCGCTCCCGTGCCGACGGCGGGGATCAGCGCGGCCGGGCCCGTCCTCCGGTGGGGGGCCTGGGCCCTGCGCTCCTACGAGGTGGCGATCTACGTCGCCCTCCTCGCGGTGGTCACCGGGGTGGCCCTCGTGGCCCCCCGCTTCCTCACGCCCGACAACCTCTTCGAGGTGGCGCGGAACTTCGCGTTCATCGCGGCCGTGGGGGTGGGCGAGTCCATCGTGATCCTCACGGGGGGCGGGGGCATCGACCTCTCGGTCGGGTCGCTCATGGGGCTCGGCGGTGTCGTGACCACGAAGCTCCTGGGGCTCGGGTGGTCGATCCCCGCCGCCATCGCCGCGGGGGTGGCGGCCGGCCTCGCGTGCGGGACCACCAACGGCCTCCTGGTGACCCGGGCGCGCATGACCCCCCTCATTCCCACCCTCGGCATGCTCTCCATCGCCCACGGGCTCGCCCTCGTCATCACCCAGGGCTACCCGCTCACCTCGCTGGGGCCCCACGCCGACGCCTTCGTCGCCCTGGGGGCCGGCTACGTGGGGCCGGTGCCCAACCCCGTGGTCTACATGGTCCTGGTCGTCCTGGCGGGGTGGGTGGTGCTCACCTACACGCCCTTCGGCTACGACGTCTACGCGGTGGGCGGGAACGCCGAGGCCGCCCGGCTGAGCGGGATCGACGTGGAGCGGACCCGGCTCGTGGCCTACATGGTGAGCGGGGGGCTCGCCGCCCTCACCGGCATCCTGCTGGCGGCGCGGCTGTCGGTCGGGGACGCCACGACGGGGCAGGGCCAGGAGCTCAACGTCATCGCGGCCGCGGTCATCGGCGGCGTGAGCCTCCTCGGGGGCCAGGGGTCGGTCCTGGGGCTCTTCGCGGGGGCCGCCCTCATCGGCGTCCTGCTCAACGCCATGGTCCTCATGGGGGTCCCCGCCTTCTGGCAGGAGGTCGTCATCGGGAGCACCATCATCGTCGCCGTGCTGCTGGACCGGGTGCGCGCCCGAGTGGCCCGCGAGTAGTGCCTCTCACAGGGAACCGCGCCGGCGACGGGGAAGAAAGGGCCGGGGGGTGTGGGGCCTTTCGGGCCCTCCCGCGGTGGAACAGGACGTCCTGGTCCTGCGTATGCCAGACCGGAGGGAAAACCACCTCAGGAAGGGAGGGAGGAAGATGCGTTGTGCGCGCGCTCTAGGAGTCGCCTCCGTGGTGGTGGCGCTGGCGGCGTCCCTCGTGGGCGGGCCGGCGCAGGGGGCGAAGCCGCTCGTCTTCGCCGTCGTCCCCAAGGCCATCAACAATCCCTTCTTCAACGACGTCCGCCGGGGGTGCGAGGCCGAAGCCAAGAAGCTGGGGGTCCAGTGCCTCTACACCGGCCCGACCGTCACCGAGATCCAGCCGCAGATCCAGGTCCTCGAGAGCCTCATCCAGCGGCACGTGGACGGCATGGCCATCTCGGCCGTCGACGGGAGGGCCGTCGTGCCGGTGATCAAGAGGGCGATGGCGGCCGGGATCCCCGTGGTCACCTTCGACTCGGACGCGGCCCCGGGCTCCGGGAGGCTCGCCTTCATCGGGACCAATAACTACAAGGGCGGCCTGGCGCTCGGGAAGGCCTTCGCCCAGCTCCTCCCCAACGGCGGCAAGTACGCCATCATCACCGGCGGGCTGGGGGCCGAGAACCTCAACGAACGCATCCGGGGGGTCCACGACGGCCTCAAGGAAGCCGGGGCGGCCAGCAAGTTCACCGAGGTCTCGGGCTCGCCCTTCCCCTGCAACGACGACATCAACCGCGCCGTGCAGCTGATCGAGCAGGCGCTCACAGCCCACCCCGACCTCGTGGGCATCGTCGCCGTGGGCGGGTGGCCGCTGTTCGCCCCCGAGGCCTACAAGCAGGCCCTCAAGCCCAAGGTCGCCGACATGAAGGCGGGGAAGTTTGCGGTGGTCTCCTTCGACACCCTGAAGCCCGAGCTGGAGCTCCTCAAGGAGGGCTACGTCAACACGCTCGTGGGCCAGCGCCCCTACCAGATGGGCGTGGACAGCATCCTCGCGCTCTACAACTACGTCACCAAGAAGATCAAGCCCCAGGACCCGACCGACACGGGGCTCGACATCGTGACCCGCGCCAACGTCGCCCAGTTCCTCAAGTAGGACATCCCGCGGGGCCGGGAGGAGAGGACCCTCCCCCCCCCGGCCCCGTCCCCCGGGACGCCCCGCGGGCGGGCGTAGCGCGGCGCGGGCCCCCTCCGGTATGATGGCAGGGGAGGAGCGGTGAGCGCACACCTCGTCGAGATGCGGGGCATCCGGAAGCGCTTCGGCGCGGTCCAGGCCCTGCGCGGAGTCGACCTCGTCCTGGACGCGGGCGAGGTGCTGGGCCTCGTGGGCGACAACGCCGCGGGGAAGTCCACCCTCATGAAGATCCTCTCCGGCGCCCTCCAGCCCGACGAGGGGGAGATCCTCTTCCGGGGGACGCCGGTCCGGTTCGCCTCGCCGGCCGACGCCCGCCGCCTGGGCATCGAGATGGTCTACCAGGACTTCGCCCTCTGCAACAACCTCGACGTCGCCCAGAACATCTTCCTCGGCCGGTGGCCGGTGCGCGGGGGCCTGTGGGTGGACCGCCCCGCCATGAACCGCGCGGCCGGGGCGATGCTGGACCGCCTCCGCATCGACATCCCGTCGGTCACCCTCCCCGTCCGGTCCCTCTCGGGGGGGCGCCGGCAGAGCGTGGCCATCGCCCGGGCCCTCTCCTTCAATCCCGCCGTCCTCATCCTCGACGAGCCCACCGCCAACCTCTCGCCCTCGGCCACCCAGGAGGTCCTCCGGCTCGTGGCCGAGCTCAAGGCCCACGGCGTCGGGGTGGTGCTCATCAGCCACCGTCTCCAGGAGGTCTTCCAGATCGGCGACCGGGTCACGGTCCTCAAGCAGGGACAGCACGTGGCCACCCGCCGGGTGGCGGAGGCGACCGAGGACGAGATCCTCGAGCTCATCGTGACCGGGGGCCGGGTCGCCTCCGGCGCCCCATGACCTACCGGGCCCTGCTGCGCCCCCTCCTCTTCCGGCTGGACCCGGAGCGGAGCCACGAGCTCCTCCTCTGGGCCCTCGGCGCCCTCGGCCCCCTGTGGAGGCGGTGGCCCGGACCTCCCCCAGACCCCCGTCTTGGGATCACGGTGTGCGGGATCCGCTTCCCCCACCCCGTCGGGCTCGCCGCGGGGTTCGACAAGGAGGGCCGCGCCCTGTGGGCGTGGCCGGCCCTGGGGTTTGGCTTTGTCGAAGTGGGCACGGTCACCGCCCTCCCGCAGCCCGGCAACCCCCGGCCCCGGCTCTTCCGTCTCCCCGAGGACGACGCCCTCGTCAACCGGCTCGGGTTCAACTCGCCGGGAGCGGAGGCCGTGGCCAGACGGTTAGCCCTGCTCCGGACGAGCCCCCGTCCGTACCCGGTCCCCCTCGCCGTGAACATCGGCCGCAGCCGCGCCGTCCCCCCGGAGCAGGCCCTGGACGACCACCTGGCCTGCTTCGACCGCGTCCAGCCCCACGCCGACTTCGTCGTGCTCAACGTCTCCTCTCCCAACACCCCGGGCCTCCGCGCGCTCCAGAGGCGGGACCAGCTCCTCCCCCTCCTCGACGCCCTCGCCCGCCGCAACCGGGAGCTCGGCCCGAAGCCGCTCTTCGTCAAGGTGGCCCCGGACCTCGACGACGCGGACCTGGAGTCCCTGGCGGAGGTGGTAGTGGGGCGGGCGTCGGGCATCGTCGCCACCAACACCACGGTGAGCCGGGAGGGCCTGCGGAGCCCCGCCCGCCGGGAAGAGGGCGGGGTGAGCGGCCGCCCCCTCCGGGAACAGGCCACCCGGATCCTGCGGACCCTCTACCGGCTGACCCGGGGCACCCTGCCCCTCGTGGGCGTCGGCGGGATCTTCACCGCCCGGGACGCCTACGAGCGCATCAAGGCCGGGGCCAGCCTCGTGGAGGTGTACACGGGGTTTGTCTACGAGGGGCCCGGCCTCCCCCGCCGGATCGTGGCGGGGCTCCGGGAGCTCCTCGACCGCGACGGATTCCGGACCCTCGCGGACGCCGTGGGGGTCGAGGCGGAGGGCCCCCGGCGATCACCCTCCCTGCCCCGAGCCCGCCGGTGAGGCGGCCTGGGCCCGCCGCAGCGCGGCGAGCACGCGCTCGGGCGTGAGCGGCATGTCGATGTGGCGCACGCCCAGGTGGCTCAGGGCGTCGACGACGGCGTTCACGACGGCGGGGGTGGAGCCGATGGTGGCCGCCTCCCCGATCCCCTTGGCCCCCAGGGGGTTTCGCGGGGTCGGCGTCACCGACACCCCCCGCTCCATGCGCGGCATGAAGTGGGCGGTGGGGATGCCGTACTCCGCCAGCGTCCCGGTCAGGAGCTGCCCGTTCTCGTCGTAGACCACCGACTCCAGGAGCGCCTGACTGGCGCCCTGGACGATCCCGCCGTGGACCTGGCCGTCCACCAGCAGCGGGTTGATGACGCGGCCGCAGTCGTCGACGGCCACGTACCTCACGACCCGCACACTCCCGGTCTCGGGATCCACCTCCACGACGCACACGTGGGTCCCGAAGGGAAAGGTCGTGCCCTGGGACGTGAACCGGCACGTGGCCTCGAGCCCCGGGTCCTGCCCCTCGGGCAGGTGCTCCCCGTCGTAGGCCGCCGCGGCGACCTCGGCGAGGGTCACGGCCCGCCCGGGCGCCCCGCGCACGGCCACACGGCCGTCCTCCAGGACGAGGTCGGCCTTGGACGCCTCCAGCATGGTGGCCGCGATGCCGAGGATCTGCTCTCGCACCTGCTGCGCGGCCACGTAGACCGCGGACCCGCCGAGGGCCATGCTGCGGCTGCCGCTCGTGCCGCCCCCGTACTGCACCAGGAGCGTGTCCCCGTGGACCACGGTGATGCGGTCGAGGGGGATCGTGAGGAGCTCGGCCACGATCTGGGCGAACCCCGTGTCGTCGCCCTGGCCGTGGGGAGACGTCCCCGTGACGATGGTGGCGCTGGCGTCCTTGTTGACGCGGACGGTCCCCAGCTCCCAGGGGCCGAACCCGCAGATCTCCACGTAGCTGCTGAGCCCGACGCCGAGCAGGCGGCCCTCCTTCCGGGCGGCGTCCTGTTCCCGCCGCAGGCGCGGGTAGTCGGCGAGGCGCAGCGCCTCGTCGAGCGCCTTCGCGTACTCCCCCGAGTCGTACTCCGCGCCGCTTGCGGCCTTGTAGGGGAACCTGTCGGGAGGGATGAAGTTTCGGCGGCGGACCTCGGCGGGGTCGACCCCCGTGGCGTCCGCCACGAGGTCCATCATCCGCTCCAGGTAGTAGGTCGCCTCGGGGCGCCCGGCCCCCCGATAGGCACCGGTGGGGCACGTGTTGGTGTACAGCGCCACGAGCTCGCACCGCAGGACCGGGATGTCGTAGGGGCCCTGGATCATGAGGGGCGTGAGCGTGGGGACGATGGCCGTGGTGTAGACGAGCGCCGCCCCGAGATCCGCCAGGATCCGACACCTCAGGCCGAGCACGCGGCCCTCGCGGTCCGCGGCCACCTCCAGCCCGATGACCTGGCTCCGGCCGTGGGTGGTCGTGAGGAGGTTCTCCCGGCGCGTCTCCACCCACTTGACCGGGCGGCGCAGCCGGCGCGCCAGGTGGGCCACGACGGCGTCCTCGGGGTAGGTGTTCAGCTTGCTGCCAAACCCGCCCCCCACGTCGGGGGTGACGACCCGGATCCGCTGGGCCGGCAGGCCGAGCACCTGGCTCAGGCCGTCCCGGATGGCGTGCGCCTCCTGGGTGGACGTCCACACCGTGAGGATGCCCTGGCCGGTGCTGCCGTCGTACAGGGCCAGCGTCCCGCGGGGCTCCATGGAGACCGGGGCCACCCGGTGGTTGACCATGCGCTGGGTGACCACCACGGCGGCCCGCCGGAAGGCCGCGTCCACGTCGCCCCGCTCCACCGTGCGCGTGAAGGCGACGTTCGTGCCGAGCTCGTCGTGCACGAAGGGAGGCCCCGCCGCGGCCTTCTCCAGGTCCACCACGGCGGGGAGAGGATCGTAGACGACCTCCACGAGCTCCGCGGCGTCGCGCGCGCTGTAGAGGTCCTCGGCCACGACGACGGCCACGGGCTCGCCCACGTAGCGCACCGTCCCGGAGGCCAGGGGGAGGTGCCATCCCGCCCGCATCCCGTCCACCGGGATCACGGGCAGCGGCTTCTGGATGTCCGGGAGGTCGGCCGCCGCAAAGGCCCCGACGACCCGGGGGTGGGACCGCGCCCGGCTCAGGTCGATGGACCGGATGCGCGCGTGCCCGTGGGGGCTGCGGACGAAGACGGCGTGGAGGGTCCCGGGAAGCGCAAGGTCGTCGAGAAATGCCCCCTCGCCCCGGATCAGCTTGGGGTCCTCGATGCGCTTGATCCGTGCGCCGATGTAGCGGGACACCGCCATAGGCTACCCTCCCGGGAGGTGATTGAGGTCTCAGCAGCAGGCTTCGACGGCGCCGGAGGAGGACCCTCCGGAGGATCCGGATCCCGCCCGTGGGCGTTGGCCGCCTGGGCCTCTCGGGAGGGCGCCCTCGGCGCACGCGCGTGGCGCGGCCGACCGTCTCCTCGCCGCCACGGCCTCCTCCGGTGCCGCTGCGGAGGATGTCACGGCCTCCCCCACGAACCCTACGCCCGTCTCGGTTCCTCACCGGTGCCGACAAAATGGGAGAGGCCACCCGGGCGGGCGAGGCCGACGCAGGAGAAGGGACGATCCCGGGCCCCGTGGCCGCAGCCACAGCCTGGCTGACCGGAGCGAGCGGACGCTCGGGGACGTGGAGCCGGGACGTGATCGTGCCTAGACACGCTGGTCCCCGGGGGGACCCCTGGCCGCCCGCCCTCCCCCGGCGCCCGGGTGCGGGATCCGGCATCGAGAGGCGCGGGTGGGCGGCCGCCGCCGCCCTCCTGGTCCTCCTCCATGCCGCTCGCCAGGTCGCAAGCGTGGCCTCGGCCCCCATGCCGCAGCAGTACGACTACGACGAGGGGGTCTACGCGGAAACGGCCCTTGTCGCGCCTCCCTCCTCCCTGTACCGGGAGACCTTCCTCAGCCAGCCGCCGCTCGTGGTCCTCCTCCTGCGGCTGGCCTTCCACGTGGGCTCTCCGACGCTCGTCACCGCGCGGCTCCTGATCGTGGCCTTCTCGGTCCTGTGGCTCCTCGCCCTCGTCTCACTCGGATCGTCCGCAGGACGGCCGTGGACCGGCGTCTTCGCCGTCGCAGGCCTCCTCCTCAGCCCCCTGGTCCTCCGGGAGGCGCACACGGTCCACATGGAGGTGCCGAGCGAGGCCCTGGCCGCCCTCGCCGTCGCCCTCCCGGCCCGCGACCCGCGTCTCCCCGTGTGGTGGGTGGCGTCGGGAGCCGTCCTGGCCTTGGCCGCATCCACCAAGCTCTCGGCGGTCCTGGCCCTCGCGCCCCTCGCGGTCCTCGCGCTCCGGTCGGTCCCCTCCCCCGCCCGCGCTCGGGTCGCCTCGGGCTTCTTCGGGGCGCTGCTCGGCCTCAGCGCCGCCCTCGCCGCGCCCTTCGCGGACCGCGAGGCCCTCCACCAGGTCGTGACGTACCACGCGCACCTGCTCACAGGCCTGGGACCGGACCTGAAGGCTCATGCGGCGGCCATCGGCCGCGGCCTCGCCTCCCAGGGCCTCCTCGCGGGGGGAGCGGCGCTGGGCGTGGCGGTGGCCGCGCGGAGCAGAGACACCCTGGACCTCCTCAGCATCGCGTGGCTCGCCTCCGCGGGATCGGCACTCCTCGTCCTCACGCCCCTGTGGACGCACCACCTCGTCTTCCTTCTCTCCCCTCTCGCCCTCCTCGCCGGAGGGGGAGCGGAGCGCCTCCTCGCCTCCCTCCCGGACCGGGCCCGCCGCCTCGCCCCAGGGGCCGTCGTGGGCGTCCTCGCCCTGAGCCTCCTCTCCTTATCTCCCTGGGGGATGGCGCCCGCGTCCGGAGGGGACCTCGAGGCGATGGTCGCCCGGGTCCGCGCCTCCCTCCCCCCGTCGGAGCTCCTCCTCACCGACGACCCCATGGTCGCCTTCCTGGCCCGCCGGGGCGTTCCCCCTGCCCTCGTGGACACGTCCGTGGCCCGGATCCGGGCGGGCGAGCTCTCCCAGAGGACGGTGGAAGCCGTCTTGGGGGATCCCCGGATCGGCGGGGTCGTCCTCTGGCGCGGGACGTTCGCCGGGGCGTTTCCCGAGCTCGTCGCCGCGGCGGAGAAGGCCTTCCCCGTCCACGTGGCCGTCGGCCGCGGACAGCTGTGGCTCCGCGCGCCGGCCGCGCCCGCTAGCCTGCGGCCCGGAGGGCCTGCTCCAGGTCGTCGATGAGGTCCGCTGGATCCTCGAGCCCGATCGACAGGCGGACGAGCGTGGGCGGGAGCGACTTGCGGTGGGATGGGTCCGAGGCCGCCACGGGGAAGGCCAGGCTCTCGTGCCCTCCCCAGCTCACGCCCAGGTAGAAGAGCCGCAGGGCGTTCCCGAACCTCCGGATGCCCTGGACGTCCGTGTCGAGCTCGACGCTGAAGAGCCCCGAGGTGCCGTCCATCTGGGATCGCGCGAGCGCGTGCTGCGGGTGGGACGGGAGGCCCGGGTGGTGCACGCGCCGGACGCGGGGGTGGCCCTCCAGGTACCGGGCCACCTCCAGGGCCGAGGCCTGGTGGGCCTCCATCCTCACCGGGAGCGTCCGGAGCCCCCGCAGGAGGAGCCAGCCCTCGAAGGGGGCCAGCATCCCGCCGAGCAGCGCGCGCTCGGCCCGGCGGATGCGGTCCACGAGGGAGGCCGGCCCGACGACCGCCCCGGCCAGGATGTCGCTGTGGCCGCCCAGGTACTTGGTGGCGGAGTGGACGCAGAGGTCCACGCCCAGGGCGAGGGGCCGCTGGAAGTAGGGGGTGGCCCAGGAGTTGTCGATGACCGTGGGGATGCCCCGCGCCCGGCACAGGGCCGCGATCGCCCGGACGTCCTGCAGGTCGAACTGGAGGGACGTGGGAGACTCCAGGTACACGAGGCCGGTCGTGGGCCGGAGGGCCTCCTCCACCTCCCCGGCCGTGTGGGCGCGCACGTAGGTGCGGGTGATCCCGAAGCGAGGCGCCCACTCCTCCAGGAACCGGTAGGTGTCGCTGTAGAGGTTCTCCACGGCCACCACGTGCTGGCCCGCCCGCAGGAGGCCGAGGAGCGTGGCGGAGACGGCGGCCATCCCCGACCCGAAGCACGCGCACGCCTCGCCGCCCTCGAGGGCCGCCAGCTTGGCCTCCACGAGCTCCACCGTCGGGTTTCGGCCCCGGCTGTACCGGTAGTGGGTCGGGTCGCCCGCGTAGGACGCCTCGAGGGCTTCCACCGACGGGAAGGCGAAAGTGGAGGTCTCGAAGATCGGCGGCGTCACCGCCCCGCAGTAGCGCGACGGATCCTCGGCCAGGTGCGTGACGACGGTGCGGGGACGCCGGGGCCTGTCCATCCTCACATCATCGCCCGCGTGGCCCCGCCGTCGACGCAGATGGTCGTCCCCGTGATGTAGCTCGCCTGGTCGGAGGCCAGGAAGACGGCGAGGTGGGCGAATTCCCGGGGGTCGCCGTAGCGGCGCGCCGGAATGGCGGCGGCCACCTCCCGCTCCACCTCCTCCACGGTCTTCCCCGCGGCCCGGGCCGCCGCGGCGTCGAGCTCCCGCACGCGGTCGGTCTTGATGCGGCCGGGGGCGAGGTTGTTGATGAGGATGCCGTGGGGCGCCAACTCGAAGGACAGGGTCTTCGTCAGCGCCACGACCCCCGAGCGGAACACGTTGCTCAGGACGAGGCTGGGGATGGGCACCTTGACGCCCGAGGTGATGATGGTGATGATGCGTCCCCACTTGTGCGGCAGCATGAGGGGGACGGCGCCGCGGATGAGGCGCACCGCGCTCATGAGGTTCTGGTGGAAGGCGTGCTCCCACTGCGCGTCGGTGAGCTGGAGGGCCGACCCCTGGGGCGGGCCGCCCGCGTTGGCCACGAGGATGTCGAGCCGGCCGAAGTGGGACTGCGCCGCCCCGAGGAGCCGGTCCACGTCCTCGGCCCGCGCCACGTCGGCCACCACGGGGATCACCCGGCGCCCCGTCCTCGCGGCGATCTCCTCCGCGGCCCCCCGGATCGCCTCCTCGCGCCGGCTCCCCATGACCACGTCGGCCCCCGCCTCGGCCAACCCCGACGCGATGGCGCGGCCCAACCCCGCGCTCGCCCCCGACACCACGGCCACACGGCCGGAGAGATCGATCTTCATCGTGACGGTCCCTGGTTCAAAAAACTTGACTGTTTCTCTTTCCAGCCAAGCCGGCCCCCAGACCAGGATTTCGCCTCCTTCCGGATATTTGATTTGCCCCCGAGGGCAGGGCGACAGGGGACCTCGGCCCGGGAGTCCCACCCGGACGGGAGTGCTGCGTCGGAAGGGCACAG
>Ga0209810_1001729_pt1 | contig 30714 bp, 27 predicted proteins | sample Coa_R1_7_FD_187159 | JGI IMG/M metagenome (GOLD analysis project Ga0209810, IMG submission 187159) | Surface soil microbial communities from Centralia Pennsylvania, which are recovering from an underground coalmine fire - Coalmine... | ecosystem: Environmental > Terrestrial > Soil > Unclassified... | reverse complement strand
GTAACTGCTCGCCATTGTTGACGGCAGCGACCTCAAAGCCATGCTGGCTGAGCGCGAAGGTGATGATTTCGCGTATTTCCCGGTCATCATCTACAATAAAAACACGTTTTGTCATGGTTTACACCCGGCCTTCCACTTTCTTGTTCTTCCCACATTTCCCTCTCCCGGCAATTGACGCCGTATACTTCCTCTGCTATTATACACGTAATAGCGATCATCCAGAAAATCTACGAGGAGCAAAAGCATGATTCCCTCTTCACCCCCCTGGACGGATATCTTGCAAACGATCATCAAAGAGCCAGAGGAACGGCAGCGACTGGCCATTCTGCTCGGTGTCCACGTGGAAACACTCGGACACTGGGCAAGCGGTACAATGACGCCGCCACAATCGCAGCTTGCCCGGTTGGTCAGGATCGTCAGGCCGCAGGTTCGTGAAGAACTGCTGAATGCGCTTGCCGCCGTCTATCCCGATATCGAACGATCATTGAAGGGGAGCGACCGCATTCCTTCCAGCTTTTTTGCCGAGTTGCTCAGCGCCCGCACCACAACCACCGAGACTTTAACGTTCTGGCGCTTGAGCGATATGATCTTAAAGCAGGCCCTCGACCAGCTTGATCCGCATGGGCTGGGGCTGGTCATTTCGGTCGTGCAATGCATGCCTCCGGTCAATGGCGAGATACGCAGCCTGCGCGAATCCGTCGGGAAAGGCACACTGCCCTGGTCGGCCAATCTGGAAAATATGGCCCTTTTCCTCGGCATGGAATCGCTGGCCGGCTACTGCGTCGAGGTACGTCGCCCGGTGAGCGTCGATGACCTGAGCAAGGAAAAGCTGGTTCCGGCCTACCAGACCGAATATGAAGTGAGTTCGGCTGCCCACCCCATCTTGCTGGGCGGCCTCATCGCAGGCTGCCTGCTGGCATCGAGTACGCAGTTAAGCTATTTCACACAGCAGCGCCTGACCCTGCTCGCCGCTTTCAGTGATGCCATTGCGCTGGCCCTGCCCCAGGATGCTTTCTACCCTCCAGAACTCATCGCCCTGCGCCCGCTACCAGATCCTGAGCAACAGCGTCCGATCCTCGATACGTTTCGTCAAAGGGTCTCGCGAGAGTTGCTCGCTGCTCCCCACAGGAGACGGGACGACAACGGCGATGTCGAGGGTAAAGTCTGGCAAGAAATTGAGCAAGAACTCCTTTCGCTGTGAGCAATCTCGCTGTTTGCGTCCCTTCTATTACGCAAACAGCGGCTTATTCGATGTCATATTTACGCATTAAATAGCGAAGTTGATCAACTTTCGCGAAGCCAAGCAGCTCGGCGGCGCGTGTGCGATTGTGTCCGGCCTCCTCCAGCGCGTCGTGGATCAGCGCGCGTTCCACCCGCGCGCTGATCTCATCAAAAGTGGATGGAGTCTGCGGGCGCGAACGCAGCCATTCTTCCCAGGGGTCAAAGGAGCCACCGGGTTCAGATTCTCCATAGCCCACGATCTCCTGCGGAAGGTGGGCGGGCAGCAGTTCATCACCATTGCTGAGGATGATGGCGCGTTCGATGACATTCTTCAATTCGCGCACGTTGCCGGGCCAGCTATAGGCTTGCAGGAGCTGCTGCGCCTCCGGTGAGATACGCCGCACGTTGCGCCCCAGTGATCTGTTGAAATCCTCGATGAAGCGAGAGGCAAAGAGTAAAATGTCGCCGGGCCGCTCGCGCAGCGGCGGTAGAGCGATTTGCAAAACGGCCAGGCGAAAGAAGAGATCAGCGCGAAAGGCATTCGTTTTCATCGCCTGCTCCAGGTTGCGATTGGTGGCGGCGAGGACACGCACATTGATCTTGACCTCCTTGCTGCCGCCCAGCCGAAAGAAGGATCGGGTTTCGAGGACGCGCAACAGTTTGGCCTGCATCTCCATGGGCATCTCGCCAATTTCGTCGAGAAAGAGCGTGCCGCCGTCGGCCAGTTCCAGCAGGCCGCGCTTCCGCTTTCGAGCGTCGGTGAAGGCATATTGCTCGTAGCCAAATAACTCGCTTTCCAGAATATTGCCGGGGATGGCCGCACAGTTGAGCGGGTGGAACGGGCCAGAGGCGCGCTGGCTCTGCTCGTGAATGGCGCGAGCTACAACCTCCTTGCCGGTGCCGCTCTCGCCGGTAATCAGCACCGAAGCGGTGTCGCTGCGCGCCACGCGAGCAACCATCTCAAAGACCTGCCGCATGCGCTCGCTGTGGCCCACGATATAGGAGAAATGGTAGTTATCGCTGCGTTCCCTGCGTAACTGCCGCAATTCGCGCGACATGGCGCTGGTCTCCAGTGAACGTTTGACCACGAGCAGCAATTCATCCAGATCGAAGCCTTTGAGCAGGTAGTCCGAGGCTCCAAGCTTCATAGCGGCCACGGCGCTTTTCACGTCGCCATACGCGGTAATCATAACTACCGGCAACTCTTGATCGAAGGCGCGCACCCGCGTCAGCACTTCCAGCCCGCTGAGGCGGGGCAGCCGCAGGTCGAGCAGCACCAGATCAAAGCTGTTCTGCTGTATCTCCTGCAAAGCGGCTTCCCCGTCCGCGACGGTGCTGACCTCATAGCCATGCTTCCTTAGATAGCGCGCGAATTGATGCGGCAAATGCGGCTCATCATCGACAATAAGAATACTGACACTCATCCCCGACTCTCCCTTCCTCACCGGCTCCCCCGGCAACCATGCCGGACGATGTATCGTTTCTGTTCAATCGTCATGCTCGGCATCTTCCCGGCTCTCCACCGGCAAACGTAAGATAAAAGTGGCGCCCCCGTCCGGCGACCCTTCGACACGAATGGAGCCACGATGATCCTCTATCAGACGGCGAGTGATTGAAAGGCCGAGGCCGATGCCATGCGCTCTGGTGGTGAAAAATGGCTGGAAGATGCGCTCGCGCTGCTCTGGCGCAACGCCGCTGCCGCTATCGCTGACGGAAAATTCAAGCCACTGGCCGCCGCCCAGTTCTGCACTCTGCCCGGCCACAAGGCGGCTGGAAACCGTCAGCACGCCCCCCTCCGGCATGGCCTGGATGGCATTGGTGAAGAGATTGAACAACACCTGCTCCATCTGGGCAATATCCGCCTGCACAGGGGGAACGTCACTGTAGAGGCGTTGCACCGTTACCCCGGCGTCGGCGCACTGCCCCTGCATGATATCCAGAATATGGTCACTCAATATGCTGAGCTTGCAGGGAACCAGGTGCAACTGGCGCGGACGGGCGAAGAGCAGCAGGTCGCGCACGATTGCATCCAGGCGTTCCACCTCTTTCAAGACAACGGCAATAGATTCCTGGGCTTCCAGGTTCATCGCCGCCGCGAATGCCTGCCGGTTATCCCCTGGCTCACCGGCAAGATCATCAATGAGCATCTGCATCGAGGTTTTGATCGAGGCCAGAGGGTTGCGCACTTCGTGGGCGACGCTGGCCGCCATCTCTCCCAGTGAGGCCAGGCGGTCGAGGCGGCGTTTTTCCTCTTCCAACCGGTGCATTGCCGTGACATCACTGAAGGTGAGCAGGGCGCCGATCTGGATATTGTGGTCGTCGCGCAGCGGCATAATGTGCATATCCAGCATCACTTCCTGTCCGTTGCGTCCAGCCACCGCGACGATCCCATGCTGCTCCTGCCCGCTGTGCAACACCTGGCGAAGAGCATCCAGCGAGAAAAGGGCCTGCAAGGGCTGATTCAGCACTTCGGCGGCGGCGTAGCCCAGAATAGACTGCGCAGCCTGATTAAAGGTAGTGATCTGGCCTTCCAGATTGACGGTGATAAGGCCACTGGGAATGCTGTGCAGGATCAGTTCTTTCAACCGCTGATCTTCCAGCACCTGGCGCAGCAGTTTGCGCGCCTCGTTGCGCGCCTCCATCACCTCGGCCATCAATTGCATATTTTCCAGCGCGGCGCTGGCGTGGCTTGCCAGCACTTGCAGCATGACCAGTTCCTCGCGACGCAGCTTCCAGGGCCGGTGATAGGCTCCCACTACTATCCCATATACCCTGCTCGCACCTTCTTCCTGCCGCAGCACGCTCCCGTTGCCCCACATGCCTGTTCTACGCGCGGGCAAGCCATTACCTGCGCGGCTACTGAGCAGAGGGAAGGCAAAGAAGGTTTTGATTGTCGACGGCACATCATCCAGATAGGTCTGTGTATGCTCATCACCTGGACGTTCAATAATGAGAGGAGCGGTATTGTTCCCGAAATACCGGAACAACTTTTCTTGCAGGGTAGGGGAAAGCCAGGAAAAAGATAGGCGCGAAGAGAACGATGGACGCAGCACTGCGCAGAGATCGGTGGCCGCGATCTCTCGCGTGCGCTGGATGATGACGCTTTGCATGCGCTCCCATTCGTACAACGAACTGTTCATCTGGCTGCTGATACTGTTGAGCAGCGCGAGTTCGCGAATGCGCTCGCGGTCACGTTCCAGCAGACGCGTATTTTCCAGCAAAAGGGCGACGATTCCGGCCACTGCCTCAAGCGTCTGCACCTCGTCAACCGACCAGCAGTAAGGGATAGTGGCTTGCCGCCGGACCACAGTCTCTGAGGGGCGAGGCTGCTCGCCGCCGCCCTCCAGCACTTCGAGTCCGCCTGAGTCCTGTTGCTTTGTACGAATGGCAGCCAGAACGCCAATGCCCTTCTGCCGGTAGAGCAGAGGGACAGCCACCAGCATAGGGTTATCTGCCGGAGCAGTCACGGCACGGCGTTCACGCCAGGCCACCGCTTCGGGCAGGTCGCTCTGTATATCAATCGGGTTGATGTGCGCGACGGCCAGCAGCGAGGCCGACCAGCCAGGTTTGTCATCAAACGTACCGGCGGCGAATTGCAAGGTTTCGCCGATACGCTGGTAAAGCAGGACAGAACGGCACCTGAGTATGCCCGCCAGCCGTCGCGGCAACGTATCGCGCAGCGTGCGATAATCGGTGATCGCGCTGCATTCCTCTAGAATTGCAGTAATGACTGACGGGCGAAATCCCACATGCAAATACGATTGCTCCACTCCCATCACCATAAACACTTCCCACCTGACTCTTGACGTGGATACCCCCTGCCATCTATCCCCTGAACAGGCCACAGCGTGGGCTTCCGCGTCTCAACTCCACACCCCTTGTAGGTGAAAACTCATAAGCGTTAACTTAAGGCCGCCCGCAGGCCACCCGCAAGGGGTGGCCCTACTCCAGGCGATGGCTTCCCTGGCCCCACGAGATGTTCGCGTAGAGTAGGGCCACCCCTTGCGAGTGGCCTGCCAGGCGCTCGCACTGGCTTCAGTTCACGCTTATGAGGTGAAAACTACATGGGCGCTCATACCTTACGGTTGCTTTCATACTTAACTATACCAGATTACCTGCCAATTTTTCTATATAAACCGGTTTTTCATTAAAAAATTGTCAGGTTCTACAGCTCAGCAATCCACCGGAAAGCGCGTTTCTCGGAGCGCGGCGCATGGGCGGCTCAAATAATATTGACGGTACGGGCAGCGAGCAGAATGATGAGGAGGGAGATCATCGACGCGGCCATCGTCAGCACTTTTGTCTGATGGGTGATAGGGATGGTGTTGGCGGGACTGAGGACGGCGGCGGTGGTAAAGGCGAGGAAAGGGAACGCGCCCAGGTATGGAATGCGATGGTTTTTCATCGCATTCCATGTCCGAGGTACTCGAAGCTCAGGTGCGGTAGGTTACTTCCTGCCATTCGGATTCGTGGCCGCGTCTGAGGGCGCTTTTGCCGGGGGTGCTGTGGGCGACTTCGCGCCCACCTTTGAAGACGTGCAGGCGCGCGGGGATCAGGCGCAGGGCCTCGAAAGCCGAGGGGGCATCGAGGATGAGGAAATCGGCCGGTTTGCCATCTTCGATGCCGTACCGATCCTGGATACGCAACGTGCGGGCCGCGTTGGTGGTGATGAGGTCAAGCACATCATTGATCTCTTCGTAGCCACTCATGTGGCAGAGGAAAAGCGCGAGTTGCGCCGCAGCCAGCATGTCACCCTTGCCCAGCGGGAACCAGGGATCCATGATCGAGTCATGGCCGAGCGAGACATTAACGCCAGCCGCCAGCAGTTCCTTCACGCGGGCAATGCCGCGCCGTTTAGGGTAGGTGTCGAAACGACCTTGCAGGACAACGTTATCGAACGGGTTGGCGATGACGTTCATCTGCGCGCGCGCCAGCAGGCGAATCAGTTTGAAGGCGTAGGCATTGTCATATGAGTGCATGGCCGTGCAGTGGCTGGCGGTGGCGCGTCCATACCAGCCCTGCTCGATGGCGTCAGCCGCCATAACCTCGGTGAAACGCGAAGCGGGATCGTCGGTCTCATCGCAGTGGCAGTCAACGTCGCGATTGAACTCTTTCGCCAGCGCGAAGGCATAGTGGACATCCTCAACGCCCATGTCACGCGTCGACTCGTAGTGCGGGATGCCGCCGACAATATCGCAGCCAAGCTCCATCGCCCGGCGCATCAACTCGCGCCCGTTGGGGAAAGAGAGAATGCCATCCTGCGGGAAAGCGACCAGTTGCAGATCGCAGATATCGCGCACCTCTTCGCGCACCTCAAGCAGGGCGCGCAGGGCGGTGAGATTGGGGTCGCAGACATCGACATGGCTGCGAATGTGCAACGTTCCCTGCGCTACCTCCCAGCGAATCTCTTCCAGCGCGCGGCGTTTGACATCCTCGTGCGTCAGGCTCGGCTTGCGCTCGCTCCAGATCTGAATACCTTCCAGCAACGTGCCGCTATTGTTGTAGCGCGGCTCCCCGACGGTCAGCACGGCGTCAAGGTGTACATGCGAATCGATGAACGGCGGCACCAGCAAATTGCCGTTGGCCTCGATCTCGCGGGCAGCCGTATCAGCGGCAGGCAGTTCGCGCTCGATACGGGCAAATCGCCCATCCTTCACCGCAATGTCAAACAGCCCCTCGCGCCGGTGCAGACGGGCGTGGCGAATAATTACATCATAGTGCATAACAACCTCGTGTACTAGATATCAACATCCCTCAACAAAAACCGAAGGTAAGCGGTGCTAGCACCGCTTACCTTCAAGGTCAAAGGAAGCAAATCTTCGCTATTTACTTCTCGCTGGCGACCGGCTCAGCTTCCACCACCTCGCTGCTCATACCCATGCGCTCAGGAGAACTGTTCCTGAGTTCGATGGGGCGCAGGATAAGGTAAGCAATGAGAGCAAAAGCGATGCCCAGTTCGAAGCCGATATCCATGCCGCCGAGCGATCTGGCAAGCGGGCCGGTGAACAACTGCTGCGACGCGCCGAGGTAGACGCCCAGCAGACCAAACGCGAGGGAGACGATGGCGGCCCAGCCAAGCGGCAGCCTGCTCGGATTGTTCCAGTCATCGACATTGTATTTGCCGCGCCGGTAGACAAAATGTTCCAGCACCAGCACGATGCCCCAGGGGCCAAGCCAGTAGGCGATAATCAGCAGGAAGCTTTCGAGCGTGGCGCCGAAGTTGCCGCCGCCGACGATGGCGATGATGACATAGAGAACAGCGCCGATCAGCGTCCAGACATAGCGAGGAACGCGCTGGAAAGTTCGCCCGAAAACCTGAACCGAGAGACCCAGGCTGTAGTCGTTGGGAATATTATTGGCAACGATGCTCAGGGCAATCAGCAGCAGAATCAGTTTGCCAAAGATGCCCAGAGGGTTGACCGCCGTTGCGAGCAGGGCGCCAACGCTGCCAGTATTGACGAAGGCGGTCTGCCAGGCAGGAACCATCACCAGGGCCAGGCCCAGCGTCTCTAGCAGGACACAGGGGATGAAGACGCCCAGGAAGGTCAGCAAGAACACCCGGCTGGATGGAGTATCTTCCGGCTGGTTGACATTATAGTCAGCGGCGTAGGAACTCCAGCCGGTGGCGAAGCCATAGACAGCGCCGCCATAGGTGATGAAGGCCCACAGGGGGGCCATGCCCGCGTTCTTCACGACAATGGTACCAAAGTGCGGCGCAGCCACAATCAGGATGATCAGGAACATCACCAGCATCGGTACCCAGGCCCAACGCTCATATCCATGCACATATCTGTAGCCATAGATACTGACCAGCGTGGTCAGAACGGCAATAACGATAATGGCCGCCCAGAGCGGGACGGCGCCGTTGCTGAGCGCCACAACCAGCTGAGCGCCGACGATCACGTTGACGGCAGACCAGCCAATGCAGGCTCCGACGTTGAAGATCGCCATAATGATCGCGCCTACCCAGCCGAAGGAGAAGCGCGAGATCGTCATCTGGCGCAGGCCCATTTTCGGCCCCATGGTGGAAAAGAAAGCAACCGGCAAGACACCAAGCGCGTTAAAGATAACGATAGCCAGGAAAGCATCCCAGAAATCCAGGCCGGTAAAGAACGCCGGCAAAGCACCAAGAGCAACGGTTGAGATAACCAGGTTTGCCGCAAGCCACATTGTGAAGTTATCGCGAATGCGGACATGGGCGCGCGTTGTCGGTGAGACACGCTCGATGCCATGTGTCTCGATCCCACGCTCAAGCTCAGGGATCTGTACCGTTTCGGAAGCCATTCAGTCCTCCTCTTCGTTTTGTGGTGTACAGGAAAAATAAATCTACACACGCCGATCATAATTACGCTCTTTCTCCTGAAAAGTTACGCCTTAGCCGACCGGCTGGTCTGTTACGGTTTGTGCAATTTTAACTGTTCCAGAGAAAGATCATGGACATAGTATACCAGAATCATGGCGAACTGGCTAGTGTTTTTCCATCATGTAGTACAGATTAACTTTTTTGCCATGTCTCCTATGCCTGAGCAAAACGCTGGACGAGTGACGAAAAAATGGGTACAATGACAGGCACATAGATCATATCATCATACAATTCAGTATGGCCAGGAGGTTGCAATGTCTTCCAGAGGAAGCTCGTCAAGGGCCAACCAGGTGGGCAATGGAGACGGGTACAGCAAGCAGCGATATACGGAGGAAAAGACAATCGAGCAGTTGCGACAGGAAAATAGCGCGTTGCAGAGGAAGCTGGCAGCATGCAGCCAGGAAATTGCGCTGCTCAACGAGGTTATTTCGACGGTTGGTTCGACGCTGAAGCTGGATGAAGTGCTGCGTCACCTGGTGGACACCATCGTCGAAGCTACCTCCTGTCATGCCGCTTTTATCTACCTGTTCGATCACGAGAAAGAACGGCTCGTTCTGTCCAGCACCAGCGAGCAATACCAGCATCTGATCGGCAAAATTCAACTGGCGCTGGGCGAAGGCATCGTTGGCTGGGTGGCATTGACCCTTAAGCCAGTGATCCTGAAAGAGGACGCGCTGGAAGACCCGCGTTTCCAGTATTTTCCCAACCTGGACGAAGAGCAATTTCAATCGATTATGGCCGTGCCGATTATCACCAAAGATCGCCGCCTGGTTGGAGTCATCACCACACGTACCATCGCTCCTTATGAGTTTACCGAGCAGCAGCAGGTATTTGCCAGCAACGTGGCGGCGCTGGTGGCCGGGGCTATTGAGAACGCGCAGTTGTATGAAAATACGCAGCGCAAACTCAGCATCCTCACCTCGCTCTCGGTGCTGAGCCAGACGCTCAGTTCGGGCCTCTACCTTGATGAGATGCTGCGCTCGCTGGCGACACTCACCGTGCAGATTATGGAATGCGATCTGTGCGTGATTATGTTGCTGGATCAGGCCAGAGGCCACTTAACCGTGCGCGCCTCTTCGCCCGCGCTCAACGATCGCGTCCTGACATTTCAGCCCATTGACATTGACCGCCATCTGTGGGAAAAGCTCCACGCCGTTCATCTGGCTGGCCAGCTCCCGGAAATGAACGAGCGGCTGGATCCGCTCAAAGATGGACACTATACATCCCTGATCTCAGCTCCCCTCATCGCCGGAACCGAGCATCTGGGCCTCATTAATTGCTACTCGCAGCGAGCGCGCCGCTATACCGCCGAGGATCAGACGCTGCTGCATACGATTGCCAACCAGACGGCCATTGCCATCAAGAACAGTCACCTGGTCGATCTGCTGGCGCAGAAGAATCTCGTCAAGGGCTTCTTCGACGACCTGCTGCACGGCACCTACGACTCCGAGGAATCGCTGCGTCAGCGCGCCAACTTCCTGGGCTGCGACCTGAGCAAGCCACACATTATGCTGATGATCGAGGTCACGCCGGTAGAGAACGGGCCTCAGGAACGGGAACCGCAACCTCTACCGGTCGATAGAGCCGACGATGGGGAAAGTAACGACGATGCTTCCGGGACGGCAAATGGCTTCTTCCAGTTAGAAGAGGAGCGACAGGCCACACTCAGGCGTATCAGTGGCATGGTCAAACGGCGGATTCAGGAAAACTACCCCGGCTCGCTTGTCCACGAACACGAGAACCTGCTGACTGCCGTCATGTGCCTGAGCAAAGACCCCGCAGCCACGCGCCTGAAAAGCTGGCTGCGCGAGCTGGTACGCCAGATGCGCATCGAACACCTGGTACGGCTGTCCATCGGCGTCGGCAATCCCTGTCACAATCTGAGCGATTACCGACGCGGTTTCGCGGAGGCCAGCGAGGCATTGCAGATGGGGCAGACGCTCAATCGCGAGGGCGGCGTCACCTATTTCAACGACCTGGGCGTCTATCGCTACCTGTACAAGATTGCCCGCATGGATGATCTGCGCGACATGTATCAGGAGCAGGTAGCGCGCATCTCCAACTACGATCGGCGCAAAGGCACCGACCTGCTCGATACACTGGAGACCTATCTGGAATGCGCTGGCAACCTGACAAAGACCGCCAGCCGCCTCTTCGTGCATCGAAACACGCTCATCCAGCGCCTGGATCGCCTGCAATCGCTCTGCGAGATCGATTTGCAGGAACGATCCAACTGGCTCACGCTCCAGGTCGCCATCAAGGTCTTCAAACTGCGCTCGCATGGGGTATAGGGCCGCCTACGAGATCAGGTTTCGTCGTTCAGCCAATTTTTTAGAATGTGCCGATCATGTTGGCTGCATCTTCCGGCACGACCTCTTCTGCCGCCTCGACGGCTGTTACCTTGCGGCGGCTGCCGATCAACTCGACCTCTTTGAGGAAGAGGACGGAGATCAGGCCGAGGATCATCAGCACCAGACTGAAGACGAAGACGTTGTGGATACCGGTCGTCAGGCCGATTTTCACCGCGTTCACCAGTTCATTGAAGAGGGCCAGACCCTGCGCTCCGGCGCTGGCAAAGCCTGCCCGTATCTGCGCCAGCGCGTCAGGCTGCAAGAGAATCTGCGGGTTGTGGAAGATTGACAGGACCTTTGCCGGGACTGCCTGCTTCACGGCAGGGGGCAGCGCGCTCTGGAAAGAGGGCAGGTAGGCGGTGGTCATGACCGAACCCATAGCAGCCAGGCCGATAGTGCCGCCAATCGAGCGGAAGAAGGTCAGGGCCGAGGTCGCCTCGCCGATCTTACGCGGCAGCGCGTTCTGCACAATCAGCGTGTAGAGCGACATGCCAAAGCCCATACCCAGACCCAGCACCAGCATGGCCCAGATCACATCGGCATTGGTCGAATGTACATTCAACTGCACCAGCATCCACGACCCGACAATACTGATGAGCATGCCAACAATCGCAACCCACTTGTATTTGCCAATCCGCGAAACAAGCTGACCTGAGACAACGCTGCCAATAATCGAGGTCAGCATCAACGGCGTCAGCAGCAGGCCGCTATTGGTGGCCGAGACGCCAACGACGCCCTGCACAAACAGCGGGATGAAGAAGATGCTGCCGAACAGGCCCATACCGAAGATCATGGTCACGATGGTCGAGACGGAGAAGATGCTGTTCTTGAACAGGCTGGGCGCAATAATTGGCTCGCCGCCGCGCCGCTCAAGCATCGCCTCGTAGATGACAAAAGCAGCCAGAGCAGCAACAGCCATCGCGAAGAGGCCGATAATCTGTACCGAGAGCCAGTCATATTGCGTGCCAGCCCAGGTGAAACCAAGCAACAGCGGCACAGTGCCAAGCACCAGCAGGGCTGCGCCGACATAATCAATGGTGACTTTGCCAACGTGCCTGGAACGCAGCGTCGGCATCAGGAAGATGAGGACAATCATGGCTGTGATGCCGATGGGCAGGTTGACATAGAAGACCCAGCGCCACGTGCTGTTCTGCGTGATCCAGCCGCCGAGCGTGGGGCCAACGATGGATGAGAGGCCAAAGACCGCGCCCGTGACGCCTTGCCACTTGCCGCGCTCGCGCGGCGTGAAGAGGTCACCGACGACGGCGATGGCGATAGGCATGAGCGCGCCCGCGCCGATCCCCTGAAAGGCGCGGAAGGCGATCAACTGCGTCATCGTTTGCGACAGGCCCGAAAGCGCGGAGCCGATCAGGAAGAGAACCACGCCGACCAGGAAGATCGGCTTGCGCCCGAACAGGTCGGAAAGCTTGCCATAGATGGGGACAGAGACCGTAGAGGTCAGCAAATAGGCCGTTGAGACCCAGGTGTAGCGGTCAAAACCCTGTAAATCGGCGATGATGCGCGGCATGGCTGTCGAGACAATCGTTTGATCCAGCGACGCCAGCAGCATGACCAGCAGCACGCCAGCCATCGTCAGCCACGTCTCGCGCTTTGAATAACGCAGGCCACTTTCCAGATTCGGGTTCGGGCCGTCGGGCGCGAGCGCGGCGGTTCCCTGTCGTGTCGTTACTGTTTCCATCTATCTTCTCCTCATTCTTTTGCTATACCATTGAAGTAAATCCGCCCCAGGTGCTTCACCACTTCTTCTGGCGACATCTTTTCTTCGAGCAACAATCGTTCATATGCTTTTGGCGACAACAGATTGAAAAATGCGCTGAGCATGACCGGCGTGGGGATACTCGCGGCGAACTCCCCTGCCGCCTTCCCCTCTTCGATCAGGATCGTGACACGCTCAGCAAGCTGCGCCCACAGGTCACGCAGCGCGCACTCTTTTTCGGCGAAGAGCCTGCGCGTGCCGGGGCTATTCAGTATTGCATAGAGCAACTGGAAATGTTTATGGAACATGCCCTCAAACATAAATTGCTGTACCGTCTCCAATCGGGCGCGCGCCGTCAGCCCGGAAGCAATCACGGCATCAATGGATTGCAGGATACGCTGCATATCGCGCTGGAAAATCGCCAGGACGAGGTCTTCCTTACTGGGAAAGTGCAGATAGACCGTCCCCTTGGCGATGCCGACGCGGGCCGCGATCTCGTCGATGGATGCTTCATAATAGCCCTTCTCCATCAATACCTCTTCCGCCGCCTGCAAGATCAGGCTCTCCCGCTCCCGGCGCTGCCGCTCCTTCAAAGACAACTGACCACTCACAGTTTGCATCATCATCCTCCAGACAATAAACCTCAACCAGTATGACCGGAGAGATTAAGTATTGACACTCCTATATACGTTTTGACTTGCTAAATGTTTCTTGACTTTATGGTCATATTTTAGCACAGTGGTCAGAGAATGTCAAGGGCCGGGAACAGCGTGCGAGGATGTCAGTAAATGCCAACACATTGTATTGACATCCCATAACAAAGCTGCTATGCTATGAGAGGTAGAGGAACGAATGAGAGGAGGGATAGCGTGACTATCTCATGCCAGCTTCGGCTGTTGATTGCTCGCGTGAACGTGGAACGGGCCAGGCAGGGGAAACCGCCTTTGAGCTTGCGCCGCCTGGCAGAAGAGAGCGGGGTGTCGTTGAGCGTCCTCGCCGCGTTGAACACGGGGCGCAGCCAGCGCATCGACTATGCCACCATTGACCAGCTTCTGAGCTATTTTAACCGGTACTTCACGGTCACGACCAGCGATCTGCTGGTCTGGGAGCGGCGAGGCGAGGAAGATATGGCAGTTCCGGTAAGCCAGGGGGCGTGACTCGTTTCCTAACAGGAAATGTTTATAGCACAAGAGTAGAGAGAGACATTGGAGCATATCTTATGGCGGTAACTTTGAAATCACGACAGGAAATCGCGCAGTTGCGCAAGGCAGGGCAACTGGTTGCGCAGACATATGAGGTGTTGCGCCCCCATGTTGTGCCGGGTGTGAGTACGGCGGAGCTAGACCGTATCGCGGAAGACTATATACGCAGCAAAGGCGGGAAGCCAATTTATAAGGGCTATCGTCCGCGCCCGGCGCGCAACGAGCCACCGGTACCACCCTTTCCGGCCACCATCTGCGTGGCAGTCAACGAGGTGATCTGCCATGGCATTCCGAGCAAGCAGCAGATACTGAAAGAGGGCGACATTATCGGCATCGACATCGGCGTGTTGCTCAACGGCTGGGTTGGCGACTCATGCGTCACCTTCGCAGTAGGCAAGCTTGACAGGGAGTCTCAGCGGCTGTTGGAGACGGCGCAGAAGTGCCTGCAACTGGGGATAGAGCAGGCCCGCTCCGGCAATACGCTGGGCGATATCGGCGCGGCCATCCAGCGATACGCGGAGGCACAGGGCTTTTCGACGGTGCGCCAGCTGGTCGGTCATGGCGTCGGTCACAGCCTGCACGAGGAGCCAATCGTGCCGCATTTTGGCAAGGCCGGTACGGGCCTGCGCCTGCGCCCCGGCATGGTCTTCACCATCGAACCCATGATTAACGCCGGCACCTTCGAGATCAAACCCATGCCTGATCGCTGGACCATCTGCACCGCAGACGGCAAACGCTCCGCGCAGTTCGAACACACCCTTGCTATTACAGAGGGCGAACCGGAACTGCTGACGCTGCCATAGCATGCCATGCCATGACAAACGCCTCCTGACGTGTCATGCTGAGCGGCAGCGAAGCATCCGGGGCGACGGTTGGTTGGCATGGTCGCCAGGGCGCAGGCCAGCTGCGCCCCTACCAACGACGAACCAGTCCCGCACCTCCGTAGTTCGTAGGGGCGCAGCTGGCCTGCGCCCTGGCTCACCCACTTACATCCTGACCCATCGTATGCTTACTTAAAATCAGGGCTGCCCGAAACCAGTTCCGCCGCCCTGCCATACAGGTGAGAGTGGGTGGCCCAGGCTTTGAGCGCGCCCTCTAAGCGACCATTGGCGTGGGCCAGCTCGATTTCGGTGATGGAGCAGTTGTGGTTTTCCTGCCGTCCCAGTTCCTCCAGGTTCACGTTCTGGCAGAGGTCGCGCAGGGTGGCGAAGATGATGCCGCTGTGAGCAACAACGAGTATCTGTTTGCCGCTCTTGCCGCTCACTACCTGCCGCATACCCTCACGCATGCGGGCGAGCAACTGGAAGTAGTTCTCGCCGCCGGGAAAGGATACTTCGGGATGGCCGTTGAGCCAGCCGCCGAGAATGCGGTTATGCATCGCCCAGGTCGCGGCATCAGGAGGGCAATCTTCCAGTTCTCCCACGTTGACCTCCCTGAACTGTTCCATCACGACGACCTTGAGGCCGAGTGCCTCGGCAATGATCTCGGCTGTCTCCCTTGCCCGTTTCAACGGCGATGCATAGATTTCGTCGATATGCTTATCCCTGAAGTATTCGGCGGTCTGCTGCGCCTGAATTACGCCCTTTGGAGTGAGTGGATAATCAACTTTTTTACAGGAAAATTCTCTGGTCAAATTGGCTTTATTCTCCCCGTGCCTGACAAGATAAATTGTATTCAATTTTGTAATCTTTCCTCCTTCTGTTGACGAAGAGCATACATCTGAAAATATTACTCACAATCATTATCACAGCAGCTACATGTCTCGCCAGTGCGCGCTTCGTGCAGGGCTTCGCGTCCTTCCCTGACAATGAAGTAGACGAGGACGAGCGCGGCCAGCGGGTCAGCCCACCACCAGCCGAAGAGGGTATTGAGCAGGAGACCGGCGAGCAGGGTGATGGACATGTAGGCGCAGGTGATACTGCACATGGCATCGGCTTTGAGGGCCGCGCTGCCGATCTGTCGGGCTATATGAAGCTTACCGCGCCAGAGCAGCGGCATGATGAGGGCGGCGGCAATGGCGAGGCCAATGCCCCACCAGGATGCCTCAGCGTGACTGCGCACGAACAGCGAGATGGCGCTATCGATGACGATGTAGAGGGCAAGCGCGAAGAGGGCTGTGGCCGTGATCCAGGCGGCGCGTCGCTCCGCTCGCTCCACTACCTCGCTCTCGCCTCCGCCCTGCTCGACCAGCAGTCGCCAGAGCAGCACGCCGCCGGAAACCAGTTCGATGATGCTATCGATGCCAAAGCCTTGCAGCGAAACGCTGTGGGTGAGAAAGCCGACGGTGAGGGCGACGCTGGCCTCGACCAGCATCCAGCCGATCGTGGCAAGCTCGATCCAGACGCCCCGGCGCACATCGCCCGCACGCGCCACCTTTATGGAAAGAGGATTGACGGCATCGACGCTCTTTGCTGGCTGAGCCATTATGCTTCTTGCTCCTGTTTCCCTATCCCCTCTGGCGGCGCGATCAGGGGCAGATGTTCTTCGTGGTCGTGCTGATGCCCGTTGACCGCTTCCTTCGGGATTTCCATACAGCAATAGAGGCCGCGTTGCTCGCAGCAGGCCCCTTCGTGGGTTTCAGATTCAAACTGGATGGTGGTATGGCCAATGTGGTATTTTTCGTTGAGCAGATTGGTCATCGATTGCATAATGGCGGCGCTCTCGCTGGGCGGCAGATTGGCGATCAGCGTGTGGCAGGAAAGGGCGTAATGGTTGCTGGAGATGCTCCAGACGTGCAGGTCGTGAACGCTCTGTACGCCCTGGATATGTTCGATATCCGCGACCAGCGCCGGCACAGAGATGCCTCTGGGCGCGGCTTCGAGCAGGATATCGGTGGTCTCGCGCAGAATACGCCAGGCGCCTACCGCGATGAGCAGAGCGATACCTACGGAGAGCAGCGGGTCAACGATAGTCCAGCCGGTGAGCAGGATGATGAGACCGGCCACAACGACACCCACAGAGGCCCCGACATCGCCGAAGACGTGCAGCATGGCGGCGCGCACGTTGAGATTGCTTTCCTCTTTATGCAGGCCAAAACCGATGTAGAGGTTGACGAGAATACCGATACCGGCAGAGATAAACATGGCCAGCGGCTGAATCGGTTCGGGATGCTGGAAACGCTGAATGGCTTCCCAGATGATGGCAAAGGCGATAAGGATAAGCGTCACGGCATTGGCAAGGGCGGCCAGAATGCCGACGCGGTGGTAGCCAAAAGTCTTGCGCTCGTTAGCGGGCCGTTCCGCTTGCACGGCGGCAAACCAGGCGAGACCAAGCGCGAAGATATCGGTGACGACATGGCCGGCATCGGAGAGCAAGGCCAGCGAATTGGCGAGAATGCCGCCAATCAGCTCGGCAGCCAGGATGATGAGCGTCAGAAAGAAAGCGAGACGCAGGGTCTTTTTCGCCATGCCGTGTGTATGACTGTGAGCGTGATGCTCGTGGCCCTGCCCGATACTCATACCAGCACCTCAGCTTCCTTCTTCACGCCGCCAGTGGACGCTTCGCCGACTTCACCCGTCTCACAGGCATGCTCCATGCCAAGCTGCACCAACTGGCGCACATGCTCATCGATCAGGCGATAGTAGACGACGCGACCAACCTTGCGCATGGAGACAATTTTATGGTTGCGCAGAACGCGCAGTTGATGCGAGATGGTGGTATCGTCTCGTCCCATGCCACCGGCAAGGTCGCAGACACAAAGTTCGCCGGTTGGCGATGAGAGCAGGGCGTAGACAACCTGCAGGCGCGTGGGATCGGCTAAGACGCTGAAGATTTCGGCGACGCGCAGAGCCGTCGCAGCAGGTAGCAGGTTCTGGCGCACCGCCAGCATATGTTCCGGGTGGATTGCTCGCTCCTGGCACACATCCTCAACAGGAACATGCTTCTCCACGCCTGTTTTCTCTATTCGCAAAACCATGAAATCTCTCTTTCTTTGCATATCTGTACAGATATGCAACTATTTTTCATTTGTATTATACACCTATTCTGTGGAAATAACAAGCGCGGTCAGCTTTTTTGCCTTGCGTATCATTCCCCTTACATGTTAAACTAAGGCGTGTCTATTTCAAGAAACGAACAAAAAACGCTTATGTGGTGGCGACAAATACAATTCCGTCTGGCGCTCATGTACGGCCTCATCGCGCTTGCCCTGCTGGCGATCAGTATAACGGGGCAGCTGCGGCTGCTGGACGAGGTGGGAAAAACATTTGGCGGCTTCTTCTGGGCCATCGATACCGATGGGCGCGTCGTTGCTGTCTCGACCGCGCCGCAGCAGCAGCCATTCGGCATCTCCGCCGGTTCTGTGATCAGCGTCGACCATATTGTCAGCGCGCAGGTGCAGCATGGCAACTCGTATAGCGGCAGCGACGCGCTCAGCCTGGCCTACGAACACGCGCGCCCGAACCAGACCATCACCTATGGCATTGAGAACGGCGTCGGCCCGATTACATACATCCAGCGTCCGGCGGTAACGTTCACATGGGAGATGTGGTGGCAAAGCTACGGCCTCACTTTCATCGCCGGTCTGAGCTGGCTGGTGGTGGGCTTTATCGTGCTGCTCACCGCGCGCGGATGGGTGGGCGCGGTGGAAGGCATTACCCTTCTGCCTCCGGCCATGCTCTTCCTGCTCTACAGCCACTGGGGCAACGTGCAGAGCGCCTATCCCGCCGATGGCATTTTCCAGTTGCTCTGGATCCCCTCGTTTGCCCTGCTTGGCGCGGCTTTCATTCACCTGAGCCTGACATATCGCCCCGAAGCGTTGAACAGCCAGCGTCGTCCGAGCCTGGCACAGGACGCGCTGCCCTATGTGCCGCTGGTCGGTTTGCTGGCTTTCGAGTGGAGTTCCTACCTGTTCAAAGGCAATGTGCCGACGCAAATCAATCTGACCTTTGCCCTGTGCTATGGCGCGTTCGGCGGCGTGTTGAGTGTGATTATCGGCCTGACTTCGCTTGTGCGCGTGAGCCGCCGCGCCGATCCCACTATTTCAAGCATGGTGCGCCGCCGTCTTGGTGACCTGCTCACCCTCTGGATTGGCGGCGTGGGCCTCGGCTTCTGCCTGGGCATCCTGCCCATCCTGCTCACCGGCAAAACGCTGCTGCCGCTGGAAATCTTCTATGTGCTGGCGGCCATCTACCCGCTCCTGCTGCTCTACGCCATGCGTTCGCTGCGCATGATCGATCGCCTGCAAGCGAGCCTGCAAGAACGCGAACAGGCCCTGCTCACCCAGCAACAGATGGCAGTGGAACTGCATAAAACCCTGGAAGAGCTGCGCCAGTCCAACCGCGAGCTTGAGCAGGCCACTTCGCTGCTGCTGCATGCTGATGCGCACCTGCGCTCCATCCTCTCGCAGCGCATTCACGACCAGCCCCGGCAGCAGGCGCTGCGCATCCGTTCCCTGCTGGGCCACTGGCAACATAAATTGAAGGTAGAGGCCGAACGCGACCCCGAAGGCAAAGTGCCTGTCCCGCCCATCATCGATGCGCTGGGCAAGGTGCGCAAGATCAGTGAGGAACTGGAAAGCGATCTGCGCGGCCTGCAATTGCTGGTGGAAGATGCCTACCAGAGGCGCAGTCTGGGCCTGAAACTGCACCTGGAAAAGCTGATTCGCGAGGATTTACCGGCGTTGCACCCCGAATCTCCGCTCAAGGTGCAGGCAGACCTGTGGGCGCTCGACGCGCTGAGCCACGATCTGGAAAAGACGCCAGAGGGGGCAAAAATCGCCGAAGCCATCTCTTATACCGTTACGCAGGCTCTGCTCAATGTCTATAACCATGCCGGGGCCAGTTTCGCCACCGTGCGCGCCACGCGCAGCAACGGTTTCCTCGACATCTTCATCAACGACGACGGGCGCGGCTTCGACCCCAACACCATCTCGCCGGACAGGACCAGCCTCTTCAAAGCGCGCCTCAAAGCCCGTGAAGCAGGCGGCGTGCTGGCGATCACCTCGCGTCCACGTCCTGGCCAGCAACACGGCACTCTGGTGCAACTGCGCATCCCTATCCCTCCAGTGCAGGAATACTCACCACGCACCGGGCCGCTATCGGAATCGAGGGTGCAAAGTCCGGGGGTCTAGTCTGTATTACCCGGGCCTCAGCCCTGCATAAGCCTCATAAGCATGAGCCAGCAGGACGCGCCTGCCAGGGTCGCCAGGGGAGCCGGAGATGGAGAAGAAGCTGTAGAGTTCGCTGACAATGTTTTCAAGAGGGCCGACGTTTGGCGCGCCTTTGCCGGTGTAGAAACCCATGCGCAGGGCGATCTCGTCGTTGCTCAGACCCTGCGCGATGAGCGAGGCGCACTCTTCCTGACGCGGCGTGAGACGCTGGCCGCGCAGCTTCTTAAGCAGGTACTGCAACACCTCCGGGTCGATGAAGGTTTCGTTACGCCTCACCACCGCCGTCGCAATGCGTTCCAGGTATTCGGGTTCGATGTTGTTGAAGAGGGCATAGCCGTGCAGGCCGGACGCGCCCCCGGCTCGTTTGCCGCGTGGAGTACCACGCCGGGTATATTCGCGGCGAAAAACCTCTGCCGCCAGCGTCCAGCTTGGATCCTGTGTGTAGATCACCACGCGCAGGTCAGGCGCAATCTCAAGCAGGGCGCGCCCCAGTTCAATGCCATTCTCATCGCCCAACCGCAGATCCGAAAGCACAAGCCAGCCCGCCAGCGTGGGATTTGTCGCCATGTTTTCCTCACGCAATGCCTCGACCAGCCGCAGCGTTTCGCCCATGCTGCCCGTCTGAGCATGCAGACGCAGCAACGGCGTCTCCTCCACAAAATCGCAGACGCCACGCCGCTTCACCGGCGTATCATCAATCACAATGACGGGAATCGCTGTCTCTTCCATGCTGGTAGTATACTGTATAGCGATGAAATCTGTCACCTGATTCCGCTTGCGCCAGCAGAAACCAGATTGATCTGAAAAAGACGCGCCTGTGATGACTGTACGAAATACCGGATTTTCTGAAAGAGCGGAAGAAAGAGGAAACGGGTATGTAGCCCTTCTACGCATTCCCCTGGCGCAACTGATGCGATTGCAAGGCATCGGCAAGCAGGGAAGCATCAGGCCCGATCTCATTGCTGTTCGCATCATCAGCGTGGTGCAGGGCAATGCGTGGGCGACGCTTCTGCTGTTTCTGGCGTTTCTGCTGGACGCTCTGCTCGCTTTTTGCGCGTGAAGATAGCTCAGCAGAGAAGAGGGGCAGGGCCGCGCCAATGAGGACGGCATCGTCTCCCAGGCGAGCGGGGACAATTTGCACGCTTTCGCCTGCCTGCGAGAACCCGGCAAGCAGCGCGGCGCGGAGCCGGTCAAACACCGATTCGCTGGCGGTGAGGATGCCGCCGCCGAGGATGCATACCTCCGGCCCAAGCAGAGTAAGATATTTATCGAGAGCCGCACCGAGCCAGCGCCCTATCTCCGTGTAGACCTGCAAGGCCACGCGATCCCCACGCGCGGCCTCTTCTGCCAGCAATTGCGGACTGAATGCTTCGCGCCTGCTCAAACGCTGCAAAAGACTACTCTCTTCGTCGCGGCGCTGCGCTCGCTGCACCATCTTCTGGATGGCATCAAGGGAGATAAGGGTGTTGATACAGCCCCGTTTGCCGCAGCCGCAGCGCGTGCCACCGGCGCCGACTGTGACGGGCAGATGGCAGGTGTGGCCGAGATACGGCCCATCCATACGCTGCGGCCTGCCATCAAGGAGCAGCGCGGCTCCCAGCACAGCATTCATGTTGAGGAAAAGCAACCGCTTCGCGCCGCTATAGAATTGAGATTCGGCCAGCAGGGCAGCATCGACATCGACATGGAGCAAGACGGGCAGGCCAAAGCGCGTTTGCAGGAACTCGCGCAGGGGAAAGCCGTTGAGCGAGGGCAGAGTTGGCACGATGAACGGACGCGACGCAACCGCATCCAGCGTACCGGGGATGCTGACCCCCAGCCCGCAGACCCGATAGCCCCCGGCGGCGGCAATGGCCAGCATCGCTTCGATGGCTCGCACATAGGGTTCCAGCGTCGCGCTTGCCGGTCTCCCCCAGAGTGTCTTCGTCTCTTCGCGCTGGAGAATGTTGCCTTGCCGGTCAACCAGCGCGATGCTCGCCTTCCTCCCCCCAGGCTCAACGCTAATGGCGGCGCTCCCGGCATTCCTCTCTGTCGTCATCAAAGGCCCGTGTCTCTCTTCCAGTATTTGGGTAGAACATATGTTCTTAATCCAACAGGGCTACAGCCTGGCTACAAGCACAATTACGACATTGAATGTAATTCAAGTATAGCTTGCCGTCTGAACATTTGTCAAGGTCATTTGTTTCATAAACCTGTTCTAACAGGCTGTTCTAAAGGGAACGGGGCTGGATTTGTCAATCTTCCCCTTGCGTGGTACAGTAGGAGAGTGAGATTGTGTACAGCTATCCTGGCAAGGAGATGACGATAATGGCTAATCCGAATCGGCCTGACAATAATCAGCGACCGTCCAGAGCGCCTATTCTGGGGCAGGGACACGGGTTGAGCGATGAAGAGGGCGAGATGATCGCGCAGATGATTCGTGAGGCGCAGCATTCTGCCCGCGAGTTGCGAATTCCCGCCGAAGACCTGGCAAAAGAGGCTTCGACGCAGATGTCGCCGGAGACGGCAAAGGTGATCGAGGCGAGCCAGGTGCGCAAGATTTTGCATATGTTCAACCGCGACTTCGTCTATGGCCAGGGGCGTTTCGATGAGTATAGCAGCGGCCTGATCTTCAAATGGGGCGATGGTTACTCGCGCAAGCATATCTGGGTCTCGGTCGAAAACGGCAACCTGCTGTTTGAGACCAGTCACTCCAGGCAATGCAACAAATCGTATTGCACCGGCACCCATCACGTCCTGACGCCCGATCTCTACACCAACTGGGATCTGGTCAACCAGGAGCTGGGCGACCTGTTCCGCCGACCGGTGCAGGAAACCACAGAGGATTGAGTTCCGCGAGAACGTTCAGAGAAACAGGGAAAATTGACGGTGAGCATACGCATTCTTGCGCTGGAAAAAGACCTCTTCTTTGCTGTGAAGATGCGCGACACGCTGCGCCATCACGATATAGAAGTGACGACGGTGCGCACGCTGCCCGCGTTCGAGCAACAGCTGGCGCTGAGCGGAGATGAACGGCCCGTGCTGGCAATCGTGAACACGGCGACGCGCGGCGTTGACTGGGAAGAGGCCATCCGGCAGGCACGCGCGCAGGGCCTACCCGTGCTGGCCTTTGGCTCGCATATGGACCTTGAGGCGCGAGCAAAGGCGCTGCAGGCGGGGGCCGGGAAAGTTGTCGCCAACTCCAAATTCACCGGTGACATGCCCGGCCTCATCACGCGCATGCTTGCCGAAGCGGTGGTCACGCCCGTTGATGAGAGTGATGAGGGCTAGATATTACGTCCGGCAGCTTCCCAGTACGGTTTGCGGATGATGTTTTTGAGCAGCTTGCCGGAAGGGCTGCGCGGCAGTTCATCCACGAAATCGATGGAGCGCGGTCGCTTGTAGTCGGCGAGGCGTTCGCTGCAGAAAGCGATCAGTTCGTCCGCGCTCGCCTGCATGCCAGGACGCAGGGCAATGATCGCCTTCACGGACTCGCCCCAGTGTTCATCGGGAACGCCGATGACCGCGACATCGGCAACGGCAGGATGGGCCGTCAGCACGGCTTCGATCTCCGCCGGGTAGATGTTGACGCCGCCCGAAATCACCATATCCACACGCCGGTCACAGATGTAGTAGTAGCCCTCTTCGTCGCGATAGGCAATATCGCCGACCGAGAAGAAGCCGTCGCGCATGTTCTTCGCCGTCGCTTCCGGCTTTTTATAGTATTCGGCCAGCCATCTATTCCGCACCCAGAACTCGCCGGGCGTGCCATCTGGCACCGGATTGCCCTCATCATCGAGCAGGCGAATCTCGTGTCCAGGGGCGGCCTGCCCGCAGGAACCGGGCTTGCGCAACTGATCTTCTGGCCGCAAAATGGTCACAATGCCCGTCTCGGTCGCGCCGTAGAACTCCCAGAGAACCTCGCCGAAACGCTGCGCTGACTTCACCTTCAAAGCATAGGGACAGGGCGCGCCCGCAACAATGATCTGCCGCAGCGAACCGATATCGCAGGTCGCTGCTGTATCGGCGGGAACTTCGCACATGCGCAGCAAGAGCGTCGGCGCGACAAAGGTGGTGGTGACTTTATATGTATCGATGAGTCGCAGCGCCTCGACGGGATCAAATCTGGGCATGATGACCAGCGTCGAACCCAGCAGCAGGTGGATACCGGCGAAAAAGTTGGGCGCGCTGTGGTAATACGGTCCGGCCAGCAGGTGAACATCCGATTCGGTGAGGCCAAACGCCTGCACCACCGGCAAAAGATCACTGGCCGGAACGCCATGCGGGCGATAGGCGCCTTTGGGATAGCCGGTCGTGCCGGAGGTATAGCTCATGGTAGAGCCGGTAGAGCTTTCGCTCTGTGGCACCGCCGGGCTGCCGTTCGCAATCAATTCTTCATAGTGCAACCAGCCGGTCGGCGCTTCACCCCCGATGGCGATATAGAGCAGGTCGCCCTGCACTTCCGGGCGCGCGCCTTCCACCACCTGAATCAGATCGGGGCCAACAACGATAGCTCTGGATTCGCTGTCGTTGAGAACATAGGCCACTTCGCGTTCGCGCAGGCGATAGTTGACCGTCAGGTTAATGGCGGCAATCTTGCTGGCGGCTGCGGCAGTCTCCAGCGCCTCAATCGAGTTATGCGCCATAACGGCCACGCGGTCTCTGCTCCGCACGCCCAGCCCCTGCAGCGCGTTGGCAAGCCGCCGGGCGCGGTCATTCAACTGCGAGTATGTCAGCGCCCGCTCGCCGCAGATCAACGCCGGTTTGTCCGGTCGTACAATGGCATGGGCATCCAGGTAGTGAGGAGGGACATTTTCCTGTGTGGTCATTGAGTATGCTCCATCTCTGGCTACTATCACCGGCACACATACATCAGGCGCTTGTAACAGCCTACGAAGACGCTATCGTGGATATCGATGCAATCATATGACCACATCGATATCCCCGGTGTCAATGGGCATAGTGATGGTCTTATGCCCGGCGCACAATCACGCTATGGACGAAGCGAGGGAAAGGAATGGACAGGAGGCGCTGCCCCGGCGGGAGCCGCTGGTAATGGGTAATGCTCTGCTGGCGGTAGGCCCAGCGAGCGCGGGAGAACGATTTGCGGGTGGGCAGAGGGAATGGTACGAGAGGTCGCAGGTGACGATAGCGCGGACGGTAGGCCAGGTGCCTGCTCATGTATGCTCCTTCCTGAGAATAGCAGGACAACAAACAGCACAAAGGCAAAAAAGCAAAAGAGGTCTTCTCCTGAGCTATTATGCTATAATACGTCAGGAGAGACCTCGTTTGCTCACAATGAAATCGTCGAGTTGCTCATCCGATATCAGTAACCGCAGCCACAACTGCGAGCTTCGCCGCCGCCGCCAGCCGTGCGGAAGGAATGACCGCAGCCGCAGCTGGAGACTGCGTTGGGATTGTTGACGGTGAAGCCAGCGCCCATCAGGCTGTCCACATAGTCAACCTGGCTGCCCTTGATATACTCCAGGCTCATTTCATCTACAAAGACCTTGAACTCGCCCTGGGGGATAACGGTATCGCCCTCTTGCTCTTCATCGAGGGTCATGCCATACTGCAGCCCTGAGCAACCGCCACCGGCGACGAAGATGCGCAGCCCGAGACTGGGATCATTTTCCTGCGTCAGAAGCTCCTGCACCTTTTCAACGGCGGTAGGAGTCATGCTAATGATACTGGTCTCAATCATTGGCAGTTTGCGCTCACTCATGTACATTGCCTCTCTTCAATAGGGAGCGATTCCTCTCTCCCTGTTTTCTTGCTTGCTTGATGATACATACACGGACACGCACCGGAGATACGCCCCCGTTTTCCTGTATTATATACTACACAATATGAAGTATGCAAGCTTTTTCACATGAGCGTGATGAATTGCTCCGTCACAACCCGAACTGTTGCTGCACGCGCACGATATTGGAGAGGAGGAGGGGAGCTTCTGGCGGGGAGCCGAAGAGTTTGTCGGCGCGGCGGTTCTGCCCGGCGGCAATGCGCTCAATGGTGTTGGCCGCCGACCAGCCCTGGGCCATGAAGTGAGCGCCGAGGCCACTGATGATGGCGGTTGAGAAGGAGGTGCCGGCCCAATCGGCCCAGCCGGTGAAGTTTTGCTGGCCACCGGGAAAGGTGGGCGAGATGTAGACGCCGCGTACCGCGTCTGGCAGGCCAGTGCTGTCTATGCCCCCGCCACTATCGCCGCCAAAGGTGGCAATGCCGCTATTGCGCGGGGCAAGGTTGGCCGCGTTGGAAAAGAGCGAGGGTACGAAACGGCTATTGACCGAGGCAACGCCCAGCGTGCTTTCGTAACGGGCAGGCGCGCGCGGCGGACGCGGGGCCTTGCCCTGCTGGTTCGGGAGGGTGGAGTCGTTACCGGCGGCAGCAACGATCAGCGCACCGTGCTGGCTGAGGCTATGAAAAAGCAGGCGCAGACCCTCTTCAATCTGGTTGAGCGCGCGCATGACGCTATTCAACTGCGCGCTTGCCCACTGTCGGTTGGCGAACCAGATATAGGGCAGGCGGCGAATATCGGGCATGATGGTCAGGCTCAGATTGATAACCAGGCGGCGAATGGTGCCGGAGACAAGTTCCTGTTCCAGGTCGGTCAGAGCGGCAAACAGGTTATAGAGATCGCCGCCCCCGAAATCGTTGAGAATGCGAATCAGCCGGATGCGGGCGCGGGAAGCGATATCGCGAATGAGGCCGCAGACGAAAATGCCGTGATCGGGCATGAAATAGTAGCGATCATCGTTATAAGCGTCGCGTCCGGTGCGCACATCGTTCAGGATAGGATAGCGGTCATACTCGATTTCAAAGGAGCCGTTTTCGCTGCGAATGTTGGCGGCCAGGCGCTGCAACAGCCAGTTGCGGCGATATTCAGGGCGAGTGGCGGCGCTACGCAGGCGATCAGGATGCAGAGCGGTATCCAGCACAGCAATCATCACCTCTTCAGCCCCACGTGGATCAAGGGTAATATCCTGACTCTGGACAGAGAGATGCCAGCCCACAGGCGGATTGCCGGTTGTCGCCAGATCAAGAGAAGGCGCAGGCCGGGGCGGCAAGGCGGGACCACCTTCGGCATAGAGGCCGGGTGCGGCTGTTACCAGCCAGTTAGGCATGGCGGAAAGCAGACGCAGACCATCCTGCTCCAGTTGCTCAAGATGCGCCTGCAAATAGGAAAGAGCCATTGGCAGCGGGTCACGCACGGCAGGGTCAGTGTGACGGACATGGAAAAAGATAGCGGCCAGGGGCTGTTGCCTGTGCAGGCCAAAAATAAAAGTGCGGCCCGCAAACGTCATCTCGACATCCAGCCAACGCCCGGCAGAGCCATATGGCTCCAGCCGCATGCTGTAGGCGGCAAGCACGCTATTCAACTGGCTGCGCACCTGCTCTGCCAGCACCGCTAATGCATCATCGGAGGGACGCCTGGGAAGTTGAATCACCACCACCATTTCACCTGGAACCCAGTAAGATACCTCATCGGGAATACCCATGAACTCGACGCCATTACGGGACATTGATATATTCCTCTATCTCTCTATTCTGGCCATATGTGCCTGCTCAAGCGGAATGCTGACCGCCTGCCTGCCTGTATGGTTATGGTGCAAAATGGGCAGGAACGCAGAATATTGTACATGACATTATAGCTGAAATACCTGTAGGAGACAATCAGCAAATGTCCCGATTGCCGCTCCCGCCCTCATCACCAGCCCTCTTACCCTTTCTCTGTTGCCCCGACCACACAGCATACGCTATACTATTGACGATAAGAACGTTCCAGAAGGGAATGTGATGAGAAATATACCGGTAGAACGCAAAGCAATCGTCATCTATAGCTCGCACTCAGGCCGCTCGGAGCAGCTAGAAACGGCGCTGGCTTCCCTGCGGCAGGCAGGCATAGATATTCTGCGCGTTACCCCTGTCAGCCATCTGGATCACCTGTCACCGCAGGGGGCCATCTGGAAAGAGCAGGGAGCCGATATCGCCATCGCGGCAGGCGGCGACGGCCTGATCGGCGGCGTTATCACGCATATCGCAGAAAGCGGGCTGCCGCTTGGTATCCTGCCGCTTGGCACATCGAACGATACCGCCCGCTCGCTGCACATCCCGGAGCAGGTGCAGCAGGCTGTCGACGTTATCAGGCAGGGCCACATACGAGAAGTGGATATCGGTGTAGCGCAACCGGCGGAACAGGCGCCGCACCGGGCCAGCAAGAGCCAGTCCACGCCGGTGCTTGCTCATGTCAGTCCACGCCAACACAGTTACTTCGCCCATGTGCTGACGGTAGGCGTCAATGTCGAGTTTGCGCGCCTGGCAACCAATGTAGCAACGCGGCAGCGTTTTGGCAAATTAACGTATCCCATCGCGGCTTTAGAGGTTCTCAGAAATCACCAGTCGCTCGATGTGACGCTGCATTTTGAAGGCTTGAAGCTCGTACCGCCGCCGGGTACCACGCTCAGCCCGCAGGAAATTGTCGGCCTTTCGACGCTGCAATGCCGTGCCTTAGAGGTTGCCGTCGTCAATGCCCCCATCTTCGGCGGTTCCCTACAACTGGCCGTCCCAGAGGCAAGCTTAGAAGATCGCTTGCTCGATATCGTCGTCTTCGAGGATATCGACCTGGCGAGCCTTAATACTGCGATAGCCAGCCTCTTTAATCCGCGAGAAAACGCGAACAGCCAGCCATCATCGCTCTGGCACGAACTGCCCCCGGCGCGCAACCCTGCCGAGCTAACGGGCATCCCCGGTATCCACCACGTGCAGGCTCGCGCTGTCGAGATCACTACCACCACCGACCCGCGAGACGCGACGCTCGACGGCGAAGTACGCGGGCAAACTCCCCTCTACGCCCGCGTCGCAGAGCAACGCCTGAAAGTGCTGGTACCGCCGGATTGACACATTTTAGCCCCGCATCTTTGCCTCAAGCCATTCTTTCGCTTCAGGCCACCCGCTGACAATAATGCTGTCGTAGGCCGAGTGACAACAGGCTTGCCAGTTCCCGCCAAAATGGCATACACTGGAAATAGCTTGATTTTGTGCGGCGTCTATTTGAGCTTATCAAGGATACAACCATGCGTACAACAACAAGACTGCGTGCATTGCTGGCGGAATCTGATTTGATTGTCGCGCCGGGGGCCTATGATGCGCTGAGCGCGCGCCTGATTGCGCAGGCGAACTTTCCTGTGGTCTATATGACAGGCTTTGGCACGGCGGCCAGCGTGCTGGGGCAGCCGGATGTGGGGCTGCTGACTATGAGCGAGATGGTGAGCCGGGCAGCCGCGCTGGCAGAGGTGGCGGGAGACCGCCCGCTCATCGCCGATGCCGATACCGGCTACGGCAACCCCATCAATGTGGGCCGCACCATACGCGAATACGAACGGGCAGGGGTGGCGGGCCTGCACATTGAGGATCAGGTCTGGCCAAAGAAGTGCGGCCATATGGAGGGGAAGCAGGTCATCCCGATGGAGGAGATGGTGCAGAAAGTGCGCGCCGCCGTCGACGCGCGGCAGGACCCCGATTTTGTCATCATCGCGCGCACGGATGCCAACGCCGTCTACGGGCTGGAAGACGCTATCAGGCGCGGACGGGCCTATCGCGAGGCGGGCGCGGACGTGATCTTCATTGAGGCCCCGCGCTCTCTGGAAGAACTGCAAGCGGTCGCCCGCGCTTTTCCCGATGTGCCGCTACTCTTCAACTGGGCCGACAGCGGCAAGACGCCCCCCCTGTCGCTAGACGAGATTCGCGCGCTGGGCTTCAAACTCGTCATCTTCCCCGTCAGCCTGCTTTTCGCCGCCACCTACGCCATGCTGCAGCTGCTCGAAGTCTTCAAGCAGGGGCAAACTCCCGTACCGTTCCGCGAACACATGCTCAGCTTCTCGCAATTCACCGACCAGATCGGCCTCCCACAGATTCAGGCGCTCGAACGTCGCTACGGAGTCAATCAGTAGCAAGAGGCGGCTCGCATTGTCAGAGTGCGAGCCGCCTCTTCTTGTTGTTTCAACAGGCAGGTATCTTTGCCCTCTTGCTTGACATCTGACCATTATTCAATTATTCTATTGAATAATGGAGCAGAGAAAAGGAGATTCGTTTGTGCAGAAAGAGAAGAAAAGAACGTTTAAGAATCTGCTCTATGAGCAGTTTGCCCGTGTGGGCAAGGCGCTTGCTAACGGACATCGACTGGAATTGCTCGACGTGCTGGCGCAGGGAGAGCGCACAGTTGAATCCCTGGCTGAGGAAACCGGCATCTCTGTTGCCAGTGCTTCCCAGCACTTGCAGGTACTGCGGGCGGCGCGCCTGGTTGAGACACGCCGCGCCGGTGTCTCTGTCTATTACCGGCTGGCTTCCGAGCAGGTGGGCGCTCTCTGGCTCGCGCTGCGCGGCGTCGGCGAGGCCCACCTGGCTGAAATCGACCGGCTGGTTGAGACTTTTTTGCAGGATCGAGAGCAGCTCTCGCCGATCACGATAGCGGAGCTTCTTGAGGGACTGCGCGCAGGGCGCGTCATCCTGCTGGATGTCCGGCCCGCCGAGGAATACCAGGCAGGCCATCTCCCCCAGGCCATTTCACTGCCGCTTTCCACCCTTGAGGAGAGGCTCGTCGACCTTCCACGTGATCAGGAAATTGTCGCCTACTGTCGTGGCCCGTACTGTGTTTTTGCCGATGAAGCGGTTGCCATCTTGCGAGAGCAGGGCTATCAGGCTCGACGCCTGGAAGAGGGCGTACCCGACTGGCGCAGGCTTGGCCTGCCCGTTGCTGTCTGAAACGGAGAAGT
>Ga0209810_1001728_pt1 | contig 30721 bp, 25 predicted proteins | sample Coa_R1_7_FD_187159 | JGI IMG/M metagenome (GOLD analysis project Ga0209810, IMG submission 187159) | Surface soil microbial communities from Centralia Pennsylvania, which are recovering from an underground coalmine fire - Coalmine... | ecosystem: Environmental > Terrestrial > Soil > Unclassified... | reverse complement strand
CTGCGGGCCGGTTTCTGCCCGAACCCTGGCCCCAATCCGTTGCGGGGGCAACGGCGGCCCAACCGCCTCCCAAAACGCTACAACAGAGGGCCGCGTGAAAAACCTTCCCTTATAAGGCCGGGGGGTTAGGTCAAGATGGGCCTGAACTCACGCAGCGGTGGCCGTTTGCTTCGCTGTGAGCGGCGCCTCTGCGGTCGCCGGGGCCTGAAAGAGCTTCAGGAGAGCAAGCTCTTCTGGCTCATAGTCGGGTTGGTAGCGGCGAATGTAACGCTCGGCTTTGCGCCGGAAATCCTCCAGCGTCACTCCTTCCTGGTAGCGCTCGAGGACGACCGGGTGGATATAGCAGCTGCGGCAGACCGTCGGCGTGTTGCCCAAACGCTCGGCGACACGCTTGACCGCCTGGACGATGTTGCGCTTGGCCTGCCTTTCATTTTCCGGCTTGCCCATCTCGGCCAGCGCGAGCGCCGCGCGCAGCGTTCCGCCCCAGGTGCGGAAGTCTTTGGCGGAGAACTCCGGTCCGGTCGCCGCTTTGATATAGTTATTCACGTCATGCGGCGTGATAGGACGGGCGTTGCCGTTCTCATCTATATATTGAAACAGCCGGGCGCCGGGCAGCGCCTTGATCTGGCGCATCAGATCTGCTAAATCTGCATCCACGATCACCCGTCGGTGCTGGATATGGTGCTTGCCCACAAAACGGAACAGCAAGTGGCCCTTCGGCGTGATCTCCAGGTGGCGGTTGCGCAGCGTGGTCACCCCGAACGTGCGATACCGCCGAACGCTCTCCTCGGAGCCGAGCCGAAAATACAGGTCGTTGATAAGCCGGATGACAATAGCCAGCACGCGCTCGCGCGGTAGGCCCTCCAGCGCCATGTGCCGATTGGTCATCTGACGCAGGGTGGGCAATAGCTCGCCGAAGCGCTCGAGCTTGGCATATTTCTGTCGCTGCTGCGCCGCCTGGAAATCCGGATGGTAGCGGTACTGTACCCGCCCGCTCGTATCTATGCCGAGGGCTTGAAGGCGGCTGCGTGGCGAAGGCGCAATCCGCACTGAAGTCCACGCGGGCGGAAGGGCCAGGGCGCGAATGCGCTCCAACTGCTTCTCGTCGGTGATGCGCACGCCCTTAGCATCCTCGTACCAGAATCCTTTCTCCTTCGAGCCGCGACGGCGCCACCAGCGCGCCCGCGCGCCTTTCTCAAGAACGCTCTGCGCTCGCTCTGGCGCAGACAGGTTCGGTTTTATTTTAGTTTTTGCCATAACGCTGCCACGAACCGGTACCTAAAGCGCCGGGTTTCCTTTCAGGCAAAGGACGATACGTTCTGCCGATTGGTTCCAGCGGGCAATTGAGAGTGGCTCATACCTTGCAGGAAGGATCGCTTGTGTCATTGTCGTGCCGAAAAAACACGTCTTCAACCGTTTGGGCACTCCCAGGGCAGTTGCGGCGGCTGGCAAATCCTGGCGGCGTTGAGGTACAATACCTCACTATGCGATTGCTGACACTGCTCAAAAGCAAGATCCATCGCGCCACCGTTACGCAGGCGGACGTCAACTATATCGGCAGTATCACCATTGACCGTGACCTTAGCGAGCGTGTTGGGCTGCTGCCCGGCGAGCTTGTCCATGTCTGGGACATAGATAATGGCGAGCGGTTCGAAACCTATGTCATCGAGGGCGAACCTGGTTCGGGCGAAATAATCGTCAATGGCGCGGCGGCCCACCGCGTTCGTGTCGGCCACAAGATCATCATTGCGGCCTTCTGCCTGACCGACGAGCCGATAGAGCCGAAAATGATCCTGGTAGACGAGAACAACCGCTACCTGCGCGACCTATAAAGCGCCCCTGGGGTTCCCATCTCTCTATGCACCGGAGGACACAGCGATGCCCTTTCACTACTCCGACCAGCTTCGCGAAGAGTACTACACCGACGGCTTGACCATCCTGCGCGGGGTCATGCCTCCGACGCTGCTTGCGGACCTGCGCCGCGAAACGGATAAGGCGCGCGTGATCGCCCGCAAAGAGCGCGGCCCGCAGGCCCAGCGCTTGCAGCCGGTCTACCACTACGAGGAGCTTGATCATCAGGTCTTTCGGGACTTCCTGACGCTGCCCGCCATGCAGGAGACGGTGGAGAAGATCCTGGGGCCGGGGCACAAGCCCTCTCAGATCATGGGCGTGCTGCTGGAGCCAGCGAATGAGGCGTGGTGTACCTCCTGGCATCGGGATTGGGGCTACAACCTGCCCGGAATAGACCTGGAGGATTTCTTTCAGGCCGTGCATAACCCGCGCCTCTTTAACCAGATCAATGGCGCCCTCTACGACGACCATTCGCTCTGGGTGGTGCCGCGCAGCCATATGCGCAAGGACACGGAGGCCGAGCGCGCCGCGTTCTCGCGCATTCCGCCGCCCGCCCCGGAGTTGACGGGCCTATCGCCGGAGGAACGGGAGCTGGCCTGCGCGGAGTACGTGCGCCGGATGCCGGGCGCGGCGCCGGTCGTGCTCTTCGCGGGCGACGTCGCCTTTTACCGCAACAGCACGTGGCACCTGGGCACCTACGTGCCTTACGTCAAGCGGGCTACGCTGCATGACGGATATTTCTGCGATGAGGACTATGCCTGGCAGGCCAAGGCGCGCAAGACGGCGGCGGAAGGTGCGGCGCGGTGATCTATGCCGTTGGGGATATTCACGGACAGGTGACGATGCTGCGCGCGATGCTGGATCGCCTGCGCAGCCTGCCCCTCCGCGACGACGACATCCTGATCTTCATCGGCGACTATATTGACCGGGGTGAGGACTCGCGTGCCGTGATCCAGACGCTGCTGCAACTGCGGGAGGAGCGCAGCGGCGTCGTCTTCCTGCGCGGCAATCACGAGCAGTTGATCCTGGAGGCGCGCAAAGGCCCGCCGCCCGAACCGGCGGATCGCGAGGGCTATATGCTGCTGGCCGAGTCGCTGCTCAACTGGCTTCAGAACGGCGGCGCCGAGACGCTCTACTCCTATGGCGTCGAGGATTTTATGCGCTGGTGGGAGTTTATCCCCGAATCCCACTGGGAGTTCATCCGCGCTACAGAGCTGGAGTACATCACGGAGCACTACCACTTCGTCCACGCGGGGCTGCTGCCGCCCGGCAAGACCTGGGAGGGCGCGGATTGGGATCTGGACCCGCGCCTCTGGATCCGGGAGCCTTTCCTCAAGAGTAAGGCCGACTTCGGCGGACGGCGCGTCGTCTTCGGGCATACGCCGCAGACGAGTGGACGCCCGCTCCTCCAGCGCAACAAGATCGGAATAGATACGGGCGCGGTGTATGGCGGCCCGCTGACCACCGTGGTTCTGGAAGAGAACTTCACGGGCCGTAGACCGCCCCCGCCCCGCTTTATCCAGGTGCCCTACGACCGCGCCGACATCCCGGAGGAGTAGTACGCCGATCTTCCACGCGCGTTCCTGCCGTGCGCTCGCGCCACGACCAGACGCTGTGCCGGGCCGTTCTGCCTGCGCTGCCGACTACAGGGACATCTCCAATTCGAGTTCGTCTCGGAGGGGAATGCCGTCCAGGCCCAGCAGGGGAACCTGGGGCTTGAGGCGGCGCGTGGCTTCCATCGCGTTGCAGCGCAGCGCCGTCAGATAGAACCCGCGCTTCTGGTAAAAGCGCAGGGCGGGCAGGTTGTCGTTGGTGGTGACGAGCCACAGGCACCGGCATTGGCGCTGTTGAGCGACGCGCTTTACCGCGGCGATCAGGGCCGAGCCTACCCCCCTCCGTTCTCGAAGGCTGTGGATGGTCAGGATCTCGCAGGCATCGCCGACGATCTGATAGGTCACCAGGCCGACCGGTTCGCCATCCACAAGCGCCACAAACCCCGGCAGACCGTCCGCATCCACCATTTGACCGCGCCGCACCATGCGCGTATCCCCCCAGTGTTGGAGAAGGCTCTGCCTGGCCCACTCCCGGCGCTCCTCCGATAAAGGCTCGATCTGCACGGTCTCCATTCCAGGACTCCTTTCCTGGACGATTAGCCCCTCCACTTCGCAACCAGGCAGTGGTCAGTGATCATGTGGTTAGTGGTCAGAACTCCGCTTCGCAAACCTGTAGGCGCTCCGGCAGCCCATCGGGACTAAGTAGCTCAAGTTGCTACCTTGCCTCTTCGAGAAGGCAAACGGTGATGCAAAAGCCGGTTTCCAGAGCGATTCTCTCTCAAACGTGTTCCTAGGTAGCAACTTGGGTTAAGTAGCCGTGCAGCCAAAGTGCGTTTCCCGCCCACGCAGGTGGGCGGCGAGCCGCAGGCTCCACAGCGGCAGGCTGAACCCTGCCGCAAAAAGCACGGCAAACTTAGCTCGGTTGGAGCCTGAGACCGAACCCCGGTTCCGAGGGAACACGCAGCAGTCCCTGCTCGAGACGGTAGCCGCTCCCATCCACGTCGTCGCTGGTGGCCGGGATGCCCTCGATGGTCAGGACGTTTCCTAGCCCCGCCGCCAGGTGGCCGACAGAGTAAGTCTTCAATGGTTCGCCCCAGGTGTGCGGCGAGGTCCGGATTCCCTGCCGGGCCAATCGCGGCATCCACTGCCGCCAGCGGGTGAAGCCGAAACCGACGATGTCCATAATCAGGACATCAATCAGCCCTGCTTCGGCCAGGGAGATCACCAGGTCCAGGTCAACGTTGCTCTCACCATCGGCGATGAGCGTCTGTGGGCTGCGCTCGGCAAGGAAGGCTCGCAGGCGCTCCAGGTCCTCACGGTTCTCCGGGAACGGCTCTTCCACCCAGAAGAGGCGGCAGTCGGCGACGGCCTCCAGATAGCGCAGAACGCCGTCGCAGGTGTAGCCGTCGTTGGCGTCAACCAGCAGGTAGCAATCGGGGAATGCCTCCCGCACTCGGCGTGTCACCTCAATATCGCGCCGCAGCCCCGCCTCCGCCTCCATCCAGCGGTGCCCTCGTCCTATCTTGAGCTTGAAAGCGCGGTAGCCCAGCGCGTAGTCCGCGCGGCAGTTGGCCAGCACCGCCTCTATGCCGCGTGGGGCCGCCTCCGGTAGGATGTCATCTATATAGATGGCCCCATCATAGCAGGGAATGTGGGTCGGCCCCTGCCCGCCGAGCATCTGATAGACGGGCTGGCCGAGCAGAACACCCGCCAGGTCGTGCAGGGCGAAGTCGAGCGGCAGGGCTTCCTCGAGCAGGACGCCGACAGCGGGATCGAAAAGTTCGGCGACGCGCCTGCCGAGGAGCGGGGCGACCGCCGCCTCGTCGCCCCAGGAAAGGCCCCATCCGACGGCCCCCTGATCGGTGGTGAGGATGCGTATCTGAGATGCCGGTCCCGTGCCGTGCACATCCAGCCGCGCGTTGCGGCCCACCTCGCGCGGGTAGCGATTTTGAATGGTGCGGGTCTGAATGCGGGCGATACGATGCTCTGCCAGTGTCATGCCGGACCTCCCCTGGCGCGCGGCGTCTGCGCCCTCCTGCCATCAGGAGGGCGCAGACGCCGCGCCGCGTTTGTCCTCTGCATTGTACCCGACAGAGATAAAAGCTGCCGCCGCACAAGGCCGGGCTATTTCTCCAGGCGTGGCCCCTCTGCTTTTCTCTATCCTCACGCTACATTTTGCCGTCGTCGCACAAGGTCGGGCTATTTGCCCAGGCGCGGGGTTTGCATGACGATAGCCGGCATCATGGGCGGTATGCCTGGGTGCATCCGGCGCCACTGGTCAGAGCGGACCTGCCAGTAGGGCATGGATAGATGGCGCATGCGGGCGCGCATTATGAGCAGAAAGGGAGACGGATAGGAATGGACCGCCGAGTGCCCGATCTCGGCGGCCTGGGCTGCGGGTCCATTGAGTTGCATATAGCCGATTCCATACAACATCAGATAGGCGACGATCACTGCTTGCGAGGCCCACCGGACAAATCTCGGACGGTGCCGACGCGCCCACTCTAGCACACATAACGGGCCGACAATGCAGGCGACCTTAGCCAGAACGAAGGCTGCCGGCCCCATGGCCCAGACATGACGGAACAGCGGATTGGCTTCCTGCGCGCCATGACGATTGATAAAGATAATGGTCGTCACTAGATCCGCCAGGCCGATAGCGGCGATGATCCAACTTTCTCGTGATATCCTCATCTTTCTCTCCCCAAAACGGGCAGATCTTGCGTCTGCCTTGACCTTCTGCCTCTCTGCATTGGCATCTATGCCTGACGTGCAATAGCCCTCACCCCCTTCCCACTGCTAGGGTCGGCGCTGCAATGGACTGCAAGGGTCGGCAGGGTTACGGCCCCTGCCTCCGCCTTGCGACACCCCTCCGCCTAGCGACCCCCGACGCTGCGGGAGAGGGGAAAGGCGTTTTCATGCTCGATGGTGCGCGCCGTGCAGGGAGGACTGTCTTGCAATAACAGGCACACTTTTATCATCGGCAACTCGTACAGTTACCTAAACGCCAGTCTAAACTCGTTTGTTCCAGAATTATTTAGCGCATAAGCGCGGTCGTTCTGGGAAGCCCACGGACAGGCAACAGTCCGGTCGGTGACGTTAAAAAGAGAGGCGTACAGAGATGAGCAGAGAGGAGGAGAGAGAAAGCGGAGAGAGAAGCACCAGGCAGGCGGGCCGCCGTGATCCCGGCCCAAACGCCGGAGGCATCTGCAAGCCCCCGGCCCTTCCCCGCAGGGAAGGCAAACGCATCGATATAGGAGACGCGCTTAGTCGAGTTCGCGCGGCGTAGACGCCGGCAACAGGTGCTCGGAGACCACGGCTTCCGAAGGCGCGTACTGCCGCAGCAGCCTCAGGAACGCCATCTCGTGCTCGGCGATCAGCAGACGGTCGGCATCTACCGTGATCTGGCCGCCGCGTGCGGCATGGGCCGCCAGTTGCTCCAGGCGGTGCAGGATATGCAGGGAGTCGAGGAGCGCATCCACCTGGCGCTCCAGCCCCGAAGGATTATAGGGACCATCCGCGGCCAGGGGCTGCTCCGCAAAGGTACGTATCCGTTCCTGGCGTATGTTCTCTAGGCTGGCAGCGATGGCCTGGGGAAGCGGATCGACGGTTTTCTGGTTGGGTGGGCAGGTAAGGCACGGCTCATTACTCATGACAGAGATCTCCAGAAAGGTTACTTTTCTGCCGGGTAGGCATCGCGGCTATTCCGGCATCCATAGCGGGCTATGTCCTGCCTGCACACCTGCAAGCGGCGTGCCAGGCGGAGAAGCCCGAGAAAACGCGGCGGTTCTCAGCATGGATCCGGCAACGTTCTCTCACTTTCTCTTACGAACGCCGTTATTTGTCCGGTTTCAGGCCGGGCTGTGAAATATTCCACAGTCAGCCCGATAGATAGACCTCTGCTGCTCTATCGTGCCCTAACGCTCCTGCCCACCTACGCCTTTATCAAAAGTAAAACTCAATCTGGCCGCTGCCATACCCGAACGTCTGCTGCATGCGGGATAGCATCTGGATCGCGTTCTCCTGCGCCAGCGCGCGGATGTTCTGCCGCTCGGCAGCCTCCTCGAAGCGGCGGCTGGCCTGCGCCTCCGCCTTCGGCACGATGTTCTCATCTCGCCAGAAGAGACCGGGCTGATTGTGCTCCACATGGACGTGGACGTTGGGCGGATAGACCGTGACGGGCGGCAGATGCACGCGCAGGACGGTATGGCCCTCGGGGGTCTTGACCCTGGCGACATCTTTGTCGCTCAACTGCGCCAGGTCAATGCCGGCCTCGATGTTGCCGTCCGCCACGACCAGGGCCGCGTTGCGCGTGGCCCAGTGCGTCAATGCCGCCGCGCCGGGGAGGCTGCTCACCCACCCTGGCGGCTCCGCCTGCGTTTCCTGGCGCAGCACATCTTTCCAGGCCAGGGAGACGGTATGCAGCTGGCCAATCTTCTGAATCGCCAGCAGCACCGGCCCCACCTGCGGCTCCTCTGCGCCAGGTTTCGCCACGCGATAGCCAAGCATCCAGCCTACCATCCAGCCCAGGCCGATCAGCATCAGCGCGAGCAGCACGAGAGGGCGGAAAGGCGAAGGCTGGGACGGCGCAGAGGCCGCGCGCAGAGGAACGGGCATAAAGTTAAATCGCGCCATAGTACCTTAAACTCCTCAACTCCTCATATCCAGTCGGTGAAAGCGTTTTCCTTCAGCTATCTCCTGGCAACGCCAGAACGAGAAGGGATCAAGAGGATCGAACATAAATATCTGGCTGGGACTGTGTCAGTCCACCGTTGCCGCCAGGGCTCTCCTGTATCCTACTCTACGCACGGTGGCCCCAAAAGAGTTGCCGTAAATCGCAACAAAGCGGCGCCCGGCATCCATTCTATTTTAGCAGGTTTCTACAGCTGCCGCAAATGCAGCCCTTGACAATCCCATCGACTCCAGCTAATCTAGTGGGCAATTGGCCGGACAAACGGGATGAAGACGGCGCTCTAAGAGGAGGCGAGAGAGGCCGTCTGCAAACCATAAGGCCAGAGGTCTCTTTCTGGAAATGAGAGATGCGCCTGTAAGGAGAGATGCGCCTGTGAAGATTGTGGATGTGCGCGCAACACCCGTCTATGTCCCCATGCACCATCCCCTGCGGTGGTCCTTCGGAATCGAGCTGGGCACGACGCGAACCCTGGTCGAACTGATCACCGACGGCGGGGTGATCGGCCTGGGGGAGACCAAAGGCGGGCAGAGCGTAGCCGACGCGGTGATCCAGAGCAAGCCGCTCTATATCGGCCTGGACCCGCTGGAAGTGAGTCGCATTGCCAAGCGTTTCGGCATCTACCGCGTCACCAGTGAGCAGCTAGATCGCGTCGCCCAGCTCAAGCTGGCCGGAGCGGCTATCGAGATGGCCTGCTGGGACATCGTGGGCAAGAGCATGGGCAAGCGCTGCGGCGACCTGTGGGGCGGAATTGACAGGGAGAACGTTGAGTTTGCCGCCTACGTCTTCTATCGCTATCGGTCTGTGGAGGAGGAGGGCGGCTACAGCGACCCTCAGTTTGTTGCCGACTACGCGCGCGAGCTGATGGAGACGCACGGCTTTCGGGATGTTAAGCTCAAAAACGGCGTCCTCGACCCCGCCAGAGAGATCGAGACCGTGCGGCGCATCCGGGAGACGGGAGGCAACCGCCTGCGGAACCTGCGCGTGGACCCCAATCAGGTCTGGTCGGTGGAGACGAGCATACGCACGCTGCGCGCCCTCGATCCCTACGATGTCGAATTCTGCGAGGACCCCACCTGGGGCATAGAGGGCATGAGCCTGGTGCGGCAGGACACCCACATTCCGCTCGCCACGAATATGTGCTGCATTAGCTTCGACCAGATCCCGCTGGTCGTGCGGACGCGGGCGCTGGACATTATCCTGGGCGATATGCATTTCTGGGGAGGTCCGACCGCTCTCGTGCAGCTTGCCAAAGTGTGCGAGACCTTCAATCTGGGAATGAGCCTGCACAGCGACCGCGAACTGGGCGTCTCGACCGCCGCGATTGTGCATCTGGCCGCCTCGCAGCCGATGGTCAGCCATGCTATCGACTCGCACCTTCCGGAGCAGGCCGACGACGTGATCACCCAGCCCTTCCAATTCCGCAACGGCTGTTTGCCGGTGCCCGAAGGGCCGGGACTGGGCGTGGAACTGGACCGGGAGCAGGTCGAGCGCTACCATCGGCTCTATCTCGAACGCGGCGATGAAGAGGAGTTTGCGGACCAGGCGCGCTCGCAATGGTGGCCGCGCCTGCCGCTCTGGTAGTGCCAGGGCTTTTTCCCTGTGGCCCGCACCCCCTGTCCCCCTTTCCCACGCTGCGGGAGAGGGGGAACCGAGAAGCTTAGCCTCTTCCCCTCCCCTGTTGTTGGGGATCGCTAGGCGAGGGGTGTCGCCAGGCGGAGGGGTGTGGCAAGGCAGAGCCGTGTCGCAAGGTGTCGCAAGGCGGAGGCAAGGGCCGTAACCTTGCCGACCCTAGCAGTGGCCCGAACCATGGCAGCCCCGACCCTTGCAGTCCATTGTAGCCCCGACCCTGGCAGTGGGATAAAGGGGTGGGGGCCAGAACAGGTAGTTCTATTGATATTGATATAATTGATATAGTGGAGGAAAACGCATTGGCGAACAAGGCAAGGGAGAGAGCGATGCGGATCGCCATCGGAGAGTTCAAACAGGAGAGCAACACCTTCGCCCCGGTGCCGACCACACGGGAGCATTTCCGGGATTTCCACCTCTGGTACGGCCGGGAGGCCATCGCCAACCTGCGGGACACCAATACCGAGGTTGCGGGCTTTCTGGATGTTTGTGAGGCGATAGGCTATACCCCCGTGCCCACCCTGGCCGGTTTCGCCATCTCCGGCGCGCCGCTCACCGCCGAAACCTATCGGACGCTGCGCGCAGAGCTGCTTGAGCGCCTGGCCGCTGCCCGTCCCTTTGATGCCGTACTACTTGCCCTGCACGGTGCGATGGTGGCGGCGGGGGAAGACGATCCCGATGGCGCGACGCTCCAGGCCGTGCGGGAGCTGATCGGCCCCGATATTCCTCTAGTCGCCAGCATGGACCTGCATGCCAACCTGACCCGCCGCTGCGTCGAGGCCGCCGACGCCATCGTAGGCTTTCGCACCAGCCCGCACGTTGACCTGCGTGAGACCGGCCAGCGCGCGGCCCGCCTGCTGGCGCGCTGGCTCTCCGGCGAGGTGAGGCCGACGATGGCCTTTGTCAAAGTGCCCATGGTGGTTCCGGCTTCCACGCACGTTCACTTCCTTGATGGCCCCTTCAAGCGGCTGATGGAGGCCACGCAGGCTGTGGAGGCGGAAGGCGCGCTTTCCGCCAGCGCGTTTACCGTGCAGCCCTGGCTGGATATTCCGGAGATGGGCTTTGCTACGGTAGCTATCACCGACAACGATCCGGAACGGGCGGAGGCGTTTGCCCGCCGCCTGGCGAGGCTGGCCTGGGCCGAACGTCATGCCTTCCTGAATATAGACCTGGCGCCGCCGGATCAGGCCATTCAGCAGGCGCTCGCAAGCCCTGCCGGGCCGGTGATTCTGGCGGATCTGGCCGACGGTCCCGCCGCAGGCTCTCCCGGCGACGGCACGGCCATGATCGCGGCCCTGCTCGCCGCCGATCCGCCCCAAACGGCCCTGGTGTTTGTTTGCGACCCGGAAGTTGCTGCTCTGGCCGCCGAGATCGGCGTTGGCGGGTCCATAGATACCCTTGTGGGTGGGAAACGAGATAACGTCTATAACAAGCCCGTGCGCTTCACCGGCACGGTTACCTTTGCCGGGCCGGCCAGCTACCGCTTCGGCGGGCAGGGCTACACGGGCATCGGCATGGATATGGGCTTGAGCGCGGTCCTGCGGCGGGGCAACGTGCATCTCCTGGTAACCAGCAAGCCGGTGATGACCTCCGATCCGGCGTTGTATCGGGCAGTCGGACTGGAGCCGGCGGCGGCGCGCATCGTCGTTGTCAAATCCCACATTCAGTTCCGGGCCGGCTACGCCGATATCGCGCGTCGAATCCTGCTGCTGGATACGCCGGGCATGAGCACCGATCACCTGACACGCCTGGATTTTCGCCGGGTGGATCGCCCGCTGTTCCCGTTAGATACGGATTTTGAGTGGACCGGCCCATCCAACCGATAGAGTTGGAATTATGGCAAAGGAGCGCAGATGGCACTGACACCGGAACAGATCCACCGCTTTCACGAGGATGGGTTCCTCATCTATGGGCCTATTCTCACCCCGGAGGAATTGGAGGCGCTGCGAGAGCGCATTGATGCGCTGGCCTCCGGCGAAGGGGCGGAAGCGGAGAAGGTGGGCATCCGCCTGGAGGCAGAAGCCCTGCGCGGCGGGCTGCAGAATGTCGTGCGCCGGGATAAGGTCTGGCAGATCATGGGGGCCACGCAGCACGACCCAATTATCGCGCAGTATGCCTCCAGCGATAAGGTCCTCGCTATTGTAGCGGAGCTATTGGGGACCGAGGACATCAAGCTATTTTCCGATCAGACCCTGATGAAGCCGGCCTATCATGGCTCACCCGTCTCGTGGCACCAGGACAGCGGCTACTGGACTCAGATCACGCCGCCCGCCCTGGTGACCTGCTGGACCGCGCTCGATGCGGCCACGGAAGCAAACGGCTGCGTGCGCATGGTACCCGGATCGCATAAGCTTGGCGTTCTCCCGCACGAGCGCAAGGAGGATGGCTTCCTCCATGCACAGGGCATAGACGTGACGCAAGCCGTGCCGGTGGTGCTGCCTGCCGGTGGGTGCAGCTTTCACCATAGCTGTACCGTGCATGGCAGTGGCCCCAACAACACGCCCTACCGGCGGCGTGGACTGGCTATCACCTATATGCGCGCCGACTCAAAATGGGTTGGCGACCCGGCCAGCAAGCCGCATTTCCGTCTGCTGCGTGGCCAAGAGCATGAGGGATGCGTGTGACAACCCCACCGGGGAGGGGAAGCTCTGCCCGGCCCTAAAGGACCGGGCTGTAGGCGGCAAGCCCGCTAAAGCGGGCTAAGAGAGGTTGGATGCCTTTACCCTTAATAGGAACCGCTCCACCTTACGCAGCCCCATTTATGGGGCTTGCCGTCCGCAGCCCATCCCTTCAGGGGTGGGCTGCCAGGCAGCACACGGCTCAAACAGAAGGGCGCTCAATCATCCGCATCGCGGGCGGCGTGCATGGCGTGCAGGCGACCGTCCGGGGTGGCGAGGGCGCTACGGACAGGCGGCGGCATGGGCACATTGCGCCCCTTGATGCTGTGCCAGAGGATGCGGTTGAGCGCGGCCTCGTCTATGCGGTCGTACCCGCTCCAGTCCATGCGCGACGATTCGGCGGTGCCATAGGCGGTGGCCGTGTTCTTAACGTTCAGGTCAATGCGCGGGCCGAGCAGATTGTAGGGCCTCAGGTCGGGCGTATCCATGAAGCAGGCGAACATGGGCGTGGCGGCGGCATCGTACTGCGAGAGCGGCGGCAGTCCCAGGATGAGCTCCATCGTGCGCAGCATGGAAGCGGTGGAATACATCGTGCTGTCCACCGTGCCGCGCCGCGCGTAGGGGCTGATGACCAGCCCGACGGTACGGTGCGCGTCTATATGATCCGGCCCATTCTGCGCATCGTCCTGAATCACGAAAATGGCGAACTCTTTCCAGACGCCGCTGTGCGAAATGGCGTCCACAATCTTGCCGAGCGCCTGATCGTTGGAGCCGACGGAGGCTTTCGGGGTGTAGGCGCCGGGCCGTGTTCCCTGCGTATGATCCTCGCCGAGCGACATGATCATAAAGCGCGGAATCTGCTTTTTACGCTCGAACTCCTTGAACTCCTCAATAAAGACGTCCGCCTTCTCCGTATCGCGCATTCTAGGCGCGTCTTTCGGCCTGCCGATGCCCACGTACTTCGCGCTGCCGTGCCCCTTCAGACCGGTTATGCCCTCTACCTTCTGCTCCGGAGCCGCCGCGCTGGAAGTGACGTAGACGTACTCGCCATAGGAGCGATAGCTTAAGCCCTTGCGGCGGCAGGCGTCCCAGAGATACCCGGCGCGCGGCACTTCCACGCTGTCGCTGTAGGCGGTGCTGCCGTGCCCGGAGTAGGAGAGAACCCAGGACCGCTCGACAAAATCGGGGGCGTAGGCGGAAGTGCTCCAGGGATGGCCGTCCGCCGAGACCTCGCCATTACAGTAGAGGTTATCCAGCAGCACGAACTGTTCGGCCAGCGCGTGATGGTTGGGCGTCACGTCGCGCCCGAACAGGCAGAGATTGGGGTCGCCGTTGCCCTGTGGCATATCGCCGAACACCTGGTCATAGGTGCGGTTCTCCTTGATGATGTAGAGAATGTACTTGATGGGCGACGGCTCACCGACGCGCGTAGGAATGGCCGTTTTGCGGTCGTTGGCGACCTCGCCAAGCTGCGCGTCTTTGTAGGGCGTGTTGGCGTAGACCTGGCGCGTGTAGTTGGCAAGCTGCTCGTCCGTCGGGGCGTCCACGAAGGAGAGCAGTCCGTTCAACTGCGTGCCGATATACTGGAAATCTTTGGGCACGACGGGGTCAATCGGCGTTTTGGCCGGATTGGGGCGCGTGCCCGTGCCTTTGCCGCTGCCGATGACGACCTTCCTGCCGTCCGGGCTGACCAGCACGGCGCTGGGATACCATCCGGTCGGGATAAAGCCGCGCACCCGGCTTTTGCCGCGCTCGGAGATGTCCACCACGCACACATCGTTGTTATCGGCGTTGGCGACATAGAGCGTCTTGTTGTCGGCGGTGACGGCCAGGGCGTTCGGCGTGCTGCCGGAGGGCGCTCTGGGGGTCAGCGTCATCTTGATCGTTTCGAGCGGCTTGCGGGCGCGCGTATCGTAGACGGTCACGGCGTCGGCGTTGCCGCAGGAGACAAAGAGGCGGTCGTCTCCGGTAAGCGCCAGGTCGTTGGGATGGTCGCCGGTAGGCAGGTGCGCGAGCAGGGTGGGGCGATCCGCCTGGCTGACATCGAGCAGCAGCACTTCGGCGCTGCCCCAACTGGCGACATAGAGCCGCGTGCCGTCGGCGGAGAGGCGGCACGCGATGGGATGGTCACCGACCGGAAGATGCGCGCGGGTCGCGCCGCTCGCGGTATCCAGCACATAGAGCTGGTTGTCGGAGTTGTTCAGCGCAAAGAGCGTGCTTCGATCCGGGGAGAGGGCCAGGCCGGCAATGCAGGTCTTCTCTTTGTCATTGCCGGTCAGCTTCAAGCCCTTGGCCTGCGTCCACTTGCCGTCGTCGCCCTTCTCGAACACGTAGATGTCGTTGTCGGGATTGGAGATGCCGCCGGAGACATAGAGCCGCCGTCCCTCCGGCGACCAGGCGATGCCGTTCCAGGCGCGCTTCAGGGGCAGCGCGGCGATCTCTTTCTCGCCTGCGATGTCCACAAGGTGAAGCGCATGGTCATTGAAGCCGCAGTTGGTAATGGCGAGGGTCGTCCCATCCGGGCTGATGGCGCCGCCCAGGAGCATATCGCCCATCGGGATAGGACGCCCGGCAGGATGGATGTGCCAGCCATTGAAGAGGAGGGTGGCGTCTCCGTCCTGGCCGGGAACGGTCAAAGGCGCACCGGTTTTCGGATGCAGCGTCCGCGCCCGCCGCACCAGCGGAGACAGACCCGCCGCCCCGAACCCGGCCAGGAGAACGCTGGCTCCCGCCAGAAAGATAAGCCCTTTGCGCATGTGCATTTCGTTACCCCTTTCCACACAAACCAAGCGAAGAACACCCTGCTCCTTTGGAGGCGGCCCTTCTAATAGATGAGCCTGTTAAACCTAGTACAAAGCCCTGGAGTGAACCCCCCCGATCCTTGCCGGGCATTGAAAATACCCGGCTAGAGGGCGGCTGCGCCGCCAACCGTCCTTCGGATGGGAAAACGGGCCTATCGGCAGGTGGCTGCCTTCGTAGAGCGGGAAGAACCTGCCGCAACGGGGGCGTCCGCTAGTCGCAAGGCCGAGCCGCGAACCGTTGAGCGGCGTCCCTTGCAGTCGCTTGGCCGTAGGCCCTAGAGCCGGGTACTTTCCGTGCCCGGCTAGGGCAGGGTGCGACTTTAGAAGCGACCCTATCCGAGAGAAAATCCCATCCGTGCCTCTACGCGGTGAGTTAACTCTGCGCGGTATCTTGCGGGGGCGGGAGCAGGTCGGCCACACGGATGACAGCGTGCGGCGCGGCGAGTGGCGTGATGGTCTCATGCTCCTTATGCAAGGTAAAACTTTGATAGCCGAAGTGAGAGGGTTCATCGGGAAACGGTCCGGGGCTTCGATAGACTTCGACCGCGCGCTCCCAGAGGTTGACAATCCAGTAATCGGCGATGCCGGCCTCTGCATAGAGGGAAGCCTTTGTTTGCTGGTCATAGTGGAGGGTGGTATCGGAAACCTCCACGAGTAACCTGGTGTCCGCCTGAGTGGGGTGCTGGGGATAGTCTCGCCAGGAACCCGGCACGACGAGTATATCCGGCTCCGGCTCTCCGTCGGCGGCGAGAACGAGAGGCAACTGCTGGCGTATATCGAACCCTGGCCCAAAGGCTGTCTCAAGGGCTTCAGAGACGGCGCGTACTCCCATCGCGTGCGGAGGACTCTGGGGCATTTTGCGATATATCTCTCCACGTATCAGTTCCAGCCGCGCATCAGGGCGGAATAAACCGAGTTCAGTGGCGCGGTGATACTCCTCGCGTGTCCAACGATAGAGGCATACACCGGTATCTAGGATTTGTGGCGCGGCCTGCTGAGGAACTTGAATAACACTCATTCCCCGTCTCCTTGCTGTCAACCGTTTTCTGCCATTATGGCAGACAATGCGTACCGGCACACGCTGTACGGCTAAATCCTACACAGTCGTGATGCGCCTCTTCCCGAATGGGTTATGGAATGGATCGCCACTTCCTCTTCTTCTCCCGGCAACCCTATCGCCATCGTCGGCGCAGCAGGGGAGTGACCGCTTCGTAGCCTTCTCGATCCGCCACTTCCTGTAATTGCTCTACTTGGGTTTGCCAATAGTCGCGCTCCCTTTCCAGGGCAGCCCGCGTCTCTGCGTCCAAATTTCCGAGCTGTTCCCGCCGCCAGAGTTCATGGCGGGCGCACCTGGCTCTAGTTTGCGCCAGGTGCAGGTCCGGTTCCTCCCTGAATCCAAATTTGTGATGTCATGCGACGCTTGGGTCATTCGCAATGTCGTAGGCGCTGCGCAAAGTCGGCTCTCCTGCCGCATGCAAGGCATTCATCGCGGCGGAAACAAGCGCCGTTGCCAGGCCGCGCCGCTGCCAATGCGGACGAACGAACAGCATATCCAGATAGGGTCCATCATTATCACGGACAAGCAGCGCCGCGCCGATGACTTCTTCTCGGCCGGTAGCGGTCGCTGTCTCTACAGCCAGACGCGAAGCGGAATGTGTCTCCCCGCGCTGCCCCGCAAAAAATGTGGTAATGCACTTTGATGCCGATTCACGGATTTTGGCGTCCGGCCAGTCACAGTACTCGCAAGTATCGCGAAACGCCTCGTAAAAGGCGGCGATCAGGGCCGGAGCGTCCTCCGGTGTCACCTCGCGCAGAGGATAGGACGCATTCACAGGGCGCGGGCCAACAGAAATGGTAAGTGTTGCGGCAGTATTCCGTGGCTGAATGTGCGCCTCGCCATCAATATATTCGCGTTTCCATCCCGGCTTGAGGGGGAGCAGATGGTACTGTTCTATAGTCATGGGAATGTGCTGACTGCGCATCGTGCCGTACCTCATTAGAAACCAACGCTCGCTTCAGTAAGAGAGACCGGAAGGGCTATAGAATGACTCCATCTCTGGTTCCCGAAAGTCAGGCATCAGAGGGAGCGATGCCTTATTCTTCGGACCTGGGCGCCTCCCAGGAATACGGCTTTGGCAGAGCGGCAAAGGCCAGCGCATCGAAGCGGCGCGGCGCGGGCTTGCCGAAGAACTGCCAGTCGGCGAAGTCAAGCAGCGTGGTCCAGTCCTCCGCGTTCTGCTCATGCTTGCCGGGGCGGAAAGCGATGCCGATCCGGTCGCCTGCGCCCAGAAAATCAAAAACCGCTTTGGCGGCCAGGTAGGTCTGCTGTGTGCCCTTGGGATTGGCCCAGAGGTCTCCCAGCGCCTCCGTAGAGAGCAGCGCGCGGGGCGCCACCAGCGCCTTGAGCGTGTGCTGATCAAACGGCAGCCGGTCCACATGCCCGATGAAATCGGCGAAACGCGGATGAAACCAGAAGGGGAAGCTCTTGAGGATCGCGGCGATATCCTCGCTCTGCTCGCCCTGGAACCGATAGCAGCCCGCTCCGCCGCAGCCGGAATTGTTGGGCGCGGTCAGCGCGATTCGCGTGTCGGTGGCTCCCGCGAGCAGCGCCGCCTTGCCGCCGCGCGAGTGGCCGGTTACCGCGATCCGCGTGCGATCCACCGTCTCCAGCGTGACCAGGTAATCTATCACCCGATGGAATCCCCAGGCCCATGCAGCCAGGCGACCGCCCTCGTATTCGGGATAAGCTGCGTAGACGCCGCCCCGCTCGGCGCTGTCCGGGGCGATCTCTACCCGGCTGAACTCCGCCAGGATGTAGCCGCGCTTTACCACCGCCGCGACGATGGCCGGGTCCACCCGTCCCCAGCCCAGATCGCCCCGAACAATGACGGGAAACGGCCCTTTGCCGGGCGGGAGGGTGAGGATCAGATGCGTGCGCACCGAACCATCCGGCCCCATCGTCAGCAGGATCGTCCTTTCGGTGGTGTAGTTCGGCTCTACCTGCCGCTCCGTAACCTCCGTGCCGGTAACGTTAGAGGGAACGGGAGGGAGCGGGCCATACTCATAATGCAGTATCAGGTCCAGCAGAGCCTTGCGCTGTCGCTCCCACGCGCGCTTTGTGGTCACGCGCTTCCCGTCCGGCTGTAAGAACGGGTCCGGTAGCTGCGCAATCGCGGGCAAACGCTTTACGTCGGGGGGGAGGGATTGTTGCGACCGCACGGCGGCTCCAGGCGTGGGGGGGAAGGAAGGAACGGTCATGGCCTTGATCTCCTTTGTGCCTGTATTTAGGTAGGGCAGCGTCCCTCTGTTCGCCATCGGGGAAGAGGTCTCCTTTTTGCCGCGCCGCGCTGAAACTCTTTTCCGACCGGCAGGAATAACCCGGCAGATTGCTAAATAGTGAAAGCCAAGATAGAAAAGCAACTAAGTGCTTATTCGCGGAGACGGAGGAGGCGAGCCATGACCGTTCAGGGAGTCACACAAGCCGTCCAAAACAGAGGCATCGAGTTCTTCCTCTGTTCGTTCGTCGAGATGAGCGGGGCGCCGAAGGCGAAGGTAGTGCCCGCGACTCATATGGAGGAGATGGCGCAGGAGGGCGCGGGGTTCGCCGGCTTCGCGGCGGGGGAGATAGGGCAGGGGCCGCACAGCCCGGACATGGCGGCCATTCCCGACTTCAACAGCCTGACCGTTCTGCCCTGGCGCAAGAACATCGCCTGGGTTGCGGGCGACGTCTATGTGCAGGGCCAGGAATGGGACTACTGCCCACGCACGATCCTGCGGAGGCAGCTTGCCAGAGCGCGCGAGAAAGGGCTGGTCTACCACACGGGCGTCGAGCCGGAGTTTATGCTGCTCAAGCGCAACGGCCATGCCGAGTTTGCGCCCTATGATGAGATGGATACGCTCGGCAAGCCGTGCTACGACCTGCGCGCCCTCCACCGCAACCTCGATCTGATGACCACGCTCCTCAAATACATGCAGGAACTGGGCTGGAAGCCCTACGCCAACGACCACGAGGACGCCAACTGCCAGTTCGAGATCAACTGGCTCTATGCCGACGCGCTGACCACCGCCGACCGCCTCACCTTCTTCCGCTGGATGGTGCGCACCATCGCCGAACAGTTCGGCCTGACCGCCACCTTCATGCCCAAACCGTTCTCCAACCTGACGGGCAACGGCTGCCACTTCCATCAGAGCCTAGCGGATGCCGAGACCGGGCAGAATCTCTTCCTGGACGAGCGCAATGAGAACGGCCTGAGCGAGATGGCCTACCATTTCGTCGGCGGTCTCATGGCCCACGCAAAGGCGCTGGCGGCGGTGACGAATCCTATCGTCAACTCGTATAAACGCCTCAAGCGGGGCGCACCCCGCAGCGGCGCAACCTGGGCGCCGGTCTACATCACCTACGGCGGCAGCAACCGCACGCAGATGATCCGTATCCCCGGCCCGGGCCGCATTGAGCACCGCGCGGCGGATGGAGCCGCCAATCCCTATCTGGCCGCCGCCGTCCTGCTCGCCGCCGGTCTGGACGGCATCGAGAATCGCATGGATCCCGGCCCGCGCAACGACGACAATCTCTATGAAGTTCCCGAAGAGGAGTTGAAGCGTCGGCAGATCGGCTTCCTGCCGACCAATCTCAGCGAGGCGCTCGACGCGCTGGAGCAGGATGCGGTTGTGCGCGAAGCCCTCGGCGAGACCTACGCTGACTACTATGTCGGTGTCAAGCGCGACGAGTGGAAGCAGTACCACGAGACCGTCAGCCCGTGGGAGATAGAGAACTATCTCGGCGTCTACTGAATCCCGTCCTGGTAGCCGGGGGGGTTCAACCCCCGGCTATGTGGCCTGCGGCCAACCGTCCTCGCGGACGGAACTTTTTGCGAGAGGGAGCGTCCGTAAGGACGCCTGGCGGCGTAGCCGCCCTGGAGACGGGCACTTTCAGTGCCTGGAACGGATTCCTCGCGCCTGGAGGCAAAGCCTATGTGTGGCATTATCGGCTTTCTGGATAAAACGGGCAACGCAGCCGCTCCCATCGGGCGGGTGCTGCTCAACATGCTGACCGCCCTGGGCTGTCGCGGCCCGGACTCGACCGGCGTGGCTGTGTTCGGCAGCGGCGACGGCCTGGTGTTGCAGGTGAAGCTGGGTGAGCGCGCCGATTTCCACGCGAAAGCGGATGCCCTCCTGAGGCGCGTGGAGGCTGTCGCCCCAGTGCGGCAGCACGCGGTCACGGCGGCCTACCTGCGCCTCGTCGTGGATGAGGGCGCCTCCCCAGAGACGCTCGTGGAAGCCATTGAGGGCGGTGGGTCCGAGCAGGTCGAGGTCGTCAGCATGGGCCGCCGCCTCGAAATCCTCAAGCAGGTCGGCTCACCCGAAGAGTTGGAAGCGACCTTTGGCATCTCCCGGATGGTCGGCACGCACGGCATCGGGCATACCCGTCTCTCGACCGAAAGCCGGGTGGACCTCAGCCACTCGCAGCCGTTCTGGGCGCATGGGATGCCGGATGTCGCTACGGCCCACAACGGGCACATCACCAACTATCACAAGCTGCGCCGCATCTACGAGCAGCGCGGCGTCCGCTTCTATACCGAAAACGACTCGGAGATCATCGCCGTCTACCTGCGCGACCGCCTGGAACGCGGCGACTCACTGGAGGAGGCGCTGCGCGCTTCGCTGACCGACCTCGACGGCTCGTTCTGCTACGTGGCGGCGACAGAGAACGCCCTGGCCTTCGTCAAAGACCCCTTCGGCCTCAAGCCGCTGGTCGTAGCCGAGACCGACGAGTGGGTTGCCATCGCGACGGAGGAGATCGCGCTGCGGAGCGCGTTAGGGGAGTGCTTTACGGCGCAGGAGCCGGGCACACGGCAGATGCGGGTGTGGGGGCTGCCGGAGCGTGCCCTGGTAACTGCGTGATCGGAGGAATTTTGCATGGAGATGGCGACCGTCTGTTGCGACGGGAAGACGACAAGAGAGATCAACCAGGAGATTCGGCGGCGGATCGCGGAGGGCCATGAGGAGATTCGCGTCCTGGAGCCTGCCGGACGCCATAACCTGGGCGTGGCGATTGTGCAGCCGGTCAAGCTGCGCTTCGAGGGCAGCGTCGGCTACTACTGCGCCGGGATGATAGACGCGGCAACGGTGGAAGTAGACGGCAGCGTGGGCTGGGGCGTGGCGGAGTCGATGCTGAGCGGCACGGTCGTGGTGGAGGGCCACGCGGGCAACGGCGCGGCGGCGGCGATACGCGGCGGCACGGTCGTGGTCAAGGGTGATGCGAGCACGCGCGCCGGGGTCAGCATGAAAGGCGGCACGCTGCTCATCGCCGGTGGCTGCGGTTACATGACCGGCTTCATGGCGCAGAAGGGGACGATTATCGTCTGCGGCGACGCCGGGGAGGCGCTGGCCGACTCGATGTACGAGGCGGTCGTCTACGTCGGCGGCGCCATCGCCGACCTGGGCAACGACGCGGTGGTCGAGGAGCCGACGCCAGACGATATCCACTTCCTGCGGGCGACCCTGGAAACCTACGGCCTGGACGCGGCGCGCGACTGGAAGAAGGTCGTGGCCGGGCGTAAGCTCTGGAACTTCGACAAGAACGAAGTGACCTGGCGCGAAATTCTCTGAAGGTCGGTACTCATGCCTTACCGTCTGGTGCGATTTGCCCTCTCCAAAAAATACCCGGAGCCGCGCATGTTCCGGGAACCTCCCCGGCTGCGCGATAGCTACGACGCGGTGATCATCGGCGCAGGCGGGCACGGCCTGGCCGCCGCCTACTACCTGGCGCGCGATCACGGCATGACCAACGTGGCCGTGCTCGAAAAGGGCTATCTCGGCGGCGGCAACACGGGCCGCAACACCGCCATCGTCCGCTCTAACTACCTGACCCCGGAAGGCGTGCGGTTCTACGCTGAAAGCGTGCGCCTGTTCAGCGAGCTCTCGCAGGTCTTAAATTTCAATCTGTTCTACTCCGAGCGCGGCCACTTCACGCTGGCCCATAGCGACAGCTCCTTGCGCACCATGCGCTGGCGCGCTGAGGTTAACAAGCATCTAGGCGTGAACAGCTACGTCATCGGGCCGGAGGAGATCAAAAAGATTTGCCCGTACATAGACCTCTCCTGCGGCGGGGGCATTATGCCGGTGGTGGGCGCGCTCTACCACCCGCCGGGCGCTATCGTCCGCCACGACGCGGTGGCCTGGGGCTATGCGCGCGAGGCCGACCGCCGGGGCGTGGAGATTCATCAGAAAACGGCGGTCACGGGCATTGATGTCAAGGACAATCAAGTTGTCGGCGTGCAGACCGACCGGGGCTATATCCGCACGAACCGAGTGCTCTCCGCCGTAGCGGGCTATACTCCGCGCATCACGCAGATGGTCGGGCTGCGGACGCCCATCGTCATCCAACCGCTGCAAGCCTGCGTCACGGAACCGCTCAAGCCCTGGCTGGATAGCATCGTCGTCTCCGGCAGCCTGCACATCTACGTCAGCCAGTCGTCGCGCGGCGAGCTGGTCATGGGCGCGTCGCTGGACCCCTACGAACTGCACTCCGAGCGGTCTACGCTGGATTTCGTGGAGGGCCTGGCCGATCACCTGCTGGACCTGTTTCCGTTCCTGTCGGGCGTGAAGGTCAACCGGCAGTGGGCCGGCATGACGGACATGACGCCAGACTTCTCCCCGATCATGGGCAAGACCCCGATTAAGGGTTTCTATCTGGATGCGGGCTGGGGAACCTGGGGCTTCAAGGCCACGCCGGTCTGCGGCATGACGATGGCCTACACGCTCGCCAAAGACGAGCCGCACGAGTTGATACGTCCCTTCCGGCTGCCGCGCTTTGGGGAGTACGCGCTGGTCGGCGAAAAGGGCGCGGCTTCGGTAGGACACTAATACGAGCTGGATATTGGAACAGGGCAGTAAGGCAAAGTGAAATGAAGCTTCTGGATTGTCCCTATGTTGGCGTCAGGCCCTTGCAGGAGTTCGTCTTCGGCGGGGAGGTCAGGAATATGCCCGACCCCAACACCGCTTCTGACGAGGAATGGGCGAACTACGTCTTCAACCGATCCGGGGAACCCGGCATCCGGCAGGAGTGGTGGTATCACCTGCCCAGCGGAACATGGTTTATTGCCGAGCGGGATACCCTCAAGGACGAATTCCTTCGCACGTACCTATATAGTGCACAAGGCAAACCGTAAGAAGAGACGAGCCAAGCATGACCAACCGTCTACCGAGGCAGCCGGGCGAATGGATAGACCGCGAGCGTCCGCTCCGGTTCCGATTTGAGGGAGAGGAATATACCGGCTATACCGGAGATACGCTCAGCAGTGCCCTGGCCGCCAACGGAGTGCGCCTCCTGGGACGCAGCTTCAAATACCATCGGCCACGCGGCATCTACAGCCTCGCCAACCACGACTGCAACGCGTTGATGTGCGACGGCCATCAGACCAATATCCGCGCTGACGTGACCCCATTATGGGAAGGAGCGGATGTGAAGGCCGTCAACACCGTCGGGGGCCTGCGCAGAGACCGCGCGCAGGTGATAGACCGCCTGGGGGCCTTCCTGCCGGTCGGCTTCTATTACAAGACCTTCCACACGCCCCGCAAACTGTTCCCGTTTTATGAGCGGCAGATGCGCGCGATGGCCGGGCTGGGAGCCATTAACCGGAACCATCCGCGCGTGCGCACCCCGAAGGCGTACGATTTCTGTGATGTGCTGGTAGTCGGTGCTGGGCCGGCGGGGTTGGCGGCGGCCATCGCGGCGGCGGAGCAGGGGGCGCAGGTCGTGCTCGTGGATGAGAATCCCCGGCCCGGCGGCAGTCTGGGGTATCAGTGGGCGGAGGAGCCGCAGGCTGCCGGCCTTCTGGAGGGCTTGTTGCAGCAGGTGGCCGCGCTGCCGAACCTGGAACCGCGCCTCTCCACGGTGGCCGCCGGGTACTACGCCGACCACTGGATCGCCCTGGTGGACGCGCGGCGCCTGACGAAGATGCGCGCCCGGACTGTGGTGATCGCGTCGGGCTGCCACGAGCAGCCGGCGGTGTTCGGCAACAACGACCTGCCGGGCGTGATGCTGGCCTCGGCGGCCCAGCGATTGATGCACCGCTTCGCGGTCAAGCCGTTTGAGCGCGCCCTCGTGCTGGCGGCGAACACGGACGGCTACCGCGCGGCCCTGCAACTGCATCGGTGCGGCGTCAAGGTCCAGGCGATTGTGGACCTGCGTCCCGGCGGCGAGGAATCGGAGCTTGGGCCACAGGCGGCTCAGGAGAATATCCCGATCCACGTCGGCCACGCGGTCACGATGGCCGTTCCCGCCGCCGGCAAAGTCGGCATTCGCGGCGCGGTCGTCTGCCTGCTGGACGCTGAGGGTAAGCCGCGTACCGATAGAGGCTTGCAGATAGATTGCGACGGCATCGCCATGAGCGTGGGATGGGCGGCGGCGGATGGGCTGCTCTGCCAGGCCGGCGGGCGCATGGCCTATTCCGAGCGCCTCGCGCAGTTCGTTCCCAAGACGCTGCCGCCTGGGCTGTTTGCTGCCGGGCGGGTCAACGGGGTCTTCCTGCTGCCGGACCAGATCGCCGACGGCAAGCGTGCCGGCCTTCAGGCGGCGGCTTATCTGGCAAAATATAGCGGCCCGATTCCCCCGGAATCCTGCCATGATGGCCCACCGCCAAGCCATCCGTATCCCATCTTCCCGCACCCGACCGAGAAGAGCTTTGTGGACCTGGATGAGGATGTCCAGTACAAGGACCTGGTGCATTCCGCGCAGGAGGGCTTCGACAGCGCCGAGCTGATGAAGCGCTACTCGACCTATGGCATGGGGCCGAGCCAGGGCAAGATCGCCAATGTCAACGCCATCCGCATTCTGGCAAAGGTCAAAGGCCAGACGGTAGCCGAGACCGGAACCACTACCTCCCGGCCCTTTTATCATCCCGTGCCCCTGAGCCATCTGGCGGGGAGGGGATTCCATCCCCATCGCCGCACGCCGCTGCACAGCCGCCACGAGGCCGCAGGCGCCGAATTCATGGCTGCCGGGGAGTGGCTGCGCCCCGCCTATTACGCGGCCGCCGGGAAGACCCGTGAACAGGCGATCCAGGAAGAGGTACAGGCCGTTCGGCAGCGCGCGGGCCTGATTGACGTGGGCACGCTGGGCAAGCTGGAGATCAGCGGGCCGGACGCCGCCGAGTTCATCGAGCGCATCTACACGGGCCGGTTCGCCCGCATGAAGATCGGCACCAGCCGCTACGGGTTGATGTGCGATGAAACGGGCGTCATCATTGACGATGGCGTGGTGGCGCGGCTGGCCGAGGATCGCTTCTATGTCACGACTACGACCACCGCCTCCGGCAGCGTCTACCGGGAGATGCAGCGCTGGGCGCTCCTCTGGGGGCTGGATGTCGTCCTGGTCAATGCGACGGGCAGTTATGCAGCGATGAACCTGGCCGGGCCGCGGTCCCGTCAAATCCTCGCCGACCTGACTGGGATCAATCTCGCCGAGGAAGGCTTTCCCTACCTGGGCGTGCGCGAGGGCGAGATACTTGGCATTCCGGCGCGCGTGCTGCGCGTCGGGTTCGTCGGGGAACTGGGCTATGAGATTCACGTTCCCGCCCATTCGGCGGCGCGCGTCTGGGACGGGCTGATGCAGGCAGGCCAGTTCTGCCAGATCAGGCCGTTCGGCGTGGAGGCGCAGCGGGTGCTGCGGCTGGAAAAGGGGCATGTCATTGTCGGCCAGGACACGGACGGCCTTACCACGCCGCGCGAGGCGCACATGGAGTGGGCGGTGAAGGCGGACAAGCCGTTTTTCGTTGGGCAGCGCAGCCTGGCTATCCAGGGCGCAAAGGAGAGCCAACGCCGCCTGGTCGGATTCGTGCTGCCGCAGGGCTATGCCGGCCCCATGCCGAAGGAGTGTCACCTGGTGATCGAGAACGGCCAGATCACGGGCCGGGTGACGAGCATCTGCTTCAGCCCGACGCTGGGACAGGTGATCGGCCTGGCTTACGTCGCGCCCTCGCAGGCCGCGCCCGGTTCCGCATTCCAGATCCGCGCGGAGGAGGGAGCGATGGTCACGGCGACCGTCGTGGAGATCCCGTTCTACGACCCCAAAAACCTCCGCCAGACGCGCACAGAAACGGCGAAATAGACCTATGCTGACGCATCTTCCCGAACGCTTAAGCCCTTTGCACGACGCGCTGGAACATCTGCATCCGCATTGGGGCCAGATCGAGGGTATGCCCGTGCCGCTGGACTTCGGCGACCCGGCGGCAGAGCGAAATCGCGTGCAGACGCTGGCGCTCTGTGACGTCAGCGCGCTCGCGCGTCTCGTGCTGAAGGGCAAGGCGGCGGAGAGCTTTTTAAAGGAGCAGGGCGTCGGCGTGCCGGAGGCGATGTTCCACTGCCTGCCGCTGCCAGGCGGCGGGCTGATCGCCCGGACGGGGAGCGCCGAATTCTTCCTGGAAGAGGGCTTGCACGGCGACACCCTTCCCCAGCTAGACCAGGCGCTCGGTCCGGGGAGGGCGGGCATCTATCGCGTGCTGCGTCAGGATGCCGCGCTGCTGCTGTCGGGCAGCCAGGTCGTTCAGGTGTTGTTACAGACGTGCGGGTACGACTTCCGCCAGGCCGATTCCCGTCTGGTGCTGACCCGGATTGCGGGCGTCTCCTGCGCCGTCCTGCCGCGCGAGCTTAACGGCCTGCCGGTATTTCAACTCTGGCTGGACGGCTCGTATGGCATGTACCTCTGGGAGACGCTGCTGCCCATCGTCGGCGAACTGGGGGGCGGCGTCGCCGGGCTGTCTTGCTTTTTTACTTCAGAAAGGGTGTAGCGCGCAGTGGAACCACAGGACGTTGCGTATCTTAAACATAGTCATACCTTCGCTCCCGACGTTATCGAGGATATTCAGACGAAGGCGGAGTTGGGGCGGTACCGCATTCGGGGTTTCGGCCTACTGCGGGAACGGAATTGGGCCACGTTCGACGATCTAACCTTCGTGCCCTGCTCACTCACGCGAATTCCGCTGGAAGGCTATCGGGAGCGGTGCTCCACCAAGACCATCCTCGGAACGCGCTACGCCGAAAAGCCGATTGAGTTAGACATCCCGATCATGGTCACGGGAATGAGTTGGGGCGCGCTCTCCTACAACGCCAAAGTCGCCCTCGCCAAAGGCGCGGCGCAGGTCGGCTCCTCCAACACGACCGGCGACGGCGGTATGCTTCCGGCGGAGCGCGAGAACAGCCGCACGCTTATCTATGAGGTGCTGCCCTCGCGCTACGGCATCAATATTCATGACCTGCGGCAGGCCGACGCCATTGAGCTGACCATCGGGCAGGGCGCAAAGCCGGGAACGGGCGGCCTGCTGCTCGGCTCGAAAGTCTCCGATACGATTGCGGCGCAACGCGACCTGCCGCCGGGAGTGGACCAGCGCAGCCCGGCGCGGCATCCCGACTTCCTCGGACCCGACGACATGCGCATCAAGATCGAGGAACTGCGCGAGGCGACGGAGTGGAAAGTGCCCATCTTTGTGAAGCTGGGGGCATCCCGTGTCTTCGATGATGTGAAGCTGGCGGCAAAGGCGGGCGCGGATGTGATCGTGGTGGACGGCATGGAAGGCGGCACCGGGGCGTCCCCGGAGATATTGCAGGAGCACACGGGCATCCCGACGCTGGCGGCGGTCTGTGAGGCGCGGGCGGCGCTGGAAGATGTGGGGCTTTACGGCACGGTGCAGCTTATCATCGCGGGCGGCATCCGCAACGGCGTGGACGCGGCGAAGGCGCTGGCGCTGGGCGCAGACGCCCTCTATGTGGGCACTTCGGCCCTGATCGCGCTCAACTGCAACAAGCCGCTCTATGTAGAGGATTACCACAGGCTGGGCACCACGCCCTATCACTGTCACCACTGCCACACGGGACGCTGCCCGGTCGGCATCACCACCCAGGACCCGGAACTGATGCAGCGCCTGGACATCGAGGCGGGCGCGGAGCGCGTCGCCAACTTCTTCCGCGCCATGACCGGCGAGATCCAGACGCTCGCTCGTGCCTGCGGCAAGTCGGATGTCCACCACTTAGAGGCGGAAGACATGCGCGCCCTTACTCTGGAGGCTTCCCTGATCACGGGCCTGCCTCTGGTGGGAACAAACCGGGTCTTTGGCGGCGGGCCAGGATGGCACAAAACCTCCCTATAGGCAATCGTCTTCCTTTTGGCGGCAGGCAAAACCCTGCCAGCGTAGTAGCTGGCGACTCCGTATGCCTGCAAAACATGCCAAAATAAGTGTCATCAATTCTACATTTGGCACGGTTCTTGCAGTGTCTTAGGATGGAAGATGTTATGCCCTGCTTCCCAGCAGGGCGTTTTACAATCTACGTTAGAGGCAACCACAGGCGGCGCCGCATTTCGATTGCTTTTTCGTTGTGGCTAGCTTCTTAACTCTCCTCGTTCTCTCTACCTGACTCGTTGTACCAACTGCCCGCTAAGCCATCGACCCGCCCGCGCTGAACTAGAGGCAGTCATCGCGCAGAGGATTGCCCCACCGACCCAACCAAACAGTCATCCATCGCAAACCACTCAGGTTTCCCGACCCGCGAGGCAGGGCTTTGTATACGCCTGCGGCCCGGCATTGAACATAGCCTACGTTTGATTTCGGGAAAGGAGTGTATCCGCCATGCAGTGCATTTGGTCTTCCCCTGCGAGGGGGCCGTGCAAGGTCGCTCATCGTCGGACGCCGATGAGGACCGCGCTTCATTTCGTTCTGCTGTCCCTGGCGCTCTGCTTTACCCTTTCCGCAACGCCTGCGGCCGGCCAGCAACTCTTCTTCACACCCCAGCCCGCCGGCTTTGACTCCACCCTCGTTGACATTAACAAGTTGCAGATCCTCGACAGCACGTTCGCCTCGTGGATCCAGGGGGCTCTTATCAAGAACGGCCAGACTAATGCTCAGGATGCCAAGTTCCTCTTTCAGGAGTGCTTCGGCGGAGGGATGCTCGATGACCTGCAGAGCGCTCTGGGCACGGTGGTCCCGTGGGTGGGTGGGTCGGCCTCCCGCTGGGACCAGGAAGCCTGGCCTACCTTCGATGCAACCAACGGAGCCTGGTCGGCAGCGCTGATCCCGCAACTCAATAACGCCAACCAGACGGTCTTGACAAGCATTAACAACGCGCGCGCCCTCAGCGTGCAGGGTATCAACGGCCTCCGTCGGGAGGAGGGACAGTCGCTGGTCGCGAATGGAGGTCAGAACATCACGCTTCGCGATGTAACGGCTCAGTCGCACCATGCTATCCTCTGGGTCGGCGACACGACCTACTCCGTAGACAACCCCTTCCGCACGGCCATCGGCCAAATGATCAGCACGCTCCGGCAAGCGTGGCAGGGATCGAACTTCACGATTGACGTGTTGTTTGGCGATGGCGTCCACGACTCCAGGGGCGGCCTGCTGCCCGTCTCCTGGAACGCCAGGCCGGCAACCGCAGCCAACCTTCAGGCGACTATCACCGCCGTAGGAAGCCAGATGAGTCCCAACGAGCAGTTCCTCTTCTACGGCTTTGACCACGGTGGACTGCTCGCTCCCGTGCCTCCGCCTCCCAATCAGGTGTACCCGATCCTGATCCCGGCCAACCAGACCGTGCCGCTCATTCTACTGCTCACTCCAGATCAGCTTCTCGGACTGCTCAACAACGGGCTGCCCCCTGCGCCAGTGCTGCAGGTGATATTCCTCGCTCCCGCCGTTGGGGATGTGGACGTACTCTTTAACGGCGTGCAGATCGGCGACTTCGGACCGGATGCCGGAGATCTAGAACCCGATCCAATGATGAGCTTCGACGTCCCGATTAACCTGCTTCAACTGCGTAACACCATCGAGTTCATCAATGAAACTCCCGATACCGTCCAGATCAATAACGTGATATTCGGGACCGGGCCCGTCTTCCCCCTTCCTGTCATCCCGGAGCCGTCGGCATGGCTCACCCTGGGCATAGGCTGCCTGGGAATGGTCGTGCTCACTCGGCGCCGCCTGGCACGACGACTCTGAAATGGGAGCGCAATGGCGGATGGTGCTGCGGCCTCCTCGCGGACGTCCGAGACGGCGAGGAGGCTGCAATCTTTAGGAAACCAGAGGTTATTATTTGCCTGGCTCTGTGAGCGTCATGCGGACGGAGGGAGTGGTAATCAGAACGTAATCGGTGGTCTTCCTCCCCTGGTTAATCTCCAGGCGAACCATGCTGCCACTCATATCTACCGACACGCCGGAAACCGTCTGGGCAAAGAGGTTCTCTATCGCCGCCTGCATGGAGGAGGGCAGCGCTCTAAAGGCGATCCCCGGGTCTGACAATGCGGCCTGCATCTCCGGCGAAAGGGCCTTATATTGCTCCAGGAAGCGCTTACCGCGTTCGGGTGGCCCGACCTCGTTCTTCTGCGTTGCTATCACTTCCCGGCGCGTGCGCTCCAGATCTACCCCTAGCTCTGCCAGCACTTGCCCGGCCAGCCCCTCGCGTTCCCGGAGAAGCCCTAACAACAGATGCTCAGACCCAATGTAGTTGTTGGAAAGCTGACGGGCCTCATCGTAGGCCAGATCGATCACCCGCTTGGCCCGGGGCGTCAACTGCATGTCCTGGCCTAAGCGCCCG
>Ga0209810_1001724_pt1 | contig 30746 bp, 26 predicted proteins | sample Coa_R1_7_FD_187159 | JGI IMG/M metagenome (GOLD analysis project Ga0209810, IMG submission 187159) | Surface soil microbial communities from Centralia Pennsylvania, which are recovering from an underground coalmine fire - Coalmine... | ecosystem: Environmental > Terrestrial > Soil > Unclassified... | reverse complement strand
GCGGATTGTCGAGTTCTTCCTCAAAGACGATGCGCGTCACGATCCGTTCGTCGCGCCGGATCAAATCGTGGCCGACGGCGTCGCCAACCCCGCGGAAGTCTCCGCGATGAGCGAAATGGCGCGCCTAGCCTTCGAGATTTTGGCGCACGCTTTCCGTAAGCGGGACGTGCTTCTGGTTGATTTGAAAATCGAATTCGGCCGGCTTGCGGGCGGTGAAAACAAAGGGCAGCTGGTCATCGCGGACGTGATCGACAACGATTCGTGGCGCATCTGGCCGCAGGGACGCGAAGATCTCATGCTCGACAAGCAGCTCTATCGCAATCTGGAAACGGTGGACGACGCGGCGCTTGCGCGAGTGAAGAAGGCCTATGAGGAAGTCGCCGATTTGGTGGGCGCGTTTCCGGTGATGCGGCCCGGGATGATCGCGCTGTTCGCCGAATCAAACGAAGCCGTTGCGCAGCTCAATGCCGCGGCACAGGCGCTCGGCCAGTTGGGTTTGCCCGTCGTCCGGCACGTCGCGAGCGCGGTGAAAACTCCCGGTTTCGTGCTGCAGCTCGTGCAGCAGCACGATGCGACGTTCGCGCGAGTCGTGTACGTAACGTTCTCCGGCGAGCAGCGCGCACTGCATGCCGTGATCGACAACGCGACGAGCAATCCGGTCATCGACGGCGGCGGGGATCCCAATGCGATCGCCCTGCAGTGCGCGAAGGTACTCGCGCTCGAGGACACCGTGCTGTTCGGACGAACGCTGCTCGTGCAAACCAATGCGCGTTCGGCGGTGCTGCAAGCCGATGCGCAATTGAACGTTCAGCAGGTGCCGGCTGCCGGCAATCTTGGCTAGAGCTCATCTCATAAACCCACGCACCAGCGCGGCGGAAGGCCGTCTGCGTTGTCGTCGGCTCGGTTACAGACCTGGTGGGTATGCGCCCTCCCCGCCTCCTAGCAGCCGTCATTCCGGCGCTCCAAACGCTGGGTTTATGAGATGAGCTCTAAGTTCGCCGTCCGCGGGCTTAGCGACGAAGAACTGCGCGCGCGCGCCGCACACGCCGGGCTGGCGCTCCGCCTCGACGAACTGCGCCGCATCGCGGACCAACTGGGCCGCGATCCCACCATCGTAGAAGTGCACGCGTTTGACGCGCAGTGGAGCGAGCACTGCTCGTACAAAAGCAGCCGCCATTTACTTCGCAGTCTGCCCACGGAAGGACCCACGGTCATGCAGGGGCCCGCGGAAGACGCCGGCATTCTGCATCTGGGTGAAGCGCACGGCTGCCGCTGGGGTCTGGTCATCGCGCATGAATCGCACAATCATCCTTCGCAAGTCGTGCCTTTCGAAGGTGCCGCGACGGGCGTGGGCGGCATCGTTCGCGACGTGCTGTGTATGGGCGCCGAAGTGATCGCCGTTGCGGATTCACTGCGCTTCGGCGGCATCGAGGATCCGCAGTCGCACCAGCGATACGTCGCGCAAGGCGTGGTGGACGGGATCTCCGCGTACGGCAATGCGATCGGCGTTCCCAACATCGCCGGAGATACGTATTTCGACGAACGTTTCGACGACAATTGCCTCGTCAACGTCGTCGCATTGGGCTTGGTCAAAGAGCAAAACGTCGTTCACTCCGCCGCGCCGCCGCATTCGGAAGGCTGGGACATCGTTCTCGTCGGCAAAGCGACCGACACGAGCGGCTTCGGCGGGGCGGCGTTTTCGTCCGTAACGCTCGACGAAGAAGATGAAGACGCGAATAAGGGCGCGGTGCAAGTGCCGGACCCCTTCCTCAAAAACGTGGTCATGCGCGCGACGTACCGCGTTTTCGAGTACCTGCGCGAGCGCGGCGTTCGCGCCGGCTTCAAAGACTTGGGCGCGGGCGGCGTTATGGGATGCACCGCGGAGCTCTGCGGCAGCGGCGGCTTCGGCGCGATCGTCGATTTGGACGACGTGCACACCGCCGTCAAGAATATACCTCCCGAAGTCATCGCCGTCGGCGAAACGCAGGAACGCCTGTGCTGGATTCTGCCCGGCGACGTAACGCCCGTCGTTTTGCGAATCTACAACGAGGAATTTTCGCTCCCGGAAATTGCGCGCGGCGCGCGCGCGACGGTCATCGGCGCCGTGCAGCCGGAAAAACGGTACGTGCTTCGACACGGCGAGGAGATCGTCATGGACGTCCCGATCGATCTGCTCACCGGTTCGATCCGCGACGAACTTCCGTCGCGCCCGATGAGCGAGCGCAAGGTTACGGATGAGGCGCACCGGTACGTCGTCGGACGGCACGACGTCCAAGCGCTGCTGCCGCGCGTGCTCGCGCACCGCGACGTCTGTTCGCGCGAGCCGGTATACGTGCGTTATGACTGCGTGGTGCGCGGAACCACCGTCATCCCGCGCGGACAAGCTGACGCCGGGGTCATCGCACCTATCCCCGGCTCACCCATCGGCGTTGCGCTGGCCGTTGCGGGCAACCCACGCGCGGGCGCTTCGGATCCGTATCTCGCGGCGCAATACGCGGTGCTGGAAGCGGTTCGCAAAGTCACATCCGTCGGCGCCCGTCCGCTCGGGCTGACCGATTGCCTGAACTTCGGCAATCCGCGGGCCGTCGAACAGTATTCCGAACTCGTGCGCGCGATCGACGGCATCGCGCTGGCTGCGCGCGCTTTGGGAACGCCGTTCGTTTCCGGCAACGTCAGCCTGTACAACGAATCCAAAAGCGGAACGGCGATTCCATCCTCGCCCATTATCGCCTGCGCGGGCGCGCTCGACGACGTGGGCAACGTCGTCTCCTCGCCGCTGAAGCGACCGGGCTCGGCACTTTTCATCGTGGGGCGTCCGAAAAACGCGTGCGGCGGCGCCGTATTCGCGCAACTCCTCGAACAAAGCGGCGGCCCGCTGCCGCCGATCGATTACGAGCGGGCGGTAGCGGAGATAGCTTTCGTGCGCGCGGCTGCCGACGGCGGGTTCGTGTTGTCCGCTCGAAGCATCGGAAACGGCGGCGTTCTTGCGACGCTCGCGCAGATGCTTTTTGCGAACCTGCGGCAGCGCCGTACGGCCGTCGGCGCGCGATTGAATCCTGCGCGCGAGTGGATGAACGGTCTGGTCGGAGAACTCGAAGCCTACTTCGGCGAAAGCGGCGGTTTCTTCATCGAGGTTGCCGCTGGAGAAGCGGAAGCGCTCGCGGCCATCGCATCGTACGAGGTCGATCTCATTCGCGTAGGCGAAGTGATCGGCGAGCCGAAGCTGTACGCCGGCGATGCCGTTTTCGATCTGCAGGCTCTTTACGAATGCTGGCGCATGCCGCTGATGGAGGCGTATCCATGACGGCGGCGGCCAAAGTCGCGGTGCTGGTCTTTCCGGGGACGAACAGCGAAGTGGAAACCCGGCGAATCTGCCGCGACGTAGGTTTGGATGCGCACATCGTGCACTGGAGCAGAGCCGCAACGCTTCCGCAATACGATGCCTACGTGCTGCCGGGAGGATTCGCTTATGAAGATCGCGTGCGCGCGGGCGCGATTCCCGCTCACGATCCCATGATGGACTACGTCATCGAAGCGGTGCAGCGGGGAAAGCTCGCGCTTGGCGTCTGCAACGGCGCGCAAATCATGCTCGAAGCGGGTTTGGTTCCCGGAACCGGCGCCGTGCGTAAGCCGACGGCCGCGTTCACGCGCAACGGCCCCGTGCCGCACTTCGTCTGCAAGCACGTGCACATCAAGCTTGCCGTCGCGCCCGAGCGCTGCGCGATTACGGCGGCGCTGCCCGAAGGCGCGCTGATTCCCGCGTGGGCGGCACATGGTGAAGGACGTTTGGCGGCAACGCCCGAGCATCTGCAGGAGATCGCCGATGGAGGACACGTCGCGTTCCTTTACGCGCACGCCGACGGAACCGTCAATGCGGACGCGGTGCCCAACGGTTCGGCACTAGGATGCGCGGGTCTGACCAACCGCGAAGGCAACGCGCTTGCGATCATGCCGCATCCCGAACGCGATGCCTGGAACTACAATCATCCCGACGTCCGAGAAAGCGACGACATGCTCGCGCCGTCCGGCGGGATGCTGCTTTTCTCCGCATTCGCGCAGGCCTTGAAGCGTTCGTGAAGCGGACCGTCGCTATTGCGCTGAAGATTCCCGACAACGAGGCGTACACGGCGCTCACCGCGCTACGCAGGCTCGGCGTCGACGTTGCAAGATTGGAACGCGCGGAAATCTGGCAGTTCGAAGACAGCGGTTCGCACGAGGACTTCGCGCGGCGCGTCGAACGCAACGAGACGCTGTTCAATCCGAACAAACACGTCCTCGCGGTGCTCGACGCGGGCGTGCCGCGTCCCGGAGAAGCGTGGATAGAGCAGCTCGATGCAAAAGAAGTGCCGGTGCGAATCGCGGGTATTTCATGCGGGCGACGCCGCGTGGGCTGGCGGCTGTTCGCGCGCGGTCACGCGCCCGCGGATCGAGGCACCGTCGAGGCGGCCGTCGACGCTTTGTTGTGCAATCCCGCAATCGAAAGGGCAATCATCGCATGAACCGGCCGTACACCATCGCGACGCTGGGCTCTCATTCGGCGCTGCAAATCCTCAAGGGCGCGCACGATGAGGGCTTTCGCACTCTCGCGGTCGCAAACCGCGAGATGGAACGCCTGTACCGTTCGTTCCGGTTCGTCGACGAGGTAATCGGCATCGAGCGCTATCAAGATTTCACCGGCCTGGTTCCCGAGCTCGAAAAACGCAAGCTGATCATGGTGCCGCACGGGTCGTTCGTCGCTTATCTTTCGCTTGAAGAACACAAGCGCATGACCATTCCCTATTTCGGAAACAAAGCGGTGCTCGACTGGGAAGCCAGCCGGGAGCTGCAGCGCGACTGGCTCGCGCGCGCGAACTTGAAGCTGCCCCGGCAGTTTAGAACGCCCGGCGAGATCGACCGGCCGGTGATCGTCAAACTTTACGGCGCGGCAGGCGGGAAGGGGTACATGTTCATCCGCGACGCGGAAGACTTCGAACGGCGCGCGGCGCACTTGCAAGAGGCGCATATCATCCAGGAATACATCGTGGGCGTGCCGCTGTACATCCATTACTTCTATTCACCGCTCGAAGGCAACCTCGAGATCATGAGCATGGACCGGCGCTACGAAACCAACGTCGACTCTCTCGGGCGCATTCCGGCGGCGGCTCAGGAAGGCATGGACGTGAGCCCGTCCTACGTGGTAGTCGGCAACTCGCCGGTTTCGCTGCGTGAATCCATGCTCGCGGAGGCATATCGCATGGGCGAGGACGTGGTGCGCGTCAGCAAGGAGATTTGCGGACCGAAGGGGCTGTTCGGCGCGTTTTGCATCGAGACGATCATCACGCCGGATATGCAGTTCTACGTCATGGAGATTTCGGCGCGCATCGTCGCGGGCACGAACCTGTTCATCGACGGCTCGGCCTATTCGTACCTGAACTACTCCGAACCGATGTCGACCGGGCGGCGCATTGCTCGGGAGATTAAAAACGCACTTTTGACCAACAACCTGCGTTTCGTATTAGATGATTCGAGCGTTCTTTAGCGTATCCGCCGCGCTGCTGTGCGCGGCGCTCGCGATGCTGCCGCAGACGTCCCGTGCGGCCTTCATGGCCGATCCCGACAAACTCTATGCCGAGATGAAAGCCGCGTACGAGAAGGGCAATGCCCAAGGATGGACGTTTTACAATCAGGAGTACTATCTCTCGACGATCTTCAACGCGGGGCGGGCCTACTCGCTGCAGCGGCCGAACGACGCGGCTTACCCGCAGATCGAGCAGAGTACGGTGGATATCGCCGCCTCGCTGCACTACGATCCGCTGATCAATCACGAGGCGGTTCCGTGGTACGTTCGTGAAGCGGCAGCGTACGTCGAGCGCAACAATCCCGACCCCGCCGAAGCCGCGAAAGCCAAAAGCTTGCTCGAGCGCGTCGACGCGCTCGAGGATCCGGGCGCGCTCGCGCGCTTTGCGGACGAAGACGCGAGCGCAATAGCGCAGCAGTTTCCGCACGACGGCAACGCGCTGCTCTTGCGCGTGGAGGCGAACTGGCGCGGCTGGCTCATTACGCGCGATCCGGCTTGGCGCAGTTTGGCAATTGCGCGCGCGAATGCCGCGGATTTTCCGCTCGGGGATCTGCCTTCGACGTGGGGCCCCGGGTTTCTCAATGCGGTGCTGAACGCGTCGAACGGCGCCGACGGCTACACGCCCGACGACGAGGCGAATGCCAAAGCGCTGGAAGCGCGCATCGCTCGTTTGCCGCAGCTCAAGACCATTGCGAGCGAAGAGGCGCTCACGCATGCGCGCTTGATGACCACGCTGGCGCCCGCGGACGAATATTTCGGTCCGATGGGGATGTCGATTTTAGGGATACGCAACGAACTCAACCGGGTGAACTATCTCATCCGCTACGGGTACGCCAAGCAGGAAAGCGCGATGGCGGTGCAAGTCGCCGCCTCGATAGACGATCTTCACAAAGTGTATCCGCGGGATCGCGACCTGCCGCAGCTGCTCTACGACGTCTACAACACGCTCGGCAAAATCGACACGCCTGACGCCGGCGCCGCGCGCGCGCACGTTCGCGCAGTGCTCACGGTCGAGTATCAAGACACCAAGCAAGCGCAAGAACTATTGAACTCTTGAAACGCGAGGCCTATACTGGCCCTAGGCCGTAGCCGGCCTGAAAGGTGCATAGTATGGCACGCAAGATGATCGATTGCCGTGAATTTCCTAGTGACACGAAGTGCACTATCGCGATCACCGCCGACACCGACGATGAGATAGTTGACGTGGCTGTGCAGCACGCCGTCGCGAAACACGGCCATTCCGACACTCCCGAACTGCGATCGCAGATTCGTCAAAGCATCAAGGAAACCGCGCTAACGTAGCTCAGTCCCCCTCGTCACCCTGGGCTTGTCAAAGCGCGGCGAGCGAACCTTCGAAGGCGCGCAGGAACTCCGCGGAATCGTCGCCGCTGAAGATCAGCGGCGGCTGGATTCTTATGGCGTTGCCGTAACGCCCGCCTTTACCGACGAGCACGCCGCGCTTGCGCATTTCATCCACCACCCGCGTCGCTTCCGCGGCGGCGTAGGCTTTGGTTCGCGCGTCCTTGACGAGCTCGACGCCGATCATCAACCCCTTTCCGCGAACTTCGCCGACGATCGGGAAGCGTCTCTGCATCTCGCGCAGACCGCCCAGCAGCAGCTCGCCCTGACGTTTTGCGTTCGCGATGAGGTCGCGTTTTTGAACGACCTCGATCGTGACTTTTGCCGCGCGGCTGGCGAGCGGATTGCCTCCGAACGTGTTGATGTGCGGGCCCTTGAACACGTCGGCGAGTTCGGGGCGCGTGATCGTGATGCCGATCGGCACGCCGCTGCCCAAGCCTTTGGCCGAAGTGATGATGTCGGGCACGACGCCGTACGATGATACCATGCCAAACATTCCGTCGCCGAGGCGCCCCCATCCCGCTTGCACTTCGTCCGCGATGAGCAGCGTGCCGAACGGTTCGAGCGTTTCGCGCAGCACTTGAAAATACTCCGGCGGCGGCGTAATGATGCCGCCGACCCCGGCGATCGTTTCCGCGATCATCGCCGCGGGCGCACCCGACGTTTGCGTTTCGACGACGCGCTTCGCCGCGCGCGCGCAAGCGATCTCGCAGGACGGATACTGCAGGCCCAGCGGACAGCGGTAACAATACGGATTGGGCACAAAGGCGACGTGGGGATACTCAGCGGCGAAGTTGCGCCAATTGCTTTGACCGGCCAGCGCGACGGTGTACACCGTGCGCCCGTGATACGCGTGTTCCAGCGCCAAAAAATCGAGTGAATTACGCGAGGTGCGGGCCACCAGCGCCGCCATCTCGTTTGCTTCCGACCCCGAATTGCTGAAGAAGCTCTTGGTCATGCCTTCCGGCGCGACGCCGGCGACTGTTTCGGCCAACTCCAGCATCTCATCCGTAAGGTAGAGCGTCGAAACGTGCACGAGTTTCTTGGCCTGATCGGCGACGGCTTGAGCCACCTCGGTTTCGCCGTATCCCAGCGTGTTCGTCGCGATGCCGGCAAAGGCGTCGAGGTACTCGCGCCCTGCATCGTCTTTCACGCGCGTGCCTTCGCCGCCGGTCAAGGTGAGCGGCTGCTCGTAATACGTCTGCTGCGCCGCGAACAAATGCCGGCGCGCGCGATCGGCATTGCTCTTTTTCAAAATCTGCATGCGTTCAAGCCTCCGTGGGCAACAGCGTCGTCGCTTCGGCTTCCGTTTCGCCGCCCGTCGCCGGTTCTCCGCGCATCAGCAGCCAGTACGCAACCAAACCGCCGAGCAGGCTGAATATCCAGCCGCCGCTCCACAGAAAGTGCAATGCCGGGACGAACAAGCCGGCGGCCGTCAAAACCCACCCGGCGAACAGTGCGGCAATCGCGCGTACGTTGACGCCTTTTGCATACGAATACATGCCGGCGGCCGTGTACAACTGCGGCAAATCGATGCGGCATTTGCGCACGATCCAGTAGTCGGCAATCGCAATTCCGTCGAACGCGCCCAGCATTGCGCCGTACGTGCCCAGCCACGTAAAGATGTAGGCGCCGTACGTTTCCAGCATGCGCCACGGCTGCATCGCGAGGCTGAGCAATCCGGTTAGGACCGCTCCGGCGGCAAATGTGACGTAGCGCGGCCAAAGGTTTTCGAAGGCGCGCGCGGGCGCCATGACGTTCGCGCCGACGTTAATCGTCACGGAGGAAAGAATCACGATGATGCCCGCGATGACGACGACCGGCGTCGGAAACTTCGTGATGAGTTCGACCGGATTCCAAAGCGCCTTGCCGAAAAGCAGCACCGTCGCAGACGTGACGGCGATGCCGACGAAAGAAAAGAGCGCCATCGTCAGCGGCATCGATGCCGTTTGGCCGACGATCTGGTCCCGCTGCGAACGCGCGTAGCGCGTGTAATCGGGAATGTTCAGCGCCATGGTCGCCCAGAACGCAATGACGCCCACGACCGATGGATAGAATGCGTTCCAGAACGCGCCGCCGTGGATCTTTGCGGGCGTGGCGAGCATCGGTCCGAAGCCGCCCGCGCTGGTTGCGGCCCAAACGAACAGTGCGATTGCGCTTACCCCGACCGTGGGCGCGGCGACTTGCGCGAGTCTGCCGATGGCCTGCGGTCCGCGCATTGCGACCGCGACGTTGATGGCCCAAAAGATCGCAAAGGCGAGTGCGAGATGAAACGATAGGGTGTGCCACGACGGAACGATTCGTACGAGAATCGCGTCGAGTGCCTGTCCGCCGAACCACGAATTGATTCCGAACCATCCCGCGGCGATGATCGCACGCGCGAGCGCCGGAGCGTGCGCTCCGCGCGTTCCGAACCACAGCCGTGCGAACACCGGATACGGAATGCCATATTTCGTGCCCGCATGCGAAACCAGCAGAATTGCGCCAAGAACGATGCAACTCCCGGTGAACACCGTCAGCACGGACTCCCACCAGTTCATGCCGAGCGCGATCATGCCGCTCGCCAGCGAATACGTGGGCAAGCAAAGGCACATACCGGCCCACAGCGCGGCAAATTTCGTGGCCGGCCACGAATGTTCGGCGAGCGTGCACGGCCGCAAATCCTCGTTCCACATCGCGTGATTGCGCGAGAGGCGTTCCTGCGCTTGCGGGCTGAGGACCACGACGTCGCTCACGCGCTACACCTCCACCAAATCTTCGTACGTTTCCGGCCGGCGGTCGCGGTAGAACTGCCAGGTGTTTCGAACTTGCGTGATGACGTCGCGATCCATCACGCCGATCACCACTTCGTCTTTGTCGCGGCTGCCGATCGCGACGAATTGCCCGCGCGGATCCACCAGGTATGATTGCCCGTAGAACTCGCCCATGTTCCACGGCGTTTCAAAACCGACGCGGTTGATCGCGCCCAGGTAATATCCGTTCGCGACCGCGTGAGCGGGCTGCTCGAGCTTCCAGAGATGCTCGGAGAGGCCCGCAACCGTTGCGGACGGATTGAAGACGATCTCGGCGCCGTGAAGCCCGAGCATGCGCGCGCCTTCCGGAAAATGGCGGTCGTAGCAAATGTACACGCCGACTTTTGCGAAGACGGTCTCGAATACGGGGTACCCGAGATTTCCGGGACGGAAATAGTATTTCTCCCAAAAACCGCAGCCGGTCGGCCCGGCCTGCACTTGGGGGAGGTGATGCTTGCGGTATTTGCCCAGATACCGGCCGTCCGCGTCGATGACGGCCGCGGTATTGTAGTAAACCCCGGCAAATTCTTCCTCGTACATCGGAACGACGAGAACGACGCCGAGTTCTTTTGCAAGGTCTTGCATGAGTTTCGTCGTCGGCCCGCCGGGAATGGGTTCGACCGCCGCGTACCACTTCGTCGTCTGTTCGGTGCAGAAGTACGGCCCGTAAAACAGCTCCTGCAGGCAGACGATCTGCGCGCCGCGCTGCTTGGCCTCGCGAATCATGCGGACATGCTTGTCGATCGCCTCGCGCTTGTGCACCTCGACGGGCTGCGCTCCGTCCGTGTCGTGGTGCGCCTGAATCAGTCCTATCGTGACTTTGCTTTCCACTGCTCGCTCCTCACAGCGCTACCGGGAAGAATCGCTCGCTCTTTTGGAACTTTCCGGCGCCGGGTTCGCCGGTGAACTTCTCGCGGTCCGCCACTTTACGCCCGCGAGAGAAGACGTAGCGCGGGCGGCCCTTTATCGTCATGCCTTCGAAGACGCTATTGTCGACGTTCATGTGATGCGTTTTGTGCGAGATCGTGCGGCTTTCGGCGGGATCCCACACCACGAGATCGGCATCGCTTCCCACCGCGATCGTGCCTTTGCGCGGAAACAGTCCGAAGAGCTTTGCCGGGTTCGTGCATCCCAAGGCGACGAAGTTGTTCAACCCCAGGATGCGGCGGTTCACCCCCACTTCGTAAAGAATCGAGAGGCGGTCTTCGATAGTCGGCGCGCCGTTGGGAATTTTCGAGAAGTCGTCCTTTCCGAGCTCCTTTTGCCCGCACAGGTTGAACGAGCAGTGATCGGACCCAAAGCTGTGCAGCTCCATATTCATGAGTTTGCGCAGCAGGACGTCCTGATTCCATTTGTCCCGTATCGGCGGCGAGAGCACGTACTTCGCGCCTTCGAAATTCGGCCGTTCGTAGTCCGCGAACTCGCAGACGAGATACTGCGGGCACGTTTCACCGTAGATGTGCAGGCCGCGTTTGCGGCCGTCTGAGATTGCGTCGGCCGCCATGGCGCTGGAAACGTGCACGACGTACAGCGGCGCACCGGCAATTTCCGCAAGGCGGATGGCGCGATGGGTCGCTTCGCCTTCGCATTCGACCGGTCGCGTGAGCGCGTGCCATTTCGGCTCGGTTTTGCCCGCCGCGCGCGCCTGTTTGGTGATCACCTCGATCACGTCCCCGTTTTCCGCGTGCACCTGCACCAGGCCGCCGTGCGCCGCGCACGCCTGCAGGGTCTTGAAAATCGTTTCGTCGTCCACTTGCAGCACGTGTTTGTACGCCATGAACACCTTGAACGAGTTCACGCCCTCTTCGCCGATCATCTTCGGGATTTCGTTCATCGTCTCTTCACGGCCGTCCGCGATCGTCAGGTGAAAGGCGTAATCGATGCACGCCTTCCCCGCGGCTTTTTCGTGCCAGGTGCTCAACGCTTTTTTGAGCGAATCGCCGCGCGTATGCAACGCAAAATCCACGATCGTCGTCGTGCCGCCCATGGCCGCCGCCCGGGTACCGCTTTCGAAATCGTCCGCAGTAATCGTTCCGCCGAACGGCATGTCCAAATGCGTGTGCGGATCGATGCCGCCGGGAAAGACGTAGGCATCGCTTGCATCGACGAGGTCGTGCTTCGATCGATCGATGTTCGACCCGATCGTCGAAATCGTTTCGTCTTCGATTAGCACGTCGCCGCGATAGGTGTCCGTGGCGGTGACTACCGTTCCGCCCGCAATGAGTGTGCCCACTCAGCGTCCTCCTTCAGGCCCTTCGACAAAGCTCAGGGTGACAGCATTTGCCGGCGTTCTTTCCAAGACTGCGCCGGCAAACCGGTGTCGATTTCCACCATTTCGATGCAGCCGTCCACCGGGCATACCATTTGGCACAGGTTGCATCCGACGCAGTGCTCTTCGTCTACCACCAGCGCTGCGGCTCCGTCGTGCGCGACGCGATCGATGCATTGGTGCGCGGCGTCCTCGCACGCGATGTAACACTTATTGCACCGGATGCATTTGTCCTGATCGATGCGCGCGACGATTTTGTAATTCAGGTTGAGATTTTCCCAAGTGGTGATCCGATCATTGGCGATGCCGGTGAAATCTCGAGCCGCGGCGATGCCGCGTTGGTCCAAGTAATTCGAGAGTCCGTCGACGAGATCGTCGATGATGCGAAATCCGTGATGCATCACGGCGGTGCAGACTTGCACGTTCGCCGCACCCAATGCGAGAAATTCCGCCGCATCCGCCCACGTCTCCACGCCGCCGATGCCCGAGATGGGCAACCGCACCTCCGGGTCGCGCGCGCATTCGTTGACCATGTTGAGCGCGATCGGCTTGACCGCCGGCCCGCAATATCCGCCGTGGCTACTCTTCCCGTCGACGTGCGGAATCGGATCGAGCGTCTGCAGATCGAGGCCCATGATGCTGTTGATCGTGTTGATGAGGCTGATAGCATCCGCGCCGCCCTGCGCCGCTCCGCGCGCGGCCCATCGAATGTCGGTGATGTTGGGCGTAAGTTTGACGATAACGGGCACGCGCGCCGCCTCCTTGACCCAATGCGTGACTTGCGCGATGAGATCGGCGTGCTGTCCGACGGCCGACCCCATGCCGCGTTCGCTCATGCCGTGCGGGCAGCCGAAGTTCAGTTCGAAACCGTCGATGTCGACCTCTTGAACGCGTTTGACCAGCTCGTGCCACGCATGCCGTTCGCAAACTTCCATCAGCGATGCCACTATCGCGCGGTCCGGAAACGCGCGTTTGCATTCGGCTATTTCGCGCAAATTGTCTTCCAGCGGACGATCGGTGATGAGTTCGATGTTGTTCATCGCCGCCATGCGCCTCTGCTTGTAGTTCAAACCGGCAAAACGCGAGGTGACGTTGACGATCGGTGTGCCCAGGGTCTTCCAAACCGCGCCGCCCCACCCGGCTTCGAAAGCACGCATAACTTGATAGCCGCTGTTCGTGGGCGGCGCCGACGCAAGCCAAAACGGATTCGGGCTCTTGATGCCCGCCAGATTCGAGGAGAGATCAGCCATGGACAGCCTGCTTCACATATGCATCGATGCTGCGCGCGACGGTTTTCCCTTGTTCGGCCGCCTCCACTACCATCGCTTCACGCGAGCCTTTGGCGAAGATGCAGTCTCCGGCGGCAAAGACGCCGGGACGCGTCGTCTGCAACGTTTCGTCGACGCGAACGACGCCGCCGTCGTGTTCGATGCCGAAGCGCTCCAGCGTTTCCAGCAGCCGGCTCTGTCCGATCGCGCGAATGACGGTGTCGGCTCTTTCGACGAACTCGCTGCCGGGTATCGTGGTGGCGTCCGGATTCGTGCGGATGAAGCGTATGCTCGTTACGCGTCCGCTCTCGCCGATGAACTCCACGGGCGCGCAAAAGAAACGAAACTCGATGCCTTCCTGCTTGGCAAACTCGTATTCGAAGTCGTACGCGGTCATTTGCGATTCGCCGCGCCGGTAATAGCACGTCACGCGGGCCGCCGCATTTCCACCCCGGCGCAGGAGCCGTTTGCTGCACGTAAGCGCGTCGATCGCGGTGTTTCCCGCGCCGATAACGGCCACGCACTCCCCGAGCGTTCCGACGTCATTTCCAAGTTTGGCGCGCTCGATGAAGTCGAGCGCGTCCCACACGCCTTCCAAGTCTTCGCCAGGAATACCGAGCTTCGGCACCGCGCCCATGCCGCATGCCAAGACCAGCGCGTCGTACCGATCGAGCAATTCCTCCACCGGAACGTCTATTCCGACGCGCGTGCTCGTGCGCACGTGCACCCCCATACCCGCCACCTGCCGCGCTTCCCAAAGCGCCGTTTCGATGTCGAGCCGGAACGGGACGATGCCGTACGTGTTTAGCCCGCCCAGTTCGTCGTTCGCTTCGAAGATCGTCACGGCGTGACCGAAACGGCGCAATTCGCGCGCGGCCGACAGACCCGCGGGGCCGCCGCCGGCTATAGCAACGTGTTTGCCGGTCGGCGGTCCGGCTTCGAACACTACCGCACCCGATTGCATCGCGTAGTCGACGGCGTAACGCTGGAGATCGCCGATGCGAATGGGCGAGTCACCGGCCGCGTGATAGACGCACGCGCCTTCGCAGAGCTGCTCGGTCGGGCAGACGCGCGCGCAACTTGCGCCGAGCGGGTTTGCGTCCAAAATCGTGCGCGCGCTGCCTTTGAGGTTTCCGCTCGCGATCTTGCCGATGAATCCCGGCACGTCGATGTGCGTCGGGCATGCGCGCGTGCACGGCGCGTCGTAGCAGTACAGACAGCGGTTGGCTTCCAGCTTTACTTCGAGATCCGAAAGCGGCGGATGGATGGACTCGCCGAGCATGCCGTCCTTCATTTATGCGTGGGAAAACCCAAGTTCACGCCGGCGTTACTCTCGTGCCACCGGCTCGTGACGACCTTCGTGCGCGTGTAAAATCGAAAGCCGTCCTCACCGTAGACGTGCAAATCGCCGAAGAGCGACGCTTTCCAGCCGCCGAAACTGTAGTAGCCGACGGGCACCGGAATCGGTACGTTGATGCCCACCATGCCGGCGTCGACTTCGCTTTGAAAGCGCCGCGCCGCGGCGCCGCTGCGCGTGAAGATCGCCGTGCCGTTGCCGTACGGATTGTCGCGAACGATCGCCAGCGCCTCGTCCAGCGTTCGCGCGCGCAGATTGACGAGCACGGGGCCGAAAATCTCGTCGCGATAGATCGACATCGACGGCCGTACGCGATCGAACAGCGTCGGGCCGATGAAAAATCCGCCTTCGTGCCCCTCGACGCGCACGTGCCGCCCGTCGGCGGCCAGTTCGGCGCCTTCGCGCTGCCCTTCATCTATATAGTGCAGGATGCGCTCGCGTGCCGCCGGCGTGACCACCGGACCCATGTCGTTGCTTGCATCGTGCCCCGGACCGACTTTGACTCTGCCGATGCGTTCGACGAGGCGAGGAATGAGCGCTTCCGCCGCATCGCCCACGGTAACGCTCGCCGAAATCGCCATGCAGCGCTGGCCGGCGGAGCCGTACGCCGCCGAAACGAGCGCATCCGCGGCCGCGTCCATATCGGCGTCCGGCATCACGATCAGGTGATTCTTCGCTCCGCCCAGCGCCTGCACGCGTTTGCCGTTCTCGGCTGCGGTTGCATAGATGTAGCGCGCGATGGGCGTCGAGCCCACGAAACTGATCGCGGCGACGCGCGGATGCGCGAGCAGCGCATCGACTGCGACCTTGTCGCCATGAACGACGTTGAATACGCCCGGAGGAAGACCGGCGCGTTCGAGCAGTTCGGCCACCAGCAGCGCCGCGGACGGATCGCGCTCCGATGGTTTGAGTACGAAGGTATTCCCGCAGGCAATCGCTATCGCGAACATCCACGCCGGAACCATCATCGGAAAATTGAACGGCGTGATGCCGGCACAGACGCCGAGCGGCTGGCGCAGCGAATACGTGTCGACGGAAGTCGAAACGTTTTCGCTCAGTTCGCCTTTGAGTTGATGCGGCAGCGAACAGGCAAAATCCACGACTTCGAGCGCGCGCGCCACCTCACCGTGCGCGTCGGTGACGATCTTGCCGTGTTCGCGCGAGACGATTTCGGCAATGTGATCCGCGTGGGACTTCAGCAGGCCGCGAAAGGTGAAGAAGACTTCGGCGCGTTTGCCCAGCGGGGTCGTACTCCAGGAAGGAAATGCCGCCGCTGCCGCGTTTACCGCGCGGTCGACGGTAGCCGCGTCGGCGAAAGCGACGCGGGCCTGAACCTCTCCGAGTGCGGGGTCGTAAACGTCGCCGAAGCGCGAGGCGTCTTCGCCTTCGGCTTTCCCGGCGATGCTGTGCAGTATCGTGCGAACTTTTGCCGGAGCTTCCATTCTGAAAGATTCGTTTTACGGCTTGTCTAACCTCGCGCCGGTGAACAGCGCCGATTTGCTCGCCGGCTACGACCGCTCCGCACTGACGCTTTGTTCGGTAGGCAGCCACTCGGCCCTCGAGGTGGCATACGGAGCCCGCGCGCAAGGCCTGCGGAACTTGGTCGTAACCGCGCGCGGACGCGAGCGGACGTACGAAAACTACTACGCGAGGCGGTCCAACCCGGCCCGCGGATGCGTGGACGAAACGCTGGCGCTGGACAGCTTCGCGGACGTGTTGCGCGAGGACGTGCAGCGAGCGCTGCGCGAGCGAAACGCGATCTTTTTGCCGAACCGCTCCTTCGAAGTCTATTTGCATCAGCAATTCAGCTACGATGAGATCGAACGCGGCATGAAGGTGCCGATGTTCGGAAACCGGCGGTTGCTGCGCGCGGAGGAACGCGGCGAGGCCCACAATCAATACGCGCTGATGGAACGCGCCGGCATCCGGCATCCGCGTCAGTTCAAAACGCCGGACGACATCGACCGGTTGGTGATGGTGAAGGCGCCGCACGCCAAAATCAGTTTCGAACGCGCGTTCTTTCTCTGCTCGTCGCCGCGGGAATATCGCGAAACGTCGGCGCGTTTGCTGCGCGAAGGCACGTTGACGCAAGCGGGTCTGCGCGGCGCCGTCATCGAGGAATACGCGCTCGGCCCCTCGGTGAACTTGAATTTCTTTTATTCGCCGTTGCTCGACGAACTCGAGTTGTGCGGCACGGATACGCGCAGGCAAACGAATCTCGAAGGCTTTCGCAACGTTCCGCCGTCCGCGTTCGAAAGTCTACGAAACGTGCCGATGCGTTTGGAAGAGGCCGGGCACATCGCGACGACGCTCACGGAGTCCACGCTGGAAAAGGCGTTCGACATGGGCGAGCGATTCGTCCGCGTCGCGCGCGAGGTCAACCCGCCGGGAGTCATCGGCCCGTTCGCGCTGCAATGCGTCATCGTCGCGGGGCCGCCGAAAGAATTCGTGTGCTACGACGTATCGCTGCGCATTCCCGGCTCGCCGGGAACGCGTTACACGCCGTACTCCGCGTACCGGTGGGGCCGCGACGTTTCCGTCGGGGAGCGCATCGCGATGGAGGTGGTGTTCGCTCGCGATGCCGGACGCTTGGAAGAGGTCGTCACGTAGAGCCGCGGGGGCCGGTCGCCGCATGCACGAAAGGGTGGCGCGATGACGCTCCCCGAGACTCTGGAAAATTCCGCCGCGGCCGAGGCGGCGCCGGCCACCGTGTTTATCTTGGATTTCGGCGCGCAATATAGCCAGCTGATCGCGCGGCGCACGCGCGAGCTCAACGTCTATTGCGAAATCGCGCCGTACGATACGCCGTGGAGCGAACTGGAACCGCGAAAACCGGCGGCGATCATTCTGAGCGGCGGCCCGGAAAGCACGCTGGTACCCGGAGCGCCGCGCCTGGATCCGCAAATCATTCGCAGCGGCGTGCCGATTCTCGGCATCTGTTACGGGATGCAGCTGCTCGCGCGCGAATGCGGCGCGGAGCTGGTGAAACTCGATCATGCCGAGTACGGCCCGGCGACGCTGCTCGTCGTGCATCCGGAAACCGTGCTGCTCGAGGGCGTGCCGACGGAATCTCGCGTCTGGATGTCGCACGGCGACTCGGTCGTGCGCCTGCCGGACGGATTCAAAAAAGCGGCTTCCACGGAGCGCTGTGCCGTGGCGGCGATGGCCGACGACGAGCGCAAGATCTACGGCGTGCAGTTTCACCCCGAAGTCGTGCACACGCAGTACGGCAAAGCGATCATCAACAACTTTCTACACCGGATCGCGGGGATCGCGTCCGATTGGCACATGGAATCGTTCGTCGACCGCGCGATCGCGCAGGTACGCGAGCAGGTCGGCAGCGGCAAAGTCATCTGCGCGCTTTCGGGCGGCGTGGACTCTGCGGTCGCGGCAACGCTGGTTTCCCGCGCGATCGGAGAGCAGCTCACGTGCATCTTCGTCGATCATGGATTGCTTCGAAAGCATGAAGCGCAGCGCGTCGTGGACGCATTTCGCAACGTTTTGCATCTGAACGTCGTGGCCGTCGACGCGCGAACGCGTTTCCTGGACAGACTTGCGGGGATCGCCGATCCGGAGCAAAAGCGGATCGTCATCGGACACGAGTTCATTCGCGTATTCGAAGAGCAAGCCGCGCGCATCCCCGGCGTCAAATACCTGGTGCAAGGCACGCTCTACCCCGACGTGATCGAGTCCAAAACGCCGCAGAGCAAGGCGGGGCATAAAATCAAGTCGCATCACAACGTGGGCGGCCTGCCCTCGCAAATGAACCTGGCGCTGATCGAACCGCTGCGCGCGCTTTTCAAAGATGAAGTGCGCGCGCTCGGGCGCGTGCTGGGCTTGCCCGATCGCATCGTGGAGCGTCAGCCTTTTCCCGGTCCGGGGCTGGCGGTGCGCATCATCGATTCCATTACCGAGGAGCGTTTGGCGCTGGTGCGTGAAGCGGACGCGATCGTGTGCGAAGAAATCGAGAACGCGCGGCTCGATCCGAAGCCGTGGCAATACTTCGCGGTGCTCACGCCGGTGAAAAGCGTCGGCGTGATGGGCGACGGGCGAACGTATTCGAACCTCGTTGCGGTGCGCGCGATCACGAGCGAGGACGGCATGACGGCGGACTGGGCGCGGCTGCCCTACGAGTTGCTCGAGCGCATCAGCACGCGCATCATCAACGAGGTGCCGGGAGTAAATCGCGTGGCTTACGACGTGACGTCGAAGCCGCCGTCGACCGTCGAGTGGGAGTAATGCGCGTCTTAGTCGTTGGAAGCGGCGCGCGCGAAGACGCGCTCTCGTGGCGTCTCGCCGCCTCGCCGTCGTGCGAAGCGATTTTCGCCGCGCCGGGAAATGCCGGCACCGCCTCGCGCGGAGAAAACTGGGACATTCCCGCAACAGACGGCAAGGCGATCGCCGAGCGCTGCATTAGGGAACGGATCGATCTCGCAGTGCTCGGTCCCGAGAACGCCATCGCTGCCGGCGTCGGCGATCGTTTGCGCGAGTCCGGCATCGCAACGTTCGGTCCCAACCGTTCCGGCGGACGCCTCGAATCGAGCAAGATGTATGCCAAGCGCTTCATGGAACGGCACGGCGTGCCCACCGCTCGCGCGACGATCGTGCACTCCCTTGAAAGTGCGCTGCAGGCGCTCGAGGAATGGCAAGGCGCGGTCGTCGTGAAGGCGGATGGCCTGGCCGCCGGAAAGGGCGTCGCGGTAGTCGACGATCCCGCCGCCGCGCGCGCGGTCGTGGACGATTGGTACGGAAAGAATCGCATTCCCGGCGGCGGCACCGACGTGCTGCTCGAAGAAAAACTCGAAGGACGCGAAGTGAGCGTCTTCGCGATCTGCGATGGGCGTGCGATGTTTCCGTTTGCATCCGCATGCGACTACAAACGCGCGGGCGACGGCGACACCGGTCCCAATACGGGAGGGATGGGAGCGTATTCACCGCCCGTGGGATTTCCGGCGAATCTCGAAGATCAAGTGCGCGAGCGCATTCTCGCGCCGGTGCTGCACGGGTTGCTCGCCGAAGGCGAGCACTACGTCGGCGTGCTGTATTGCGGACTGATGTGGACGGACGACGGGCCGTACGTGATCGAATTCAATGCGCGTTTCGGCGATCCCGAAACGCAGGTGCTCATGCCGCGGGTCACCGGCGATTTTGCGGCGCTGCTGAAATCGGCGGCGGACGGCGCGATCGATTTGAGCGCGGCGGCATTTGCCGCGCGCGCTTGCGTCGGCGTGGTGCTTGCCGGGGCGGATTATCCGCGCACGAGCACGCCGCTCGGCGGCCTGCCGGCAACCATCGATCTCGGGGCGGACGCACAAGTGTTTTGGGGCGGCTCGACGCTGACGAACGGCGCGGTTTCTTCAGGGGGCGGCCGCGTGTTGACGGTTACCGGCCTGGGCAACGACGTGGCAGCCGCGCGCGCACGCGCCTATGAGGCGGTCGCCGCTCTGGCCGCGCGCATCGACGCGCGCGACTTGACGTTTCGCACCGACATCGCGAAACTTTAGCGCAGGACGGCTTAGGAAGTTCGCGCGAGGTTCTTGCTGACCATCGCTCGGTACTCGTCGGCGTAGAAGCGCACCGCGCGCTCCGGAAGCTCGAGCGTTCCCTCGCGTAACGCCGCAGCTTTTACGCGCTTGATCGCTTCGGAGGGGGACACCACACGGGTTTCCATTTCAGCCAGGCGCTTGAGCGCGCTCCAGAGGCGCTCGGAGGGATCGTGGCGGTTCACGCCACCACCATAACGCGGCGCGCGGGGCGGGCGACATACTCGAAATTTGGTACGGCAGCGAGCTGCCCCACCGTTGCCGATAGCGATCGTTCGGAAGCAAGTACAGCATCGCACGCCCATAATCGAAATACACGTCGAAATTGCGCAGGACGTCTTGCCCGATGAGGCCGTCGTAATCGTCTCCCTCAAACGACGGCGCGTCTTGCGAAACTTCGAAAAGCCAAGCCGGCAGCCGGATGGTTCCGATTTGCAGCGCGGATACTTGCACCGGACGAACCTGCACGGTACCGCCGACGCCGTTGATATCGCTGATGAACGGAAGCGAGGAAGTCATTTCCTCTCCCAAGCCTTGATCTTTGACCTCGCTTGGATGCGAGATCGCGAAGCTCGAAAAGATCATGCTGCGATCGGCGCCGGTGTCCACAACGAACGTTTCGCCCTGCGACGCACCGATTTTCACCGAGATAATCGGGACGCCGTCGTCGAGCCGCAGCGGCAATGCGATCGCGCCGGCGGGAGGCGAAAACGCCGCAGGCGAGACGGCTTCGACGACGCCGCGGTAATAGTCGATGTGCAACACCGTGCCGGCTATGAAATCGTATCCGAGCAATCCCGCTATCGGCACGTCCCCATACGATCGATCCGCGTACGGCGCGGTCTCCGCCGCGAAATGCTGCATCGCCGCCACTCCGAGATCGAGCTTCGGTACGAGCGCGTCGGAAGCGCTGTATTGGCCCGCGGTAACTTGCGTCGTTGCGCCGAACGACTGCACGCCCGCGGCGTCCGCGACGGCGCGGTTCAACAGGATGCCCGACGCGCCGGAATCGAGGAGCAAGTTGATCTTATGCGCGCCCAATTGCGCGGTGACGACGATTCGATCGCCGTCGATGGTCGCCGGCAACGTGACGCGCGGCCCGGTCAGGACGACGGGACTCTGGCTCGCCGGTATCGCAACCTGCGTTGAGCGCACGCGTCCGCCGATGGAGAGGCTCTGCATCCGCCAGTCGCGGTCGTCTTTCGGCAGACCGTTGCTTTCGTGCACGTGCCAAGCTTCGCGAACGCCGGCCGTGGTCCGAAAATCGTCGTACGTGCGCACGAACGTGCGGCCTTCGCTCTCCCGCTCGTCTCGTACCAGAAGGTACGTCGCGGGATCGTAATAGGCGCGTTCGATTCGTCCGTGCGCGGGAGCAATCGCAACCTCGAACGCGTGAATCGGAGCGCTCACTTCTCCGATGAACTTCACGCCGCTCCCGGGTGCGAGCGCGTGCGCGAGGGCGTAGGCGTTCATGCGATCGCGTTCGTGCACGCCCGTTTCGAACCGGATCAACCCGTTCGCGTTTTGATCCCAGAATCTGCCTGCGAGTTCGCCCTGCGCTCGATGAAACGGTCCGAGCACCGTGTCTTCGCGAAAATCATCGCCGTCCATCACCAGCGTCTGCGTGCCGGTCTCCCCGCCTTCCACATACGCCCAGCGTTCGATGCGCGTGCGCGGCGCGTCGGGCGCTGCGGTGCCCTTAGCGATGCGGTTGAGCGCCAGCAAGTGCGCGAGCGTCATCGTTGCCAGGGCCGCGATCATTTGGGCGATTCGACCTTGAAGTATTTGTAAAACAAACTGTTGGGACGCAAGAAGATGCGAGCGTGCGGGAAGTCGAGATAGATGTCGTAGAAGCGCAGGAAGTCGCCGCCCATCACGGCATCGATCTCGTGATTGCCCAAATCTATTTCGCCGTCGGAAGCCGCGATGGTGAAGTTGACGAAGCGCGTCGGGCCGAGAACGAGATCCGGTACCGTTCCAAGCCAGACGTCGACCTCTTTGCCGTAGCCTTTCGAGTCCGCAAACGGAACGACGGTCGTGCCGTGCGTCTTGCCGGTGGCGGCATCCTTGACGGAATCCGGATAGCGCGAGGTAAAGCTGCCGAAGAGGAACGACGTGTCGAAGTCGTTGTCGAAGAGGATGCTGCTGCTCGGGTGATCCGCGATGACGCCGCTGAAGAACGGCATCCCGTCATCGAAGGTGACGGCCAACTGATACGCGCCTTTCGTGTCCGGCGGCTCCGGCGAATCGAACGCCTGCGGCGGGTATAGTTCCAACGTCTGGTGCATGTAGTCGATCTTGAAGACGCCGGATGAAAGAACGTCGTACCCGAGCATGCCGACGACCTTCGTTTCTCCGTTGAGATGGTAATGGAACGGCGTGGCGCGCACGGCCCAGTCGTGCAGGTGCAGCCCACCAAGGTCCGCCTGCGGAATAATCGTTTCATACGGAACCGCGTCGCCGGCCGCGTGCGTGACCTTTCCATACGACGGCAACCCGAGCTGCTGCGCCACCTCGAAATCGATCAGCGACTCGGGCTGTGCGGCGGAGACCGCAAAGTCGAGCCCTCGACCTGCGACGTTGAGGCGAACGACAAGCGTCGGCGCTTCAACCAAATGCAGTCCGCTCGCCAGAATCAAAAACCACTGATCGTAAAAAACGCGCGCCGGAAGCGATTGCCGGCCGTTGAACGATGCGAACGCAAACGTCGAGCGGGGCACGCCAAACGCTTTCGCGGGGATGGGCTTTCCGACGATCAGATCGGTGCGGACGAAGTCGTCGTCCAACGCGGCCGTGCCGTCCGTGAAGTGCACGTGCCAGGGCTGCGTGAGGCCGGCGGTCGTTCGATAGTCGTCATACGTGAGCACCGTGCGCAGGTCGTCGACGACGGATTCGTAGCGGTCCATCAAGCCGGTGGCTTCGTCGTAAAACGCGTAATCGGGATGTTGTTCGCCGGGCCGTTTTATTTGCAGCACGTATGCCGGCTTCGGCTCGGAAACTTCGCCAAGCACCGCGACGTCGTTTTTCGGGTCGAGCGCTTCGTCGAAATTGCGCATGAAGAGCAGCATTTCGAAGCTGGTGTAATCGGGCGAATCGACGGGCGAAACAACGCCGTTTGCATCGCGATGCCACGCGTGGCCTAAGAATTTTCCGTACTGTTCGGTAAGCGGGCCCGTAACGATCGTCGAGCAGTAATCCAGCCCGCTGCGCGCCAGCGTCTCGGTGCCGTGCAGGCCGGCTTTCGTGAACGCCCAGACTTCCTGACGCGTATCCGGCATGCCGGGCACAAGCCGTCCCGCCGCGCTGCCGTAGCGCGCGAGGATCTCCGAAAGCTTAGCCGAGGTGGGACGCAAGTTTGGCGGCGGCTTGTCGAGGTCCGGGGGTTTGGCCGCGCAGGCAATACGGGGCGTCGCGGCGGCCAGCAGCAGCAACAGCAAAAACACCCGTTTCATCGGCATTCTCCCACGAAAGCGGACGCGCCCATCTTCCTTGCCGCCGGGGCGACCGCCTGTTCGCTGGTGCTTTCCGACCACGTAAAGGTGCGCGGAAGCCCGCACGAAACTTTGCCCGCGAACCCCGGTTATTGGAGATCGGAATGGCAATGCGTTATCAGATGCAGCCGCGCGGCTACGGCTACGCGCCGGCAGTACCGGTTCAGTCGCTGCTCGGACAGGTGCTGGGTATTACCGCCGTCGGCTTGCTCATCACCGCCGGGTCCGCGTACGTCTTCCAAAACGTCGGCTACGGCGCGGGTCTGCTGGCGATGATCGTCGGCTTCTTGCTGCTGATCGGCATCAACGTCACGCGCAACAACCCGGCGCTTTCGCTGGGAATGTTTTACGCCTTCGCGTTGCTTGAAGGCATCGGTCTGGCGCCGACGATTCACTACTACGTCGCGACGATTGGGAGCGGCGTGATCGTCGACGCGGCTTCGACGACGGGGCTAGGTATGCTCGCGCTCGCATGCATCGTCTACGCGACCGGCATCGATTTTCGCCGCTTCCAAGGCTATTTGTTCATCGCGCTGATCGGGCTGGTGCTCGTGGGCATCGTCTCCGCGTTCACGCACTGGATCCATCCCGCTACCTACTCTTGGCTGACGCTTCTCATCTTCACGGGATTGGTGTTGGTCGATTTCGCGCGCATTCGCGCGGGCGGCGACGGTCTCTCGCCCGTGCAGCTCGCCGTACAAATTTACTTGGACGCAATCAACATTTTCTTGGCACTTTTGCAGCTGTTCGGCCGCCGCAGCAACGATTGAATGTGCGGCATAACCGGCGTCTTCGCACCGGGCCATGACGCGGCGCGTCTTGCGTTCTTTGCGCTGTACGCGTTACAGCACCGCGGACAAGAATCCGCGGGCATTGCGGCCGGCGACGGCGGCACGATTCGCTCGCACAAAGAAATGGGCCTCATCGGCGCCATTTTCGACGAGGAGATCCTCGGCCGGCTGACCGGCCACATCGCCGTCGGTCACACGCGCTACTCCACGACGGGTTCGTCGATCGTCGTGAACGCGCAGCCGCTGCTCGAACGTACGGAGATCGGCGATTTCGCGTTTGCTCACAACGGCAACCTCACCAATACGGACGAGCTTCGAGAGACGCTCGCGCCGAGCACGACGTTGCAGGCTACCTCCGACTCCGAAGTCATGGCGAAGGTGCTGGTCGAGGCGCAAGGATCGATGGTGGACCGCATCAAGCACGTGCTCGGATGCGCGCGCGGCGCGTATTCCATCGTGCTCGCGACCGCGAAGGAGCTGTACGCGTTTCGCGATCCATGGGGTGTGCGGCCGCTGTGCTTGGGCCGCTACAACGAGGGCTGGGTCGTTGCCTCGGAGTCCTGCGCGCTCTCGACCATCGGTGCAACGTACGAACGCGAGCTGCAGCCGGGCGAAATTCTGCGCATCACCGAGCGGGGTGTTGAGTCGTTCATCGTTCAGCTCGACGAGCCGCCGGCGCTGTGCATGTTCGAATACATCTATTTCGCGCGTCCCGATTCTCAATTCAACAACGAGTCCGTGTACATGGCGCGTTACCGCATGGGGCGGCGTCTGGCGCAGGAATATCCCGTTGAAGCCGACGTCGTGATGGCCGTTCCGGATTCAGCCGTGCCCGGCGGCATCGGCTATGCCGACGAAGCGGACATTCCCTACGTGGAAGGCCTCATCAAGAACCGCTACATAGGCCGCACGTTCATCAGCCCCGATCAGGTCATGCGCAGCCGCGGCGTGCAGCTGAAGTTCAATCCGCTCATCGAAAATCTCGCGGGACGGCGCGTCGTCGTCGTGGACGATTCAATCGTTCGCGGAACGACGACGCCGCGAATCGTTCAACTTTTGCGCGACGCGGGCGCCAAAGAAGTGCACGTGCGCGTGACCTCGCCGCCGATCAAGCACCCGTGCTACCTCGGCGTCGATCTCGCAACGTATGACGAACTGATCGCCGCGAACTTCACCGTTGAGGAGATTCGCGAAAAGATCGGCGCGGACTCGCTGGGATATCTCAGCCTCGAAGGGCTGGTCGACGCGGTCGGGCGCGACGGCAAAGAGATGTGCCTGGGATGCTTGACCGGCGTGTACCCGAACGTTCCCGCAGCGCACGAACCTCGCGTCCTCGCGCGCGGCGCGAGCTAGGGAAAGTTGCCGTCGCGGACGTCGCCGGCGAACGCGCGTAACGCTTCGGTTGCGATCCGTCCGAGTTGCGCGTACTGCTTGACGAAGGCGGGCGCGTTCGGGTACATGCCGAGAAGATCGTAAAGGACGAGCACTTGGGCGTCGCAGTGCGGGCCTGCGCCGATGCCGATGGTCGGAATCGAAAGCACTTGCGTGATCTCGCGCGCGACGTCGTGATCGATCACCTCGAGCACGATTGCGTAGGCGCCCGCCGCTTCGATCGCCCTGGCGTCTTCGAGCAGTCGTTGTCTGTTCGTGCGAACTTTGTATCCGGGACCCAAACTGGCGGTTTGCGGCATGACGCCGATGTGCCCGACCACCGGAATGCCGGCGCCGTAGATCGCGCGAATGCGATGCGCGACTTCCGTGCCGCCTTCCATCTTTACCGAGCACGCGCCGCCCTCTTTGACCAGCCGGATCGCGCTGCGAATCGCGTCTTCGTCGCTGACTTGATAGGAGCCGAACGGCATATCGACGATGATGTGCGCCCGCGCGGTGCCCCGGCACACGGCCTGCGCGTGGTGAATCATGTCGTCGAGCGTGACCGGCGTGGTTTCGTCGTAGCCGAGCACGACGTTGCCGAGACTGTCGCCGACGAGCAGAACGTCGATTCCCGCGCTTTCCGCGAACTCCGCGAACGGCGCGTCGTACGCGGTGACGATGGGGAAGAGCGTCTTGTTTTTGCGCCGTTTGACGGCCCCCGCCGTGACGCGCCGAACCGACGTGCCTTTTTCGGGCACGTACGGCCGCGCGGGACTTGCCTCCGAACCGGGGCGTCCGGGGGGTATTGCCGTGCTCACAAGCAAGCCTTCTGCGCCGCGAAGCGCACCCCCCGCGAACGCCCTAGCGCGGCGCGCCTAAGGGAACCTCCGAAGAAGTCCACGCGATTCATCGCCGGGCGCTTTTGGCCGATTTCGTCGTTGCTGCGGTGGCCACAATGCTACGGCATTGCGTCCATCCTCGCGCCTAGAACTCGGCCAAAATCGACGCGGCGCTAAATCACGGGACTTCTTCAGAGATTCCCTAGTTGGACGAGGTCTTCGTTGCGGTTTGCGAGCTTTGCGTGGAGTTTTGCGTCGTCGAGGGCGGCCGGTCGGTGCCGCCGCGGATGCTGATCCTCCGTGGTTGGCGCTGCGGGAGCTGACGAAGATGCAAAACCAATACGCCGTGCTCGACGTTGGCTTCGATCTGCTCTTCGTCGACGTCCTCGGGAATCGACAGCGAGCGCGTGAACGTGCGTCGCTCGTTGCGTCCGCTCACCGTGATGGTGCCGTCCTGGTAGGTGATGTCGATGTCTTCGGGGCGAAATCCCGGGACCGGAATTTCAACGTCGTAGCCGTCTTCGGTGCGCGAGACGTCCACGCCGTACATCGAAGAGATGTTGCTGAGATTTCCGGGCAAGAAACTGCGGAACGGTTCCCAGTCCCACAAGCTTTCAAGCCCGCGCCCGCGGCGCGGAGAAATGCTGCCGCGCTCGCTTTCCGTACGATTGATGTCGGTCATAGCGAGCTATGCATACCCGCCGCCGGCCGGGTCAAACCTGCGTTCACGGCTTCGGCAGACTTCGAACCATCCCGAGAAACAGCAGCGACCCGACGCGCTCGTCCCGTAACGCGAAGATGAACGGACGATTGACGACGAACGTTTTCTGAGGCTCGCGCATCGCCGTGATTGCGATGCCGACCGACGTTGCCGCCGCCGCCGTCGTGCCGTGCTCGTCCACGCGCACGTACGCCGCGTGATTCACGCTGCTGATCGTCAATTGCGGCCCGGCCGCGATTCCGGAGAAATCCGCTCTTTCCGAAAATGCCTGTCGAATTCCGAGCGCCTGCAGCGCGGAAACGAGCGATGCGCCGTACCTGGCGGTAAAGCGCGGCACCTCCACGCGCGTATAGCGGCTTTTTGAAAGGGTCGCGCTAGATCGCCCTTACACAGAGGCGGTCGCTTTTATCGTTCCGTTCGGATGGATGACCGGCGCCCCCGCCATCTGCTCGACCAGAGCAATGAAAGCGCGCACGGGAGTACCCGTCGGTCCTTTTGCCTGCCACGCCGATTCGTTGTCCAAATACGCGGTGCCCGCGATGTCCAGGTGCACCCACGGCGTTTCGCCGGCGAACGCTTTTAAGAACGCGGCCGCCGTCAGCGTGCCCGCCGGACGTCCCCCGCTGTTCTTCAAATCGGCGATGTCGCTCTTCATCTGATTGCCGTAGTCGTCGTACAGCGGCATCTGCCAGTACCGCTCGCCGGTGGGTTTGGCGATGCTCAAGAATTGCTGCGCGAACTCTTCGTTGTTGCTCACGGCGGCGCTCGCCGCGTGGCCGAGCGCGATGACGCACGCGCCGGTCAGCGTTGCGGCGTCGACGATCTTCGTGGCGCCGAGTTTGTTCGCGTAACAAAGCGCGTCCGCGAGAATGAGACGGCCTTCGGCGTCGGTGTTGATGACCTCGATCGTTTTACCATTCATCGCCGTGAAGATGTCGCCGGGTTTGGTCGCCTTGCCGCCGGGCATGTTTTCCGTTGCGGGCACGATGCCGAGCACGTTGATCTGCGGTTTCAGTTTGCCGATTGCGCGCATCGCGGCGATCACACCCGCGCCGCCCGACATGTCGTATTTCATCTCCTCCATGCGGTCGGCCGGTTTGATTGAGATACCGCCGGTGTCGAACGTGATGCCTTTGCCGACGAGCGCGAGCAACTCGCGGCTGCCCGGATCGCCTTTGTACGTCATGACGATGAATTTGGGCGGCTGCGCGCTTCCCTGCGCGACGGACAAGAACGAGCCCATGCCTTCGTCGCGGCATCGCGCTTCGTCGAAGACTTCAATCTCGAGGCCGGCTTCTCGCGCGGCCCGCGTTGCTTCATTCGCCAGGTGCGTCGGCGTCATGTCGTTGGCCGGCGTGATCGCAAGGCGTCGCGCGAAATTGACGGCGTCGCCGACGATTTCACCGCGCCGCACGCCGTTGCTCAGGGCAGCTTCATCAAAACCCTCCGAAAGGATCGTCACCTCGTCGGCGCCGCTGCGTCGTTCGGGGTCTTTTTGATAAAGCGACGTGTCGAAGGCGCCCGCGATCGCGCCTTCGATCAAAAACGATGCGCACGCCGTTTCGTTGCCCTTGACTTGCGACGGCAGCGCGAACGCGATGTTGCGAACGTTTTTTCGGCCGAGGTGGCGCACGGCGCTCCCCGCATAACGCGCGAGCATCCAGGGTTCGAATTTGCCGGCTTCGCCCAAGCCGATGAGCAGCACGCGTTTGTACGGCTTGTCGTACGCGTGCAGCAAGCTCAGCTCGCACAGTTTCCCTTTGATCTCGCCGGAAGAGAGCATTTCCGAAACTGCACCGCCGAGTTCGGCGTCGATGCGGTGCGCAACGCCCTCCGGCGACGCGTCCGAGAACACAGGGAGTACTAGCGCTCCGACGCCGCCCGCGGCGGGCGCATCGGCGACGAGACGAACTTGCATGGTCAACCTTTCACTAAGGTGAAACGTACGGCCGTGATGGCAGACCTGATGTTTTGTCCCCGCGCGGGAGTTCGCCCTTCGACTCCGGCCGCTACCCGTGACTAAAGATTCATACGCGGAAGCGGGCGTCGACATCGCTGCGGGCAACGAGGCGGTTTCGCGCTACAAAGACGTAACGGCGGCGTGGCGCCATCCGCTGCAACTCGACGCCATCGGGGGGTTCGGCGGTCTTTTCCGGGTTCCGGGCGACGAAGGCCGGGCGCTGGTAGCCTCCGCCGACGGCGTCGGCACGAAAATCCTCATCGCCGCGCGCATGCGGCGCTACGGCTCGGTCGGCGCGGACCTGGTGAACCACTGCGTAAACGACATCCTCGTGGTGAATGCGACGCCGCTCTTCTTTTTGGATTACTTCGCGACCGGAAAACTGCAGCCGGACGTCGCCGCGGAGATCGTGCGCGGCTGTTTCGAAGCGTGCCGCGCGCACAATTGCGCGCTGTTGGGCGGTGAAACGGCGGAGATGCCCGGGTTGTATCGCGCCGGAGATTTCGATTTGGCCGGCACCATCGTGGGCATCGTAGACGTGGACGACGTGCCGAATCCGCAAAGCGTCGAACCGGGCGATGCGATTATCGGACTTCCTTCCGTCGGCTTGCATACGAACGGGTACACGCTCGCGCGAAAACTCATTGTTGAAGAAGAGTACGGTTCGGCGTTCGAGCAGAGCACGTACGGCGATGCGCTTCTCGCTCCGCATCCCTCGTATTACGAAGAGGTGCGCGCGATGCAAAGGGTAGCGTCGGTGAAGGCAATGGCGCACGTCACGGGAGGCGGATTGCTGGAAAACGTGCCGCGCACGCTTCCCGCCGGCGTGAAAGCGGTTTTCGAACAAGCGCGCTGGAGCGTTCCGCCGCTGCTGCGTGAGTTGTGCAAGCGCGGCAACCTCGAGCACGAGGAAAAGTATCGCACCTTCAACATGGGGATCGGCTTTACGCTCGTCGTTCCATTCATGCAAGCGCCGCGCGCGCTGCGGGCGGCGCCCGGCGCGAAAGTGATCGGCTGGATAGAAAACCGGGGCGACGGCGAGCCGCAAGCGATCGTTCATCCCGCGCGCGCCTAATGCGTGAACTCGTCAACATGCTCGTCGATCTGCGCAGCGAGCAGTTCGCCGAAGCCGCGTTCGCGCAGGCGTTACGCGAAGCAGAAAGCGCGGGGTTTTCATTGGAGCGCTCCGATCGCGCGCCCGACGCCTTTCCGGCATGGATCGATCAGGAATTCGGCGGCACGTGGAGTTCGGAAGCGTTTGCGGGCCGCAGCGTCATTGCGAAAAAAGACGGTCGCTTCGCGGGATTCGCCGCGTACGATCCGCGCGGCTTGCGCTATGCGTGGCTGCGCGGCCTGGGCGCGCGGGAAGGCGTCGGAATCTTCGGCCCGTTCGGCGTCGCGGCGGAGTTTCGCGGCTCTCGCATC